>Ga0335072_10003355_pt1 | contig 24171 bp, 22 predicted proteins | sample Lox_Sample_21_FD_206725 | JGI IMG/M metagenome (GOLD analysis project Ga0335072, IMG submission 206725) | Soil microbial communities from Loxahatchee National Wildlife Refuge, Florida, United States - Lox_Sample_2.1 | ecosystem: Environmental > Terrestrial > Soil > Wetlands | place: USA... | reverse complement strand
TCGGCTTAGCTGCTTCGGACTTCGGGACCGTGACGGTCAGCACGCCCTCGGCAAGCTCGGCACTGACGCCACTCGGCTTGATGTCGCCAGGGAAGACGGTCCGGGACTCGAACCGGCCAGTCCGCCGTGAGCTGCGGTGCCGGCGGCCATTCGATTGCTCGCTGATCTCCCCGTCAATCCGGAGTTCCCGGTCAAATACCTCGACGTCCAGCTGGTCCTTCTGCACCCCTGGCAGCTCAACGTGGACCTGGTAGGCGTCGTCGGTCTCGGTCAGGTCAGCGGCCGGTATCCACGGCATATCGGTACGGGCCGCGCCAAGGTCCCCGAATGCGGCGTTTACCAGTTGCCCCATCCGCTCGTAGATGTCCTCGATTTCCCGTGTCGGATCAGGGCTGATCAGTGACCGCCTGGTGCCGTGGGCGGGAAGCATCGCCATGACAGGCCTCCTGCGCTCCGAGGGTCGTGTGGACCTTCCTTCGCCACACGATCCTCTGCCCGGCCAGCGAGCACATCCACAGACCGGGTAGTGCCGGGGTGCGCCCGGCTACGCCCGGCTAACGCTGACTCCATCTGAGCTTGCTCGGCTGCCATCCTGGCGAGCTGCACCCGTGAGTTGACGTCAAGCTTCCAGTAGATATGCCGGAGATGAAACGCGACGGTGTGCGTGCTCAGGAACAGCCGGCCAGCTACCTGCCGGTTGCTTAGTCCCTGAGCAACCAGGTCTGCGATCCGTTGCTCGGTCTCTGTCAGGCTCTCCCAGCCGTATGCCGGCTTGTCCGCTCGCTTCCAGTGGTGCAGCCGCACTCCTGCCGCCCGCAGCTGCGACCTGACGCGGGCCATCGCGCCGACCGTGCCGAGCTGTTCATACTGTGCATATGCCTCGCGCAGCCAGGCCACCGCGTTGTCCTGGTTGCCCCGCCCGGCCCAGGCCAGGCCGGCATCCTCGGTCGCCTTCGCCCGCGCCAGCGGAGCCCCGTAGGTGCTGGCGGCCTGTTCAAGCGATGCTGAATCCTCCTCGGCCAGGCCACGGGCGTGCGCGGCGGCAGCGGCCAGGTCGCTGTTGCCCGGCCTGGCCTCGGCCAGTTGCTGTGTTGACTTGGCCAGCCAAGCAGCCCTTGACCGATCGCCATCTGCAAGCGCGCCGCGCACGAGCAGTACCGCCGCGTCCGCGTCAGATGAGCCGCCGCCCCCGAAAAGTCTCAGCCTCAGCTGCTCTTCCAGATCACGTACATACGTCTGCGAGTCAACGCTGAAGCCCATTGCATGCACCTCGCTTTGTTGCAGTGATCGCCTCAGCATTGGCGATGCCGGCGCCGGAGCGCACCGTCCCGTCCGGGCCAACCTGTTGTCCTGGCAGGACAAGCGCGGGCAGCAGGCCTGGTCAGGCCTGGCGCAGCGCCTGCAATGTCCGCCATGCGCGAGTAGCCAACTGCAGGTTGAACTGAGTATCCGGGCTGCCGAGGTCATAACCGGATACCTCGCGGATGCGCCTGAGCCGGTACTTGAGCGTGCTGCGGTGCACCGAGAGGGCGGTGGCAGTCGAGTCGTAGCTGCCACCGCGGTCAAGGTATTCGCTGAGGGTCCTGACCAGCTGGGCACCGTGTACCCCGTCGTAGTCAAGCAATGCACCGAGCCAGTCACGGGTGAACGACTCCATCGCGGAGGCGTCGGTGTCAGTGGCCAGTATCTGGTAAACGCCGAGGTCGTCAAACAGCGTGACCTGATCGCTGCCGCCGACGGCTTTCTGAATGCGGAGGGCAAGCTGCGCTTCACGATAGGAGCGCGGGAAGTCGCCAACCTCGTGGCAGCGTCCGCCCACGCCGATGCAGCAGTGCGCACCGTGCAACCCGGTAACGACCGAGGCCCGGAAACCCGGCCAGCACGTTTCCGCGTCTGCCAGCAAGATCACGTCGGTTAGCCTGGCGGCGAGCAGCGACCCGACCCGGTGCGCGGTCGCAGCTTTCCTGACGGCGTCGAGGAACACTTCGATCTCCTCGCCGGCGCCAGGCTGGCCTTCAACGGCGACCACCCGGTGTGGCCGGCCGAGGTCATATCCCAGGGCCTGGGCACGGTTGACAACGCCGGGTCCTTCTTCGCCGATAACCAGCTCGAGCACGAGGTTGCTGCGCGCGCGCGCCCGCGACTCGCTCACCGTCCGCAGCCGGGCCACCTCCATCGCGAGCACTGTGGTGGCATGCTCGATGGCCACCCGTTCCGCCTCTCCGGCGGTCCACTCCGGATCGGCCAGGACGAGCACCCCCACCGGGGCACCCGACAGCCTGGCCACCGAGATCAACCGGTCGCCATCCCGGACCGGACCAGGGGCATCCATTGCCTGCCGTAGTAGCCGGTTCCGGCTCTCGACGCTGCGCTGCGCGGATGAATCGGGCGGGCCAGGACCAGCCCACGTAATGAAGTTGCCGAACGAGTCCTCGATGCCGGCCGGGTGCTCGGTTAGCTCGTAGACCGCTTTGGCGATGCCCTCCTCGCCCTCGCCACGCAAGGCCACCTGGGTCAGCCGGTCATGAATTTCCATGCTGCGGCGAAGTGCGAGGTTTGCCGCCCGCAATTCGGCTGCCTGCGCTCGCTCGCGAGCGTGCAGCCACGCGCTTGCCAGCGCAACGCCTGCGTGCTCAGCCAGGGACTGAAGCAGGAAATGCCCCTCTTCTGCCAGTTCAGATTCCGCGCTCACGACGAGGCAGCCCGCCCTGCCGCTGGCCGCCGGAATCGGGTAAGCCCAGGCCCAGGCTCCCTCGTGACGAGCACAGTTGACCGGGGCGCCGTGAGCGGGCAACGCGGAACACTGGACGTCGGCTGCCGAAATCCGATGATCGTGTAGCCCGATGTCCTGCCATACCTGGTCAAGCAGGATGCCTTCGGTCCGGCACCCGGTCAGTGACTCCGCCGCCTTCGCCACTAGCTGCAGAATGCGGGTCTGGTCCTCTTGCTGGGTGAGTAGCCGCGATAGCATCAGCAGCTTCCTGAGCGCCGCGGACTGGCCGCCTCCCGCGCCCTCGCTGTGGGCCATCGTTACGGCCTCCTGACGAGACCCAGGACTCCCCGCTCTTACCTAGTGTAATCCGGTCGCTACGAGTTGCTCAGCAGGCTGATCATGGGCGGCCAGGCGGCCGTCCGGCCTGGCGGTCAGCCCGCCTAGATCGCCGCGGCCGTCGGAGCCTGCGGAACTGGCGGCCGGCAGTGACCCCGACCTTGACCTCGGTGCGCAGCCGGTCCAAGTGGCTGACCAGCTCTCCGCGCAGCGGCCAGCCGGCCGGGTCGGCGGCCGGGTCGGTGCTTAGCAGCTCGTTTAGCTGGTCCTGCCGTGCCTCCGCGTCGCCGAGATGACGCTGCAGGTCTGCCTCGGACACGTCACGACGGGCTGGATCGGGCTCGACCGCGAGGTGACCGTAGACCCGTACGGCTGAGGCGAGCTCGGTGAGCACAGCGGCAAGGCGGAGGCGTGTCTGCTCATCCCGCACCGGGCCCACTTGCTCGACGGCCACCCGCGCGCTGTCAGCCAGCAGCCGGGCCAGCAGCCGGACCGTCAGAGCGGCATGCTCAAGGGTTTCCAAACCGCCACGCAGGTCGGTGCCGACCTCAGGTAGCAGCACGCGTCTCGGATTGAGCCGGACGCTCTCCTCGGCATGGCGGAGGGCTTCGTCCACCCGGTGGATATCCTCGTCAAGCGACCTGGCCTGCGCGAGCCAGGCCGCCGCGTGGTCCTGGATAGATCCGTCGCGAAGGCCTTCAGCCATCTCGCCAAGCAGGCTGGCCATCTTGTCGCACAGGTCTTCCAGCGCCACGGCGGCGGGCTGCACTTTGGGACGCGCGAAGACAAGCCCGGCCAGCAATCCGGCAGCGGCCCCGACCATGGTCTCTAGAACCCGCCCGTAGGCCGCGGAACGTTCCGTGGTCACCGACAAGATGAGCATCGCGCTAATCGGGACTTCGAGCACCGCATCGCCCAGGTGCAGCGCGTAGCCGACTCCCAGTGCGATCGCGACCGTGACCCCCAGGCTCCACCAGGTGAAACCGACCCACGCCGACAGGCCAAGCGCAACCAGGACGCCGGATACCACGGCGACCACACGACGAATGGCACTGTGGACCGTGTGGTACAGCGTGACCTGTGCCACCAGCAAAGCTGTCAGTGGAGCGAGCACTGGCCGCGGGGTGACAGCTGGCAGCAACAGCGCGAGCAGATAGGCAAAGACGGAGGTAGCGGCCAGCCTGGCGATCGTCACCAGCGTCGGCTGCGCGCGGTAGCGGACGACCGTGATCGTCTCTGGCGCTCGCTGCGCGACCGCGCGGGCCGCCCCGCCCAGCTGGCCGGGCCTGGGCCGCCGGGATAGGCGCGGCCTCAGCTGCATGACCTTACGCGTACGCCGTCCGGAGGTACCAGCAGCCCATCGGTACTACCTGCCCTGACGATGTGCGGTGCTAACGAACGGGGAGAGCCTTGAGCTAGTCGCGTATCACATCGCGTTAACCGGCTAGAAGCGGAGGCGGCCGTGACAACAGTCCGCGATCCGCACCTGCTCTTGGTGCGACCGGTGGCACCCCGGACCCCGGAAGGCTGCCAGGAATGCCTTCGCCTCGGTACTCGCTGGGTCCACCTGCGGCTGTGCCTGACCTGCGGCCATGTCGGATGCTGTGATTCCTCACCGCTTCGCCATGCACGCGGCCACGCGTACGCGATCGGACACCCGATTGCGCAGTCGTTCGAGCCCGGCGAGGACTGGCGCTGGTGTTATGTCGACGAAGCCTACGTCTGAGGCCGCTGCACTGGCAGAGACGCCCGACACGTATGGCGCGTTTCCGAGACTGGATGACGCGCAACTCGCCGCGCTCGCGGCGTTCGGCGACGCTCGCGTCACCGATCCCGGGGTACCCCTCTTCACCGACGGTCAGCGAAATTGTGACTTCTATGCCGTTCTGGACGGACTGGTGGCAAGCGTCGAGGGATATCAGACACCCGCCGAGCGGGTCCTCGCCGTTCATGGCCGCGGCCGCTTCCTTGGTGAGCTGGGCCTGCTGACCGGCGAGGCCGCCTTCTTCAGCGCGGTGCCCGCCGAGCCTGGCCGGGTGCTGGTCGTTCCCGTGGATCGTCTCAGGGAGCTGGTAGCCAGCAACCCGACGATCGGCGACCTGGTCCTGCGCGCCTTCCTGATCCGTCGCTCGATCCTGATCGGGCTTGGCGTCGGGATGCGTATCGTCGGCTCGCGTTTCTCGCCGGATGCACGCCGCCTGAGGGAATTCGCGGCACGTAACAGGGTGCCCGCGCAGTGGCTGGACCTGGAAGGCGATCCCGATGCCGAAGCCCTGCTCCGGCTCATCGAGGTAGATCCAGGCCAGACTCCGATCGTGATCTTGTACGGCCGACAGCTGTTGCGCAACCCGAGCAACGCTGAAGTCGCGGCCGCGATCGGCCTCCCGGCTCCGACCGTGCCGCAAGCTGCCTGCGAGTTGCTCGTGGTCGGGGCCGGGCCCGCCGGGCTATCGGCCGCGGTCTACGCCGCCTCAGAGGGCCTGGACACGCTCGTCCTCGACAGCACCGCCACTGGCGGCCAGGCAGGCACCTCCTCCTGCATCGAGAACTACCTCGGATTCCCGTCCGGCCTATCCGGGTCCGAGCTCGCCGTCCGGGCGGAGCTGCAGGCCAGGAAGTTCGGGGCAAGGTTTGCCGTGCCGGCTGAGGCCGTATCCACTGAGCTTGACTACGGTCACTGGACAGTGCGTCTGGCCGACGGCAGCTCGGTCACTACCCGCCTGATGGTGATCGCGTCCGGCGCGAGGTACCGGCGTCCCGATGTGCCGCGGCTTGAGCATTTCGAGCCGACAAGTGTCTACTATGCGGCGTCGCAGGCAGAGGCCGTGGCTTGCGCTGATGATCAGGTAGTCGTGCTGGGTGGCGGCAACTCCGCGGGTCAGGCGGCGATATTCCTCGCCGAGCACGCGGCGGACGTGATAGTTGTTGCTAGCGAGGACGACCTGAGCGAGCACATGTCGCGCTACCTGGTGGACAGGATCAGCAGCACTCCTAATGTCACCGTTCTGCTCCGAACGCAGGTGCGCGAGTTGATCGGCGACCTGACGCTGGAGGCCGTCGCTGTCACCGCCCAGACCGGTGAGCGGCAACTGATCGCGACGAAGGCACTGTTCGTCTTCATCGGCGCCACCCCTGCCACGCAATGGCTGAGCGGCCTGCTCGCGCTCGACGAGAATGGATTCGTCCGTACCGGGCAAGACGCGGAAGCGCCGATCGGAGCGTCACTACCGCACACCTTGTGGCGCCGCTCCGCGCTGGAGACCAGCCAGCCGGGCGCGTTCGCGGTCGGCGACGTGCGCAGTGGTTCGACGAAACGGGTAGCTACTGCCGTTGGCGACGGGGCCATGGCCGTTCGCCTTGCGCTCGAACGCGCTTAGCGGCGCACTTGTCAGGACGCTGATCTGGCCGCGCTGATCAGGGCGCGCGCTCTGGCTGTGCGAACGCTACGGGACAGCGAGTCAAGGTCAAAAGCGCCGTGGTATCGCCTGCCGTTGATGAAGAACGTTGGCGTGCCAGAGACACCGCTGAGGTCCGCGGAGTCGACGTCAGAAGCGATCTTTCCGGCACCGGCACCCTTGCGCATGTCGGCGGTGAACTGCTCGGCGTTCAATCCGATCTCGGCCGCGTACCGCATCAGGTCCTTGGGGGTCAGGGCGCCCTGATGATCGAGCAACTGATCGTGCATCGCCCAGAACTTGCCCTGCCTGGCGGCGGCTTCGCTGGCCTCGGCGGCAAGCGGAGCGTAGGGGTGCACGTCGGTGAGCGGCAGATGCCGCCACACGTAACGGAGGTCGTCGCCGTAGTCGGCGAGCAGCTCACGCACGACGGTCTCAGCCTGGCCGCAGTAGGGGCATTCGAAGTCGCCGTACTCCACGAGCGTGACCGGCGCATCGGCTGGCCCGCGCACGTGGTCTTTCTTCGCAGATACCGGAACGGCCAGGTCGGTGATGGTCTCGGCGGTCCCGAGCAAGGCGCGCAGCCGCAGCCGCTTGGGAAGCCGCGCCGTGAGCCGGAAGACGATCCAGGTCAGAGCCGAGGAGGCAACGGCCGCCGACAGCACGCCGACTTTGGCCTCGGCGAGCTCGGTGCCGTGAAATGCGAGTGTCGCGATCAGCAGCGACACGATAAACCCAACGCCCGCGATCGTGCCGGCGCCGGTAACGGCCGCCCAGCCGACCGGGGGCTGGATCTGGCCACGGCTGAACCGGGTAATCAGCCACGCCGTCGCCACCGTGCCGACCGGCTTGCCGATGACGTAGCCGAGCAGGATGCCTAGCGTGATCGGGGAAGCGTAGGCATGCGCGAGGAAGCCGGTGCTGACCTGGATTCCGGCATTCGCCAGCGCGAACAGCGGGACGATCAGGTAGCTGGTCCACGGGTGGAAGAGCTGCTGCAACCGGTCGTTGGGTGATATCGCCGTCCGCACGCTCTCCCGTGCCTGGCTAGCCAGTTCCGGCGTCGGCTGCTCCCTGAACAGGCGGAAGGACTCCGACGCCTGCTCAAGGTCCATGCGGGCGGCCGGGTAAGCCAGGGCCATCATGCCCATCACCAGACCGACGATCACCGGGTCAACACCGGAGGAGAAGAACGCGATCCAGGCCCCGACCCCGAGCGCAAGGTAGGCGGCGCCGTTGCGAAGGCGGCGCGCCCGCGCGATAGCCACCGCCACCACGATGACCACCCCGGCCGTGAGCGCATTCGCGTCGATATGCCCGCTATAGGCGAGCGCGATGATGACGATCCCAGCTACGTCGTCGACGATCGCGAACGTGAGCAGATAGGTGCGTACCCGGTCGGGCACCCCGGATCCGACCAGGGCCAGCATCCCGAGCGCGAACGCGGTGTCGGTGGACATCGCCGTGCCCCAGCCGCCCGCGGACGCCCGGCCGGCGTTGAAGGCGAGATAGATGCCGATCGGCACAACCATCCCGCCTAGCCCGACAAACAGCGGCAGCGCCAGCCGTCGCCGGTCGCGCAGCTCGCCCATGTCGAACTCGCGGCGCGCTTCCAGGCCAGCGACCAGGAAGAAGAACGCCATCAGCCCGGAGTTGACCCAGTCGTGCAGGCTGGCTACCAGGCCGGCCGAGCCGATCTTGATCGACAGTTGCGTGGACCAGGTAGCCACGTAGCCCGCCGGGTTGACGTTTGCCCAGGCCAGCGCCGCTAGAGTGGCTGCCAGGAGGACAGCTGCGCTCCCTGTCTCGGTGCGCAAGTACTGGCGGAGCGGCGTCTTCCGACTGGGCGCCCAGGCGGTACGGGACGAGAATCGCGCTTCCGGCTCGTCCCCTGCCTGATCGGGATCTGGCACTGCCGACGCCCTTCCTGCCTACGGGGGCACAGCAGGAGGATATCCAGCGCCAGGCCGGCGGCCGCGACTGCGGCCGCCGGCTGTCAGGTCACTAGCCGCCCAGCTCCGAGTAGATCTGATCTGCCGTCGACGGCCTGACGTCTGAGTACGTCACGGCAGGCTTCTCGAAATTCGCCGAAAAGAAATCGGCGGCCGAGACCGGGTTGCTGATCGCGTTCAGCTGGTTTACCAGCGACTGGCCGATCTCCGAGGAGTTGTAGTACAGCAGGTCGGCAAGCTGCGTCATCATGTCCTGCGCGGGGTTGCCCGTGATGATGTTCTCGTCGGGCGCTGCCGAGCTGATCGGCGTCCAGCCGATCAGGCCCCCGCCCCCGGAGCCGACCGACTCGGGGTTGCCCCCGGACTCGCCGTCTATGCATCCGACAACGCCGGCCGCTCCTGCTTTCGAGTAGCCGTGCTCGACTAGGTACTGGGCAACGGCCAGCTCGTAGTTGCCGCTCGCGATGTCCTTCTGCACGTCCGCCTTCAGGTTCGAAGAACTGCTGCCTGACGACGACGGGGACGGCGACGGCGACGCGGTCTTACCGCCGCCCTGCGGGATCTTCGAGGCCGCAGGCGCCTGTGGCGTGCTGCCGGAACGATGGGCCCGAGCCGCCTTGACCGAGCGCCGCTTCGGGGCCGTTTTCGCCGACTTGCTGCTTTTATCGCTCTTGTCGCTCTTGCCGGACGCAGCCTGTCCCTGAACCAGCTGCTGCGCGGAGCCCGCAGCAGCCAGGACGCCGTGCGAGGTCAGCGTCTGGCGATGATAGGTGGCAACTGTCTTGGCCACCGGATCCAGTTGCTGCCCGGCCACTGCCTGGTAGCCCACGAATGCGCCGACCACTCCGGCCGTGACCGCAGCTGCTGTGATGATCTTGATACTCGTGCGAACTCTCGCTGGGGCCCGGTGCCGCCCCGTCGCCCGGGCTTCGTTGTCGCTGTTCGACTGAGATGAGAAGGCTGACTTCACTACCTGCCTTACGCTGGTTCCTCGCCCAGGTACTCGGCAGGAGGGCAAGCTGCCTCGTCGGGCCCAACACTTCTGACCTGCGAAATCCTGGCAGGCAGAGAGTCCGGTGTCCGGCGGAATCGTACAAATAGCTCAGACGGGCCATGGATTCAATAAACCAGTCACCAAGCTCAAAATCTCCGACAGACAAAGGGATTGCGGTGATCGGTTCGCCACACTCTGTGCTCAGATAGCTATCTCGGAACCACCCGAAATGACTAGTCCATCGGTGACCGGCCAGCGAATCTTCCCTACTATACTGATAGCTAATCTCTGACCAGGAGGTCTACCAGTGCGAGCTATGGCCGCAGCGGCGCCAGGTCTGCCGGCAGGCGGCCACGCCCAACCGGATGCACTCGCCGACGGCATCGCCAGGCTCCGGCGAGCGTTGCGCCGGGGCGCACGGGTCGCTGACCCGGAAAACCCGCTGGCGGTCGCCCAGCTGGAGCTGCTGTCCGCGCTAGTGGAGAACCCCGGCAGCCGGCCCGGTCAGCTCGCCGCGCTGCTGCATATGCGACCGAACACGGTGACCACGATCGTGAACGCTCTGGTGGCACACGGGATGGTGAGCCGGGTAGGCGCGGACAGCGACCGGCGTGCTATCGAACTGACGGCCACCGAGACCGGCCGTAAGGCAGTACGCGCCTGGCAGGCGACCAATGCCGACCTCTTGCACCTGGCGTTGTCAACCCTGCCCGCGCAGCAGCGTCGCGCGCTGATCGCCGCGATACCTGCGCTCGACACGCTCGCCAGGGCCGTTGACCGGCAGGCCGACGAACCGCCGCAACCACCGCGTTAGCGCAGGCGTAAGAGTCCGTTTACTCGGCCAGTCGTCGGGTAGTCCGCAGCGTTGGTGCAGCCAGCCCTAATAGTGTGTCTGGTTGGGGCGGCTTGCAACGGGAAGGACGCATCGGATGCGGCAACGGTACCCAGCGCCAAACCGGCCGGCCAGCACGGAACCTGCCAGCACGGAGTGCCCGGTCAGCGATGATCCGGCGGCCAGCGACCCCGTCGGCGGCGGCGAAGACCCGCGCCGCCCGGACGCACCGGACGCTGTTGCGGTGCTCACCAACCGGATCGCCGCCGCCGTCGCGAATCACAAGCCCGGCTGGATGTTGCCCAGGCAGAGCGTGCTCGCCCGGCGATATCACGTGACCACCCGCCAGGTCGCCGCTGCCATCGACGAACTCGCGGCGCGGCATCTTGTCCGCCTGCTGCCCGACGGCAAGGCCTGCCGGGTCAGCCCGGCTGAGTACATGTTCGACCTGGCGGGCCAGCACGGCCTGGCGGCGCGCGTCGAACCGCTGCACGGGCAGTTGAGCTGCAAAAGCCACTCGGTGGCATGGCACCCGGTCCCGGCCGACATCGAGTCCCTGCTCGGCATCGCGACCGGCGAGCAAGCCTGCATCCTGCAAAAGCTCTGGACGGTGGGCGGCGAGCCTGCTGCCGCAACCACCAGTTACCTCGCTGGCCCGGCCGCCGAGCCGTTTCTTGCCGCGCTGAACGGAACGGAAACCGAATCGCTGCACGCCATACTCCCGATGCCGCCAGCCCGCCCGGCAACGCCCGGCGGTGCCACCAGGCCCGGCGAGCGAGTACTGGTGCCGCACGCGCTGCGCATCGAGATGCAGCAGCCGCCGCCGTGGGCGGCCGGGGCGCTCCGGCTGTCGGCCCGTGACTCTGCCATCGGTATCACCGTCAGGTACAGCGAGCTAGCCGACGGTGACGCCGCCGCCCTTACCGTGGCGGTGCTGCGGCCCGACCAGTTCCGCGTGATCATTGACTCGGTGGTCACGGCGGCTGCGTCCGTGCCGCCGGTCAGGGAAGTCATGCCGATCCACTGATCGCTGTCTCGTCCCGCGAACGGCGCGGCGGGCAAGCACCGTATGGTGATCTCAGCCGGTCGCATCCGGTAGCGGCCGCTGCTCTGCCGGAGACGACGATGACATCGACAGCCCGCGTGCTGGCCCGGTGGGCGCACGATCTGGAGCCGACAGCGGCCGACTTCGCGCTCGCCGACCGGTCCCTGCTCGACACGGTTGCCGTCACGCTAGCCGCGCGCGACCACCCGGTCACGAAGATCGCGGCCAGTCTTACCGAGCCCGGCCGCTGGGCGACTGCCGGGCACGTGCTCGACTTCGACGACCTGCATATGCCGTCGACCACTCACGTCAGCGCCGTCTGCGTGCCGGCCGCGCTGGCAGTCGGCGGCGGCGCGCGAGCGTACCTGGCCGCGGCCGGGGTGATGGCGCGGCTCGGCACCGCTCTTGGCTGGCCGCATTACTCGGCCGGCTGGCACGCGACCTGCACCGCTGGCGCTCCGGCCGCTGCGGCAGGTGCAGCGGTCGCACTCGGCCTTGACGCCAGCCAGATCGCCACTGCGATCGCGCTCGCCGTGCCAGCCGCAGGCGGACTGCAACGGGCATTCGGCACCGACGCGAAATCACTGCAAGTCGGCTTCGCGGTGGAGGCCGGCTTGCGCGCCGCGACGCTGGCCGCCGGCAGCGCTAACGCTGATGAATCGGTGCTGGACGCCTGGCTGCCCCTGGTCGGCGCCGGACGAGCTGTCGACTCCAGCGGGCCGGCCGTGCCAGACGGGCTCGCCGTCAAGATCTACCCGTGCTGTTACGCACTCCAGCGCCCGATCAGCGCACTGGCCGAGCTTGCTCACTCGGCCGGCCTCGACCCGGCCGACGTGCAGCGCATCGAGCTGCGCACGCCAGAGGCAAGCGTGGTGCCGCTCATCCATCATCGGCCTGTCACCGGCCTGCAGGCGAAGTTCAGCCTTGAATACGCGGCGGCCGCTGCGCTGCTCGACCGTTACCCGGGCTTCGCCAGCTTCACCGACGATGCCGTCCGCCGTGCCGCAGCACGCCGGCTGACTGGCGTGGTCGAGACGACGCTGGTGCCTGGCGGCGACTGGCTGCTTGACGGGAAGCTGGAAGTGCGAGTTCATACCGGGAGCGACGGCGTGCACGACGCGGTTCTCGCGTTCCCGCCCGGCAGCCCGGCTCGACCGCCGACCGCCGACCAGCTGTCCGGGAAGCTGGCTGACTGCCTCGCCGGGCTGGACACTGACTGGTCGGCCTGGACCTGGCAGAACGCGGCTGACGTACTCCGCCGGTTCGTACCGTGACACGCAGTTCTGCGCAGACACGAGCCCTGCCGCTTGACGGCATCGTGGTGGTCTCACTTGAGCAGGCGGTTGCCGCCCCGTTCGCCACCCGCCAGCTCGCCGATCTGGGCGCCCGGGTAATCAAAGTGGAGCGGGCAGGCGACGGTGACTTCGCCCGCGGCTACGACCGCACCGTGCTCGGTCAGTCGAGCTACTTCGTCTGGCTCAACCGTGGCAAGGAATCCATCGAGCTTGACGTGAAGAGCGAGCACGGCCGTGACGTCATGGCGGCCCTGCTGGCCAGGGCGGACGTGTTCGTGCAGAACCTCGCCCCCGGCGCCGCGGCCCGGCTCGGCTTCGCCGCTGACGAACTGCGCGCCCGTCATCCGCGCCTGATCTGCTGCTCGGTCTCCGGCTACGGTCCGGACGGACCGCATGCGAGCAAGAAGGCTTATGACTTGCTGGTGCAGTGCGAAGCCGGGCTCTTGTCAGTAACCGGCACGGCGCAGGCGCCGGCGAAGGCCGGGATCTCCGTAGCCGACATCGCTGCCGGGATGTACGCGTTCACCGGGGTGCTGACAGCGTTGTACGAGCGGGAGCGCACCGGGGAGGGCTCAGCCGTCGAGGTCGCGATGCTCGACGCGCTCGGCGAATGGATGACGCAGCCATACCTGTACAGCGTGTACGGCGGCGAGCCGCCACGCCGCACCGGCGCCAGGCACGCGTCGATCTCGCCGTACGGCCCCTATGCAGCCGCCGACGGGCAGATCTTCCTCGGCCTGCAGAACGAGCGGGAGTGGGCGGTGCTCTGCCGGGATATCCTGGACAGGCCCGAGCTCATCGGCGATCCGCGGTTCGCGACTAACACCGACCGGGTCGTGAATGACAAGCAGCTCACGCTGATCATCGAAGCCGTGCTGCGGCAGCTAACTGCCGCGCAGGTCGAGCAACGGCTCGATCAGGCCGGCATTGCGAACGCGCGGCTGCGTACGCCAGCCGAGTTCGCCGCGCATCCGCAGCTGGCGGCGCGGGACCGGTGGCGGCAGGCGGACACGCCGGCCGGCCCGGTCCGCGCGCTGCTGCCGCCGGTGACTGTGCCCGGTCGCGAGGCCGCCATGGGTCCAGTCCCGGCACTCGGCGAGCACACCACCGCGATACTCACCGAGCTCGGCTTGGCGGCCGGGGGCTAGTGCCGGCACCGGCCACGGCTTACCGGGCCGCGGCGCGTTCCGTTCGGTCCAGGCCTGCCAGCAGCGCGCGGATAACCGTCACGGCGCGGCCGCTGTCGGGTACCCGGTTCGCGAACACGTCTGCGTAGAGGAATCCCTCACAGATGCGCATGATGGCGTAAGCGAGCGCGGTGGTGTCGAGTACGGCGTCGAAGCAGCCCCGGCTGCGCTCCAGGTCGATGAGCCGCTCCAGGGCTGCGGTCAGGCCTGCTGCGGTCACACTGCGGCCGGTAAGTATGCGCAGCGCAGCATCGGGGTCAGACTGGATGAAGGCCCGCAGCGGCTGGTCCGCCTCGATGCCGCGGAGTACGCCGGCCACCACGGCGGCAATCCGGTTCGCGCCAGACTGATTGCCTGCTATCAGCAACTGGAGTGTTACCACGCGCCTCGCGCGCCACCAGATCACCTCATCGAGCAGGTCCTCGCGATTCCCGGCCCGCCGGTACAGCGTCGCGCGGCCGACGCCGAGATCCTTGGCCAGCGACTGCATGTCCAGCCTGCGGCCGGAAGCGTACGCGTCGGCAGCGGCCGCGAACATCTGCGACGGGACCGCGGCGGGCGGAGCCGTTCCGCCCGGCAGTATCACGCGCACGTCGTCGCGGACATGCCTGCGCACCGTCAACTCCCTACATCGCCAGCTTTGCCGCCTTCACCAGCGCGGCCAGTTCCGCGACCAGATAGTCAGCCAGCACCTCGAGGTCAGGCACTAGTTCCCGGCAGGACACTAGCCCGAAGTGCAGCCGGCCCAGGTATCCGACCAGGGTGATGTTCAGCCCCTGACCATCGGTGATGACCGAGACCGGATAGTGGGCTAGCAGCTTGGCGCCGCACAAGTAAACCGGAACGTTCGGACCCGGCACATTCGAGATGCACAGGTTGAACGGCGGCAGCCGGTGCAGCAGGCCGGTAGCGAACACCACCCGCGCGGCCCGCGCGGTCAGGGCCGGCGGTGAGAAGTCGCTGACCTGATCGACAAGTCCCTGCGGGATCGCCGCTTGCCGCGCCTTGGCGATCTTCGTGGTGGCGTGCACGACAGCGACTCGCTCGGCCGGGTCGTCAACGTTGGTCGGCAGCGCCGCCAGCATTGCCGACACCTTGTTTCCCATAGCGGTTTTGCTGGCCGGATCACGGACCGACACCGGGATCATGGCGATCAGCGGAAGATCGGGCAGCACGCCGCGGTCAGCCAGCCAGCGCCGCAGCGCGCCCGCGCACATGGCCATCACTACGTCGTTCACGGATGCGCCGAACGCGTTCTTGACCGTCTTGACACTGTCCAGATCGACGCTGCGCAGCGCGAGCCGCCGGTGCGGCGTGATCGGCCGGTTGAACGGCGTAGCCGGCGCCCGGCCGGCCGTGGTCGGGATGACTTCTCCGTCGCCCCGGTTCAGCCCCATCAGCCCGCCGACCAGGTTGCCGAGAGCCGGGGCCAGCGTCGGCAGCACGCGCACCAGCTCGTTCGTGAAGCGCACAGTCTGAACGGGCTTCCAGGCCAGCCTGGCTGCGGCAAGTGCGGTGAGCGCGGCATAGCCTGGCGGCCGGGCGGGCACGAACGGCTCCGGCGCGGGAAGCTCGCGACCCTCCGGTGTCAGATCAAGCAGGATCGTCAGCAGTTCTGCGCCGGATGCTCCGTCGATCGCCGCGTGATGAATCTTGGTGTACACGGCGGCCCGGCGACGGGCGAGGCCGGTGATCAGGTAGATCTCCCACAACGGTTTGCTGCGGTCAAGCGGCCGCGCGTGCAGTCGGGCGACCTGCTCGGTGAGCTGCGCGTCCGAGCCTGGCCGCGGCAGCGCGATTTCCCTGATGTGGTACTCGATGTCGAAGTGCGGATCGTCTACCCAGTACGGCTGGTCTAAGCCGAGCGGTACCGTCAGCAGCCTGCGGCGCAGCACCGGAACCAACGGCAAGCGCGCGGCAAGGACGTCGGTCAGCCGGGCCAGGGTCAGCGGCGCGGGTGCACCAGATGGATCGAGGATGCAGACGCCGCCGACATGCCCGGTCGAATTGGCGGTCTCCAGCGCGAGAAAGGCGGCGTCCAGCCCGCTGAGTTGCTGCATGGTGGCCTACTCCTGATGTGCGTCGCGGCCGGGATAGAGCGAGCGCAGCGCGGCGGGCGGCCGGAACTCGCGCCGCTCGCCGGGCGGCCCCGCCAGCCGGTCCGCGATGAGCCAGAGCGTGGCAGGGTCGACGCCGAAGCCCAAGTGCGCACAGCGAACTTCTACATTCGTGTGCAGGCTGGTCTCTGGCTCGATGCACGCCTGCCAGGACACGATGCCGTCCCGCTTTGAGTAGACCGCCGTCGACGGCACGCCGATCGGCTGGCTGATCTCCTCAAGGTCCGGTATGCGCTCGCTTGCGTGCATGCTGGCGCGGCGCCGGTAAGCCCGGTCGGCGTAGCTCTGCCGGACGTCGGTCATCGCGAACGGACTCCCGAGCGTGATCACCTGCCGGACCTGGTCAGGATGCTGCCGGCCCAGTTCCCTCGCGTAGATTCCGCCGAGGCTCCAGCCGACCACCGAAACCGGCTGCTCAGTCTCGCTGACCAGCGCTGACAGCATGGCGGGCAGCCCGTCCATTACTGCGTTGGTGGGACCATTGTTGCGGCCAAGGGTCCAGCCTCGGACCTGGTAGCCGAGCAAGCGCAAGAAGCGGCGCAAAACCGTGGTGCTCGCGTCGGAAGCGAGCAAGCCGGGTAGCACGAGTACTCCGTGGCCGTCACCACGGGGCGCTACCGTGAGCCACGGCGCGGCTACGGTCAGCGTCGCGAGGTCAGCCAGGCCCCTGGCAGGCTCCGTTAGCAGCCACCCCAATGCCGGGCCGCGTACCGAACTCCGTTGGCCGGCTGCTTGCCGATATATAACGTCACGCACTGGGTGCAGCATTGGTCGTTCCCGTCCTGCAGGTCTCGGCCTTGCCGGGCCTGCAGCCCTAGGCAACCTGCTGATACATCCTTAGTATATGTCTCACTGACCGTGCCGGAAGGCCCGATTTTTCGGTGGCGCAATGAGCTTCAACCTCGCGACGATCCTTCGGGAAACGGCGGCCGCTACCCCCGAGGCACTTGCCTACCGCGCCGCTGGCGTGACCGCGAACTACCGGGAGCTCGATGAGCAGTCCGGCCGGTTCGCGGCAGGTCTTGCCCGTGCTGGCCTGACGCCCGGCCAGGTGGTCGGCATCCAGCTGCCGAACGTGCCGCAGTTCCTGACCACGTACTTCGGCGCGCTCAAGGCCGGGATGACTGTCCTGCCGATGAACCCGCTGCTCAAGGCCCCGGAGATCGAGCACCAGCTCACGGACTCCGGCGCGAGCATCATGGTCGGGCTGGCGGGACTGCATGCCGAGGCGGCAAAGGCCTGCGAGCTCGTCGGCCTGCCGCTGTACCTGGTCGGCGAGCCACCACCCGGTGTAGCCGCGCGTTCGCTAGGCGAACTCATCCCTGCCGAGCCGCTGGCGGAGCCCGGCGGCGGGATCTGGCCAGGCAATGCCGATGACACCGCTGTACTGATCTACACCAGTGGCACCACGGGTAAGCCGAAAGGCGCGGAGCTCACGCACTTCCTGCTGTACATGAACTGCACAGTCTCCGGCCAGCTATTCGGCGCGCGGCCAGACGACGTCACGCTCGCGGTGCTGCCGTTCTTCCATGTGTTCGGGCTGTCGTCAGTGATTAACGTCAGCGTCCGCTATGGCGGCTGCCTGTCGATCGTGCCGCGGTTCGAACCCGGCCCGGTGATCGACGCGATCGAGGCAGACAAGTGCACGGTGATCGCGGGCGTGCCGACTATGCTGCACGCGCTCGCCCAGCTCGACGTCAGCGGGCGAGACCTGGCCGCGTTGCGCGTGACCGTGTCCGGCGGGGCGTCACTGCCCGAGAACGTCATGACGACATTCGAAGCCAAGTACGGCGTCGAGGTGCTCGAAGGATACGGCCTGTCTGAGACCGGCAGCACCACGTCGTTCAACCGGCCGTCCGATCGCAAGCCGCTATCGGTCGGCAAGCCCATCTGGGGCGTGCAGATGCGCGTCGGTGACACCGATGACCAGCCGCTGCCGCCAGGACCTGAGCACATCGGCGAGATCCTGATCCGCGGGCATAACGTCATGAAGGGATACCGCAACCGGCCTGAGGCGACCGCCGCCGCGCTGGGCGGCGGCTGGCTGCACACCGGCGACCTGGGCTACGTCGACTCCGACGGGTTCTATTTCATCGTCGACCGGACCAAGGACCTGGTCATCCGGGGCGGCTACAACGTCTACCCGCGCGAGATCGAAGAGGTCCTGTACGCTCACCCGGGCATCAGGGAGGCCGCGGTCATCGGCAAACCCGACGAGCGGCTCGGCGAGGAAGTCGTTGCCGTGGTCGTGCTCGCCGAGGGTGCCAGCCTCAGCGAAGCGGAGATCATCGCTTACTGTCGCGAGCGGCTCGCCGCTTACAAGTACCCGCGCGACGTCAGGTTCATGGCCGAACTGCCCAAAGGGCCGTCTGGCAAGATCCTCAAAACCGAGCTTCGCGAGACTGCTTCTTGATCCTGGAGACTTATGCACGCTCCCGCGTGCGTGGCCTCCAGGATCATGTGGAACTAAGCGGCCAGCGACGAGTAGAAGCTGGCATCGCCCGTGCGCGGCACACTGCTGTCACCGCTGATGCCGACCGGTACCGGGCCGGCGATGGTAATGCGGTGCATCAGCCGCGGCAAGTCGTCGTAGTCGGCCACCGCGTAGTGCTGGGTGGCGCGGTTGTCCCAGATGGCGATGTCGCCGTCGCGCCAGGACCACCGCACCGTGTTCTCGAGCCTGGTCACGTGCCGCTGCAGCAACTCGAACAGGCCCGCTGAATCGGCGGTGCTGAGGCCGGTGAACGACCGGACGAAGTGGCCGAGCAACAGCGAGGGCTCACCCGTCTCGGGGTGAATGCGCACCACCGGGTGCTCGGTCTCGAACTCCAGGTGCCTGAACTCTGCCCGGTAGCGCTCCTCCCTGACGTCCACGCCACCAATCTGCGGGCGCTGCGCCGCATAGTCGTAGCGGTTCGAGTGCACCGCGCGCAGGCCTCCGACGAGCGCCTGCAGTGCCGGGTGTAGCCGGCGGTAGGCCTCGACGGTGTTCGCCCAGACCGTCGTGCCGCCATAGGGCGGCAGGTTGATCGCGCGCAGCACGCTGATAGCCGGAACGCGGTCCACGAACGTCACGTCGGTGTGCCAGCTGTTGGCCTTGCCCTGCTCGGAGTCGATGGGCAGGATCGCCTGGCCGTCACCGCTGACAGTCGGGTGCGGCTTGGTCACCTCACCGAGAAGCCGTGCGAACGCGAGCTGGTCGGCGTCGGTGGCGTGATACTGATCGCGCAGGAACACCACCCGGTGCCGCAGCAGCGCCGCGCGCAGTTCGGCCAGGGCGTCCGGCTGCACGTCGCCGCCGATCCGGAGGCCGCCGACAATTGCGCCGATCACGCCTCCGACCTGCGTTACCTCGATGCGCTGGAAGTCGTCGCTGCCTGCGGCCGGCGGGTTGCCGGTGCCGTCTAGTAGCTGGCTGTCGAGTAGCTGGCTCATGCGCCTAAACACCTTTCGTCGTCGCTACCTGCCTGTCTCCCTCAATCTGCCCGGGGTGTGGTATAAAAGTCAAGTATTCCGATTTACTTACTAGACTTTTTCGCTGGACTGGGCGGCCAGCGGCCTCGGAATACGCCCGGGATCAGCCGGGTTGGCGCGGTCGACCGGCGGCCGAGAAGTGGCAGGCAGGACGAGCAGATGACGGTTTCCGGAGCAGAGCGACTGCACCTCGCGGTGGCGCTAGACGGCGCGGGCTGGCAGCCTGCAGCCTGGCACAAGCCCGGCGCCAGGCCGGCCGAGCTGCTCACCGCCGGGTACTGGGCGGACCCGGTTACCGAGGCAGAACGCGGCCTGCGCGACTTCGTCTCCTTCGCCGATGCGCTCGGCCTGCAGACAGACAGCCATAACCAGCCCGACGCGCGCACCGACCGCGTGCGCGGGCACCCGGACGCCGTCCTCGCCGCCGCCAGGCTTGCGCCACTGACCAGCCAGATCGGGCTGATTCCTGCGGTATGAGCTGCTGGCTGAGGAATGGCGCCGGCCCTGAACCGGCGCAGCAAGCACTGAGGCATCGACACAGCAGAAGGAGGCGGCCGTGCACGTCGCAGTCGTGGTCGGCAACCCTAAACCGCGGTCGCGCACCTATCAGGCCGCGCACATCGTGGCGGAGCGGCTGGCCGGTCGGCCAGCCGACTTGAGCATCGACCTTACTGACCTCGGCCCCGCGCTGCTCGACTGGTCCGACCCGGGCGTCGCCGACCTGGTCGCCGCGGTTCAGGCCGCCGACCTGGTCGTGATCGCTAGCCCGACCTACAAGGCCACCTACACCGGCCTGCTGAAGCTGTTCCTTGACCGGTTCGGGGCGGGCTCGATGACTGGCACGGCGGTGCCACTCATGCTCGGCGGCCATTGGAAACACGCCCTGGCCCCCGAGCTATTGCTCAAGCCGGTGCTCGTCGAGATCGGCGCGACCTGCCCGACGACCGGACTGTTCCTGCTGGACTCCGAGTTCGACGCGAGCGACACGCTCGACAGCTGGCTGGAACGGGCGCGCCCGCAGGTCGCGGCGAGTACGAAAGGGCTGGCATGACGACGACCCGGCTCAGTCACGAACAGCTAAAGCATGTGTTCGCGACGTTTCCTACCGGCGTCGCCGCGGTCGCCGCTGTCATCGACGGCGAGCCGGCCGGGCTCGCGGCCAGCTCGTTCGTCTCGGTGTCACTCGATCCGCCGCTGGTCTCGGTCTGCGTCGCGCACACCTCCACAACCTGGCCGGCCCTGCGCAGTGCCGGGCGGCTCGGCATCAGCGTGCTCGGCGATCACCAGGAGCAAGCCAGCAGGCAGCTCGGCTCGCGCGCTGCAGCACGTTTCGCCGGACTTGACTGGCGCGCAACTGCGGACGGGGCGGTCCTGCTCAGCGAGGCCAGCGCCTGGTTTGACTGCTCGCTCGAGCAGGAAATACCGGCCGGCGATCACGACATCGTTCTGCTGCGCGTGCATGATCTCGGGTCCTCCGAGTTCATGCCGCTGGTGTTTCACGGCAGCCGCTACCGGCAGCTGACGAGCCGTTGCAGGCAGGGTGCGACCCCGCTGAAACATTTCGGTCCGGCCGGCCTTGCCAAAGCCTGAACGACGACTTATCACCGTTATCAGGCAGGGTAACCGCGACGGCCGCCCGCCTCGCTCCGATGCGAAAGGAGCCAGGGATGGCAGGCGAGCACGTTGCCAGGAGCGGCAACCTCGACCGCGCGGCCATCGGCTTGCGCGAGGTCTTGTTCCAGTCGATCACCTCGATGGCGCCGGCCGGGGCAGTCGCGCTGTCGATCGCCGCTGGCGCAACCTACGCCGGCGGCGCGCTGCCACTGTCGGTGCTGCTCGCCCTCGTCGGCTGCCTGCTTGTCGCCAGTTCCATCGGCCAGCTGGCTAAGCACCTGCCGTCGGCCGGCAGCATCTACACCTATCCGGCTGAGGCCATCCATCCGGCACTGGGGTTCCTGGTCGGCTGGGGCTACGCGCTAGTCGAAGCGCTGATCGGCCCGATCACCATGGTCCTGTTCGGCTACCTGGTCGCATCCGTACTGCAGACGGAAGCGAACTGGCCGTTCACCACAACCTGGGTCATCTTCATGGTCGCTGCCGCACTGGTCATCGCGTTGCTCAACTACCGCGGCGTCAAGCTGAGCTCAAAGACCGGCACCGTGCTCGGCAGCCTGGAGATCATTGTCTTCCTCGTGCTCGCGGTCTGGCTGATCATCAAGGCCGGGTCCGGCAACACCGGCAACGTCTTCAGCCTGCATTTCGCCACGATCAAGGGCTACAACGGCTTCTCCGGCGTGATAGCGGGGTCGATCTACACGATCCTGGCGTTCATCGGGTTCGAGGCGTCGGCGCCGCTCGCCGAGGAAGCGCGTAATCCCCGGCGCACTATCCAGATCGCGGTGGTGACCTCATGCCTGGTCATCGGTCTGTTCTACGTGCTGACTACCTATGCGGGCGACGTGTTCTCCGGCCCGACGAAGTACGTGGCCTTCGGCGCGCTCGGCGGCGGCAGCCCGTGGATCCAGCTGGCCCGTGACATGTGGGGCGTCGGCTGGGTCATCGCGTTCCTCGCGATCGCGAACTCCACCTTCGCCAACGGCAACGCAGGCACGCTGGCCACGACCAGAACCTGGTATGCGATGTCCAGGATCGGCGTGCTGCCGTCTCCGCTGGCCAAGACGCACCCGGTCAGGAAGTCGCCGTTCGTTGGCGTATTGCTCCAGCTAGTGATCACACTCGCAATCGGCATCCCGCTGGGCATTCACTTCGGCCCCGTCGTGACCTTCATCTTCCTGGCGACGATCCTGACCGGCATCATGATCGCCATCTACATGATCTTCAACCTGTCCTGCCTGGTGTTTTACGCGCGCAAGGCCCGCGGTGAGTTCAACTGGCTGCTGCATGCGATCATCCCGGTGCTCGGCATCGTGGCTTTCCTGCCCGCCTGGTTCACCGCGATGGGCATCGGCCGCTCGGTGCTGAAGTTCGTCGCTCCGCTGAGCTACCCGTCCAGCGAGACCGGGCTGGCGATCGGCATCTGGTATGTGATCGGGATTGCCGTGCTGATCTACTTGTACGTCCGGCATCCGTCCCGGCTGCCTGAGATGAAACGCGTCTTCGCCGACGAGCCTGTCGGCACGGCCGCACCGCCTGTTACGTCTGGAGAGACCGCATGAGCCCCGCTGCGAGCGACTCAGTAACCGAGGGGTACCTGGAGGTTCCCGGCGGCCGCGTCTGGTATCGCAGCGTCGGCGTTTCCACCGACGCGGCGCCGCTGCTCTGCCTGCACGGCGGTCCTGGTTTCACGCACTACTACCTCGAGCCGCTGGAGGCGCTCGCCGACCGCCGCCAGGTGATCTTCTACGACCAGCTGGGCTGCGGGAACTCCGACCGGCCCGACGACGAGTCACTGTGGACCGTCGACCGGTTCGTCGAGGAACTCGCCCAGGTCCGCGCCGCGCTCGGGCTGGACGACCTGCACCTGTTCGGCAGTTCGTGGGGCGGCATGCTGGCGATGCAATACACCCTCGACCGCAAGCCGGACCTGCGGAGCCTGATCCTGTGCGGCAGCCCGGCGAGCATGATCCGGTGGGTGGCGGACTGCGATGACCTACTGGCCGCCGAACCCGACGAGGTGCGGCAGGTCATCCGGCAGCACGAGGCCGACGGGTTCACGGCCTGCCCGGAGTATCAGGCGGCGATACTCGGCTTCTACCGTGCCCACGTCTGCCGGATGAATCCCTGGCCAGCCGGCCTGGAGCGGTCCTTCGCGGAGGCCGGCTACCAGGTTTACAACACGATGAACGGCCCGAGCGAGTTCACGGTCACCGGCACCCTGAAGAGCTGGGACATCATGGACCGGCTGGGTGAGATCGCTGTGCCCGCCCTGCTTGTTGGCGGCCGCTACGACGAGTGCACGCCCGGCCATCTGACCGAAATGGCAACCCGGATCAGCGGTTCACAACTGGAGATCATCGAGGACGCGTCCCACCTGTGTTTCGCCGAGCAGCCCGATGTCTTCGCCGGCCTGGTCAACGCGTTCCTCGACCGGCACGAAAAGTCCTGAGATCAACCGGGAAGCGGGGCCGACGCGGTTACTTCGGCTGCTCCGGGTTGACTGCGTCCAGCAGCTTTCGCAGCGTCGTCGTGTAATTCTCGAGCGCCGCTCGGCCGCCCGCAGTCAGGGACACCGCCGTCACGGCATTGACGCCGCTGCCCGTCTTGTCCATCCGGATGTATCCGGCGACCTCCAGCTTGCGCAGATGAGTGATCAGATTGCCCGGCGTCAGCCCCATCAGGTCCTGCAATCGGCTGAACGACACGGTGTCGCCTGCGGGCAGCGCTGCGAGCGTCACGGTGATTCTCAAGCGCGCCGGCGCGTGGATCACCGGGTCGAGATGGTCTTCACTCACAGTCGACGTAGCCGTCCGCCGAGCGCACTCGCCAGCAGCAGCGCGGCGCCGCCCGCGAGCGCGCTGACCGCCCACACCGCCACTGGTCCGGCGAATCCGCTGCCGGCGCCGACGACCAGGAACCAGCAGCCAAGGCCGAAAACGGGCCAGTCGAGGAGCGCAGCAGCACTAGCGGCGACGACGACACCGGCCAGCAGCACAGGCGCGGCTGCTCCGTAGACGCCAACAACGCCCCGGCTCGCCCCCGCGTGATCGATAGCAGCCTCCAGGACCAGGACCGCGACGAAGCCCGCCAGGTAAGCGAGCAGGAGAAGGCGCCGGCGCGCAGCGGACAGGCCGCCGACACCGCTCGCGGCACGGCCGACCAGGATCACGGTGACGACCGTGGCGGCAGCGAGGATGAACGTCAGCGTCATCAA
>Ga0335072_10003354_pt1 | contig 24177 bp, 35 predicted proteins | sample Lox_Sample_21_FD_206725 | JGI IMG/M metagenome (GOLD analysis project Ga0335072, IMG submission 206725) | Soil microbial communities from Loxahatchee National Wildlife Refuge, Florida, United States - Lox_Sample_2.1 | ecosystem: Environmental > Terrestrial > Soil > Wetlands | place: USA... | reverse complement strand
GGAGGCAGAACGAAGAAAGCGAGGATGGAAAGGAGAGGCCACGGGGAGTTGCTTGGGAGATTGCTTGGATTGGACCAGCGATATATCGGAACATCTCACCTTCGCATCAAATTCTGTTATCAGAGTCTTCTCCCATGCTTGTGTTCTAGAGAGGTACGACATCAGCAATGGCCTTGAAGGGTAAGCTTCTCAATCCTCTTGCGTGCACGCAGACTAAAAGCATCAAGGCAGATCTCCCCCCAACCCACATTATTGCGAGAAGTCCGGAAGACATTAAACCTCCTTCGGCCAATGGAACACAATGAGACCGCTAAACATGTCAGCCGCCTCGAGGAGGAAAAGTATATAGACATTAAAGTTAACATGAGACACGACAACAAATAAAATCTCAGGGGATATCCAGTATTTGGCAAAAGACTGGCAAAAATTCAAAAGAAACGTGAAGCGGAGGAGCATGGACGAGGAACTTCTCGTGGGGTTCAAGACCGCGATCCGGGGTATCGTACTGACTGCGATCTTTGGACTGGTTTCAGCAGCCACCGCTACTGTCGCGATGTGGGCGTCTTTAAAGCAGGTTGGTATCGTGTAGTGTTGCTGTTCGTTGTGATAGAGTTGCTGGAACCTTCCCGCAGCGACTCGGAATGCCTTTGGCTTGGCAGTTGGCCATGACATGTATTTGTTTGGGAGCCGAGCGGGTTAAGGCCAATAGGTCATGATCCCGTAGAAGAAGAACCGGCAACGAGTTTAAAGTCCTTCCAACTCCGGACCCAGGGTGAAATTTGTAGAGCAATACACCTTCGGCACTGATGGTGACGATTAAGATTACTTGGCTGCATGCTTAGTAAAGGGCACCCTCTCTAGGCGGCCACGGTGGAGACTCCCGCGACGTTTACCCGAGGCTCACCCAGGATGGGCGACGATGGGGTGAGGTGCTGGTAGAAGCATCGAGGTAAGCGCGGAGCAGATTCACTGTGCTTGAGTTGCTAAGCTAATGATGTATTCCTCCGATCCTAAGCCCGTCATTATGCGGAAGGACTCCTAGAAATCTCCATCGAAGAAATGACCCCCGAATTTCCTCTTTTTCTACATCTCTACCACAGCATCGACGACGACGAAGATTACTGCCACCTCCTACCCCAGCATCTACCTATAAAGCCTCATCTCGCAAAGTCCATCTCTAGGTCTCCAGCCATAGCTACCGACAGTGGTCCTCACTACCCAAACAAGCTCGGGCTCGACCCAAAAGCTTGCCCGACAGCCGGGTAGCCCGAAGGGAGATTGCTCCCAGGACAAGTTCCGGTTTTGTCACATTTTGGGGTCTTGGCTAGGTCCACTGCCTTTACATTGGCGCCCTAGCAGTGGGCCATCGACGAACGGTCATTCCTTCATACGCCACCTGCAAATTTCGTGCTTGCATCTCTGCCTATCAAAAGTTGTACTCCCGCATGTCCCGGACGATGGCCGAATTCGTCAACATTGTACACGCCTCCGCCTATCAAAGGCTCCGATCATGGGTACGCGGGATTTCAAAAAGCGCTCCTGCTCTTTGCAAGGTCTGCCAAAGGATCGACTGCTCGTGGATCGACCACCCCGAGCGGCGTACTCAATATGACAATTTCACCGACTTAGATCTGCTAGACAACCACTTGAAGAGGAGGGATGAGTGTGCCTTCTGTGGGTTTGTCTATAAAGCTTGGTTGAAGACTTGTGGTATCCACCATCTGGACCTTGATGATCTATCTCACACGTACACCTGCGTCCTTATACTTGGCGACGGGATCGGTTTTACAAAACCTTCCGGCGAGCATGTCGAGAGCCAACGCCTTCTTCAACTTGAGTTCAAGCCCAGCGACCGCAATGATAGTACAGAGACATCTTACGTTGATCGAACCATTCAAGTCCTATTACCGGAGATAGCTGACGGGGAGCCTTCTGACAAGTCCCTCAACTGTGCGCGAACCCTCAGTCCAGAGGGCATCGACTACGACCGTGTGAAGTCCTGGATTCAGAATTGTAACTCTTGGCATGACGAGTGCAACATCGAACAGTGGGTCGATGCTCCTGAGCGGCGGGTCGGCCTCCGCGTGATTGACGTGGAGCGACAATGTCTCACACGACCTGCCGGGCCATTGCGGATATATTGCCCTAAGCTATGTCTGGGGCAATGTCCTTACCTTTAGATTGACAAGTCGGAATAAGCACGATTTGGACAAAGATGGAAGCCTGACAGAGGTTGTGATTCCCCGAACCGTCCGGGATTCCATGACCCTGGTTCAGCTAATCGGTGCAAATTACCTCTGGGTCGACTCAATGTGTCTCGTGCAGGACGATCCTGGGGAAGCGAGCATGCTTGGATATATGGACGCAATTTATAGCCATGCATTGTTTACCATTGTCGCAGCTGATGGAGCCGATGCAGAAGCTGGACTTCCTGGCATCCAACCAGGGTCACCGTCATTCAACCAACCAGTCGTTGAGGTCTTTTCTGGGGTTCATTTGACAGTCGACGTGGCTCCTCAAGTACCACACCTCGAGAAGTCACCATAGAATCGTCGTGCTTGGACTTACCAAGAGCGCCTAATGTCGCGTCGCATTCTGGTCTTCGAGGAGAATCAGATATCTTGGCGATGCCTTGCTGAAAATTGGACCGAAAGCCAGATTCTGGGGCATCCTCGTCGCATACGCTGGAAAGGACCTCAGCGTCGTTTCAAAGATTTTGACATTGACAACCAGTACAAGGCTGGTTTGATTGACAGGACAAAGCCGGTGTACGGCCGCCGTCTCCTCCGCACTGGTGGATTAGAGATTTACTTCAACACGGTAGAGGCTTACACTACCCGCCACCTTACGTACGAGCAGGACGTTCTGAATGCCTTTGCCGGCCTGGCGAAAGGACACGCCACTGCCATGAACCCGCCGATGTTTCAATGTCTGCCCGAAAGCTTCTTTGACATGTCTTTGCTTTGGTTTCGGAGGGAAGGTCCTCTTGTTCGACGTGGGTATAGCTCGACAGCATTGCAAGATACTAACCAGTACCGAGACGGCTCACCCTTCTCGTCTTGGTCCTGGGCAGGATGGAAAGGAAGTATCAAGTGCGTCAATTATGGCATGCCTGACATCAAACGACATCTGAAGGAAGAACGAGTTCGTAGCGTCATTAGGTGGTATCGTCTTGGTAGAGCTAGAGCGGACATGACCTCTCTTTTGGATGTTGGCACTGCCATCCCGGTCTTGCCCACAGATGCCTTCGTCCGTATCCAGCAAGCCCACGAGGATCCCCGAAATTACCATCAAGTACCAGAGGATGCAATGGCACCTCTCAGTCGAGAAAACGAATATAGATACATGCGACACTTGCCAGGCCAAAACCAGGCGGTTTCAAATAGTGGCTACTCGAAGACCACAGAAGATTATATCTCGGGCTTTATTGATGTTGAACTGTCTGTTGGGATTCTTGCTGCTCACGATCACTTGGAGAGATACGGATGGCGCAGCAGAGGTGAAAAGCTCCTTGTACACCGAGGACGTAACTTTGCCATCTCAGTCGACGGCGAGGGGAAGGTATGGGTCGAGAAGCCTTCGGATCACGACCTTCGCGAACCGACTGCCAAGGTGCTGGAGTTCCAAACGGTTGTAGCCGATGAGTACCTGCTTGGTAGCGAACTAGCCCAATTCAGAGTCCTGCAGACAGATCACTATGACATCGAAGTTTTGCAAGCTATGGCCACAAGACGAGATTTCCGGTATTTGTACTTCTTCAGCTCCTGTACATTTTTCCGAGTGGGTTCGTACGAAGAGTCCACTGAGCTCGGCCAGCGCTTCAATATCCTGCATTGGGACGGTATGACCGTCGACTGGGTGCAGATCCATTCAGACGACAAAACACTCCAGACGGACCCACGTGTCCACGAGTTCGTGATCATCTCCGAAGCGCAAAAGTACGGCAAAAAGGAGCTAGACTCTGCTCTTTACGAAGGCGAGCGTTTGGATCGGCATTGGTGCCACTTTAGGCTCTGGAATATTCTGCTGGTCGAATGGAAAGATGGCGTGGCATACCGCATTGGAATAGGGAGGATCTGGAAGTACGCGTGGCGTGCTGGACAGCACATATTGAAGTTTGTTACGCTTGGATAGCTAGACGAACGTTTCCGTGCTAAGATGCGTTACGGATACAGTGTTGCCATGCCCGCGACGCCCACCCCATCACACGTGGCCACCTCGTACTGTATCAACCTCTCCACAAACGCATGCATTGTGCTCACCTGATTGCAATGCGTTCTTCCGCTGTTATTCATAACCGTGAAGGTCACCTCCCCGATCATCTTGGCGTACGTGTTGCCCGGCTCGACGGCGCTCTAGCAGTCTGAGATGGACTCGCCGAGGGCAGCCAGAGTATTCTGCATGTCGGTGGGCGAGAGGGAGAGATTTACGGCGGATCTAGGTGGCGCAGGTAGCCTATGTCGCGGGGTCGCGAGCTGGAAGCCGGTGGTGGTGCGGAGGGCCGATGTAAGGGGAGTGAAGAGGCGAAAGTTTTGAGGAGAACGAGAGGTACTCTGAGGCAGCCGGTGCTCGAAAATTGTGGTACCGGTAGGTCGTGAGGACCTTTGTTTCGGCAGTGAATGCAGAAAAGCACAGCTTGGCTTTCAAAGAATTCCTAGCGGATATCCATCTTGACCATGACAGCAAGCCGGATGTCAGCTGCTTTGTCAGAAATCATTTTGCCGGGGAGAGAATCACCAAAGTGGAAGGCTCTGGATACCATGGCGGTCTTAGTCGTAGGTTACAGCACGCTGAAGGGGGTCACCCCGGTGGCCTCTGGTAAGATATGGTAAATCGGTCCCGCACAATGTGCTGACAGTCTGATATCTGGGAGACTGCTGGGGAAAGCTCAAGCACAAACGCGAATAGATTGATCGGAGCACTTGTTTACGCAAATGCTTGGATACATGGTTGAACGTGCACGCCTGTAAGTTATACGTCTGTGGGATACACGCCTATATGATGCACGACCGTGAGATGCACGCCCATGAGATCCATGCCCATGAGACACACGCTTGTGAGATGGACGCCTAATAGGTACATTCCTATGAGACATACGCCTGTGAGATAAATGCCCATGAGGTCTCCACGAAGATGCGTCCTCTTGCCAAGTCGCCATTGGCGATAGCGATCTGAGCGGCATCGAGAAAGGCCTGCGGCAAACCGGCGTCATCTAGTCCTTGCTCGTTATAGAGCTGGACCTGTTGATCAACATAGCGGAGGGTCCGTGGTGGGGATGACAAAATCCCCTCTATGCCGCTTTGGCCGATAAGACTGTCCAACCCGTAAATCTCGTCCAATCTCTTATCGTTTTCCTGGCTCTGCTCTGGCGGTAAGAAGCAGAGACGGCACGAACATGTAAACCCCAACTTTGTCTGAAGAGCCTCGTGTCTTTTGGGGCAGGTGAGTCGATTTTAAGGCAGGTAGGTCGATTTGCCTTCTCGCCCAACAGCAAGATGGTGGCATCGCCATCGGGGGACAATACCATCAGGCTCTGGGGCGCAGCAACGGGCGTGGCCACGCGACTTCTCTCCCGACTGTAAGATGGTGGCATCGGCATCACTCGACAAGACCGTCAGGCTTTGGGACGCGGCGACGGGCGCGACCACGCAGACACTCGACGGCCGTGGTCCATTCTAGCTTAGTAGGTCCAATCACTAATGCGCCGAAATGTGTTCGTGCTGTTGTCACGCAATGAGCTCATAGCAAGTGGATGATATTCGTAGTCGACGGGTTCGCGGTCGGCACATATTTCCCGTTTACAGTGCGCAGATCCATCCTAAGAGGTAGTCGTGAGCTTGCAGTGAAGGCGTGAACATTCTCAAGAGTATCTGAAATGCACAGAAAATGTTGTCGACAATCAGCGGAGGGAACGAGTCCAAGCCCAGTCTCGTGCTCGTGCTGGCAGCCTCATGTAAGGCTGCGCTAAGAAACGGGGGTTAGCTCGAGACACCAAGGTTCTACATAAGGGCCAACAGTCCTACCTTACTTTTTAGTCTTTCCGTCAACGCAATTCCTTGCAAGCAGCTACTTCTCCAACAGTAAGAAGTCTTACCAAACACACAACAAGCTCCCAACGTACTCGTCTCTGCGATAAACCCAAATCCCATTCCCAGTCGCACAGATGCAGACATTTACACCGATTTCAAACTTTCGGGAGAATTGAGGAATCTAGAGGTCGGGATGTTAGGTGACTATGCCTAGCCAGGTCTCGAACCAAACTTTGAAAGTCCTGTCAAGGGTGACTTATCGAACGGTCTTACTAACGCGGAAGTACGGGCCAATCTGAGAAAAAGATAGCTTCTCGACTCCGTTGACATCAAGCCCACATGGCCGCGCCCGTTGCCGCATCCCAGAGCCTGACAGTCCTGTCTTCCAATGCCGACGCCACCATCTTGCCATCGGGCGAGAAAGCCACGGCGTTGACGCTGTCTGCATTGCAGCTGATGATATCATAGCTCGTAGGTTGACCGCTAGCCTGACTCGAATGAAGCTCCTCAAACGACTCGAAAGAGCTCCATAGGTATCACTGATTTTTGTGATATAATAATGTGTACGTGTTGCCTCTCTACGTTTGCCGCAGCATGCACTGTGTCTCTTGATGGTAAAATATGGCAGCTTTCACATGAAGTTTGTAAGGAGTTAGGATCGTCGCCAGGAAGTTGCACGGCGCCTGCTACGAACGGGACCGGATGAGTTACAATTGGAGGACAGAATCAGAATTAATCAGATGATAAGTACGGGGCTGTCTCCGCAAATTCCATATCACACAACCTCGAATTTCTGGGTATATCTTGTCATCCAGCATCTCAGTAGCCAACGCAGTAATGATAATTTCATCATTCAGCGTCAAGATGCTGAAAACCCAAAGCCGAAAGCCGCTTCGTGCACAATTTGCCACCATCTCTCACTGTCGCGTACCAAGAGTAAGCTATGGCAACAACGACAACGACACTCCGGAAGGGGGAGGGAGGTGGACTTTACTGTAGCACAGATGTTGTGCGGTAAAGTCTAGGTTAATCACACGTCGATCCTAGAAGACAAGGAAAAGAAGAGAGGAAGAAAGGTGCTTCTTCTTGCCAGAGCTGGGCTCTCTAGCTATCTACGTAGGCTACCCACCCTGTGCATTGATCTGTCTAGGGATGGTATCTACACCACCACCATATATCTCGACATGCCAGGCCGAGGAGGCGTAAACTTGGGTGATAGGCGTTCACCTAGGTGACAGGCGTGTACCAAGCGTGTGCCTAGATTGCAGGCGTGCACCTAGATATCAGGTGTAGATGGGCGTAGACCTAGGTGGCAGGCGTATATCGAGATGCCAGGTGTAGAGAGGCGTAGACCTAAGTAACAGGCTAAGAAGACGAATACCTAGGTGGCAGTCACACACTTAGGTGGCAGCCGTTCACCTAGATAGGAGCCGTTCATCTAGGTAGTAGGCATTCACCTAAGTGGCAGGCGTGCACTTAGAGGGTAGGCATTCGGAGTCATTCGGGCCACCATAACACACCACCACATACCACCCAACAACCCGCCGGCCATGTGGCTTATCTTTGGTGGCCACCCCATCAACGATAAGCCCGAACTTTGGGTATATCCTGGCCTGCCCGTTGCCCTTGGATAATGGGTATGTGGCTTCTTCCAAAAATGGAAATTCCGGGCGCTTTCGACAGTAGCATTCGCTATTCAGTGCCTACACACCAGCGTGGTGCCTTTGATCTTGCGATTGAGGCCACACCACCTGCCTTTCTAGGGTTTCCAACCACTGGAGAGGTCATCGAGTCCGCTGCCGCGTGTGAAGTTTGACTGTAAGGGTTTCGACTGGGTCAGGGATTTGCTGTGGTAGTCGGCAAATCGAACAAGGGTTCTTTCGTCGAATTTATATGCATTCATCATAGCACAAAGACTCAGAATTATCGTGAGCTTGAGCAGAATGTTGAGAAGGATCCTGAAGGCAGAATTGTCAGCTGCCGCAAGCGTGGTGACACACAGGTGAACCAAAGGCTGGATTGTAGGTGATGTGCCTCTTCTTTTAACTTCGCCTATTCTGGCGCGGTTGAAAAGATGTGGCTTCTGACCGTTACCTCTCTCAATCATACTCATGGTATGAAGAACCCTTTCGGCTATAAGCTCCATGTAAAAGGTACTACAGAGTACCAGATCTTGACCACACGGGCGCGTCATATGCGTTGTGCTATGATCTCTTATTCTGACAGCAAAAGAGTGCATGAAATGGAGGGATTGGGCTTCACCATTGATTCCTCGACGTATTACAACACAGTGCGTCACATCAGGCCTAGGTCAGACGATAGCCAGATCATCCAAGGCCTTCTGGTTGCGCAGGCAGATGCAGGGTTTCGATGGCGCTGTCGAGTCGAGATTGAAGAGGATCCTGCAGGCAACGTCATTAGCCAAAAGCTCATTCAGGTCTTCTTTATGCACCCTAAACAGGCAGCTTTAGTTGAACAATTTGTGGCAGGATTTGTACTCATTGTCGATGATACATTCAACACCAATAGCTTGCGATTGCCGCTCCTCATTGCTGTCGGCATTACTAATTCCGGAAAGACGTTTCCAGTCGCATTCTCGTACTGCACTTCTGAGAATAAGGAGAGTTACGACTTCTTCTTTCAATCCCTCAAAGGCGAAGCCTTCAAAGATGGTGTGCAATTGATGAAAGTGGTATAGGTGACCAGGCAGAAGGATTGATTTCTGCGTGCGATTGCCCTAACCCTAGGCTTTTGCCTGGTTTTCAACTGCAACACTGCAATTGGCACGCAGTTGAAGCTATGAAGGCTAAATTTCGAAAACCTGGCTACAATAGCGACGAGGTAGAAGAGCTAGCGCACCTTTCGTGGGCTTACGTCAATAGCGACAGCGAAGAACAGCTTACGGCGAACAGAGCAACGCTACTTTCAGCTCTCAGAGCTTCCGAGAAGTCCTATATTTCCGAAACCTGACAGCCAAAAGAGCGCCGAGTAATTCGTTGCTACACAAAACTCTACACCGATCTAGGAGTTAATTCTAGCCAGAGGAGCGAAACCTACCACATCCCTATGGGAGAGATTACCAGTGGGTTCCTCAGCTTGGAAGAATCTGCTAAAAGATTAGCTCAAACTTGTCTTCAGCACCTTCAGGCACTGGAGCTTGATGAGGTTCAACCTCCTACCAAAACCTTTCGTACACTGGCTGGAGACAGATGGAGCTTCTTGATTGGCAGTGTAAGTAAACTGGCTTCAAAGCTGGTTAAAGAAGAATGGGAAAAGCTTGAAAATGAGATGGCAGGAGTTACTGACACGAATTAGATTGATTTAGGTCTCTGTCAATGCGAAATCCTCACTCGTTATGGCCTGCCTTGCAAAAATCACCTCCTCGAAGCCTACCAAACAGGCCAGCCACTTCCTCGTTCACTCCTTCATCCGCAGCGGTGGCTGGATGGGCCAGCCATCAAGATTGGCGCTTGGCTGCCTAGCTATGGATCTCAATAACAGCTAGTTCTTTCCCCGAAGCGACATGATATTGCAGAAGCCGCTTTAAGACTACTAGAAGCTCGAGATACCCTTGGTTCGGAGGCTCAATAACGTCTTGATAATGCCTTTCTTCAATCTACAAGTTCTATAATGCAGGCCGCACAGCAGAATGACCAACTAGCCCAGCCCCGTATTGGTATACCTGACGCAATCCCTAAGAGAGTCTGGAGCAAGAAGAAGAAGACGCGGCAGGGTTGACAGCTGCAGTTGCTGCACGGAGAGATCTCGTCGCAAAAGAAAAGACTGATAAACAGGCTGCTACGAAGGCTGTAAAAGCTACAGCTGTAAGCCCTGGAAAAGAAAAAGCGAAAGATGTGGTGTCATGTGATCTACCCGGGCCTGATCTCACACATCTTGACGACTCGTCTGGTGAGGAAGAAGCTGGCCTGCTACCCTCAACGGCTCCCCCGAGGCTAGAGGACCCTACTACTGCAAAGAGGAACCAGTGGGAAGACCCTAGACTTCGTTGCCCTTCACACGGGGGCCACAAGTAAGAAAACCAGGCAGTAACAGTGACGCAGAAGTGACCCGAGGATTATTTCATCATCGCATTAGGCAGTTCTATAGTTATATCTATAGCTCATCCCAATAGATTGACATGACTATATGGGGACCCAGTGCTTCCATAAAGTGCTCCCGGCACGTAAAGCAAGCGGCCGGGCCCCACCCCAGCATGCCACGGTGTTGGGTGGCATGTGGTGGCGTGTTATGGTGGCCCCGAATGGTTCCGGTAGGCGTTCACCTAGGTGGCAGGCGTTCACCTAGAGGATAGGCGTTCGCCTAGATAGGAGGCGTTCACCTATGTGGCAGGAGTGCATCTAGATAGTAGCCGTTCTCCTAGGTAGCGGGCGTGCACCCAGGTGGTAGGCGCACACCTAGATAGTAAGCACTCACCTAGGTGGCAGGCGTGCACCCAGGTGACGGGCGCTCACCTAGGTGGTAGGCGCATATCGAGATGTCAGGTGTAGCCACGCGTAGACCTAGGGAACAAGTGTAGACCTATGTAACCGGAGGTTAAGATTTCGGAAGAGGAAATAGGTGATTTAAGTCGCAGGGATATCAATGGACGACAGGTAAGACGGACTCAACTTGGTGGAGGCGTAACTTTGATCCCGCAACTGACAGACATCACCGTCTAGATCAAGAACATTATACGGACAGGATGGGATCTCGCCTCTTGGAAAAACGAGCCTCTTTCGGCCAGGCACCTGAAAACCACTTTCGAGGCAAGCGAGGCATTTGAGGTTGATTTCAAAGGGGCTGGATCGGCTGATCAGATGAAGGCATATACATAGAACGTCTCCGCTGGGTCCAGCGTTCCCATTTGTACGTACTAAGCGTACTTAGTGCGAATAGGGCGTATAGTGGAGAGTCCCACCGCTACCTGCTGCCTCCATCACTACCTGCCTCCTCCCACCACTACCTGCTGCCTCCCACCACTGGCTCATTGCGACTGAGCCTGATGACGGCACCGAGAAACGGCCCTGCATCAGATGCACGCTTGTGAGGCAAACGCCCATGAAATACACGGCGATGAGATGCACGCTCATGAGGTACACGCCCATCACATACACGGCCATGAGGTGCACGGCCATGAGACACACGCGCGTGAGATGTACGCTCATGAGATATACGCCCATCGGATGCACGCCCACGAGTTGCACGCCTGTGAGATGCACGCCCGTGAGGTATACGCTCATGAGGCACGCGCCCGTGAGACGCACGCCCAAGAGGTACGTACCTACGAGGCACACGCCCATGAGACACGCGCCCATCAGATTTTACTTAGTCGTACATGCGTATTTGCGGCCTTTGGCCTGATGCCGCATTTCTCACTTTGGCACTAAATGGCAAGTTAGCGCTTGGGTCCCTATTCCGCGCGGTAATGGAATGATGAAGAGCGGACAGAAGGCATATTCTACATTGCGATTGCCTATGAAAAGCTTTGCCAGAAGCCTAAGCCGCCCCCTACCCGAATTGTGTACCCGGCCGATAAGCCGTCCAATTGTGTACCCTGATATAAGCCGGGAACATTTCGCAGTGTCTAGCGGTTCCAGTTGAGCCTGCAGTTTTATTGCAAATTCCTGGGAGAAATCCGCACCTAGAGTAAATTTGCTGGGACCATTAGTTTCCTGAGAGGATAGCTGTTGCTAAGGAAAATCTTCCTAGGAGGTAACTTCTCCTAGGATGAACTTGGTTAGTAAAATCGTTGCCGAGGCGTTGCGGGGCTGTCACGTGATCGCCAAGACCGTGGAGCTGATAACAACCTCAGCAGAATTCTTTCCTTCTTTCTCCACTCAACAACAGACATTTGACTTTGAGTCATCGTCACCTCTAATATCGACTCTGTGCTACTTTACGATCTCCTTCCCTGAAAATGCTGCACAGAACTGTCCGGACCTTCCGGGCTTTTCAACGTGCTACTCTCCGACAGAGCTCCGCCGGTCAGCAGGGTCACCTCCGTGGCTTCACCACAAGTAAAATATCTTTGTCTAGCTTTGATTCGAATAGTCATTAACAATTCTATAGGTTTAGTACACAATGGTAAGGTCCTTTCGTCTTCTCAAGACTCTTCACAAGCCTCTCATCAGAGCTGGTCTGTCGACAAGATCAACTTACTTCAATCAGATTGTACAGAACAGCTGAAACACCTCAATGAGTATGTGGATACCAAAATAAGCAACTTCCAGACCAACCTCGACTAGGACACTCAGCAAGCTTGATTCCAAATTCGCCCCGAACATCAGCGCCCTTGAGTCCAAGATGGATTCAAAGTTCGATAAGATCGACTCAAAGTTCGAAATGCTTGAGAAAGACATAAAACACATGGTGGTGGAACTCAAGGCGGAGTTGGGAAAACAGGCGGCGGAACTTAAGGCGGATATGGGAAAACATGATAGTCGATTGGTATTGTTGAAAGCGCCAACCCTAGTCACGTGACTACGCGTTGTCTGCCTAGATGTTGTGGCGTGGTCCCTGGGACAGGGTGCGCTCTTGGCGCTTAGCACCATATTTAGTCGTTTGTGGCAGACCCAGCCCTTTCTTCTTTCTTCATCCTTGGCATCTTCGTTAGAATAGCTGAATCAAATCCATTCTTCACGCTGCCGTAACACCAGATAGAATTGCCCCCCTCCAACAGAACAGTGTTACGGGCCTTGCTACGCTCGCTTAGTCAGGGCGTATGACAAAGGGGTCGTCAGACTATTCAGTCCTGTGTCGAAGGAGTAGGGAGCACGTGAGCAATGATGTAGCAAGCGTAACTAGATGTAGGACATACAATCTGTATTGAGAGTTGACCATAGAGAGCCCTCAGGGCTGCTTCATGAGTCTGTCTATATACCCATGAATTCTTGGCACGGCTCCTGTAGCTCCCAAGGCTCTCACCGAGGAGCCATGAGAGCTTCTTCTTCTGAATGGTGTCTCGCTTCATATTCTTCTCTGAGCCTTGATGGCTGACTCGGATCACATTTGTAACGTTGCTCTGCTTTGAAAATGTCCCAGGTGGGTATCCAAAACGGCAGCTATTGTCCTGGAAATGTGTGTTGTGCAGGAGAAAGGTCCTGGGAGAAACAGCTTCCTGGGACATGGTAGCCAGGGCAATTCTTGCTTGGGATATTATTCCTAGCACCGTAATCCTCTCAAGATTCTCCTTATCCTGGCCGGAACCTCCTTAGCATTATCACCTCCTAGGAAGAAGGGCGTTCTTGTTCATTGCAGACTTTGTGGAGATAGACCCGAGCAGGCGTATACCTAGATGGCAGGCGTACACCTAGATGCCGAGCGTAAACCTAGATCATAAGCATGGGCAGGCGTATAGTTAGATGGAGGCGTATACCTCGGTGGGAGGCGGACACCTAGAGGGAAGCGTACACCTAGGTGACAGGTACACCTAGATGCCGGGCGTAAACCTAGAGGATAGGCGTGGGTAGGCGTATCCCTAGGTGGGAGGCGGACGCCTAGGCGGCAGACGTACATCTAGATGCTAGGTGTGCACCTAGATGATAGGCGTGGTGGGCGTATACCTAGATGGAGCGGTACTCGCCTCACACTAGTATGAGGCCATCAATCTCAATGCCGAGAGCCCGGTATAGGGAATTCATGGTGTTGAGTGCAAATGGGTTGCTACTGTATCAAACTATCAAATGCTAATGAGCGTAATAGACCTCATCGTCGCTGGCGTCACTCCATGGCATTGACCTCCTCAATCTCGTCAATCTCTTCAATCTCTTCACCGGCCATAGGATCAAAGAAATTTGTAGGCAACTCGTCGTCATCGTCGCCTCCACCATCAATGCCACGGGACCGAGTTGCATAGGGGCCAGTTCAGGTGCGTTTGAATGCAGGAGGGGTATCGAAGGTGATTTATTGGGACCGTTTTGCCTTCTTCTCAGCCTCACCTTTGATGATAGGCTTACCCTTGATGATAGACTCACTTTTGACGACAGGCTCGTCGTTGACCCTTTCTCTCTTTACCTTCTTCTTGCGACGACTGCGACGTCAATTGGAGGCAACAGCGAGAGACGTCAGTATATACGTATACAGCTCAACGAGGCGCTCATAGTGATGCAGCTCACGTGTAGTATGCATCAGTATTGGTGAGTTGGTGTGTTGGCGTTGCACAGTTGCAAGTTGAAAAACTCCACTGATCAAAATGTCCCAATACCCCGCCGCACTGCGGCACCGAATAAAATTTCCGCCGAGGCCGCGGCCATCGCCTACCGGGGGTAATAGGAAGGAGGAGGAGGGGTCGACGGGGAATGGTCTCCGTAAGTAGGAGGCTTCTCTTCATCATCCTGCGCAGGCGTGTTGCCAGCAGCCTGTGCAATGGCTTGGGCATTCTTCTGGTACTTGTAGACATTCCAGTCAAAGACATAGTCGTATTGGAAGGACTCTCGGACGAAGAGATCGCGGAAGATCTTGTGGAGGTAGGAATAGTCAGGCTTGTCATCGAAATAGAGAGACCAGGTGTAGTTGAGAGATCGCAAACTCGTTAGGGAGACCACGGCAGAGAACTCCAGTAGGCCTGGTCATCTTCTTTTCCATGATACGGTCGTATTTCTGTATCTTGGTAGCAGCTTTCAGTCCTTGCCAAGGAAGAGAGCCACGGCAGAAGTAACAGCATGACATATCCAAGAGATTCCATGTCATCTCGACGAGATTGTTCCACAGTGAATGAAAGACTTGGCGTGGATATATTCGATACGTGAGATGGGCTGATCGACGAGAAGCAGGGCCGTCTTCAGGGAGAACTTGCGGTTGCGAAAGTTGAACAAATCTTCCAAACTGGGACCAAGCAGACTAAGGACCATGATATGGTAGTTACATTCGGTACCGAACCAGTGCACGAAGGGATGCCGACGCCTCCAGCTACAGCTTTGATGACGCGAGCTTCATATTTGAGTTGAGGGTGCTTCGCCTTGACTGATTCGAGCTTGATGGCTACTTCTTCCCCCGAGATGATATTGGTTCCGAGATAGATGTCACCGAGATTTCCACTGCCAATTTTGCGGCCGACATGGTATTCATGCCAAACGCGTAGATCCATTGTGGTTATCGTGACGAGAATACGTGTTCTGTGATGTTGGATGTGAAGAACTAGATCGGTATGTTGAGAAGAGGGATTTGAGGATGGAAGTGCGCAGCAACGCGTGAAGAATGTCAGTCGACCGAGAAGGGCGAGAGCGTATTGGGGATGGGTAATGCAAAGGCTTTGGGCAGGGAGCTGCAACTGGTGAGGAGAAACTCGTGGGGAGGCAGGGTTAGGGTGAAATAGCAAGCCTGAACCTCCATGCCGCCCCGGGGTCCGCCCTCGCTTCGTCGCCCTGTGCCTCTCTCCTCATCCTCCTCCTCCTCCCTCCTTTCTCCGGAAAAACCCCCGACCTCACTCGACCACCGTCGCCGGTCACCGTCCCGTCGAGTATCAATTCGCCCGCCTCCCCGCTCCCGTCGTCTCATTTTGATTGGGTCAACACCCCCGTCGCACACATGCGGGAGATCGTTGGTAAAAGGCATCATAGGTAGCTTCTGTCCATGGTTGAGGCTCCCACAAATGATATGTGTAGCCGCAGAAAATCCCAGGCAATGTCAACGCCAGGCGGTGGGTCTCCTTTTTTTAGTGGGGGAAGTATGGAGGTTTATTTGATTCATGTGGCGGCTTTTGCAAGCAGTAGGTTTCGGAGGATGTACCCCTGAGAAGGAGCAAAAGTCCTTTGGGGATCGTTTACAACTGTCCAACAAGCCCGATTGCAAGCGTGCTTTAGGGAGCACGCCGGCCTGTCCATTGACGAGGTAATGAGCCTTCTAACAAGGTTTCGGGTATCTCATTCTAGAGCTCAACTGGTGTATGGTATCGACGACGAGCTCGGAGGAAGCCTTGAGGCTTTAGAGATGGTACTGGAGGGATGATTGGGAGCTCAGTAATCTCATAGTCATCAAGATCGTCGAGATCTGAATCGTCAGAGGCGTACGCATGAAACTCATCGGCCCAAACGCGGTTGTCGAGTTGGAAGGACATTATGAACTGTAGAAAGTTGTATGTTAGCTAACTGCACTTCTAGATTATCAAGAAAGGGTTTTATAGCTATTTGGTATGCGGTAGCTTTCCCAGGACCTTCTATGAGGTGGGGTGGGACGCGTAGTCGCTGAGGTAGGTGGCTTGAGCGCATGACGCTGACTGTCGATCGTGAGCCTCATTTTCCAAGCTGAAACCGATCTCACCGACGCCGGTGAGTTATTAGAGAGTCGAAATCAAGGACAACCAGCGTGATCAGTACGCGTGATGTGAGGTTGCTTGTTGATGGAAACGAGATAGGCATAGAGGTGGCTGGGTGTGTGGGTCGCGCTTGCAATCGGGCTTGTTTGGACAGTGTACAACCTATCATACGAAGCCTTACTCACATCAGCTAATTGGACTTTTCGGAAAGGGCAACCTCCGAAACTTCGGAGGGTCCTATTCGGCAGCTGCGGTGGCCGATCCTGGCAGCGCGCAGACCTACAGACCCCCAGCAAGGAGCTGCGATGCGAGCTGGCTCACCTGAAAGCCTTCATCGCCAATCTCAAGAGCGTGTCGCCCGATGAACGGCAGGATCTCCTCAATGCTGTCGTGGTGTCCGACCAGCACGTGCGTATGCCGCGATCTCTGTCGGACGAGCCCGAGCAAGAGCAGCCTGCCGTGCCAGAGCGCTCAGCGAATGAGTGTGACTGCGTGCGCGGTGACGGTCGGCGTGCTTCCACAGAGCATGACGGCACCGAAGCCGCGGAAGACTCTTCAGCCGAAGAGCCTGACCTCGCGTCGTTTGCGTCTGTGGATGAGACGGGCAGGCCCAGCAGCTTTGGCCCTTCTTCCGCGCTCCACCAGCCACCCGAGCGGGGCCTTGGTCATCCGCACCGCGGAAATGGCGTGGTGAATGATGCTGTAAGAAATTCACTCATAGCCAATGCGACCTTGCAGCGCGGCAGCAAGAGCACGGCCTTGCCTCGCTGCCTGAGATCTGCGGCGTTCCTACCGACCTCGCCTTGCACTTGTTGGACGTGCACTGGAGCAGACAGCACCACACTTTCCCATTGACCTATCGCCCAGCGATCATGCGCGACTTGGCTACAAAAGGTCCGCACTGCTCCGAGTTTTTGCTCTATGCCATTTTTGCCTGGTCAAGCAAATTATCCAATCGTTTGGATATTCGAGATGATCCCAATAACCCTCAACGGCAGGACGCCGCTTCTTTCGGCGATGTGACGAACTGCTGGCAGAACAGTCTTTGCTCATATCTCCCAGTATACCAACGATTATGGGCTTGCTGTTGCTCGGCTCCACATACATTACTAGAGGCGAGACGTCTAAGGGCTGGGTATATACGGGACACGCTTTACGAATGGTTTTCGATCTTGGACTCCACCTCGATCCCAAAGAAGGCAATCGCTCGCCCGAAGAAGCTGAAATACGAAGACGTGTCTTCTGGGCTACTTTTATCTGCGACAAGCTGCAGAGCCTGTATCTTGGCCGGCCCATGACAATCAACCTCCGCGATGCTCACATCTCACGCGATTTCCACGATACCTTTGAAGAACTAGAGCTTTGGAAACCTTGCACGGATCGTATGACAGCCCTAAACCCGGGATCGCTCTCGTTTCGGCCAACACCGATACACTCCGTCTCGACTTTTCAGCAATTTTGCTCGCTGTCTAGGATCATGACGAAGATCATCAAAAGGTTCTATATAGTCGGTGCATCCAGTCGCAACGCGAAAGCCTCTCTGCAGGCTGTCGATGACGCTCTTCAAAGCTGGAAGCATTGTCTTCCAAAAAGACCTTCGTTTTGAGCCGCAGGTAGTATCAAGGCCTACCGAGCATTACCCTCCTCCTAATATCATGGATTTGCATGCTACCTATCACTCCCTGATCATCTTACTCCACAGACCATTTATCTCAGATAGCCATCTTCGCCTCACAATAGCACCTGAGGCATCCTGGAAGCGATGTACGTCAGCGGCAAAAAGCATTACGAGCATTGTCCTGGCATACCGTACTGCATATACACTGCAGACTACCCCGTATATACTCAGCTATGCACTTTAAGTTGCCTGCACGATACACGTCAGAAACGCGGTCGCGGAGCGAAACCGAGCGCTCAATCAGTCGTCCATGCTTGCGTCTAGTTTGCGGTGTCTAGATGAACTTTGCAAAGCATATCCCGACCTGACCAGGCTAGTCAGCATCATAAGGAGATTAATGGTCACAAATGGATTGAGTCAAGATATCGGTATGTCTTCATCTCTGTGTTTTGCTTCGGCTGGTGTGAGAGTGCCATCCCTTGCTACGCTGGTGCTAGTGCTGTGACCTTATGAATGGTGATTTCGTACTGATTCGTGGCCAGAGGAAGCAGTGCCAGATGTTGCATCAACGTCTCCTTTGGACCTGGATGCGATATTGGCCATGTTCCCGACCAATTCCACCAACAACCACCTTGTACCTGGCAGCAGCAATGATACTGTCGACTCCACCCAAGCGCACGCGAACACCATGGCTAATCCCAGGGGCATGGGCGAGAGTAGGGCGGGCGCCGACAATGTAAATCAGCCACTTCTGGAATATTTCGACTTCCAAGACCCGCTCTATGGGCATATGGACGGACCCATGGCTTCTTTCTACGATTGGTACGACGTGGATTATGGACAAAACAGTCAATTATGAGATATTAGGGCTCATGCTCTCCAAAAACCAATCAAGAAATCAAACATTTCCCGCAGCTAAAGCTCCTTCGAAGTGAATGGGCTTTCCAAGGACGTATCCGTGCAAGCATCCATTGCTAAACTCACCACAACGATACACACCTATGAGATGCGCACGCCCATGAAGTGTACGCCTGTGAGGTACATGCCCGTGAGATGCATGCCTATGAGGTGCACACCTGTGAGATGCACGTTTATGAGGTACACGCCCATAAGATGCACACCTGAGGTACACGCCCATGAGATGCACGCCTGAGGTACACGCTCATGAGGTACACGTCTATGAGGTGTACGTCCATGAGATGCACGCTCGTGAGGTACATACCCATGAGGTACATACCCATGAGGTGCACGTCCGTGAGATGCACGCTCATGAGGTGCACGCCTGAGATGCACGCTTATGAGATGCACGATTATGAGGCACACACTCATGAGATGCACGCCTATGAGGTACACGCCATGAGGTACACGCTCATGAGGTGTACGCCCATGAGGTACACCCCATGAGATGCACGCCTATGAGGTACATGCCTATGAGGTGCACACCTATGATGTGCACGCCCTTGAGATGCACGCCCATGAGGTGCACTCCCGTGAGATGCATGCCCATAAGGTGCATGCCTGTGAGATGCATGTTTATGAGGTACACGCCCATGAGATACACGCCCATGAGGTGCACACCTATGAGATACATGCCCATGAGATATGCGCCCATGAGATGCACGCCTATAAGGTACAAGCTCATGAGACACATGCCGGTGAGATACACGGCTATGAGGTGTTGGCCATGAAGTGTATCCCATGAGATATATACCCGTGAGATGCACGCATATGACATGCAAGCCCGCGAGGTGTACGCCCATGAGATGTACGCCCGCAAGGTGCACGCCTATGAGACGCACGCATAAGATGGACGCCCAGGAGGTATACGCCCATGAGATGTACGCCCGCGAGGTGCACGCCAATGAGATAATGCCAATGAGGTACACGCCTATGAGATGCACGCCTATAAAGTACAGGCCCATGAGACACATGCCCGTGAGATGCACGCCTATGAGGTGCATGACCATAAAGTTCTTACAATCCAAGGCTTGCATGTTCGTCAGCCTTGACAAACATGCCAAGACCCGGGTGGCTCGCACGGCTTGGAGGGCCGTGGGCGCGAGCCATCAAAGCCTACATAGCGAAGAGAGGCTCGCATGGCTCGCAGGGCTCCTGGGGCGAGCCTCGGAGCCATGAGAGCCCGCCAAGACCACGTAGGTATATAGGCAGATCCATGGAGCAGCCCTAGGGGCTCTTCATGGTCAACTCTACTCAATAGATTGTACTCCCTACATCTAGTTACTACTTGCTATCCACGTGTCGCGTGCCCCCTACTCCTTCGACATAGGACTGAATAGTCTGACGACCTCTCCAGTCATACAACCTGACTAAGCGAGCCAAGCGAGGCCCATAACAAAAGTGTATCATGAGATGCACACCCATGAGATGCACGCCCACGAGGTGTATGCCCATGAGATACACGCCTATGGGATGCACGCCCATCAGATACACGCCCATGAGGTTATGCCTGTGAAGTGTATGCCTATGAGACGCATGCCCATGAGATGATCGCAGAGGAGCCGGAAATGAAGGCGGTTGTTAAGGATATCATTAAGGAAATCGGTAGCAGCAGCGAGGTTGATCCCAGAGTATTACCCCAGATATCTCCCATAGCTGCAGATATTACCTAACAGGGATACGAGTCCCCATGTCCCTAATATCGATCAACTAGGCTGTGGTAGAGATGTCTCAAAATCAGGTGGTGAGATCCTACTCGAAGACACTAAGGCCTAAATGCGTTAATCAACAAGTTAGCATGTTCTCCTTAAGGCCCTCCACACCTATTAACCCGGTAGGTTTCGCACCTAATCCTTCCCGTAGGGCCGAAAAGGATGAAGGCTGGATAAGAGCAGGTGATGCCCACGTACAATTCCCAAAACTATGGCACGGCTTGTCACTTCTATCCCTGAGTCTGAAAACGTATACTAAACCATTTTCCGTAAGGATGAGTACGTATAACAACTCTGACCTGCCCGAAGTCGCTTTCCCGAGCAGTGATGCGTCGGAAGTGCCCCCCGGGTATAGCAAGCCCTCGGAACCTGCTGTTTCAGAGAAGTGTAGTGTTTGTAAAGATCGCCAGATACCCTGCGGCCTGAGCTTGACCGCCTTCGCGTGTCTGGTCGCGCTCTTGGCAGGGACAATAGTCGGCGCTGCTGTCGGCGGTGGTTTGGGAGGCAGCCTAGCGCACGAAAGAGACCAGAACAGGTATATAGGCACCCAATCCGTCCATGTCAGGTGTCCGCTCACGTTTCTGTCCAGGGCACTGCGAGCCGCGACCTCATCCTTGGCTCAGCGCCCCGTATCCGTCTCATCGTGCCTGACACTATCTCCCAGTTCAACCACTGCATCCGCATCTGCATCCTCCTCGCCAACCGCCGGCCTCATAAACTACGCCCCCGCCTCGCCCCCGAACATCAGCACCGTCGCGTTAAATTGCCCCGCCGTTGACAACACTCAGTACATCACAGCCCGCGGCCAGACCTTCCTTACGCACTGTGGCGTCGGGCTATACAGCCTAGACCTCGCCAGCATCCTCGCCTACCGCTTCGAAGACTGCATTGAGGCGTGCTCGTCGATGAATCATTACTCTGGCAACGCCACATATTGCAACGCAATGATCTTTAGTGCACTCATTGATGGAGACTACAGCACCAAGCATGCTAATTGCTGGCTGAAGTATGCGGAGAATATTACCGGTTCGAATGAGCAGTATACCATCAGTGCGCAGCTGACTAATAATGGGTCTGGGTTGATTGACCCTTGTGATGGCTGTTGATACAGTCTGTCGAACATCGAAGTGGAAGAAATCGTACAGGTGGCGAAAGAAGGAAGCTCGATTCGCGAATATGGGTGACGATCCTCACACTCCATTGAAGGTTTTGCGTGCTCTGTTGCCCATGTTGGCTATGTCTCAGCCTAACATCAATCTTGAAAACCCTCCCCCTCCGCCCCGCTGGAATCTCCGCTAGGATCTTCACCCTCATCCTATTACCCCATCCTGAACTCCTTACTCCTCCAAATCCCTTCTCCCCTCCACTCGGCAGCGCTCATGAACTCCGCTCTAGGCGGAATGATCCCCTCCTTCTCATCCAGGAACCGGCTATCTGCCAGCAGACTGACCACCGCCGCAATTGTGCCCGGCGCCTTCGGTAGAACTTTCTGCATATCCACTGTGAGGTACATAATAGCATAGAGTAGTAATGCGCCGAGTATAGTTTGGCGTATGCGAGTGAAGAGCTCGAGCCGGATAAGTCGAGTCCGCCTGGGTGTAGGCCGCGTTCAGCACCTCCCGGGGTAAGCTTATCCGGTTGTCTGACAGGTCCTACACCAGCTAGCGGCTATTCGTGACTAATCTCTTATGGGAAGATGTCTGCCAGGCGATGTATCGCCTCGGCGAGACGTATTGAGTTGTTCATCTCTTCCGTCAGCCCTGTCCCTGCCATACTTGAGTGCCTGGTAGAAAGTATTGAGGGACTCAGTTCTCGTGAGATTCAGCGTCTCGAAGGCACCGTCCGAACTTCCCAGAAGTGTATAGTTGGTCGAGTACTCTGCTATCTATGATCGGAGGAAGCCCTGTAAGAGCATAACCAGGTAGACTGAGGTTTCGCGTCCCCCTTCGACACGCCTGAATACTAAGGAACAGAGCAGGGCTGTGAAAGACTCGACGGACCATGCCGAAATTTGTCTGTAGTAGGCAAAGTCAGTGGGCAGGAGGACGTTACCTCATCATGGTTCGAGAACGCGCCAAATAAGCCTGGACGTGACACTGGGATAGGCCATCGCAAGGTCGGTCCGTTGCCGTTACTGCAACCTGCGGAGGCCCATAGGAATCTTTTGTCTCTTAGCAAGTATGAGCAGACGCAAGAGCGAAAAGTCATAGATTGTAATTCCGAATCCCTACCCTTCTCGCTGGCGCCAAGTTCGGCTGGGCATCGCGCAGCCTCTCACCATGGGCAGACATCAAATCTCGATTCTCGACACAGAATTGCAGAATCCTCTGTAACACTTTCGCATAGTTGTCGTCATCCTTGTTTGCAAACTTGCACATGGTCTTGTGGTTCGCATCCAGTACGTAACGAGTTCCGGATGCTTCCCCGATGATGCTGGAGAATGCTTCGACGATCTGTGGAGGTTAGCTGCTAAGCATAACGCAATAGCACGCGTGAACTGACTTTACCAGTGAAGCCTGGGATATCCGTTACGCCATTGCCCTCGTTGAACGAATGTGCCTTGAAGGCACCATCCCTCAACATGACAGCGAAGTCATCAACGAGGCGCTCAAGAATTTTGCTATCAACTTTCAAAGCTTCCAAAATTCTATTGTCCTTCTTGCTAAGAGCAAAGGTGGTGAGACCCTCTGCAGTTGCTACCACGATGAGGTGTGCTGAAGAAGATGACTGAAGGTGGAGGGGAATATGGGCTGCAGTTCAGGCTTGTATTGCGTGTCTCGGGATTGCTTCAAGACCTATTAGGTGTAAGCAGTGACATCGCAACAGCTAGATGGGTTTACTCACATCCTTCACCAGTATACTGCCAAAGACTGTGGGCTAGAAATCTTGTTGGTTCTCATTTTGAAGCAGGATGTGGTTGAAATTACCCAACTCTTGCCAGATATCCTTGGTATGTCGACTGAGCACGATCACTTTGAACTTCGCACTTGCGTCGATAAGATCCATAATTCTCATAGGCGTATACCTCACGGGCCTGCATCTGTCTGCATCTCATGGGCGTGCATCTCACGGGTGTGCATCTCATGGGATGTACTTCATGGCCATACAGCTCATAGCTGTGAATCTCACGGGTGTGTGTCTTATGAGCCTGTACCTTATAGGCGTGCATTTCATGGGCGCATATCTCACGGACGTGCATCTTGTGAGCGTGACATCTCACAGGTGTGTACCTCATGAGCGTGCGTCTCACCGGCGTGCGTCCCATAGGCACGAATCTCGTGGCCGTGTACACCGTGGGGCGTACATCTTGTGGGCATGCATCTCATGGGCGTGAAACTTGAGGTTGAAAGTGGTCAACTGTATGCTTTTAGCGTGTGGGCGCGGCTTAAGTGTCGACGACATGGATCATCGATGACATGGTCAAATCTGACAAGGTTAGAATAGTTGAATAGAACGTGGTTAGGCGATCATATTGATGCAGAAATCGCCTGGTTTGAATGCATGGTCATGAAGTTGAGATAGAGAATACGCAAATGTCAAACGGTGCTAATCGGCCAAGGCTGTTCCGACCGATTAGCCACCGCACGTAAACCCACCTACCACCTTACG
>Ga0335072_10003352_pt1 | contig 24188 bp, 18 predicted proteins | sample Lox_Sample_21_FD_206725 | JGI IMG/M metagenome (GOLD analysis project Ga0335072, IMG submission 206725) | Soil microbial communities from Loxahatchee National Wildlife Refuge, Florida, United States - Lox_Sample_2.1 | ecosystem: Environmental > Terrestrial > Soil > Wetlands | place: USA... | reverse complement strand
AATCTTAAGGAGCGAATGAGTAAAGAAGACGCGATTGAAGTTGAGGCGTCTTGCGGGCGTGAGCGTAGCGGGAGTCCGCAGCCGAAATCCCGAGCGTAGTTTTGCGAGGGATCTGTGATCGAACAAAATCTTAAGGAGCGAATGAGTAAAGAAGACGCGATTGAAGTCATGGCGACGGTTCTGGAACCGCTGCCCAATGCTATGTTCCGGGTGGAGCTGGAGAACAAGCATCAGGTGCTGGCGCACGTTTCCGGAAAGATGCGCAAGAATTTCATCCGCATCCTGCCGGGCGACAAGGTCGCAGTCGAGCTTTCGCCGTACGACCTGAATCGCGGACGAATCGTTTATAGATACAAGTGACGCCGTTTAGCGAGGCGCCTGAGCCTCGCCGGCGTACATCCTGAGCGAAGCGAAGGATCTCGCGAGAGGCGGCAAGAAATCTGGAGAGGTTATGAAGGTACGAGCATCGGTAAAGAAAATCTGCGACAAGTGCAAGATCATCCACCGTAAAGGCGTGGTGCGTGTGATCTGCGTCAACACGAAACATAAACAGCGCCAGGGATAAAGCCTTGGCAAGGCACGACTTCAGTCGTGCCGCTAGGATCATCCTGAATTTGCGGCTTAAGCCGCTGAGGTCAAGAAACAATGGCACGTATTGCAGGCGTGGATCTTCCCCGTCAGAAACACATCAACATCGCGCTGACCTACATCTACGGGATCGGCAACCCGCGCGCGGGCCGCATCCTCGACGAAGCCAAAGTCGACCCGATGAAAAAAGTTCAGGACCTCAGCGAAGAAGAGGTCAACCGCATTCGTACCGTGATTGAAGGTGAAGGCATGGTCGAAGGCGATCTGCGCAAGGACGTTTCGATGAACATCAAGCGGCTCATCGAAATCGGTTCCTATCGCGGATTCCGCCATCGCCGCAACCTTCCGGTCCGCGGACAGCGCACACATACGAACGCCCGCACCCGCAAGGGTCCGCGCAAAGGCACCGTCGCAATTAAGAAGAAAGCGGCGGCGAAAACATAAGGCAGGTTTCAGGTTCCGCAGGTTTCAAGGTTTCAAAGTAGGAGGCCTTGAAACTTTGAAACTTTGAAACTTTGAAACTTGAGGGTTTATGGCGAAACCAGCAGCAGCCGGCGGCGCAGCCGCCGCACCGGATAAAAAAGGCAAGAAGAAGACTTTCAAGAAGAAGGAGCGCAAGCACGTTCCGCATGGCATCGCGTACGTGCAGGCCTCCTTCAATAACACGATCGTGACCATTTCCGACATGAATGGCAACGTTCTGTCGTGGAAGAGTTCGGGATCGCTCGGCTTCCGCGGATCGCGTAAGGGCACGCCCTTTGCCGCGCAACAGGCCGCGATGAACGCCGCCAACATGGCGCGCGATCATGGCGTCCGCAGCGTTGATGTGCGCGTCAGTGGTCCAGGCTCGGGCCGCGAGTCGGCCGTGCGCGCGCTGGCTGCCGCCGGAATCGAAGTGCGTTCGATCCGCGACACAACGCCGATCCCGCACAACGGCTGCCGTCCGCCCAAACGGCGCAGAGTGTAACAAACGAGGGATCAGGGGCCAGAGGTCAGCGGTCAGGAGAAACAAAACTGAGCCCTGGACCCTAGACCCTGAACTCTTAATTTCGTCCGGGAGGAAGGGTGAAGCCAAACCCGTAAACCGGTCATCTAAGGAGAAGAAAAATTGGCCAGATACACCGATGCAGTTTGCCGTCTATGCCGCCGCGAGGGCATGAAGCTGTTCCTCAAAGGCTCAAAGTGTTTTAGCGACAAGTGTCCTATCGAGAAGCGTAACTTCGCTCCCGGACAACATGGGAAAGACCGCAAGGCCAAAGTCGTCGGCTATGGCCTGCAACTGCGCGAGAAGCAGAAAGCCAAGCGCATCTACTTCACGCAGGAAGGCCAGTTCCGTAACTATTACGAGAACGCGGTGCGGGCGAAGGGCGTGACGGGCGAGCGGCTGTTGCAGCAGCTCGAGCGCCGTCTGGATAACGTCATCTATCGCATGGGATTCGCGCAGTCGCGGCGTCAGGCGCGCCAGCTTGTCCGTCATGGACATGTCGCGGTCAATAATCGCAAGGTCAACATTCCTTCATATCAAGTGAGCGCGGGCGAAGAGATCGCAATCCGCGAGAATTCGAAGAAGCTTACGGTGCTCGAACTGGCGAAAGAATTCGCCAGCCATGGCACGCAGCCGACCTGGCTCGAAGTCGATCGCGACAATTACAAAGGCCGCGTTCTGAATTTGCCCAAGCGCGAAGATATTCAGCTGCCCGTGAACGAGCAGTTGATTGTGGAACTTTACAGCAAGTAAGAATGGTTGTGCAGGTTTCAAAGTTTCGGAGGTTTCGGAGGGCAGAGACAAAGCCAAGAAACCTTGAAACGTGAAACCTTGAAACTTGGTCCTTTACGTTCGCACCAGATCAGCCTTTCCGGCGTCGACCTGAGTTGGACCACTCAGTGAGCCGGATTGAGCCATATGGTCGAAGGAGAGAAACGCATGCTTTGGAAAGGTTTTCAAAAACCGAAACGTCTCGCAGTTGATCAGTCCACCCTCACCGATAAGTACGGCATTTTCTGGGCGCAACCCTTCGAACGCGGATTCGGCACCACCATCGGCAATGCGCTGCGCCGCGTGCTGCTGAGCTCGATTGAAGGCGCGGCCGTCACCGCAGTGAAAGTGGAAGGCGTGCTGCACGAATTCCAGTCGATCCCCGGAGTGGTCGAGGACGCAACCGACATCATTCTCAACCTCAAGCAGATTCCTTTCAAACTCGCCGGCGATGCGCCGAAAGCGATCTATCTGCGCGCCGATCAGCCCGGCGTCGTTACCAGCGGCATGATCGAAGCCGATGGTGATGTCGAGGTTCTGGATAAAGACGTTTACATCGCGACGGTCAGCGAAGGCGGCAAGCTCGACATGGAAATGCGGCTTAAGCGCGGCCGCGGCTATGTTTCCGCAGACAAGAATTTCGACGAGGATCTCGGCATCGGATTCATCCCTATCGACTCCGTGCACTCGCCTGTGCGCAAATGCAATTACACCGTCGAAGCGGCGCGTCTCGGCCAGATTACCGATTATGACAAGCTCACGCTCGAAGTCTGGACCAACGGCTCCATCACGCCGGCCGACTCGATCGGCCTGGCGGCGAAGCTGCTGAAGGACCACATGAACATCTTCATCAACTTCGAGGAAGAGATCGAGACCGGCACGTCGGCTGCGGACGATCGCAAGCCTGAGATTCACAACGAGAACCTGAATCGTTCCGTCGAAGAGCTCGAGTTGTCCGTGCGCAGCTACAACTGCCTGAAGAATGCGAACATTCAGACCATCGGCGAACTCGTGCAAAAGACCGAAGCCGAAATGCTGAAGACGAAGAATTTCGGCCGCAAGTCGCTGAACGAGATCAAAGAAATTCTGTCGTCGATGGGTTTGAGTCTCGGCATGAAGATCGACGAGCACGGCAATGCCGTGCCCGGGCCGACGTCGAACGTACCGTTGCCCGCGTCCGCCTACGGACCGGACGACCAGCTGTAGGGAGCAGTTTCAAAGTTTCAAGGTTTCAAGTTTCGAAATCGCGAAAGCCGGGAAGGGCACGGCTTCAGCCGTGCCGTCCCGATGCTAACTATGAGGATTGGGCTTTAGCCCCTGGGGTTTTGCTTCTGGCTTTGAGCTAGAAGCCAAGAGCTAACAGCTAGAAGCTGAGGTTTCCATGCGTCACAAAGTTGCAGGCTACAAACTCGGACGAAACACCGCGCATCGGCGCTCGCTGCTGCGCAATCTCGTCACCTCGGTGATCATCGAAGAGCGCATCGAGACGACCGTTCCCAAAGCGAAGGCCGCGCGCCCGCTGGTCGAGAAGATGATCACGCTGGGCAAGCGCGGCGATCTTTCCGCGCGCCGTCTGGCGGCGTCGTATCTCATGACCGACGAAGCCGTCGTGAAACTGTTCGACACGATCGGCCCCCGCTTTGGCGATCGCGAAGGCGGATACACGCGCATCATCCGCACGCAGTGGCAAAAAGGCGACGGCGCCGACCGAGCCTTCCTCGAACTGCTCGGCAGCGAAAAAGTTCTCGACGAAAAACGCGAGAAGCGCGCCGAAGCCCGCGCCAAAAAGGCCGCCGAAGCCAAGAAGGCCATGGAAGAGGCCGAGGCGCAGGCGCAGATCGAGAAAGAATCAGCGCCAGCCCCAGACGAGGGCGGAGAAAAGAAGGAGTAAGTACATAAGTAACCGTGCGGACGGAGCCTGGTTTTTTGCTTGACATCCGTCAATCCGCGGATTAGCGTTAGTGTATATCCGCTACGCTCGTAGGCGAGCAGGTTTCTTCAGACCCTCGGCTTTTTGCCGGGGGTTTGGTTTTTTATGCCCAAGAAAATAATCATCCTGATTGATGGAGGATTCCTCCGCAAGAATGCGAACAAGGCTGGGAAAACATATAACCCTGATTTCATTTCGCAGTTTGCTGGGAAATGCAAAGCGGACGACGAGGAAATACTGCGGATTTTGTACTACGACTGTGCGCCTTATGCTGGAACGGTAAAGCTGCCGGTTTCCGGGAACAACCACACTTTCCAGGGCTCCGGCAAATGGCTTGAAGAGTTGGCCGCCAAGGATCTTTTCGCTGTGCGGCGCGGCGTTCTGAAATTTCGCGGGTACAAGCCGAAACATACACCTGTGCCCGGCGCAGGAGCTCTCACCGACGCCGATTTCGTTCCCGACTTTGAACAAAAAGGCGTCGACATGCGGATCGGCTTAGATATCGCCTCCTACTCCGCCGGACAATGTGCGGATAGGATTATCCTCGTTTCCGGGGACACGGACTGCGTACCAGCTATGAAATTCAGCCGGCGTGCGGGACTGCAGATTGTCGTGGTTGAGCTGCCGAACAGCAAAGTTGCACCGGAGCTTGTCTGGCACTCCGATTTCAAACGGCTCGTACCGTGGCCATAGACTCCCTCCTGCTCCTCTTTGCAGCTCTCGGGTATCTTCCGCCCCACCCGTACATGTCCCTTCGCGACTCCCGCCGGTAATCTTGTCGTCACCATCGCCGTTTTCTTAAACTGCCTTAATGGCCTTCACCAAGAACCAGATCGGCATCGCCGTCGGCGCCGGATCGCTGCTGGTGCTAATCTTTCTTGGCTATCTTTGGTGGCTCAGCAGTCAACCGCCGGTGCTGGAACGTTCGGAGGATCACGATCCCCTGACAGGCCTGCCTCTCGAAATCAAGCTGAATCCCCTGCGTGACCGCTCCACCGAGCGCGCCGCTAACAAATTCCTGCGCGACATGCGCGACGGCCACTGCAACGACTTGCTCAGTCAATGGGAGCACGACTATCACAAGCACTACGCGCGCTATGTCTGCAAGACGGAAGCCCAGCATCCTCTGATTTCCTGGCAACTGGTGGATTGGGAAGATGCGCCGCCCGTCGTGATCCTCCACTATCGCGCCAAGCGCCTGAGCAACGCTGGTCCCACGCAATCCGGGGTCGATCAGGACCTCTTCACACTTACCATGGAACATCAGGGTGGAGACTGGGCTGTGAGCAGGTACGACGCGGAGTACTAAAACCCGTACCCAGTTGCCAGTACCCGGTTACTAAACGGCATCTCGTACATCAGTTTTGAATGGGCTCGGCTTCAGCCGTGCCGCTCCGGATCGCGAAAAACCCCCGGCTTCCGCACCTGAGGTTTGCCTTCGTGACTGACGTGAGATGGCTCGCAGATTTTGTCTATTGGCCTTGATGTCGGCTGAAGCGGAACGGAAGTTCCTACGCCACTGCGCCCGCGGCGAGAGCCGCTCCGAGCGCCACAACTTTCCCCGGACCTTGTGTCATCGCTTGCCCAAGAGCGTGCTCCACGCGATTGATCACTTCGGTGACCACGTCGACGGGATCGTATTCCGTGCGAATCACAGCTTCCGCCAATCCTGCGGAAAACAGTGCCTGCGCTCCCTCGCCTCCGTCTTTTCCGGGGAATCGGACCTCGGAGATGATCTTGCGCAATTTCTCGACCGCCAGCATGGCTTCTCGCTCCGCCGTCTCGCCTAGCAAAATGGCAATCGTCGTGGTGTCATAGCGAAACGCAAGATCGTTGGATCGAATGTTTGCCGCAAACATCTGCCCTACTCGCTCCATCACCGACGTAACTTCGGCTTCTCCATACTCGCGGATCATCGATCCGCTCTTGCCGAACTGCATCAGCAGCAGAGAGAGTGCGGTCGAGTTCTGAATCGCACGCTTGCTCTCGGCCAGCAGCAGATCAATATAAGAGGCGCGCTTCAGCAATCCGGACTTTTCGTCCGTGACGGAAAGATTTTTAACCAGCCGGCGCAAGCCCGCATTATTGAGCGCAATCACCATCTGATCGGCCAACGTCTTCAGCACGACCATATCGGCCTGCTGCCATGCACGCGGCTTATTGTGAATCAGCACCAGCATTCCGGCCGCTTCTTCGCCGTCCACCAGCGGGATCGCAAGAATCGATGCCGCGGCGGTTTCGGTAAGCGCTTTTTTCGCCGACTGCAGAGCCGGAGCCTTACCCGCATCCGCAATCGGGACGGGTTCGTGGCCCTCCGCAGCCTGATGCAGTGCGGAGATCAGATCGGAAACAGCGCCGGTAGTAGTCTTTTTCAAGCCTTCCGTAACCCATTCATCGATGGCGGTCGGCGGCAGGCCCGGCTTACCCGTAGCCGCAATGCATCGCGTGGCTTGCCAATGCGCGCCGATTTCCTTCACCGCACTGGCGAGCACTGCCTGCGCCGTATTTTGGTGATAGAGCTTTCGCGTAATTTCTGCGACACGCGTGAAGCTGCTGACATCCGTACTCGGATCGGCGGCGGGAGCGGGAGTCGAGCCCGCCGCGGGGGTGGCTGCCGTCGCGGCAGCAGGTGGCAGGGGCGCAACTCCGGCATATCGTGGAGTCACTCCCGCCGACAGATAAAGCCGCTGCAAATCTTCGTTGCGCTCTTCTTCCCGCGGAAACATTTCCTGAATTCTCTGCAGTCGCTCGACTGCCTTGTTCCGCATCCCGTACTGGACCAGGATTTCCGCCTGCAACATCAAATCCTGCAGGGTCGAGGCTCCGAGAGTTTTTTGATCGACTTGAACCGGCTCGTCCGATGGCTTGCTGACCGAGTTGAAACGCGACGAGATCACTTTGAAGCGGCTGTCGTCGACTTTCCCCTTCAGCATGTCCAGCCGCTTCAAGTGTCCCGGCTCATAAGGATCGACTTCGGCTGCCCGGTCCAGGCATTCCGCCGCACGATTGAAATCGCCCGTGCTGCAATAGAGGTCGAAGAGTTTGAGCAGGGTCTGGCAATAGTCGTTCTCGCGGTTGGACGAGTTGTAAAGCTCGCTCAAGAACTCAAGCATGACCACCGAAGGCCGATGCGAGTTTGTGAGATCCTCCATGATCGCGGTGAACTGTCGCCGTTCGCCACGACGACGCTGGAACTGCTCCAGCTTGCGGGCGAGCGCGACGGCTGCATCGTCCTGATCCGCATCGAGAAAACTTCCGATTAACGAAATCACCTGCTGCACTCGCCCCGGATTTCCCTCAAACAACTGCCACACCAGGGGCTCGGCTTCGGCGAAGCGTCCTGCCGCCAGCAGCGCGCCGGCGTAGGCATCGCGCAACTCCGGCGTGGCCTGACCGGAGTTGATCTGGGGCTCGAGAATAAATATGGCGGCTCCGATCTGCCCCTGCGCCAGCAGCGTCTTACCATACGCGAGCGCAATTCCCTGATCGGAAGAGTCTTCCTGATACGATCGCTCGTACCACTGCGAGGCGTCGGCGCCGTCAGCTTCGGCCAGTTGCGCAACATGCTGGAAAGCTCCCGCGGCGCCTTGGTGATTTCCCATTTCCGAGGCGAGTTCGGCCACGCGTAGATAATTGGCTTGGGTCGGCTCCAGTTCCACGATTCGACCGAGAACCTCCGACGACTCCTGCTTTTTCCCCAGCTTCACCAGATCGGCCAGAGCGGCTTCAAACGTGCCCACTGCAAGTTTCTTGTTGGAAGCTTCTAATAGTTGACCGAAGCGATATTTCTGCTGCCACGTAGGACTTCCATGTCGGACCAGTTTCTTGTAGCTGAGACTGGCCCGCGTTGCATCCCCCGCAGCCACCTGGCGCTCGAACAACTCACCCAGCAGGTGCACGGCGTCGGCGTTGCGGTTTAACGACAGAGATAAGTCTGCCGCCAACTGACGCACGACATCGTTTTCCGGATCATCCCTAAGAACCAGCAGATATTCTTCCAGTGCATCGGCGGTTTTGCCCTTCTGCAGCAACTTCTCCGCGCGCTCGATGCGCTTGGCCAGTTCCGCCCGGTCCAGTCGTTTTGTGAGTTCAGGCATGGGAAAAACGCACGAAACCCTGCCTCGATTCTAGGAGGGGGTTCTGGGAGCAGCAATGTGGCAATGGCCGCCACTGATTACGAAGGTCATCGGATCAATGAGGCGCCGCTGCTGGTACGAGGTCCGCAGCGGCCTGATTCCATGCGGCGAGTCTTTCCTGTTCCGAATCGCGCCCGCTCAGAATCGCAGGCTCTTTACAAAACGTGCATGTCTCGGATTTGTCCACCTTCCCGGCTTCAACCGGTCACGCTGGCAACTCCAGCATGAATTGTCGCATCGAGGTAGCAAAGGGCTTTTGAGGTTATATCGTGACGCGATATAATATTCGGTGGGCTGCGGCCCAGGGATGACAACGATCCGGCGGCTTAGTCGGCATGAACAAACCGGCTTTAGACTGCATCCTCGCACACCGCGATCGGACCAAACTTCATTGTTGAGAAATCGGACGAAGCTTCATTGCTAAAAGAGGTTTCCTAGTTAAAAAGAGGTTTCCTACAGGAGGCAGCTGGCATGATCGGCCGATCTGCGAAGACGCTGGCAATCTTTTCTCCCCTGCAAGACCAGCTTGTCATACGCCGCTTTGCGCTGGCGCTGGCGTCGGCAGTCCTCGCCGTTCTGCTCCGTTGGCTTCTCGACCCCGTGCTCGGGCACGTTGCCTTTTATGCCACGGTGTACATGACAGTTGCGCTTTGCGCGACCGTTGCTGGAATAGTCCCGGCTGCCCTGAACGCGATCCTGGGATTCGCCGGAATCTTTTATTGGTTCGTCGATCCGCGCCATTCCGTAACCATTCCGCGATCCGAAGTGCATGGCGTTGTGGGGTTCTTTCTCGTTTCCCTGGTGCTGATCGCGCTGGGTGTCGCCAACCGCAACAAACAACTGAGACTCAATGCGACAGTCCTGGCGCTTACAACCGAGGCCGCCGAACGTCGGCGCGCCGAACAGGAATTACAACAGGCCCATCGGGAACTGGAGCAGCGGGTGCGAGAGCGCACGGCCGAGCTCACTCGGGCCTTAGGGAGCCTGAAGGAGGAAATCAGCGTCCGGGAACGTGCGGAAGAGCAGCTTCGGCATCTGTCTGTCCGTCTCATGGCCCTTCAAGACCAGGAGCGGCGCCGCATCGCACGCGACCTGCACGACACCGCCGGGCAGACTCTTTCCGCCATAAAAATGAATCTCGCCATGCTCCGCGACCTGACCAAGAGGCAGCCTGCCTTGACCGAACTGGTTAACGATCTGGATTCCCTGACCAATGAGGCTTTGCAGGAGGTGCGCACCAGTTCCTATTTGCTGCACCCTCCTCTGCTCGATGAAGCTGGTTTTGCTTCGGCCGCCCGCTGGTTTGTGGACGGCTTCGCCAAGCGCAGCGGCATTGACGTCACCTGTACCATCCCGCAGCAGCTTGAGCGCCCACCCGCGCAATGCGAACTGGTCCTCTTTCGCGTACTGCAGGAGAGCCTGACGAACGTCCACCGCCACTCCGGCGCGTCCGCAGCCAGTGTGCTTCTGGTCCACGATGGCAGCCATATCATTCTTGAGGTCAGCGACAACGGCGGGGGAATTCCGCAAGAGCGGCTGGCACGTCTCCGCGAATCCGCCGCCCACTCCGGAGTCGGCGTCACCGGCATGCGCGAGCGTGTTCGTGAACTGGGCGGAGATCTCGATATTCGTTCTGGTCCCCACGGTACCACCGTAAGCGTTCGCGTGCCGCTTGCCGCCAATTCTCCGGCATCCTCCCGAAGTTTCGGATTTTCTGTCGCTTAGGGTTTGGCGGCGCGATCATCGCCCTCAGTTCGGCTGCAGGATTTCGGTAGAGCCGACTAAGGCATTTGCCTGATACCGGCTTCTTCTCGGATTGAGGATCATGGCTTCGTTCTCTTCTGCTCACAACGCTCCGCTCAAAGCACTGCGCTGTAGTCGCGCGCAAGGGCTAGTCGTTCCGCTCAGGCTGGCCAAGGAGTAGTCCACACACCCATCGAGCGGGTCCAATTATCGTGAGCGTTCTCCGGAGGAAATATGAAGTGCCGCGTTGTACCTGTCTATGTTGTTATCGCATTGCTGGCTGTCTTTTTGCTGGTTCTTCCCAATATTGCCCGCACCCAGTCCCTTACCACCGGTGACGTGGCTGGAACAGTCACGGATCCCAGTGGCGCCGCCGTTCGAGGCGCAAATGTAACCTTGAAAAATAATGCGACCGGCGTGACCTCGACTGTCACTTCAAACGGGACGGGCGCTTATCGCTTCCCGTTTCTCAATCCCGGCAATTACACGGTCACGGTCAACATGAAGGGATTCTCGCCTTCCGCCCCACATGCGGCAACCGTCGCTGTAGGGCAGGCGAGCACGGTGAATGTTCAACTTAGTGTGGCGGCGGCCACAACGACCGTCGAGGTGAGCGGAGTCGGCAGTGTCATCCAGACGGAGAACGGCAACGTCTCGACCACGATCAGCCCGGAGATCGTTTCCAATATTCCTAACCCCGGTAACGATCTGACTTATTACGTTCAAATTGCTCCCGGCGCCACTATGAATACGCAGATGGGGTATGGCAACACCGCGCTCTTTGGAATTTCCGGCACTTCTAACTATTTCACCGTCGATGGGATGAGTGAAAACGATCCCTTCCTCAACCTCAACAACTCTGGTGCTACGAATCTGCTGCTAGGCAACAACGACATTAACACCACGACCGTTGTAAGCAACGGATACTCGGGCGAGTACGGAACCTTGGCTGGCGCCAATGTGAACTATGTGACCAAGTCGGGCGGCAACAAGATTCACGGCAATGCCGAGTACTTCTGGAATGGCAGCACCCTTAACGCCAACACCTGGTTCAACGACAACACCGTGACGCCCAAGCCTTTCGATAATGCGAATCAATGGGCGGCTTCGATTGGTGGTCCGATCGTCAAGGACAAGACGTTCTTCTTCGTCGATCAGGAAGGTTTGCGGCTGCTGATACCGACGTCAGTCCCGGTGAATATTCCTAGCTCGCAGTTCCAGGCGGCAACGTTGTCTACGATTCCGGCTGGCGAGGTTCCCTTCTACACTAGTCTTTTCAATATCTACAACAGGGCATCGGGAGCCCCTCGGGCTACCAATACCTTGCCTTCAGGCGGTTGCGACGGCTCGGTGACTCTGGCGGGCGGTGTTCCTTGTGCGCTGGTATTTCAGTCCAACATTAACAACCTCACCACGGAATGGTTGTTGACCGGGCGCGTCGATCAGAATTTTAGTAATAGCGATCACGCCTTTATCCACTTCGAGACCGATCACGGCCTGCAAGCCACCTACACCGATCCCTTAAATCCCATTCTGAACGCCCAGAGCACACAACCCCAGTACGAGGGGCAAATCCAGGAGAATCATACCTTCGGCGCGTTTGCCACCAACCAGTTCATCGTGGCTGGCTTATGGTATAGCGCGATTTTCCAGCCCAAGAACATATCTTCGGCGATTTCCCTGATGCCCTACCAAATGGCGATGTCCAGCGGACAGTTCTATACGCCTGGGGGTACCAGCTATGCCACTTGGCCGCAGGGGCGGAATGTCACGCAATACCAGATCGAGGACGACTTTGCCTGGCAAAGGGGCCACCATAATGCAAGGTTTGGCCTCAGTTTCCGGCGCAACGATCTGACCGACTATACGCCGGGCGGGTTTTTTGCCACGATTCCGTTTGCCGAATTCGCCAGTGAAAGCAGTTTCCTGAATGGCAGCGCCGACGTTTTCGAGCAGGCCTTCGCAACTCGGCCAACCGAACCGCTGGCGATCTACAGTCTCGGCCTTTACGCGCAAGATGAATGGGCGGTACGTCCTGATTTCAAGCTGACCCTATCGCTCCGTGCTGAACATAATTCGAATCCAATCTGCGTGACGAATTGTTTCGCGCGTCTGGCGGACCAGTTCTCGCTTATTTCTCACGACCCGAACCAGCCTTACAACCAGGCGATTAAGACCGGTCTCCATCAGGCCCTTCCCAACTATCAGGGCATCGCATGGGAGCCGCGCCTTGGCTTTGCCTGGCAACCCTTCAGCGACGGGAAAACCGTCATCCGCGGCGGTATCGGCATTTTCGCCGATCTTTTCCCCGGAACGTTAGCGACTTCCTTTGATACGAACTCGCCTCTGAAGAATACCTTCGTGATTGCGGGCGGGGTTGGCGGCCCGCCAGTTGCCCCAGGTGTGCCCGGGGATGAGGCCTCGCTAGCCTCCGCCTCGAATGCGGCCTTCGTGAGCGGCTTCAACTCCGGTCTCAACATCGGCCAGATCGAAACCGCCGTTCCCGCGTTCAGTCCTCCGACCGTTGTCAACTCGGCCCATAACATCAAGTATCCGACTTACGATGAGTGGAATCTCGAGGTGGAGCGCGCCATCAACAGCAAGATGTCCTTCTCGGTGGACTACGTGGGAAATCACGGCTCCGATCTGGCAGCCTTCAACCCCGGCGTGAATGCCTTCTGTAACAGTTCCGCTGCTCAAACCCCCTTCGAGCCAGGCCTTCCGACCTGCACGAGCTCCTTGGGCATCACGTCCTTCGCGGGCCTGCCCGCCGCTCCGCCCGATCCTCGCTTTTCTCTGGTAAACGAGGTCGGAAACCCTGGAGTTTCGAACTATAACGGCATGGTGCTTTCCTTCACCCGAAACATCGCCACCAACTTCCAGGTCCAAGCCTCGTTCACCTGGAGCCATGCCTTAGATGACATCTCCAACGGCGGATTCCTGCCTTTCAACTTCAACACCAATACGAGTATTCTTTCGCCGCAGGATCCGTATAATTTCAAAGAATACAATTACGGCAACGCGGACTACGACGCCCGCAAGCAGTTCAATCTCGGCTACTCCTACACCACACCTAAATTTCATGGTTGGCGAGACGCGGTTGGCAATTGGACTGTCGCCGGTATTGCATTCTTCCGGACCGGCTTGCCCTTCACGGCCATCGATGGCAATAACACGGCAGCCCTCGGATCGTACAATTACGGGCCGGCCCTCGGACTCGACCTGTTCTCTAATGACTTGACCGGACCACTGTCCTGCAGTCGATCGAATCACTACAATTACGCAGACCCCACCTCGACAGCGGCTTGCATGAGCGCAGCTGATTTCCCTTCGGCGATCGTTCCAGGCGCCGTGGGCACGTTCGGCGCAGAACGTCGCAATCAGATTTACGGTCCCAACTTTTTCGACACCGATCTCACCCTGATGAAGAATTTCGCCGTTCCGCACTGGGAGGGGGCGCAATTCCAAATCGGTGCTCAGGCGTTCAATATTCTCAACCACCCCAATTTCGATCAGCCAGTCGGCGATATCTCGAACCCGCAATTTGGTTACAGCGTAGCGACTGCGGCGACTCCCACCAGTATTTTCGGCTCATTCCTCGGCGCCAGCGCTTCTCCGCGCGCGCTGCAGATTCGAGCGGAGCTAACCTTTTAGCCGCCAGCCGTGCAATTGCGCCAAGCGGCCCGGTCCTTCCCGGGCCGCTTTTTTCTGCTCACTGTCGAGCGGTCTCCCCCGCCCGCGAATTGGCACACGGGGACCCGCCGTCGCCTCTGACCGAACTCTAGAGGACCCGCGGAGCCTTGTGAGACATGGGAAGCAGATTCCCGGGAAGGGCACGAGGTCACTCGTGCCATAAGTGCGGATTTTGGCAGAGATGGGAGTCCGATGTTCCGGGAAGGGCACGACTTTAGTCGTGCCGTGAGTGCGACAAGCGATCTGCGGCTTTAGCCGCTGAGGGGGCGTACCCTCCAGTACCGCTCAGGCTTGAAAATGGATTGCTATTGTCATCTCCAAGGTTCGCGTCGCCGTTGCCTGCCCTGAGCAAACTCGAAGGGCGGCCTTCGTAGGGTGAGAAGTTCTGGTCGCAGCGGAGCGCCCTATTTCCGCTGCCCCGGCAGATGCGTGTTCTTGCGGTCTCTCTTGATCATGCGCTTCTCGGCTTTGCGCTGCGCCTTGGCATATTTGCGATTCGCCTTATTCTGCCGCTTCTGCATCTTCTGGGCGGCTCGGAGCTGTGCTCTCTGGCTGGGAACTTTGTCGGCATAACTGGGAACAGCCAAGGCAGCGCCCATAGCCGCGAGCAGAATCCACATTCCAATCTTTCTTATATTTGCCATTTCAGCGATAGCCATGATTTTAGCAGCACTCAGGCCGCATCCAGAGAACGAAGAACATCGCTGGTCTTGAATGCTAACTTTGCAAGAGCACAAAAGGGCGGCGAATTTCCGGCGCCAGGAAGGAACATCACCCGCGAGATGCGGCCACGACTATTCTGTCTCCCTCGGCGATCTTTGATAGTTCGCCGTTCCCAAGATCCCGGGCGGAGTGCGCGGAGCTGGCCTCCAGGCTCTGCAAGGCGGAATACCCAAAGGCAAACAGAAGAATCGCAAAACCCACCGGGTCCAGTATTTCGGGAGGGCTGGGGAGTCTCAGCGGTAGTGACAAGTTGCCATACACCGCTTCCACGGCAAAAAGAAGGATACCCACAGGAAGAATAGGACATTTGCCCAGAACGAGGAATTTACGCGAGAGCTTTGGCACGGCGACGACGGTCCCCAGAACGCTAAGCGAGATGGCGGCGACGAGGTGGTTGTAGGGCATGACTTTGAAGGACGAGCCGGTCAATAAGAAAAGCGCAACGCCGGCCACAGCTATCGTGAGCCCCACTACAATCGCCCCTTGAAGAAAGAGCCGCAGTTTGCCCTGGCTAAGCTGCATAAAAGCCAGCACCGCAATCACTACGACCGAGAATGACAGGATATTGCCAACGTATGGGAGACTGGCAAGAATCCAGTTTGGCAAGAGTCTCAGATCAGCCAAAGAACCAAACAGGTATTCTGTTCCCTCAATCGCGCTCCAGATTCCGAGCCAGGTCAGGAGTTTGACGCCGCTTCCTCGCCGCATCACGGCGATCCCTAAAACGCATAGTCCAATAAACAGAAAAACAGTTCCAAATAGGATGTAAGGGATTCGATCCCGGAGTATCCCGGCAATATATTGATCAGTCAGCGTGGCACCTCCAAAACACCGTGTTACCTTAGTCTGCATTCGCCGTCAGTGCGCGCGATCACGGTATTCACGGGTTTCCCTGCAACCCTCTGATTTGAAGCGACATTTTGGGTGTGGAGTTTCACCACGAATCCGGCTGGATGATATTGTCCTTCGGCCGAAGCAGTCTGGGCTGTACAAAAAAAGGCGCCGGGAAAGAAGTCCGGCGCCAGGAGGATCACTCGCGAGATGCGGTCTAGCGAGGATGAAAACTCTTTGTCATCCTGAGCGAGACGGCCGTTTGTCTCGCGAAGGATCTGGGCGAACCGCGTGAGGCGTCGCCTGGTTTGCGACGCTATAACCGCGCGCTTGGCTCGCTTCCATTACTTGCTCTCGGCTACTGACGGGCTTGCCCCGAAGTCCCGGCGGCTACTGGCAGCCGTGCGGGCCGCGCGCGCCGACGTCCCATTCGCCGCAGCTGTTCCGTAGCGCTCCAGCAACAGTGGAGTCATCGCGTTCTCGGCTTCCTTGACGAAGATCATATTGTTTTCGGACGCCATATCGACGCGGACGAAATCTCCCAGCTTCACTTGTCCAGTCGCGACAAGGTTTGCCAGCGGAAACACCAGATTGCGTTCGATCGCGCGTTTCAAATGCCGCGCACCATACCGCGGGTCCGTGCCTTCCTTCAACAAGTATTCTTTTACGGCTGATGTGCAATTGAAGACGAACTGGTTCGTCCCCGCGGCCATGAGAACTCTTTGCTGGACCATCCCCAGTTCGATATCCAGAATCTGCGACAGATGCTCATCGCGCAGTGTCTTGAAGACGACCGTTTTGTCGATGCGATTCATAAACTCCGGCGTAAACTTACGCCGCGCCGCTTCGACCGCCGTGCGCTGAATCTTGTCATCCAGCGAGGCGTCAACCTCCACCACCTTCGGAGCGAATCCGAAGCCCCCGTCCACCAAGTTCATCATCTCACCCGCCCCAAGATTCGACGTCATGATGATGATGCACTGCGACAGATCCACCCGGCGGTTGTCGCCAAGGGTCAGCGTGGCCTTATCCAGAATTCCCAGCAATAATTGCCAGAGCGAATCACTCGCCTTCTCGATCTCGTCGAAAAGCAGGATCGAAAGCTTCAGCTTTTCGGTGAACCACTGGTTCAGCGCTTCCTGCGTCAGCAAGGGATGGGTCTCGCGATGTCCCAGATATCCCGGAGGCGATCCGATCAATTTCGCGATCTCATGGGAATGCTGGAACTCGGCGCAGTCGATCTTGATGCAGGCGCGGGTGTCGCCGAAGAGAGCTTCGGCCATGGCTTCAACCACGCGCGTCTTGCCCGACCCGGTCGGCCCCAGAAAGAGAAGGTTCCCTACCGGGCGTCCCGGAGGGTTCAAACCCGCCAGAAACATCTGGTAGATCTCGACCACTTTTTCCACAGCCTGATCCTGCCCGACGATGCGGCGGCGCAGGGCAGCTTCGAATTCTCCAGCATCATTGCTGCGACGGTTGGGATCCAGCACGGTTGCGAGATTCGTTCTCATAGGATTACTGCCCGGGAACTTGCCGGACATTTTCCTTTCTTTTGGCCGTTTTCTTCGGCTCTTTTCGGTGTATTTGCCGTCTGTTGTGGCCCTGCCGTCCACCTTGGGCCCGTCATCCTGGAATCTGCCGCTTCGCCAGAGCCGTCTTCTCCATCCCGGCCTGACACTTCATCGAATGAGCAAACATCTGGCCACGCACTAGATCTCTTTCAACTCATTGTCAAATCTCACATTTACCGAGACTTACGCGTTGTCGGACCGAGTCACCCGTGGTCTGGCAACATCTTACCGAGGGTACAGCGGAAAACCTTTGCACCATCGGGGAAGGAACATACGCTGTTAGTCTTGGATTCCCGCAAGTCCTCGGTCCTGACTCCCCCTGGCGGGTAAAATTGCCATCTGCGCTCGCCGGGATTCCCGGATTCATGGATCTCTTTGTCCCTACGCAGCCGAGTTGGATGCAGAAAATCCCGAAGGAGTGAACGTAGCCACCACGTCGAAATCAGCCACTTGTCGGCGATGCGTCGGTATTCAAAGCATCAACCGTGTTGGTCCACACGTAACTGGCACCGCATCTAACTCACGGCTACTATCGCAATCGGTAGGTTGCGGAGGAACGCTTGCGCACTTCGTCGGTTCGCATCGTAGCGGGAATTTCTTGTCTTCTTTTCGGAGCCGCCGCGTGGCGGCTTGGGCCCCATTCGGTTTCCGATTTCGCCGCGCACGCCCAGACCAGCCAATCTGCAAAGCCGGCAAGTGCAGCCGTTCCCGTTTACCAACCGGCCAGCGCCAGCATTCCGACAACGCAACCGCCGAGCATTCCCGATCTCAAACTCGCCATCGCTCCGGGGACAGAAGTCTACACCGCGAAACGCGGAGAGTCCATTGCAACTGTCGCGCACCACTATCTGGGCCAAACGGCGTATCTAACGTCTTCCGAATTAGCGGCAGCGATCCGCGGCGTCAATCACATTCCGGACTCAACCAGCTTTTTGAAAGCGAACCAGCACATCACAATTCCCGGCATTCTGGCGGCGCCCATCCTCGAGCATACGATCTCGGTTCCCAGGGATTTTGAAGTCAGGGCCGTTTACCTTACAGGCGTGATGGCCGGAAGCGATCACGGATTACGCATCATTCGCCAGTGGCGCTCGGTCGGCGGCAACGCGGTCGTGTTCGATATCAAAGATTCCGATGGCAGCGTCAACGTTCCCTTCGAACACCCGCTGTTGGGTGAGCATCACATCTACATTCACGACGTGCCCAAGTTCGTCCACTTCCTGCATCAGCAGAACATGCATGCCATTGCCCGCATCGCCATCTTTCGCGACGAGCATCTGGTCGTGAATCATCCTGACCTTGCGGTGCAGTCGCGCAAGAATCACACCGCGTGGCGCGAAAACGGCAAGCTGGTATGGACCGATCCTTCCAACCCAAAAGTTCAGGACTACAACATCGCTCTTGCCAAGCACGTAGCCCAGCTCGGCGTCGATGAAATCCAATTTGATTACGTCCGCTTCCCGGCCGAAGGCGACCAGAAAGATGCGATGTTCGGGTTTCAAAAAGATCAACCGGAATTCACCCCGGCCGAGCAAAACTCGTGTGGCGACGGTCGCCTCGTGCGTCCCGCCAAAGCGAAGCGCGGCGGTACCGTCCCGACTGCCGGCACCAAGGGCCTGGGACCGAGCCCCAAACCCTGCACTGCTGCTCCACACGGCCTTCAACGTTCCGACATCATTGCTGGCTTCATCAAAAAGGCCTACGGAGAACTGCATCCCACGGGCGTTCTGCTCTCACTCGATGTCTTCGGCGTCATGGCATGGCAACGTCAGGTCGATCTCTCCCATACCGGCCAGGACATCGTGCAAATGGCGAAATATTGTGACGTTCTGAGCCCGATGATCTACCCCTCGCACTTCTTCGGCATGGACAACATTCCGCACCCCGGCGACGAACCCGCACACTTTATCGGCGAATCGATGGATCGTTTTATGCTGATCACAAAAGGTTCTGGCGTCGTGATCCGCCCATGGCTGCAGGCCTTCCACTGGCGCACGAAAACCTATTCGCCCGAATACATCAAGATTCAGGTGGAAACCGCCCGCACCAAAGGCGGCATTGGATTCTTGTTCTGGAACGCGGCCAACGACTACTCGAAGCCGTTCATCGCCATGCCGGAAATGAAGGCCCAAAACTACAAAGACGCGTCGAACAAGGAACGTCCGAAAGACAATCCCCGTTTCTTCCGCGGCGACGAACTGCCCGCGCCCACGGTCCAGGCCTCGGTCACAGGAAATTAGAACCGGAGTTTTCTCCTCGTCCCGTTTCGATGACAGGGTTGTCACCCTGAGCGAGGCGCTCTTTGCTGAGTGAAGGGTCTGGGCGCGCAGCGCGAATCGCCCGCCGATCCTTCCCGGGCCGTAGAAGCGTCGTCACAATCCTGCAAGGCCGTATTTTGTGTGAGTCGGCCGCTGAACTTGCATAGAAGCGCGATTATCCACAATCGGCTGTGACAGTTGTCACTGATTTTTTTTTCGTGCCGGAATAGCCTCAACTGTTCCCTGGCCTCCCGGTTTTGCCTGTCCTCCGAGCGGACACCATCCCACTGAGGTCTCCCCATGCACGGGAGAAGTTGCGCAGGTCTGCTCGCCATTCTGTTGTGCTCGGCATCGCTGATGTTGGGCCAGTCGATTGAGGCTTTGCGAGATGCGTCGAGCGTCTCGAACCCATCGCCCCAATCTCTAGACGTGCGTCAACGCACCGTCTCGCAATCGAATGCGCGGCCCACGGTCGTTGCGGTTCCCACGCTTCCGACTTTTCCTGGCTCGCCCGCCCCGGCTCCACAGCCTCTGCCCTGGCGTGGACCGATTTTTCCTGCGCCGTCCGGTTTCGCCCAGCTTGCTCGCAGCGCCGGAATCATATTCTCCGGCGCGGTCACGAAGATCGAGCGTACTTCCGCCAACATACCCGGCCAGGCCGTAGGCACGGTAGCAATCACATTCCACGTCGAAACCGCAATCCGTGGCGCGACCGCCGGCAAATCGCTGACCATCACGCAGTGGATCGGCCTCTGGTCGAGCGGTCAACGCTATCAGATCGGTGAGCGCCTGCTGCTGTTCCTCTATCCGCGCAGCAAGGTTGGCCTTACCAGTTGTGTCGAGGCCGGTATGGGCCGCTTCGCCGTCGATTCCTCGGGAGCTGTCTGGCTCTCTCCACAACAAGCTTTGGCCTTCCGAACGGATCCCGTCCTTGGCGGGAAATCGCACGTCCGTCTCAGCGATTTCGCCTCGGCGGTGCGGTGGGCCGGTGAGGAGGAATGACCGTGGCCGCACACAACAAGCAAGACGTGACCATGCGCGTTGGCATGGCATGTACCCGCGACTCATTCCTCCTCAGGCTGGCCCTGGGTTTCGTTATCGTTCTCGTGTCTGCAGTGCTGTCACGTGCCGGTGGACCGAATCTGATCGCCGGAACCACTTATTTCGACCCGGCCGTGAGCGGTCAGCCGCTCGTGTGGCCGCAAGGCGCCATTACCTATTACACGGATCAAGGCGACCTCAGCCCCCTGCTCCCCAACGCCTCGGCGAACAGTTTTGTCGCGAACGCGTTCAGCATCTGGACCTCCGTCCCGACCGCAGCGCTGACCGCAACCAGTGGAGGTTCGCTCGCCGAAGACGTAAGTGGATCGGACCTCACTCTTTCCGATGGCGTGATCACGGCGCCCATCGACATCACCCCTTCCGCCACCGACAGGCCGATCGGCATCGTCTATGACGCTGACGGCTCGGTGACCGATATCCTGTTGGGCCAGGGCGCCGGCGACGCCAGCGAATGCTTTTACAACGCGGTCTTCGGTGGCCCCGACAATTTCGGCACGGATGCCACATACCAGCACGCGCTCATCGTGATCGACGGTCAGTGCGCGCAGCAGTCCTCACAGCTGACCGACGTGGAGTACCGTCTCGTCCGCGTAATCGGCAATGTGCTCGGCCTGGGATGGTCGCAGCTCAACTTGAACGTGATTACCGGAAACCCTGCCCCGACCAGCGATGACTACGCCGGTTTTCCGGTCATGCATTACATGGATATGACCTACTGCCAGCCGATCACCAAGTGTTATGCGAACCCCTATCAGCTCGCCATCGACGATCAAGCTGCGATCTCACGCCTATATCCGGTGACGACGCAGAATCTGTCGAGCTTTCCCGGCAAACAAGTGTTTGCGTCGGCCACGGCCCGCATCTACGGATCGGTTTTTTTCACCGACACTTCCGGCAATCCCACACAGCCCATGCAGGGCGTGAATGTGGTTGCGCGCTGGATCAATCCCACAACCGGCCAGCCTTCAGGCCAGTATGCAGCGTCCTCGGTTTCAGGATTTCTGTTTACCGGAAATGCCGGCAATCCGATCACTGGCTTCTACGATCCGTTAGGAAATCTGTTCAGCGACTGGGGATCTGACAGTTCGACCGTGGAGGGATTTTTCGAGCTGGGCGGACTGCCGATTCCCGCCGGCGGCAGCGCGCAATATCAGCTCACAGTGGAAGCAGTCGATCCGATCTGGTCGGCGGGCGTCGGCCCATATCCGCTATATCGACAGGTTGCACCCTCCGGATCGATGCAGCCGATCGCAGTCACAGTCAGCGCGGGACAGAACGTGCAGCAAAATATTCTCATGACGCAAACCGCGCAGCCCGTGCCGCAATGGGCCGAGTCGGAAACCTGGACAGAGCCCGCACCCGTGCCCCAAGCCGGCGACTGGGAGGGTTCACTCGGAAGCTACGGCGAAACAGCTTATTTCTCACTTCCCGCCCAAGCCAACCGAACGATGTCCATCGCCGTAACCGCACTCGATGAATCCGGAGATGCGAGCGAATCAAAGCTGCAGCCGGTCATTGGGATGTGGCCAGCTTCGGCCAGCGAAGGCAGCGCACCACCGGCCCTGACGACGTCATCGTTCAATACCGTCAACTTCGCCATGACACGGCTCGATGCTCAGATCGGAACGTCAGGCAGTTATGTGATTGGAATCGCCGATCTGCGCGGCGATGGCCGCCCCGACTATCACTACCATGCGCAACTGTTGTACGGCGATTCGGTTTCGCCGGCGAGAGTCGGAGTCAGCGGCGGCCCGATCACCGTGTTCGGCAGCGGATTTTCCCCGCGCTTGACCGCAACGATCGGCAGCGGCGCAGCCACGCTGTTGCAGGCCAGCGCAGGCGAGGTCATCATTTCCGTTCCGGCTCAATCAGATGGAGTCGAGAGCATCACGCTGACTGATCCCACGACCGGCGGATCGACGACCCTTACCGACGCGCTCACTTACGGCGCCGCGGCCAACGACTCCATCGTTTTGCTCAGCGGTGGCCTGAATCCGCAAACGCCAGTTGGAACGCAAGCCGCCAACCCAATCATGGTCCGCGTGCTCGCATCCGACGGCGTAACTCCCGTAGCCGGCGCAACGATTGCCTGGAGCAGCACCAATAGCCCGCAGCTCTCTGCCTGCAGCGCAGCGTCCTCCTGCGCTGTCACCACGGACCAGAGCGGATTCGCGACTACCCGTGCCACGCCCGCGCTTGCCGGAGCTTCCACCATTACCGCGACCCTCGCTCCCGGCGTCTACAGCCCGTCGCAATCCGTAAGTGCTACATTGAGTGCGACTCAGCCGGCCTCCGCCATCGGCGCACTCTCGCAATATACCTGGATCGCGCAAGGAGCGACGCTAAGCGCTCCAATCACTGTGCGCGTGCTCAGCAACGGAGTCCCGCAGAACAATGCGACCGTGAATTTCACGGTAGTAAACGGCTCAGGGACTCTCAGCTCGGCCAGTGCCGCAACGAACTCGAACGGCTACGCAGCCGTTTCGCTATCGTTGACGTTATTCACCGCGCCCGCCCAGGTGAATGCCTGTGTGGCGCCATCCAACGCTCCCTGCCAGCAGATCTATTTCAACATCGTGTCGACTGCGCAACTGAATCTGCAGCCAGTTTCCGGCAGCGGGCAGTTTTCTACCGGCCAGCCATTTCAGCCCATCGTGGTTCGGGCCGTCGATTCGGCTTCGCCGCCCGATGCCGTGCTCGGAGCGGCCGTGAGTTTTCAAACGGTAGTGATGCGCCCGGCAGGGAATAGTGATCAGCCCATCACGCCGGTGATTTTGAACTCCAGCCAGACCAATGTCATCAGCGATGCTAATGGCCTGGCAAGCATCGTGCCTTCAAGCGCCGGATTCAGCGGGCCGCTGCAGGTAAACGTGATGGCGACAACCGGAGTAAACGCGAGCCTCGAATATCCGCTGCAGCTTTTACCGGAGCTCGACACCGGGACCGAGTCCTCGGGAACGAGCCAGCCGATCGTCCACGCGCCCCTGCAACGGCACCTGCCCATTCGTGGCCAATAACAGGAATGCAGAAGCCGAACGAAAATGGGGTGCCCACTTCTCGCCGGTTTTGCGAGGAATGGGATATTCAGCGGGGCGAAATCCGAACGGGTTGAACTTTGATTCTTGCTTGAAGCATTCCGGGGTCACGTCGGCGCAGGACGAAGCATTTCCATGTTGTATGTACAATATCGTACATAAAGTGTTCCTGAAGGAACATTGTGGAAAAGTCTCCCCGGCGCAGGTTGCCCCACCCTTGTCGCGTTTTGTGCGACAGGGTGGGGGTTTCGACTTTCGCCGGAACCCTCCGGAGCGCTGAAGTGTCTCTTTGCCCCGCGTTGTCATTCTGAGCGGCCGTTCTCGCCGCGAAGGATCCATGCACGTGCACGAGTTGCACAGAACTGGTTTCATAAATGGTTTTGGGAAGGGCGCGGCCTTTAGCCGTGCCGCCAAAGGGCCGCGAAGGTGTGGGCTTTAGCCCCTCAGGTTCGCTGTTTCGGCTGCAAAGCTATTCATGAAACAGTTCTAGATCCTTCGGCGCGCAGAACCCGCCTCAGGATGGCAAACATGGGTGAGCGGTTCGAGGCCGACGTCCCCATTTTACTTCCCGATCCACCGATCTACCCAATCATTCACCGTCTTATACCAAAGCTGCGAGTTCTGCGGCTTCAGCACCCAGTGGCCTTCGTCCGGGAAGTACAACATCTCGGACGGCACGCCCTCCATCTGCAGCGTGGTGAACAGATCGAATCCCTGCGACACGTCCAGCCGATAATCCTTCTGCCCGTGAATCACCAACATCGGCGTTTTGAAATTCTTCGCGTACTCGTGCGGCGACCACTTGCGATACATCTCGCGATTGTCGTACGGCGTGCCTTTGAACTCCCAGTCGTTGAACCAC
>Ga0335072_10003351_pt1 | contig 24189 bp, 23 predicted proteins | sample Lox_Sample_21_FD_206725 | JGI IMG/M metagenome (GOLD analysis project Ga0335072, IMG submission 206725) | Soil microbial communities from Loxahatchee National Wildlife Refuge, Florida, United States - Lox_Sample_2.1 | ecosystem: Environmental > Terrestrial > Soil > Wetlands | place: USA... | reverse complement strand
TCACCGACGCCCCAGCCAAGAGCGCCAGCCATCGGCGTCCTCGCGTGAGCGCCGCCGCCAACGGTAACGCTAACCCGGCCGTATATTTAACAGCATAGGAAAACCCACTAAGTAAACCACAAAATATCAATTGGTTAAATGACAATATCGGATAATTTACTTCAATACAATAGAATCCTGCAAAAACGAGGGTTGCAACTGCCAGATCGTTATACGCCGAAGCTCCCGCGATTCCGGCCACGGGGCAGGCATAAACGAGCAATCCGGCAAACGCGCCCACTGCCGGGAATCCGAATCGCCGTCCGTAACAAAGCATCAGAAGCGGCAGGACCGCCTGAAACGTCATATGGACCAGCGCCGAGGCGGAATTTCGCCCGATCGCGTAGGCCACTAGGAAGAGCATCTCAATTCCCTGCCCGAACGACGAATAGATGCTGTGATAGCCCCAGTCGAACCCGCCGGTACGCCAGTCGCGCGCCACGTTCCCCAGATGATAACCACTGCCATCCGGGCTGATCTCGGGTGCGGCCGCATTGACCAGGTAGCACACAAAGAACGCCACGTAGACGACCGTGAACAGGATTAACCATCCGCGCGGTATGGCTGGAAGCGCCTTGCGCCGGGGCGCGGCGCGCGCCGCCCGCAGCGCCCACCCAATGGCACCCGCGCCGCCTACCAGGAATACGGGCAATCGTGCCTGATGGATGACGCAGAGGAGAAACACCGCCAGGCTCAAGCAGGCCGAGCCGCCGATAAACTCGAACAACGTCGCTTCGAGGCGGCAGAATTCGAGCCGCAGGCATCTCACCAGAATCGAGCCCAGCGCCACGCAAACCGCGACCGTAAAGCCCGCGCCGATGATCGCGCTCAACAGTGCCATGAGGTATACTGCAACTCTATCTCAGGATGTCGGGCCTTTCAGAGGATTTCCGGTTCGGCCTCAGGGCGCTGGGCAAGCACCGCCGCTTCAGCGCCGTCTGTATCTTGTCGCTGGCCCTCGGAATCGGCGCCAATACCACTATTTTCACCTTGGTGAACGCCATTCTGCTGCGTCCGCTGCCGGTCCCCGATCCCGGGCATCTGGCAGCGATTTACACCCTGGACTCCCGCAATCCGGGATTCTGGGGCGTTTCTTACCCGAATTACAAAGACTACCGCGATCGCAACCAGGTTTTCTCATCGCTGCTGGTCTACGCCGGCGTGGGCCTCAACCTTACGGGCGGAGCCGAACCGCGGCTGGTGATGGGACAACTGGCGTCCGCCAATTACTTTTCCACTTTAGGGGTGAATCCTGTCCTGGGCCGCAGCTTTCTGCCCGAAGAAGATAATCCCAGCGGCGCCAGCCGGGTGGCGGTCATCAGTTATCGGTTTTGGCGGCAACAGTACGGCGGCGACGCGGGGATTCTATCCCGGGACGTAAGTCTGAACGGCCAGCCGTACCGGGTGGTAGGCGTCGCGCCGGAGGGATTCCAGGGGCTCGACACTCTGACCGCTACCGATGTCTGGGTGCCGATCGAGTTGTACCGCGATTTGTACCCCGCTCCGGGGCTCATGAACCTGCGGCGATACCTGGTGCTGAACGTAGTGGGGCGCCTGAAACCGGGCGTTTCCCTGCCCCAGGCTCAGGCCGCGATGCAGACCATCGCTCACGACCTGGAGATCGAGTATCCCACCGATAACCGGGGCCGGCGCTCGCTGCTCACGAGCGCCACGGATGCCGCCATCCCGCCCTCCAACCGCGCCGAAATCCAGCGCGCCGGCGCAGTCCTGGTGGTGATTTCCGCAGTGGTGCTAATCATCGCCTGCGGCAACCTCGCGAGCCTTCTGCTGGCGCGCGCGGCCGGGCGCACCAAGGAATTCGCTCTCCGGCTGGCGCTCGGCGCCAGCCGCTGGCGGCTGGTGCGGCAACTACTCGTCGAAAGCGTGCTGCTCGCTGTGGTGGGCGGCGCCGCGGGATTGTTGATCGCCGTCCTGGCGCGCAATCTGCTTTGGTCGATGCGCCCGCCGACGTTCAGCCACGCGGCCGTGCGCATGGGCCTGGACCGAACCGTTTTGGCGTACAACTTTGCCGTCGCGATTTTGACCGGAATGATTTTCGGACTCGCGCCCGCTCTGCGCGCCACCAATCCCGATCTGGCGACCGATCTCAAGGAGCGCTCCGGCCAGGCGCATTTCACCGGGGCTTGGAATCCGCGCGCGGTCCTGGTGATGGCGCAGGTGGCGTTCTCGGTGATCGCGCTGGTGGGCGCCGGCCTGTTCGTGCGCAGCCTGCGCAATGCCATGCGGTTCGATCCCGGTTTCGATTCGGGGCACCTGGGCATCGTAGTCTTCAACCTGGCGGACCATGGATATAACCAAACGCAGGGCCGCGATTTCCTGCGCCGGGTGCTGGACCGCGCGCGCTCGACGCCCGGCGTGGCCGCGGCGACGCTGTCCAACGACTGGCCCTTCCGTGTCTCGCTCTCGCGGACCATGTCAATCCCAGGCCGCGATACTCCGGCGCAGACCATTTTGAGCGAGTTCGTATGCCCGGGATTCCTCGCGACCGAGGGGATTTCTCTCGTTCGCGGCAGGGATTTCGGCGAACTGGACGGCCAGACAAGCCCGCGCGTCGCCATCGTCAACCAGGATGCCGCGAATGTGTATTGGCCCGGCGAAGATCCCGTCGGCAAGCGGGTTCGCTTCTTCGGCGAAACGGCTGACGCCGAGGTGATCGGTGTGGCCCGCACCGCCAATTACCAGTCGATCGGCGAAAAGCCGCGGCCATTCGTGTACTTCTCGCTCGAGCAGTATTACTTCCCGCTCTCCGTCCTCACCATTCGAACGGCGGGCGACCCGGAGCCGGTGCTGGCCTCCGTGCGCAGCGAAGTACAGGCGCTCGACCGCAACCTGCTGCTGCAAGCCGAGACGGTGAACACCACCATCCGCCAATCGCTGTGGGCGCAGCGGCTATCGGCCGGGCTGTTGGCTGTCTTCGGTGGCCTGGCGCTGTTACTCGCCACCATTGGAATCTACGGTGTGGTGTCGTACCTGGTCGTGCACCGGGTGCGCGAGTTCGGCATCCGCATGGCGCTGGGCGCGACCGCCGGCGATGTCCAGATCATGCTGCTGCGGGAAGGCGTGCGCCTGGTGGCGATCGGAGTGATCGCAGGGCTGGCCGTGGCGCTCGCCGGTTCCCAGGTGGTGGCAAGCATGCTGTTCCTGGTGACGCCGCGGGATGCGGTCACGTTCATCCTGGTGCCGTCGATTCTGACGTTGGTGGCGATTCTGGCTTGCTGGATTCCCTCGCGGCGGGCGACCAGGGTGGACCCCATGGTGGCGCTACGGGAGGAGTAAGGGCGTCCTGGGTATCTCTAGCGCTGAAAATCGCCCGTCCGCACCGCCTCCAGCAGCGCCCCTTCCGCCGGGCCGTGCAAGGGAGTGCCGCAGCGGTTCCCTGCCTCGAGTTCCACCAGAGTGCGATAGCGTTCCAGCAACCGCGCGCTGGCGAACACGCCGCCGATGAACGCCACGTCGACAGGATCGCCGGACGGCCACAATTGCCCGCGCACCGAGGCAGCCAGCAGCGCCAGCTCCTGAGCGGCGTTTTCGAGAATCCGGAGGGCGACGGAATCGCCCTGGGCAGCGGCGGAATCCACCAGCGGCGCGAGCGTTGCCACGCGCGAGCGCGGCCATTCGGGCGTGTAGAAGAGATGCAAAGCGCGATTGGCGTTGGGCTGAGCGGTGGCGTCGAGAAGGACTTGGCGCAGGGAGGTCGGCGGTCCCCAGCCTTCCTCCATCCGCAGCGCGGCGCGCAACGCGTGGCGGACGATATCGAACGCGCCGCCTTCGTCGCCGAACACGTAGCCCCATCCGCCGGCGCGCGCCGTCCGGCCGGTGGAATTGCGGCCGAAAGCGATGCTTCCCGTTCCCGCGATGGTGACGATTCCCTGCCCCTTGGGCGTGGCTCCGGAGAGCGCAATGGCGGCGTCGTGCGTGACGATCAGACGATCGGTCCGCACGAGCGCCGCGAGGATCGCTTCCTTATCGCCGGGTCCGCCGCTCATGCCGAAGCACGCGGCGGCGAACCGGACGGTTTCCAGATCGAGCGATGCCGCGGCGCAGGCAGCGGCGAGACTCACCGCGATGGCCCGCTCGAGTTTGGCGCGACCCTCGGATGCCGCGGCGTGATTGCATGGTCCGCCCACGCCCCGGCCGAGGACTTTGCCGTTCTCATCGCCGATCAGCGCGGTGGTGCTGGATTGGCCGCCATCCACGCCCAGATAGAGTTTCATTCATTGCGGATTGTAGCAGTACAGCGAGAGGCTTCAGCTTCGCCTGGCCGGGTTTTCCACGTGGAGATGGTTGACCACCTGACCGAAGCTCATAGCGCTCGAAGCGCGCGTGCCGGCGATCTGCTTATCGAAATCCGTGGCCACGATTCCGCTGAGGGTCACGTGCCCGTTCTCCACGATGATGTGGATCGGCTTAACGGGGTTCATGGCGTACCGGAGCATGGCGGGGTCGCTGTAAATCCGGCGCGCCACCTGCATGCGGAGCCGCTCGTCGACGGACGATAACGGCAGCACGCGAATGTCGTTCGCGACACGATTGTCCCCGGCGACCTGGCGCACGATCTTACCGATATCGGACTTCTTGAATGGTTGCGTCACGACGCCGGTCAAACGGACTTGACCATTTTCCACCTGCGCGTAGATATCGTCGAACAATGTGTAACGCGGATACATCACGATTTCATGGCGCACGGCCTCGCCGAGATCGGCGTCGGTCTGAAATTTCGGCGGCTGGTTCTTATCGGCCGCGCCGGCCACTCCCGCGCCCGCCAGGAGCGCGGCGGCCATCAGGAAGCGCGCCGCAGATGTGGGTTTCATCTAGCTGTCCTCCTAGATACCTGACCGCATGCAAATCTTGGTAGGCCATCCCGAGGCAAGGCCTTGCAAGGCCAATGCTCGAGAGGCGAGGAGATTGATGATGCGGTCGCGGCATCCAGGATGTTTGATGTATGTAGCGTGGGAGCGGGTTACCAACTCTTTGTAACTGGGTTGTAAAAAGGCGGGAGGCAGGAGGAAGAGGCCGGCACCAGAAGCTGTGCCATCCCGGTCACCTGCAAACCCGCCGGCCGGCGTGATCGTGGGCGCGGCCGGTTGAGGCAGCGAGCCGGAAGTGACAGACGCCGTAATCGCCAGCCGCGAGAGGAAGCGATTGCTCGAGGTACCTTAGGCGTTCACGCCGTCTTATCTTTGGCGTAGCAGAGTGGATTGATGGCGCAACCGGCGCATTTCGGATTGCGCGCCACGCAGAGCGCACGGCCGTGCAGAATGATGCGGTGGGCGAAGACGATCCATTGGTCCTGGGGGATGATCTTCATCAGGTCCCGCTCGATCTTTCCCGGGTCGGTCTCTTTGGTGAAATCGAGGCGTGCGGCGATGCGCTGCACGTGGGTATCGACTACGACGCCGGTGGCGACATGGTAAGCCGTACCCAGAACGACGTTGGCAGTTTTGCGGGCGACGCCGGGAATGGTGAGAAGTTCCTCCATGGTCCTCGGCACCTCGCCAGCGAATTCGTGGACCACCTTCTTCGCCGCTCCGACGATGGATTTGGCCTTGTTATTGAAAAACCCGGTGGAGCGGATATCCTGCGCCAGAACTTCCGGCGCGACGGCCGCGAAGTCGCTTGGAGTGGGGTATTTGGCGAACAGGCCGGGAGTCACTTCGTTCACGCGCTTATCGGTACACTGCGCGGAAAGGATTGTGGCCACGAGCAGTTCCCACGGGTTGGAATGATGCAGAGCGCAGGCGGCATCGGGGTACATTTTCGCCAGGAGCGCGAGGATTTCCGCCACGCGGGCCTTGCGCCCGGCTGCGGTTTTGGGCCGATTCCCGTAAGCTCGTACTTGGACATGCGGGCGCGTTTTCTTCTGCTGGCCGCCGCGCTGGCGGCTTTTGGCGGGTCGTGGCTTGGGGGCTTTCACCTTGACGATTATGCCATTTTCGCGGGGTCCGGACCGCGTGTCATCGGGTGGCCGCATCCGCTCACACACCTTCTCGGCTGGCTCACTTACCAGCTCGCGGGCGCGGAGCCGGCCGCGTTTCATGCCGTCAACCTGCTGCTGCACCTGGCCGCGGTGTTGCTGGCATACGAATGCCTGCGGCGGCTTCTGCCCGCGGTTGCGGCGGTTGCGGCAGCGGCGATCTTCGCGGTCCATCCGCTGCAAGCGCAAGCCGTGGATTACATTTCGGCACGGGCGGAGTTGGTGGTTGCGGCGCTCGCGCTGGCGGCGTCGCTGGCATGGCTCACGGGACGGCGCCGGCTGGCATGGGTGCTGGCGGCAGCGTCTGCCGCCGAAGCGGCCGGCGAATTCACCCACGCGTATGCATTGTCAGCCCTGCGCTTTCTGCGGCTGTTCTTGGTACCGTGGGGATTCACCATCGCGCCCGATCTCCACGAGCCGCGCTGGGTCTCGGCGGCGGCGGCGCTGGCGGTGCTTGCGCTGCTGGCCTGGCGATGGGACAACTGGAGCTCGCGATCGCCGGAAAGCTGGGCGCTGGCCGGACTGGCGCTCCTCATTCCGGGCGCGACCGCTTACCTGGGGCTACTGGCGTTCGCGGCAGCCGTCAGCTTCGTCATGAACCGGCGCCGCAGTGCCGCCGCGGCCGTGACACTCCTGGCGGCTGTCAGCATGAGCCGCACCTATGTGTGGACATCCGATGAGCGATTGTGGCGCGAAGCCGTCCGGCGCGGGCCGAACCTGGTCGAGCCGAAAATCCAACTGGCCAAATCGCTGCGGGCAGCCGATGCGCTCGATCTGCTCGGCCGTGCCCGGCAGCAGGCGCCTTACAATCCCGAAATTCCCGCCGCTATCGGAAAGGTGCTGCTCGACGAACAGCAGTACGATGGCGCGGTGGACGAATTGAGTCGCGCCATCGCCATGAATCCGAAGAACGCGCTGGCGTTCAACAATCGCGGCGCCGCCTTGGCGGCCCTCGGGCAGATTCCGGCCGCGGCGGCCGATTTTAACCGCGCCATGGTCCTCGATCCGCAACTGGCGGAAGCGCACGAAAACCTTAAGCGCCTGACGGGGAAGTGATGGTAACTTTGGCCGACGCGTTCTGCCAGTCGGGCATTTCCACCAGCTTCATCTTGGTATCGAGGGGCAAAGTCAGTTCCTTGGAACCTTGCGCATCGATTCCGGTCTCGAACTTTACCGTGCCCACCTGCATCTGCTGCCCGGCGTCGGTTTTAGCGAAGATAGTCGCGGTGCCTACCAGGTCGGCCAAGCCGCTGTCGGAGTGATTGGTGATGATGAACGCCACTTTCACGCCTTTGGCGTCCGGTCCGAACCGAATGCCCGAAATCTCAATATATTTCTGCAGCGGATTCTCTCCCGCCGGAACGGCCGGGGTTTGGTTCACGATTACCGCGGAAGTTGTCTGCGGGCGTCCGAAAAACCAATAAAGCCCGCCTCCCACAATCACGACGATGACGCCGATGGCAACGCCCAGCAGCCACTTCGGTGGGCCGACCGGCTGCGCGACGGCGTATTTCGGCGCCGCCTGCTGAGGCTCCGCGAACAATGGCGAGGTTACGGGTTTCGGCGGCCGGTACGAGGGTGGCTCTTCCGGCGGCGCGGGGGGCGCTACGGCGACGGGAGCCGGTGGAGGCGGCGCATAGGCGGGCGGAGCCGGCGGCAGGGGCTCTTGCGGGCCGGTCGCCCAGAGCGGACGGCGGCCTCCGCGGGGACCGGGTGGTGGCGGCGCGGCCGGACGCGCTGGCGGCGCTGCGGCGGCGGACGGAGGTGCGGCTGCCGGAATGGCTTCGGCCGCAGTCTTACCCGCGCAGTCCGGACATTCGTCGTACGCCGGAGGAACTTCGCGCCCGCATTTTGGGCAGACCCAGGTGAACATGATTTCCCTCTTATTCCTACTTTAACGCTCGAAACGACCCTGGTGATCCAATGCCGATGAACGAGTACATCCGGCCCGCCGCCTCACGATCGCGGCGAAACGAATGAAACTCTTCGACCCTACACATCGTGCATAGGTTCGACGCGTAGATTCGATTGCCCGTTACACCGGCAGCCAGCAATTGGTCGCGATTGGCATCGGCGAGCGAAATGTGCGCCCTTCCCTGCTTGCCGAACTGCGCCGCCACTTCCGGCCCAACCTCGTAACAGCACACGCCGATTGCGGGACCTAGGGCTGCGTGCAGGTCGGCCGGAGCGGTCTCGAAGCGCGCGCGCATGGCGTCCACCGCCGCGCCAACGATGTGAGCGACGGTTCCACGCCATCCGGCATGCACGGCGGCGACGGCGCGATGGCGCTCGTCCACCAGCAAAACCGGCAGGCAATCGGCCGTCTTGACGGCAACCACCGATCCCTCGCGATCTTCGAGCAGCGCGTCGCCCTCGCCCAGCACGCCGCAGCGGCCTTCGGCGGAATGGACCTTCGCGGAGTGAATCTGCTTGACCGTGGCGAGATTGGCGAACCATCCGGGCACGTCGCTCCGGCGGGTGCCGAAGCCGTGGATCAGCCACGGCAGCGCGTCGAGCCCGGTACAACGATAAACTTGGCGGGAATCTTGATAAAACACTGCTTACGCGGGGTTCTGCACCTGCGCGATGCGGATTTGCTTTTTGAAATCTTCGAGCATGGTCTCGTCGAGGCGGACTTCGGTGGGCCGCTTCACGAGCGTGGTCATGCGGTCAATCTTGTCCTGAAGCTTGAGCAGACCATAGAAAAGGTTCTCCGGCCGAGGCGGGCAGCCGGTGATGTAGACGTCCACCGGCACGATCTTATCGACGCCCTGCAAAACTCCGTAGGTATTAAACGGACCGCCGACGCTGGAGCACGCGCCCATCGAGATGCACCACTTGGGATCGGGCATCTGGTCCCAGATGCGCTTCAGAACGGGAGCCATTTTCAGCGTCACGGTGCCGGCGACGATCATCAGGTCCGACTGGCGCGGGCTGGGGCGGAAGACTTCGGCGCCGAAGCGGGCGATATCGAAGCGCGAGGTGCTGGCGGCGATCATTTCGATGGCGCAACAGGCCAAGCCGAACGTGAGAGGCCAGATGGATGAGAGCCGCGCCCAGTTGAACACGTGATCCACGGAGGTTGTCACGATATTTTGCTCGAACTGGTTCTGTATGAAAGAAGCCACCGGACGATTCTCCTTGTGCTTTAAGAGGCATTCTAGCACCAACTGCGGCAAGGAACTCCGGCGCGCGAATTGAGGCTCCCGGCGCAACCGGGGCTTTCTCGGAAGCCATCCGAGCGCAGCGACAGGCGCCCGCGCGCTTCGCGCGGGGGTGCGCAGCGCGGAAGAGCCGATGCTCGGGGAGGGTGGATCGTTATGCGGCCGCGATGCTCCGGTTCTGCGGCGGCCATCCCCAAATGGGCATAAGCGGCCCTGCCGGCAAAGGGAGTCCCAGACGATTGGCCCAGTGCCCTCCGGCCGCGGTGTGCTTGGCTATGCTATTAGATGCAATGCCCTTCATCCATGAAGATTTCCTACTGAATAACTTAGCCGCCGTGCGCCTGTACCACGAATACGCCGAGCATGAGCCCATCCTCGACTATCATTGCCACCTGCCGCCGCGTGAAGTGGCCGAGAACCGCCGTTTTCAGAACCTTTTCGAAATCTGGCTCGAGGGCGACCATTACAAATGGCGGGCGATGCGCGCCAATGGAATCGGCGAAGAGTATTGCACCGGATCCCGCCCGCCCAAGGAGAAATTTCTGGCCTGGGCGCGCACCGTGCCGCAAACCTTGCGCAATCCGCTCTACCACTGGACACACCTGGAGTTGAAACGATATTTCGGGATCGAAGAACTGCTGGATGAAACCAGCGCGGAGCGCATCTGGGACCGGGCCAACGCCCTTCTCGGCAACGACGATTTGCGCCCCCAGGGAATCATGCGCAAATTCCAGGTGAAATGCGTCTGTACCACGGATGATCCCGCGGACGATCTCGCGCCGCACCGCAAAATGGCGTCCAACGGCATGGCCACCAAAGTTTATCCCGCATTCCGCCCCGATCAGGCGCTCAACGTGCATTTGCCGGAGAAGCTCAACGCGTGGGTGGGAAGACTCGAGGCCGCCTCGAATGTCAGCATCGCCAACCTCACCGGACTGGTGGACGCGCTCCGCCAGCGCCACGACTTTTTCCACCAGATGGGCGGCCGGCTGTCCGATCACGGCTTGAACACGCCGTTTGCCGATTTTCCCAGCGAGAGCGAAGCCGCCGCGATTTTCGCGCACGCCCGCTCCGGCCAGGCCGCCACTCCGCAAGAACACGCGCGGTTTGCCAGCTACATGATGCTGGTGTTCGGCCGGCTCGACGCGGAAAAGGGCTGGACCAAGCAGCTTCACCTGGGCGCGCGGCGGAACGGCAATACGCGACGCTTTCGCGAGCTCGGCGCCGACGTCGGTTTCGACTCCATTGGCGACTGGGCGCAGGCGGACGGACTCGGGGGTTATCTCGATCGCCTCGACCAGGAGAAGGCGCTGCCGAAGATTGTAGTTTACAATCTCAATCCCGCAGACAATTACCTGATGGCGACGATGATCGGCAATTTTCAGGACGGCACTGTGGCGGGAAAGATTCAGTTCGGGAGCGGCTGGTGGTTCCTCGATCAGAAAGAGGCCATGGAGTGGCAGATGAACGCGCTTTCCAACTGCGGCCTGATCTCGCGATTCATCGGTATGCTGACGGATTCGCGGTCGTTCCTGTCATACCCTCGACACGAGTATTTCCGGCGGACGCTGTGCGGGTTGTTCGGCGCGGATATGGAAGCGGGGCTGCTGCCGAACGATTTCGATCTGGTGGGGCGGACGGTGCGCGCCATTTGTTTCGAGAACGCGCGGCAGTTTTTAGGGCTCCAGGGGGTTTAGACGGCGCTGGTATTCCGGCCCCCAAAAGCACCCGCCCTGTCGTTTCAACTGGGTTGAGGGGGGCGTCCGGTGCAGGCAAGGAAGAAAACTATGGGGAGGATCGATGGTGGGTTTACTGTCCGCCGGCACTCGAGGAGCCGGAATTTCCGGCCGCCAGCGAAGCATTGATCGAGGTCCACATACCCTGCAAGCCTCCGGAGACATGCCAGAAAATTCCCAGGGCGACGAGGGCAATAAAGGCGGTAATCAGGCAATATTCAGCGAGATCCTGTCCGCTCTCTTCCTCCAGCAGGAAGCGCGTAATGGCGGATGTCACGTTCATCGCTTAACTTAAAATTGTAGATGCCATCCGCAGGTAGCGCTATGTTGTCATTGGATAGCAAATTGGATGATGGATAAAGTTCTCCCGCATTGCGCCGATAAGACACTGGGAGCCAAATGCCTACACCGCCTGAGGAAACCGCGTGGGACCTGCCGCCGTTGATTTTGCACCCTTTTAACGAGCACACCCCGCCATCGGTGATTTTGGATAGTTCGAAGGCGGCCTTGATGCTCTCGGGGTTGGTTCCTAGCGATGGGTCCGACCCGGATGAATTGAGCCGAAGGGTGCTGACCGGCCGGTATGGCGAAATCCGCATGTTGTTTTTCCTGGGAAAGGACGTTCTCCGCTGGCTGGAGCAATGCATGGACTGGGTGACGCGAGTTTCCGAACTGCGCGACCGGGAATGGCGTGTGCAAAGCTTCGCGGGGCTTCTCACGGTAGACCCGCCGGCGGAGGTAAAGGAAAAACTGCTGCGGTGGGGCGTGACGGATTACCTGGCGATTTTCCGGCGGGCGATCGGGATGAATGCGCTGTTCGCTAACCCTCCGGCTGTCGGCGAACTGGCCGAGGAGTTCCTGCGCAACTACCACAGATATACAGACGCGCTTTATCGCTGTTTCATGGAATTGGAGGATTATCCCAAGCCGGACGCCCGGAGATTTCACTTCGGCCTCTATGCTTCCGGGGAATACTCCCGCATGCTGGAATCGCAATGGGAAGATCGGGGGTAGGAAAACCGGAGCAAACGGGTAAAATAAGGACGTGATGCGATTTCCCCGCCTTCTGATCACCCGCCAGAATTTCCCCGATCACAGCATTGCCGATATTCCAGCCGAACTCGAAAAGCAGCTCGGCGCCTCCGGGTTCGCGGCGCGCGTAAAGCCTGGAGCGCGCATCGCCATCGGGGTGGGTAGCCGCGGCATTCACCATATCGGCACCATCGTCCGCGGAGTGGTGCGATATTGGCAGCAGCATGGAATGCGCCCGTTCCTTTTTCCGGCAATGGGTAGCCATGGAGCCGCCACGGCCGAAGGGCAAACATCGGTGCTGGCGCATTACGGCATCACCGAAGCGGCGGTGGGATGTCCCATCGTGAGCCATCTCGACGTGGTCTCGCTTGGCAAGACCGCCGACGGCATCGAAGCTTTTATGGACAAGTCGGCCTACGAATCCGACGGCGTAATGCTGGTGGGACGCGTGAAGTGGCACACCGATTTCGCCGGCAAGATCGAGAGCGGGCTGTTCAAGATGATGGCCATCGGGCTCGGCAAGTTCGCCGGCGCGCAGCGCTATCATGCCTACGCGTATAGAGCCGGGCTGGAGCACGTGATTCGCACCGTGGGGCGGCAGGTATTGGGCTCAGGCAAGATTCTGGGAGGGCTGGCCATCCTGGAAGATGCCAACCACCATACCGCGAAGCTCGATGCCGTTCCGGTGGAAGAGATGGAGCAGCGCGAGGAGGCCAACCTGGCGCTGGTGAAATCGTGGATGGCGCGCGTGCCGGCGGATCTCGACGTGTTGATTCTCGACGAGATCGGCAAGAACATCAGCGGCGCGGGCATGGATACCAAAGTGGTCAACCGCAGCGTGAACGGGGAGTACAATCCCTGGCCCGGAGTGCCGCACTTCGAGCGCGTGTTCGTTCGCGACCTCAGCGAACTGACCTACAACAGCGGCGTCGGGCTGGGCATGGCGGACGTAGTGACAGACCGGCTGGTTAACCGCATCGACTGGCAGCCCACCTGGGTGAACTCCCTCACCGCCAACACGCCGGCGGCCATACGCACGCCGATTCATTTTCCCACCGACCGCGAGTGCCTGGAGCGCATCTCGCCGACGGTGGGAAAACTAAATCTCGACGAAGTCACCTACGGCTGGATTCGGAATTCGATGGAGCTCGGCCGAGTGGCGCTGAGCGAAAACCTGCGCTTGCTTGTGGAACGGAATCCCGATTTGCAAATCGAGGAGACGATCGATTTCGAATTCGGGGAAGACGGGAACTTGATCAGTCCATTCGTGGCCGCCGCGGCAGTGCACTGAAAGTCTCTCACAGAGCCAGGGCGTACACAGGGCCGAGAGTCGATGATTATGACGCCGCCGCGGGTCTGCCTGAACCCAAGTCGAAGCGTGGGTTGTGCCTCTGTGAGAAATAATCTGTTTTTCTGAGAGACGAGCCTACCCCCCGGCACGTAGCTTGTGCCGCCCATGTCGTCCGATCGCCTTCCCACCATCGATTATCTGCGGGGAATCGCGGCATTGGCGGTAGTGTGGTATCACTGCACCATCGGCAGCGGAGTGCTTCGTGACGGATGGTTGTATCGAAGCGGCCGGTATGGATGGCTGGGCGTGGAAGTGTTCTTCGTGATATCGGGATTCATCGTCCCGTACTCGCTCCATAAGGCCGGCTACCGGCGCAGCGATTTCGGGCGCTTCCTGCTCAAGCGCGTCGCCCGGCTGGATCCACCGTACTTCGCCGATATCCTGCTGTGCCTCGCCCTCTCGTACCTGGTGCGGCTGGCGCCGGGATTTCGCGGACAACTGCCGCACTACACCTGGCAGCAACTCGCGGCGCACGCGGCATACGTCAACTCGTTCCTGCATCTGGGATGGCTGAACGTGGTGTTCTGGAGCCTGGGAATCGAATTCCAGTTTTATCTTTTGATCGGTGCCGCGTTTCCCCTTCTCGTGGCGCGCCGCAGCGGGCTGCGCTTCGGATTCCTGGCGCTGCTGGTGACGTTGTCGCTGGCGGTTCGCAGCGAATCGCTGGTATTCCGGCACCTGCCGCTATTCGTGGCGGGGATGCTGGCATTCCAATCGCGCGCCGGCCTGATCTCGACGCGCGCGCTGCTGGCGTGTTTGGCTGCCACCGCGGTCGACGGTCCCGTGGCGTGCGTGGGGATCGCAACGGCGCTGGTGATTCGTTTCGTGGCATTACCCGCCTCGCGGCTGACGTGCTTCGGCACCATCAGTTACTCGCTATACCTCCTGCACGTGCCAGTCGGCGGCAAGGTCATGAATCTCGGCGGGCGTTTCGCGCATACACCGACCGCGTTGGCCGCACTGTTGGCGATGGCGGTGGGCGCTTCCATCCTGGCGGCTGCGGTTTTCTACCGCTGGGTCGAGCTTCCAGCGCAGCGACTCTCGGCAGCCATTCGCTATCGCGATTGACAGGCCCCCGAATTACACACACAATGTGAAGGTAATGCTGGGGGAATTCGAATACCTGCTCTTGAGCGCCGCCGCCAAGCTTGGCGAAAACGCTTACGGGGCTGCCATCCGCGCGGAAACCGAAAAAGCCACCGGCAAACTCTGTTCGATCGGCGCGCTCTACACGACGCTCGACCGTCTGGAGGCCAAGGGACTCATCGAAACATGGATGGGCGAGGCGACGCCGCAGCGCGGCGGCCGGCCAAAGCGCATGGTGCGGATTACCGCCGAAGGCCGCAAGGCGGCGGCAGCGTTCTATGCGGCGGTGATTCGGGCTAGCCGCGGCGTGGCGTGGGAGATATCGTGAACGGATTCTGGTGGCTGCTCCGTCCGGAGGAACGGGAAGTGGTTCGCGGCGATCTCGCCGAATCGGGCGAAAGCGGCTTTGCGGCGCTGGCGCAGATTGCCGGTCTCGCGGCCCGGCGGACGTGGCGGCCGGTATGCACCCTTCTGTTGGCCGCGGGGATGGGGTGGTGGCTGGTACGTGAATCGGACCGGCTGATCGGCGCGGGCGCCACCTACCTCTGGATGTACCTGGGCAACTGGCGCGCGGCCGATATGGCGAATTCCGGATTCTGGCGCGAGATGGCCCTGGAATACTCGCGCCTTATTCTGCCGTGCCTCTTGCTGATGGCGGGTTCGCTCGTTGCAGGGACGATCGCGAGCCGCGCGCGCCGGGGGGCTGCCGATATGTTTTGCATGGTGCTGGCCGCGGCAACGTTGGCGGATGTGGTCCGGGAGCCGTTCTTTGCCTATGCGCTTGCGTTTTGGGCGGCCGTGGTATTGGTTCCGGCGATTTTGAGCATGCGCCTAATACGCCACCACCTGCCATAAGCGCACGGCGCGCTCGATCACGGAATCGCGATCCTGCGGCAGCACGAAGCGTTCTCGCACCAACTCGTCGGCGGCTGCCGTCACGCGCTGTTTGTATTCCTCCAAGCTGGCGTAGCGTTCGGCAAGCGACGGCCGCGGATCGCGATTGGCGATGCGCGCGTCTTTGGTGGGCGCAAAGGGAAAAATCGACCCATAGAACTCCGCGAGTTCCGCGGGCGCTCCGCGCTCCGGCGCGCGCAGATTCCATCCGGTGATTGTCGCCACGGGAACCGCCAGTTCGGGCAGGCGGACGCCGCCGAGATCGATGCCATCGGCATCCACCTGCGGGAGCAGGACGGGGAACGCGCCCGCGACCTTCGGGGGTTCTTCCAGGATCACGCCGCGCGCGTCGAAATCCGGACCAAAATCGAGCCGGCGTGCCACGCGCGGGTGCCGGGGAACCTGCACGCCCGCGATTGCCGGAAAGCGCAGGCCGGCAAGGCGCGTCAATTGGCCGCCGGCGAGGCGCGGATAGACCGAGGGCGGCGGCGCAACGCCGTCCTTCACCCACAATTCGATATCAGCCAATAGCGCGCGCTGAACGGGGCGGTGATCGACAGGATTCAGTTCATTCTGGGTGCCGCGCTTCGCCAGCGGCAGCGACCCCGGCGTGTGCTGCGCGCCGGCGATGAAATAGATGCGGGTATCGGGAGAGATGGGAGCGTCGTGCTTACCATCGGCGGTGACGTGGATGAGGGCGGCGGCGCGGCCCCAATACTCCGAAGAATCGTTGGTGAGGAATAATTTCGGTTGAACCCGGCTGGCGCGCGCTCGGTCCAGGAGCGAGCCTGTACGGCCTGCGACGCCATCGGTTTCGGGGGTGTCGGTGAAAGGAAATAAGTCGGTGGGGTAGAAAACGTTCAGGTAGGGCCAGCCATCGCGCGAAGGCTGGGCGTAACGGAAGTTGAAGCTGCCGCGTCCGGCGCCGGCGACATCGGCCCATACGCCATCGAAAACTTTGCGGCCATTCTCATCGGCATTGAATCCGTCATAGAGGAACTCGCGAAGCCAGCGCCCGCTCTGTGAAATGCCGAAGCCGATGGCCAGTGGAGTGGCGAGCCGCGGAGCGGTCCATCCGCTCACCTCGCCGCCGTACTTCAGGAAGGAGACAAAGTCGCGGACGGCCGCGAGCCCCGCGCCGGCCACTACTGGATTCTTGCCTTGATAAACGAACTCGTACAGCATGCCGGCTTCGAAACCGCCCGGCATATCAATCGACTGGCCCGTCGGGGCGAGCGCATAGTTTTCGGGTGAAATCTCCCGGGGAGCGGCATCGAGACCGTTGCGAACATAAAGAGCGACGGGTTTGCCTACGGGAATCGCTTCCTGGTTGCGATCGCCCAGCGGCATGATTGTCGCGCTTTTATCGGGCGTGAATTCCGAGCGGACCAGGCCATCGGCGGGGGCTCCGAGGCGGAAGTGGGGAGCGGAGAAATGCAGCGCGCTGGCGTTTGCGGATGGAACGTCCCACTCCCAGCCGAGCCAAACCAGCGTGAAGCCTTGCTTCATGACCCACTGGTCGCCGAATTCGTTCGCCCCGCGGGCCAGATTGAACCGGCTCAGCATGCCCTTACCGCCGCGGTTGGAGACTTCGAAGAGGATCGTGCGGTTGCTTTGGGCCGGATCGGTTGGCTGGAGGATGTAAAAATCGGCGGCGCACTCGGCTTCGCCCCCTGCATCGAGCTCCGCCAGGTCGAGATCACGCACGATGCGATTGGCGGCAAGCGCCGGTTTCAGACCGAAATGAACCCGCCCGACGATTCGCTCATAGGCCCCATCGAGCACGGGAGCGCGCTCGGAGATTTCGATGCTGCGGACGGCGGCGCCGGCGGTGGCCGAAAGGACCAGGAGGGCAAGCGAAAGGCGAAACATAAGGTCGAGTCTAACAGGCCGGGGGGAGTGACTTAAGGAAGGATTTGTGCTATTTTTCCGGCAAAGGAGTCAGCTATGTGGAATCGGCTGGTTCACTGGTGGCAAAAACTGGCGGCGTGGGTAATGGCACGCCCCCTGGACTCGGCCCATCATCTTTCACCGGTGCGGCCGTATCAAGCTTCGAATTTGCATGCCCGGCATCGCTAAACGGATCCAGGTGTGAGGCAGCCAATCCTGTCTACCGGCCGGCTTCCCGGGCTTGCCGAGCCATCCGAAAAGCCGGCTGAAGGCACGATTGCCTGCCCCACGAATAAGGGTTTCAGTTGAACAGCAGGCGGGTTTTCGTGCCGCCGATGGTGATCTCGCGAACGATGTTTTGATTGGCGTACTCCACTTCGGTCGTGTCGAATTTCTTGGGTGCCTGTTCGATCTTGGCGGGGACATCGAACGTTTTTTTACCGATACTGAAGGTCACTTTATTATCGCCGAGAAGCAGGCGATACTCGCCGGCCTGAAGCGTGGTTCCGCTGACAACGGCGGCTTTGAAGAAGGTCACGTGGGCGACGCCTGGGACGGTGCCTGCAAAAGTCACGAGAAGCGCCAGAATACTGAACGCGAGGACGAATTTGGTCAGCATATTATCTCCTGAGCCAGCAAATTTGCCTCATCTGAGGGGCGGTGCGGCTCATAAAGATATTTTATGACCCTTTTATCGTAAATTGCAACAATAAACTGTCAGAAAACACCACAGGCTGTGGTAATCCGCAACGGTACACCTCGATGTCTTCGTCTTGCCGGGGCAGAACCTGACGCATCCCATCACTGCGCGTCCGCAATCCGCATCCCCCGGGCAGTTCCGGACGCCCAGCACAGTCGGCGCGGGGCGGTTTCGGAAAGCTTGCACGATCCCGCCATCAGGTCGTCAAAGAAGCCGCCTTACAATAGTATCCCCATCTTTTTCCCGACTTTCCGGAAAACTTCGAGCGCACGATCAAGCTCGGCTTTCGTGTGGGTGGCCGTGACGATGGTGCGCACACGGGCCTTCCCACGGGGTACCGTCGGGAAGCCAATGCCGGTGGCCAGAACGCCTTCGGCGAACAGCTCGCGCGAAAGCTGGTGCGCCTCGGGCGCTTCGCCGACAATCACGGGCGTGATGGGAGTTTCGCTGATGCCGGTATTGAAGCCGGCCTCGGTAAGCCCCTTCTTGAAATATCGCGTGTTGTCCCAGAGCGTCTCGATGCGCTCGGGCTCCTTTTCGAGCACATCGAAAGCGGCGAGGCACGAAGCGGCCACGGCAGGCGGGTGCGACGTCGAGAACAGGAACGGGCGCGCGCGATGGTACAGGAATTCGATCAGGTCGCGCGAGCCGCAGACATAACCACCGAGCACTCCGATGGCTTTCGAGAGCGTGCCCACCTGCACATGCACGCGGCCGTGCAGTCCGAAATGATCCACCGTGCCGCGTCCGTTCCGGCCCAGGACGCCGGAGGCGTGGGCGTCGTCCACCATCATGATGGCGCCATGTTTTTCGGCGGCTTCGGTGAGGCCGGGTAGCGCGCCGATGTCGCCGTCCATGGAAAAGACGCCGTCGGTGATCACAAGCTTGCGGCCAGGGACGGAATCGAGCTCGGTGAGAATCTTCTCCGCCGCGGCGACATCTTTGTGCGGGAAGACGTGGATTTTCGCGCGCGACAGGCGGCAGCCATCGATAATGCTGGCGTGATTTAATTCGTCGGAGATGATGTGGTCTTCCGGCGTCAGGATGGCGGAGACGGTGCCGGCGTTGGCCGCGAATCCCGATTGGAAGACGACACAGGCTTCCGAATGTTTGAAATCGGCGATGCGTTCTTCGAGCTGCATGTGAATGCTCATGGTGCCCGAAATGGTGCGCACGGCTCCCGACCCGACGCCGTACTGCTCCGTGGCGGCGATGGCGGCGGTGCGGAGTTTGGGGTGGGTGGTCAGACCTAAATAGTTGTTGGAGGCGAGGTTAATCACCTCTTTGCCATCGAAGGTGGATTCCGCGGCGCTCTCGCTCTCGAGGACGCGGAGCCGCTGGTAGGTGCCTTCGTGACGCCATTGCTCGAGTTGGTCGTGAAGATAAGAAAGAGGGTTGCTCATAATTGCAGCTTTCGGTAGGCCCGGGAAAAGTGGACCAAGGGCGCGCCTTCGCGCACCCGGGTAGCCACCATGCGGCCAACAAAAATATCGTGATCGCCGGCGGAAATTCTCTGGTCGAGATGGCATTCGACGGCGGCCAGAACGCCATCGAGAAGGGGAACATCGTGGGCTCCCAGGCTCCAACCGACGCCCTCGAAACGGTCCAATCCCTTGCGCGCGAAGCGTTCTGACAAGGCTTGCTGTTCTTCGGCTAAAATATTGATACCGAAGAACCTGGCTGACCGGAATGTATCGATGAGGCTGACCGCGTGCCCCAGGCAGACGGAGACCAGCGGGGGCTCGAGAGAAACCGAGACGAAAGAGCTCACGGTAAGTCCATGTGGCTGGCGTTCCGCGTCTAATACCGTGGCAATGGTCACGCCGGTGGCGAACTGCCCGCAGGCGGCTCGGAATTCGGCGCTGGACACGGCCGCCGGGCGCCCTGTGAATCCCTCGCTTGACATGTTGATAAATTCAATCATATCATGTGGTTGAACGGTAACAAAAACTGGCCCCAGACCGCCGGCAGCATCGCATTCGCTCACCAAGGAGGATGTTTTGATCAAGCTGGACATCATCAACGAAGTCGTAAATCGGACTGGAATCACGAAAACCAAAGCCGAAATGGCGGTAGAGACGGTCTTTGAATCGATGAAGAAGGCGCTCGAACAGGGCGACCGCATTGAATTGCGCGGGTTCGGAGTCTTCAATGTGAAGCCCCGCAAGACTGGGATCGGCCGGAATCCGCGCACCGGCGCGGAGGTTTCCATTCCGCCGGGAAAGGCCGTGCGATTCAAGCCTGGCAAAGAATTGCAGACGCTGCAGTAGTGCGCCCGCGCGGCGCGTACCGCCGGGTGGCGGTTGATTGTGTCCTCCCAAGAATTTTCTCCTGCGCCATATCCTCTCTACGCCGATAGCGGAGCTGGGAGTGAGTATGCCTGGCCGGTGCCGCGTACGCGCGACCGGCTCTGGCTGCACTATCTCCTTTTCGCGCTCACGCTGCTCACCACCACGGCCGCTGGTGCGGCCATGCAGATGGATTTCAACCGCAATCTGCCGTTCGACGTGGAACGCGCGTTCGTGCGGACCTATCCCTGGCTGTGGCACCATCCGTCTGGACTCCTGCTGGGGCTGCCGTTCTCGTTCACGCTGCTGGCAATTCTGCTGGCGCACGAATTCGGCCATTACCTGGCGGCGCGCTACCATCGCGTGGACGCCAGCCTGCCGTTCTTCGTGCCCTCCCCGTTGCTCGGCACGTTCGGCGCCTTCATCAAAGTCCGGTCGCCTATCTACAGCAAACGGGCCTTGTTCGATATCGGGATTTCAGGCCCCATCGCGGGATTCATTTTCCTTTTGCCGGCGCTCTCCATCGGGATGGCGTTTTCCAAAGTAATCCCCGGGATCGCCAATCAGGGAATGCTGATTTTCGGGATTCCGCCGCTCCAGCGGCTGATGGAATGGATCGTGTTTCCGGGCACGCCGGTTTCGGATATTTATCTCCATCCGGTAGCGCGCGCGGCCTGGGTCGGGATCTTCACCACGGCGCTCAATCTGCTACCCATCGGACAACTGGACGGCGGGCACATTTTGTATTCCTTCTTCCCTTCCCGGCACCGCATGGCGTCGCGCATCATGGCTGCGCTGCTGCTGCCGCTGACCTATTTTTGGTGGGTGTGGGCTTTGTGGGCGATCGGGATGTTGTGGCTGGGGAAATACCACCCGGTGATCGTGGACGCAGCCGAAATGAGCCCCGGACGGATCAAACTGGGGTGGCTGGCGGTGGCCATTTTCGTACTGTGTTTCATGTTTGCACCGGTCAGCAACGGCTAGCGCCACCATGAAAATTACCGCGACGATCATCACCCTCAACGAGGAGCGCAACGTGGCTCGCGCCGTAGAAAGCCTGCGCTGCTGCGATGAGATCCTGATTGTCGACAGCGGTTCCACCGACCGCACCGTGGAACTCGCCGAAAAGCTTGGCGTGCGGGTGCTGGAGGCCGGCTGGCTGGGGTACGCCGCGCAAAAGAACTGGGCCGCCGAACACGCCGGCAACGAATGGATCCTGTCGCTCGATGCCGACGAAGCATTGAGCGAAGCCCTGGAAGCCGAAATCTGGAATCTCAAAAAGACCGGACCGGATTATGACGCATATACCATGCCGCGCCTGGCGCGCTACCTGGGCCGGTGGATTTACCATTCCGGATGGTATCCCGACCGCAAGGTGCGGCTCTACCGGCGCGACAAGGCTAAATGGGTGGGCGATTTCGTGCATGAAAGCGTGCAGCCGTACGGCCGTCTGGGCCATTTGCACAGCAACATTCTCCATTTCACCTGCGATTCGCTTTCCGAGCACGTCAAAACCATGGACCGGTACACCACGCTGGCAGCGCAGGAACTGGCGTCGCGGAAACTCAAGGTGCCGCTCTCGCGCCTGATCTTCGACCCGGCGTGGGCCTTCGTGAAAAGCTATTTCTTCCAGCGCGGCTTCCTCGACGGACCCGAAGGGCTCACCATCGCGCACATGGCCGCGTTTTACACCTTCCTCAAGTACTCCAAAGCGAGAAACATGAGCTGATGCGCATTCTGCACCTGGATGGCGGAAAAGAGTTGCGCGGAGGCCAGTGGCAGGTGCTGCGGCTCATCGAGGGGCTATACAAGACAGGAGTGGAATCGACGCTGCTCGCGCGGCGCAACTCCCCGCTCTATCGCGTGGCGTACGAGCGTGGCTGGCACGTGGAGCCGCTGGGAATCGCGCGGGCGATGGCTCTCGCGCGCCGCTTCGACCTGGTTCACGCGCATGATGCTCACGGCCACACGGCCGGCGCCATCGCCAGCCCGGGAAAGCTGCTGGTGTCCCGGCGCGTGGCATTTCCCATCGGATCGAGCTTGAAATACGGTTGCGCACGCCACTTCCTGGCGGTTTCGGAATTCGTCAAGGGAGTGCTCATCGAGGGTGGCGTGCCGTCGGAGAAAATCAGCGTGGTATACGATGGTGTTCCGCTGCTCGAACCGTCGGCCGGAGCCCAGTTGATGGCACCGGCGTCTGACGATCCGCGGAAGGGGTCGGCTTTGGCTCGGGAAGCGGCGGCCGAAGCGGGCGAGCATTTGCGCTTTTCGAACGATCTCGTTCGCGATCTGCCGGACGCCGCGATTCTTCTCTACATCACCGCCAGCGAGGGGCTGGGATCGGGCGCGCTGCTGGCGATGTCCGCGGGAGTTCCGGTAATCGCCAGCAAAGTGGGCGGATTACCGGAGGCGGTGCTGGATGGCGAAACCGGCTTTCTGGTTGGTCCGGGAGAAATCGCGGAGGCGATTCGCCGCCTGCGCCGCGATCCGGACCATGCGTGGGAGCTCGGTGCTAACGGAAGGAAGCGTATCCTCGAAAACTTCACTGTCGAGCTCATGGTCCGGCGTACCATGGAGATTTACCGGCGGGTCCTCAAATGATGGAAGCGATTCTGGCGCTGCTGTTCGGGTTGATTATCGGCAGCTTTCTCAATGTTTGCATTTACCGCTGGCCGCGGGATCTTTCGGTGGTCCGGCCGCGGTCGCACTGCACCTCGTGCGAGAAGACCATCGCATGGTACGACAATGTACCGCTGGTCAGCTATTTCGCGCTGGGAGGACGCTGCCGGCATTGCGGGGCTCGGATTTCGTGGCGTTATCCGGTGGTGGAACTGGCTACCGGCCTGCTGTTTTTCTATTTCGTATCCAGCGATGGAGTGACGGTCCTCGCACTCAAGATGTGCGTCTTTTCCGCCTTACTGGTAGGCCTGATTTTCGCCGACCTGGAAGAACGGATCCTGCCCGATGAGATGACCAAGGGCGGCATCGTGCTGGGGCTGATTTTCGCGTGGTTCGTCCCGCTGCAGGATATCGGCAGCCAGGCGATCCTGGGGATCATGCAGTGGTGGTTCGGTCTGCACGTGCCCGCGAAGTTCGAATCTCCGGTACAGGCGGCGATCGGCGCGGGGGTCCCGGCTTTCTTTTTGTGGTTGGGCGGCTTTTTGTACGAGAAAGTGCGCCATCGCGAAGGGCTGGGATTCGGCGACGTGAAGCTGATCGCCATGGTGGGAGCGTTCCTCGGTCTTCAGGCCTCACTCACCACGCTGCTGTTCGGGTCGCTTGCGGGCGCGGTCATTGGGTTCAGTTACATCAAACTCACGCACAAAGATGCCTCCAGTTACGAACTGCCATTCGGTACGTTCCTGGGAATCGCGGGGCTGTTTGCGGGCATCATGGCGAAGGGGATGTAGGATCGCATGGAGCCGCTGCCGTTTACCGGCCGGAAACACGTTTTTTCCACACAGGGCCGCAGAGAACGCAGAAACAGACACAGATCCGGATAAGCAAGGGGGGAAGGCACGAACTATTCCTGCGCGCTCCGCAGTTCCGCGTGAGCGGGCTTCGCAAGACACTTATTAAACTATCGTTCGATAACACAGTTTGAGTAACCTCGGACAGCCAAGTACCAATTCCTGCCAGTACCCCCCTAGTATCCGCAACTCTTGTTTTGCATCTTGACGTCTTTCACTATGAATTTGGTGGTCGATCGGTATGGATCTCTCATAACCGCTGAGCAGGCTTTTGAACAGGAAGGTCGATGCAAGCTAGCAATTTGACGGCGCGACGGCCGATCTTCGTCTCGCCGAATCCGCTGTTGATTGCGGGAGTCCGGGAGGTGCTGGCCGCGGCAGGAATGCCGGCGGATCCGCGCATTGTCGCGCCCGAATACCTGAGCGAGACACTGGCCCACGACGGCTGCGGACTGGTGATCCTGGATGGCCACGCGCTGCCGCATGGCGAACGCCTGGCGCAACTCTGCCGGATGTACCCCGCGGCACAGTTCGTGATTTGGGC
>Ga0335072_10003350_pt1 | contig 24190 bp, 28 predicted proteins | sample Lox_Sample_21_FD_206725 | JGI IMG/M metagenome (GOLD analysis project Ga0335072, IMG submission 206725) | Soil microbial communities from Loxahatchee National Wildlife Refuge, Florida, United States - Lox_Sample_2.1 | ecosystem: Environmental > Terrestrial > Soil > Wetlands | place: USA... | reverse complement strand
CCCTAGCACTTTGCGATGGCCGTTCAGTTGTTCCAGAGGATCTTGTTGCAGCTGATCGCATTGTTCCAGACAGTGTTGGGGAGGTTTATTATTTAACGTATAATCCGAATCACAAATGGTATGGAAATACACTAATTTTGTAGTCCTGGATTAAGGTTAACGAAGTACTTGTCCTAGGTACTGGTTGGAGAACCAAACCTACTCGGAGCTATTTGCTTTTGTGATGTATGATACGAAAGCAGGTCGTCATGCTCGTTGTATGTAAAATGAATTCACCAGACAATTTTGGATATTTACTAATCACCTCATCTCTAGTCTGTCCCCATGTTTCATTCGAAAACCCTAGGTCGCCAGCAGATGCAGCACCACGTGAAAGTATCGAAACAAGGTCAATCATTATAACCAGGGAGTGAGCCCAAAAATTATGGCAGTTTCTCAGAGCCCTTCTGTCGAGGGTCTAGTTACCTCAGAAGATATCCTTCTTCAATGCGGGAACTGCCAGCCGCGTGACGCATAAGATCTAATTAACGGGGCGTCTTAATGCCTCTTAACGGTATGCAGCAACTCTTCATGATATTGTTTAGTCCATTTGGAGGAGGTGACGACAACCAACATGAAAGACAGCATTTACCTGGTAAGAACAGACGTCAAAATGACTCTTTCAACAGTGGAATAACCCTCCGCTCTTTAAGAAAGTCGAGGTTTGAGAAAAGTCGTCAGCAGAACTTGGGGAACGAAAACAAAGCATTTGTTTTGGAGCAAGTAGGAACTTATATGTAGTCAATGTACTCAATCACCTGCAATACCTTATTAATGCGGCTGGTAATTGTCTTTTTTTGTGACGTACCCGATCAGACTCACAAAAGTAGTACCAGTAGACAATCCATCTCTGAAAGTGCACCTTTTGGTATGAAAATTGACCTTTGCCGTAGGCATTGAGGCACAAAGTTTTATTGGGACCTTGTTTGTGAACCTATAATAACCACCCAAAAGTAGTGATACTGGAAAAAGATTTAGCGGCAATGATACCCCCGGCCAAAATTCCGCCCACCATGCAAGTGCTCGGGTCCTGTGATCAACAACGCAACACAACACTTGGTTCCTGCAGCTGGGGAGCAGCTTGGTAGTGCTTGCTCGCATAAGAACCCGCGACGAAACCACCACGTCCTCTTTACACAACACCACCATCCACTAAACTTTCTGTACTGCCTTCATCCGCCTTTATTGGTCCACTACCGCACTGCAGCTTTTACGGGCTCAAAATGGTGAGCTCTTTCATGACCTAACATTCCTTTTTCTGACAATTCCCGCAAATAAAACAAATCCAAATTCAATCATCATTTCGATATATGGAAGCTAATGAAGATAACCTAGGCTGATGCAGGTTTACCCGCTGGGTGGGAAGTCAGACATTCGAATTCCAAGAACCTCCCTTACTACTTCAACGCTTCCCAACAACTCTCAAGATGGGAGCCTCCGCCCGGAACCAACACAGAGAAGCTGAAGACGTACATGGCAGCGAATCACAGTGCCCAAGAGATCAAAGCGGAACCATCTGCAGTGAATGGCAACGAGGGCAAGATTCGGGCGGCCCATCTGTTGATTAAACACCAGGACAGCAGAAGGCCGAGCAGCTGGCGTGAGGTAAACCATCCCATTTCGTTCCTACGGTTAAATCCATCAATCGTTTAAACTGCTGACATGCCTCTTTGCAGGCTGAGATCACGCGGACGAAAGAGGAAGCCATGAACATTCTCCTCGGGCACGAACAGCGCATTCGCAGCGGCCAAACTACCCTCGGAGATCTCGCCATCAGCGAGTCAGATTGCTCTAGCGCTAGAAAGATGGGCGACTTGGGATACTTCGGCCGCGGCGATATGCAGAAGGAGTTTGAAGATGCTGCTTTCCAGCTCAAGCCTGGGGAGATGAGCCATGTCGTGGAGACGGCCTCTGGTTTGCATCTTATTGAGAGGTATATCTCGAGAAAGCTTCTGTTGAGTAATGTCAGCACTAACCGAATATTTCCATAGACTTGAGTAGGCACTGTTGGCAGCTATATATTGGGTTTTGATAACTGCTTTCCTGAGGTCTGATATGGAGGAGCTACGGACGACTAAATGATATCGAATGATGGAAATGTATTCACGCAACAAAAGCTTGACTAGTAAGCATAACATCAAAAGTTATGTAGATTCGAAGTATTTGGAGTCTTTGCTCGCGTACATTCATCTCAACTAAATTCATAGTATGATTCAGCGTCTCATATAACAGTAGTACTTCCTACAAAACTAAACCCTTGAGCCCTTTAGACAGCTCGTAGATAGCCTAGTAATGTCCGAAAGGGGTATCACCGTGCCCATCGTTCCACCAATTCATCCCTCCGGACATTGCTTTCTCTCAAAGGGTCAAAATTTACCGCCTCGGTTTCCCTTTTAACCTCCTCCACTCCCTCTTCCAACTTGGCCATTGCCTCTTGAACTTCCTTATCCAGGAGACTTACACTCTTATACTGCGTCTCAGACAGCAACGACTCCATCAACAGCTGCAACGTCACCTGCGAGTCATGTAAATGAGAACCAATTGAAGTCTCCGAGACCTCTTGCAAACTCTTCGCATGGCCATTGAGCTTCATCTGCCGATCTATGAGAACGTCATGAAGGGCTGCGGCGAGGTGACGTTCGTTGTTTGATTCGGTAGGTAAAGAAATTCCAAGGCTACGTAGGATTTGTAGCTCTGGGTTGACGTCGTCGTCAAATGAGGTGGCTGAGGAGCGGCGACGTGTATTGCGGGGACGAACGGGAGAGTGGGGCTTGCTCTGTTTCCGGAGGCGAGTTGGACTATTTGGTTGTTTGGCCTTAGGTGAAGGTGGCCGGTTGGCATCGAGCTCGGATTTGATGACACTGGCCATCAGCATGGTGGCTGCGCGGTAGCTTTTGTATTCTTCTGTATGAACAACAAAGTGCTGGAGCCGATCCTTAAGTTCCGATAGGCATTTGGAGATCTATGCTGAGTTAGCTTCTTGTAGTAAAACCTTCAATATTGGCCATACGTACATATGCAATGGCTTTACTTGACCTATCTCCTCCTTGAATAGTGTGCGAGGCAATGAGGCGAAGAGCTGGTTCCAAATACTGTTGCTCGGCTGACATCTGAGCTACAGGTAGTATCTCAGTGTACAAAGACTCCAGTTCGTCAAGCAGAGTCACAACCTCTGCGTTATCCGTAGCTTTTGCTCCTTTTAGAGCATCTTCTTTACCTGCCATTGCCTCGAGGTAGATTCTATCAAGACGAGTACGCACAGATTCAACAGTGTACTTGATCAATCTTCGACCTGTTAGTGCAATACATCTAAGAGTAAGAATAAAATATACCTTGCGCATAAGTCACGAACCCGGTTGGCGGTACCATCATCCTCTTGATATCCTGGATCAAGGTCACTAGCAAGTTTTTGCAAGCTCAAAAGAAGTTTATCATCTACTCGGAGAATTTCCGAAGCAGTTTTCCTCAAACCCACATCTGCAGTTTTGCAGAGGCCTGCGAGCTCAGCAATCTGATATTTCAGATTCTGAAGTAGCTCGTCGACCTATCGTAATAACAATTTAGCTTATCTCCCAGTCCATTTTTAGAGGCATCACTTACTGCAGACCTAATTTGATTATTTTCCTCAGTCCACATTCTAAATTGAGTACTCTCTACTGCTGCACGGGCAGCATGATGCTGTCCATTGTCTTTAACTAATGCGGCCACAGCTTCTTGCTGTGTCCGCAATGTCGCAGTGTGTTTCTCTATTGCTGCAGTTGAATTCTGAAGCTGCTCGATAGCACTTTGGATATCGCTATCCAAAACGCCTCTCACAAGGGAGAGGTCCTGTGACGAAGTAAGGGCTTCGCTTTCACGGGACTTTTGAAGAGCCGAATACCTGAGTTGGACTTAGCAGATTTAATAAGCTGCGTCTCCGAAATTGCTTACAACGAAAGTTCCTCCTTGGAAAGCAAAGTTTCGGGCCTGAGATGCTCGTTGATCCATGTTTCTATAGCTGGTTCGCTTTGCGTGTCTAAGGCTTTTTGTAGATCCTTTTGATTAAAGGAGATATCATGAGCCCGAAGAGACTCCAGCAAGAGTGTTAATTGTTTCGCGTCCGACATACTTGCTCTTGTACAATCTACTTGTACTGAACAATGATCTTCTACGATATAGCATCAGCGACTGATTTTGAACGGAAAATGTGTTGGACGCATATACAACATCCACATTGAACCTCATACGCGTGTACGGGTTTCATACCTCAGCTCTGCCGTATTTGCAATTACATTTGAACATGTCACGTTGTTGTGGGACGCGTTCCTTCATTTTGCAACCCTTCACCGCCAAATCTGTCGCTTAATCCGGCTCGGTTTGATTCAGGGAGTGGGGCATTTAGATAACTTTCGTTCCGACAGCGGACGGAAAATCTGACCTATATTCTTCTCTCTGATGTTGATTCTGGACAATTTTTTATGACAATGGCCGGCATGGAGGGGATTCAGAGCGTGTTTCTAGATGCATTGGCTGCAATTCAATTGGTCCGTAGCGCTTGGAGCGCACTCTGACTGCAAGAGCTGACCGAAAGCAGGTCGGCACGGCTACATGGCGTCGAAACATGATTTCTTGGGTCTACATACCCGCTGGGCTCCTTCTAATGCTGCTGGCATGTTTCGGTGTTAATAGTCTCATCGGACTCAGCTCTGTCTCATTTCCGGCCTCCGTGGCTTGTATGATAGTCTTGTTCTTTGCTCTCATTGCTTGTGATTTTATTATAGGAGACAGGAGAACGCGAGAGATCGTCAATGTGATCAATATGCCAGTATGTTTGATACACCTAATTTGTGCTTGAACATGGACATTTCTGTTAACTGAGTTCAGGCTGGATTTGCTCTTCGATATATAAACCTATTCTTTACACCATCATTCGTTTTATTGCCTTTAAGTTCTCCTATTAGCGGTGTTGAGGTTGGCAAGATAATTGCTGTATTCAGTAAGTATGAATTTCACACGTTTCGTGCCGAACTTATAGACTTTTCGAACATCAAGTCTCTAGGTTGTCCTGCTAGAACTTCACATCATATTCACATATCCTAACCTGCTTACAGCCCTTGGATTCCTTGTAATGGTCGTCATCACCGTATATATGGTCCGTGGACTACAACTACTTCTTGGCTCGTCAAAAAGAGCCATTATTGAAAGAGCTGAAGAAATGGGCCATGAGGATGATGAAATTCCGCTCACGGAAGCACAGCAGTCACAACATAACTCTCAGAGTTCAGAGACGAACTCTTTTGCCACCCAGATTACTTTCCTACCTTCATCAAATTCCTTTCATAATTCCACAAGTAATCTTATTGTACCCGAACGAGCTCAAGATCCCAGCGAGATCAGAGGCACTGGAGGTCCTCCAGTAGGCGACTTTACGGAGCAAGACCAAGTGCGTATGGGAAATGTCCGGCAGGCACCGCTGCCATCGACCCGCTCGCAAAGATGGGCAGCTTTTGGGAGTTCAAACTTTGACACGATTACATATGCTGTTTTGTTCTTATTCGTAGGCTTACCAATCTATTATTCCACCGGTTATGCAATGCCAGCTCAGTTGACATTCAACATCCTGGCATATTTTGCAGCTCTGGCACTGCCAGCGCGATGGCGACAGTTTCTACACCCAGTCCTTGTGTCCTCCGCGATCACAGTGCTAGCCATATGGATTCTGGGCTTGGTGCGAGGTGACGGCTTAGATGAGGTGCTCGCTTCGTATAAAACCAACACGAAATATCTACAACTTTGGAAAGGAGAGAAAGGCCTCGCAGCTCCAGGTGCTGGTGATATCTTTGGAAGCATTCTAGACGCCAGCATTGTTGCGCTGGCACTGCCTATGTTCCAACACCGAAAGGAGTTGAAGCAGCATTTCTTCGCAATAGTGATTCCCAACGTCGTTATCTCGGTTGTGTCTCTGTTTGGATACCCAGCTTTGTGCTATGCCATTGGCATTAGCTCCCAGCGGAGTCTTGCATTTGCTGCGCGCAGCTTGACACTGGCATTGGCTATACCTGCTGTGAGCAACATCAATGGTGACCTCAATACCGTGGCAGCCCTTTGTATTATGAGTGGCATACTTGGTGTCTTGATAGGTCCGCATATTCTTGAATGGCTTCGGATTCCCGAAGGTAACAAACATCAAAGTCAGCTGTCGAGACGTTGACTAACTTGATTAGACGACTATGTAACCCGCGGTGTCACCCTCGGAGGAAACTCTTCGGCAATAGCTACAGCTCTGCTATTGACGTCTGACCCTCGCGCGGCGGCGCTGTCAAGCTTGTCCATGAGCCTTTTTGGCACAATTACAGTTGCATTGACATCTGTTCCACCTATCGCTCATGCCATTAAAGGACTCGCAGGACTCTAACCCAGGTATTTCGTACCTGCCAAGCGAGCTGAATGAAGGATATTCCCTGATCGTGGAACGAGCCGACGTGACTCATTATCTTCCCATCAAAAAATTGCGATGACTGGCATCAGTGATTTCGGTAGCTTTAAAGCATCTATAAATGAAGGGATGTCCTCGAGCATTGAAAGATCTTGAATCTAACAATGCCAACTGGGCTTTCCAATGGGCCAAGGAGAATCTTCACATGTCATAGCAATATACAGAATCGGGCAGTTGGCTGATGGCCAAAAAGGTAATATAATTGGTAATATCAAGACCATACTATCTTACAATCACTCATACCGATAGGTACCATCATCATATAGAATCCTATGTCGTCTGCCTGACTCGCGGCCACCAATGGTAAACCTCCTGCGCAGCCTTTGTCGCCGAGCTTCTGCCTCCTCTGCCTCAATCCCGAGCCTGATCATACTTTCCCTCTCATCCCTCCGCCGTCTTTCCGCGACGGCCTCGGCGATGACTCTCTCCCCCCTGGCGCTCAAATTCATATCACTCAGGATATTACTCAGACGATCGGACTGGTCAACTACAGGCCTTATGGTAGTTTGCCTCCGCAGTGGTGGAGGATTAGGGACAGCGGGCCGCACAGGAGGTCGCGCGTTAATCTCCGCGTCATGCCATGCTCGTCTCTCTTCTTGCCGGCGACGTTCCCTTTCCTCTTCGATCTCAGCAGCAAGTCTTGCTTCCCGCTCATCCCGTCGGCGGCGACGTTCGCGTTCTTCCTCCTCGTCTTTTCTGCGGAGTTCTGCGAGGACTGAAGCAGGTGACCGGGACCGGGAGCGTGGTCGGCGCTCAGATGAGCGTACGCCGATGTGGACCTCCACCGATGAGGCTCGCCTTGGTTGGCGGCGCCCATCTTTTTGGCGACGGTCATCGACGATAACCGGAGAACGGCCGCGAGGCGCTGCAGTGTATACAAATGGTGGGGGTGTACGAGGTAGCCTCGAGGAGTTCCAATGACTTGGAAGTGAGCCCAGTGGAGGCGGCGGCGGTGTCCGGGAAGTTCTTGGTGAGCGCGGAGAGCGTGGTGAGGGCGGTCCATCGATGAGCACAACGTTTTCTCTGCGCGTCCTCCTACGGGGCGGGTCGCCGAAGAATGTGGACAACAACAAACCACCCGAGCGTCTCTTCTTTTTCGGTTTGGGACTTTCGTCACCAATATCAACGAAGGAAGGACGGTCGGACGAGGTAGATGATCGCGGTGGTGTGTTGAGCTGTCTGATTATGAACTCAGACGTAGGTTCACCATAGCCAATCCTGCGTGGAGTGTTTTCCAGTGTTGAATGGTTCTCACATGGCCTTCCTGGTCGGCCATACTGACAGAGGCGTATCTGTCTAAACTGGACCTCTCTCCCGTTGGGGTAGCGGTCAATGTAAATCTCAGTGACGCACATTGCGGCGGTGAGGTGTGATCTCAGTGATGTGTATTGTTCCGATATGGATATGTTGATAAGTGAGGATGTTGTAGTTGTTGGCTGATTGTACTCTTTATGAGAAAGGGCCAGTCAGAAAATGTCAGTCGCCAAAGTCTGGCACGAATAATAATCGCACTTGTGGACTTATAAGGTGGACAAGAGACATAGGGACGACATTTATCGTATGGTATCTTCAGGTGTGGTAGTGGCTGATACTAGAAAAAGCCGGGGTACAAAGGACTCAAAATGTGTAATTCGCGGGCGCGATAAGTGGCTGACCAAAAGAGAATTGAGGACAAGTAATATGCTCCCTAGTCTGATAGGTTCTCAATGTGTGATAAAACTGGCTCGTATTGGTGGGTCATAGAAAAAGGCAGCCTGGATGGTGGGAATGACTCTATATATCTGCCTGGAGTGCTAGAGTGTGGGCTCGGGAGCGCCAATTTTGGCAGAAAGTCTCAAATGGGACGGCCCCCAAAGGGCGGTCACCAGATGTGGGCTAGCGTCCCGCCGTCAGGCTCTCTCTGGTGGCTGACCGCAGCAGCCAAGCCACCATCACGAAAAGCCGCGAGGCAGCGCAAATACAAATGGTAAGAACATCCCCTGGCGTCATATGAAACAGGGAGGTGGATGTGCGAGGGTAACGTGGTATTGGTATGGGTCTGGGTCTGGGTCTGAATGCTGATCTGGAGAATGAAAGTCATGATATGTGATGGAAATATTAAAATACCTTGTAAGCACCCCAAATAGACGCAAATAGCTGAGAGGTGCGCGTTGATTTGCGTGTCAAGAATGCTATTGGCAGCTCATGAATCATTGTTACACCCGTAATAGGAAATGAAGGTGGTGTCTAGGGAAACTGGTGATGATGATGAAAAGTCAAGGGGTAGGGCAGGGAAACAAAGATACGATACGAGAATCGTTTCCGTTGAATCTGGACGCCTCTTGTCAATACCCTACTCTAATGAACATGACAGAGGTGTGCATGAGACCTGCTGCCAGTTTGGTTGTGTTGAAGGTTCATGTGCAGGGTTGTCTCTAGAGTGTGGAGGGAGGCTGTGCTGCAGCTGAGCCATTTAAACGGCACGAAGTCACATCAGCCACAGCGCCATCCTCTGACCCTTTCCCTTCCGAGCAACGATGAAAACAATCTGCATCATTCCCGTCAGTGCAGTAGTTCCCGCAGAGGTCCTTGCCTGTCCTATCTGTGAGACCATTCGACAGGCCCCAGGACTCTGGTGATCTCCGAGAAGTTACCACGCTGCACGCCGACGAACAGCTCGCTTCTGCAGCGCACAAAGTAGGTACCCACGCTGGCCGGCTGACTGGCTATTAGGCCGACCAGTCAGTCCGAGGCCAACGCGTGTGCTGTGTCACAGTACACACTTGGCTGAATAGTCAGCATAAAGTTGTGCGCCTACCGGCCACTACAAAAGTATCTCGTACATATGGTCAGGTCACATTCGCCGTATGACTCGACAATGTCTCAAGCGTCTGGAATGCGGACGCACCCACCGGGCCCCACCAGGCTCTGATGGTGTGGTGTGGAGAAGCCGAAAACTGTTTGCCGGGATCACCAATGATTGCTCTGTCATCAACTCCCTGATGCGCTGAAGTCAGCCTTGCGTCCCCTGTCAGCTCCTGCATTGCACCATATGCCTGTGGAAAATCTCTGCTTGCTGCCTACACTCAGATCCCTGAACAATAAATTAACTGTTGACGACTTAATGGCTATCTACCTCCCTCCCCGAGCAGGCTTCGATATTGCTTTTCCCCCGGATTTCATATCCTATTATGCATTCGCTCGTTTAATAATACAGTATATTGGACTCTCTTTGCACCGGCCCCTCTCGCCAAATGGGTTTTCACGGATCCTTCTGAGGCGAACACAGCCGCCTTTTGGCACCATTCCATTTTGTCACACAGTAACGTTTGAAGGAGTTGTTACATTCGTTACAACACTTATAGATTCAGTGACTTATTTCCGTAGTCTATGTACCTCTACCTCTAAATTTATGATCCTTGGACGACGACGGCTTCGATTACAGCAGAAGTCCCACTCTTCACTGAATATACAGCTCTTTGAAGCAATCCTTCAAGATCCTCTGCCTTGGAAACCTTTTCAGCAAGTAACCGCCCCCCTGCAGCCGCCTTTGCAATTCCCGAATAGTCAGGGGTGGGCGCGAGGGATATGTTGAGCTCCTCATTTGTCGCCTTGGAGCCAAGTCCGTCAGGGTGTACTAGAAGCAAAGATTTCTTTGGCGCATTCCATCCTATTATCTTGTCAGCTTGTTCAGTTGCCGGTATCAAGGCATCCCACCTTTATTATTTAGAACTATCGTGAGGATCGGAATCTTATATCGTTGGCAGATCCAGTATACACTCCCTGGCACACTGAATAGAAAGGTCCCATCGCCTACGATTTGGCACACGAATTTGCCTTTTCCTGACCCATTCTCATACTCTGACGCAAGCTTAATCCCAAGAGAACCGCCTCCAGACCAGCCGAGTCCGCCACCACCACAATTGATCCAGGAACCTGGAAGTGTTGCCTGGATGTTGTCTGCCACGAATATAGTATTCGTAACAGCCTCAATGGCCCAAATCGTGTCTTTCGGCAGTGCCTTTCGAAGTATGTGGCAGAGATATCCCGTCCCGAAAGAGCCGTCTTCCTTTGGCGTTGCGAGAACCTCAATATTCTTCAGGCGTTTCTGATGAGCTTCCCCCAAAGCATTCCATTTTTGTGTAAAGGATGGCTCGCTCAACTTCTTCGAGAGCTCAGAAGATAAGATATAGTTTGTGAGCTGGCTTATGGCTGTGAAACTATCAGCCCGGTACCGAGCTTGCGCTGCAAGGTAAAAGACCGGCATTTGTTGCTTGAGAGGATCTACATCAATGTGGAAGACCTTGGCAGATGTTGAAGGATGGCATTGTGCATTGATCCATGGCACGTCGCAGTCGATAACGATGATGACATCGGCAGTCTTGATACTATCATCAACTCCATATCGGAGGCCCAGCCATGCCCGATGATCCGCTGGGAAGCACATATCGCTTCCAGCAGTATCAAGAACTCGTAAGCCTTTCACAGTGTCGGCAAGTTCGACCAGAGCCGGTACCGTGGCATGGTTCCGCCCGCTGTAGCCTGTAACAAGTAGAGGTTCTTTGGCCCCAACCAAGGCTTCCGAAATCAATTTTACAGCACTCTCCGACAGCGCTGCAGGCTCAACCGGGTTCCAATGAGCTTGCTCTAGTTGGTATGGATCGAGATCCTCCTCCATTACCTCTCTCGCGCCACAGAGGTATACTGGTCCTGCGGGATCACTGCGAGCAAATTGCAATGCTCTGTTGACCATCTGCTTGATGTTTCTCCCAGTCTTGATCTCCGCAGCGTATCGACAGTATTGGCCAACAATTTGCTTTTGGTCTGGCACATCCTGTATCCAATGTATATACTCCGTCCGAGAGCCTCGCATCTCCCCTTCGATTGTATATGGTGAAAGGCCAGCGAATATGAGGACTGGTGCTCGACCACAACTTGCATTGTGCACCGCGGCACCAAGACCTTGAGTTCCAACGTCCACGTGAACTATAACGCATTGTGGCTTTCTAGTCAACCGAGCGTAGCCATCTGCCATTGACAGAGCCACCATCTGTCCCATATTTGTTAACGATAATTTCTTTATGGCAGAAAGATGATTACCTCATTTGGGCAGGTGATTATTCTCGGGAATTGCCCTTTCTTCTCATTTTGACCCTTGATCATAGCTTCAAGAATGCTAGGATGGTCTGAACCAAGGTTCACAAAGCAGTGGGTCACACCGGCCTCCCATAATGCCTCGAAGAATGCGAATGATGCGGTATACATTTTTACGATTTATGCTGTTCAAAGTGATATTCCCCGGCTTTTGTAATGTACTAGAGGCGGGACAGAGAGGGGTAATGAGGGGTCAAACAACGGCTTGCATCGGAGGAACAACGGAATACCTACCGCATCAAGAGTCGAGTCATAATATTAGAAACATCTTTGCAACGAATACAGATCAGATTCAAAGCCCAAAGGAAATTGACTTAATGTGGGAGAGGTTGGGAGCACCGCATTGACCGACTGCTCATTGGGTGTGTGGTTCATGCTGGATAATAAATTATCCATAGCGTTCACGGAATCAGGTTTGGGAGTCGCTTAGGTAGCGTTGACAGTATTTAGAGTTCGAGTTGGACTCATGGTCTAGTACCCATAAAGCTTGACCTGCTCGAGATAGTAGTACCTCTCCATGGTCCTATCACGTGCATATTCCAGGAAAACGGACGGAAGGACACGCGATCAGTCAGAAGTAGCTTCGACGGCCTATCCACTCGTCTGGCGCCATCCAGAATCAAAGGCCGAGTCGAAGGCTCTACGGAGATTTAGTCATGATGATAGCACCAGCACGCTTTAAAGCAAGGTAGGAACCTAGGAGGGGCATTCCTAGACACCACTTCGTCCAGATGGTCAAGAAAAAGGCGATGATAATGTATGTCCGGCTGTCGAGGCAAGGCTATCGGAAATACTTACGGAACTACTTTCTGCAATCGAGGCAGGCGCTTCGACAGCTGATCCTTGGTCAGAATCGAGTATCCTTGCCAACTCTCATGCAAGATATACTAGGAATGATAGTTGCGGCAAATGGAAAGGTGGTGGTGTTTGTACGATCCAGAGAGATGGGGCGTCCGCATGTAACCAAGGCTGCCTGACTGGGGCCACACTTACCTCCTAAGCGCTACACAAAGGCCTGCAACATCACATAAAAGGGCGACTTTGCCCTTCAGATCTCCTCAAAGGACACACACCAACTCCTGTCATGAACAACATGGATAGGCCTTGATCGTTGGTCGCCTTCCTGCCTCCTCTCTTCTGACTCCGAGCCTAGTTATTATTTCAGACTTTTAGCCATTCCCACAGCACCAGCACTAGCACCACATCGCATGAGGATGAGGTGTACACGACAGTAGCAGGTGTAATAATGATGCAAAACCACCTATTCGTACAAGGAGATACGCGCTGGCACACTACGTCGAAATCTAGACGCTGTCAGGCCAGAGCGTTGCAATTGCGGTCGAGGTCTCGGTCGCGGTCGCAATCGCAGCCTAGGCATCGAAGGGTATAGACATTCTTCCGGGTTTCCGCTCCGGCTCGGTCAATAACTTCCTATCGGAGGCACTTAATCGACGAGATCTACAGGGCCTTCAAGCGTTCCAACACCACTACTCCCTCTTTTACTACCTACCATTCCTTAAGGTAATTACCAACCTTGTACCATTTCAGTACTACCCTTAATTTTCGCACCACGTGGATTCTTTTAAAGCCTCGGCCCTTCCATTGGCCGTCCCATCGTCTACCATATGCTGACAACAACGACCTAGGATATCCTCACCAGTCTAAAAGGACCCTGATTTTCCGGCTACTTTGTTGCGGCTACGGCTAATTATTCCGATAGAAGATCTGCCTGCATAAGGGTCCAATCTCCTGTCGAACAACTTTGTCAGTCATCTGACCTTGTCCCGCGTTTCTTCTCGACAATGAGCCTCTGGACGCACATACAAGCATCTGTCAAGCCTCCGTGGCCCTACTGCCGATGAGATACTTGTAGGTACCATCGGCCTTCTTGGCAATAACATATTTCCCCTAGACAGGGTCACACCTCCACTCTTGCGCATGCATGAGAAGCGTCATGACTTCCTCTAATTCTGAAGGTGTGGCGGACACGTCAAGTGTATCAACTGTCTCCAGTAGTTCGACCAATGATCAGTCGGAATACTCTCATGAGCCGCCAAAGACGCCAGATCCATCTGCGGATGCGGGCTTGAGCGTTGCAACTCCCAATCTCGAAATTGACGGCATACAATCATCACCTACAACCTTTGATGTCTTTACTCTACCCCCGGTCACCGCACTGAAACTTCTTTGCGCAGGTATCGAAGCACTGGTTCGAATTACTGGTGACATTCCACCTATTCCTCTACCGAGTCATCCTACTTCGACAAATATGCGTGGCATGCAAGAAGAGAAGGAGAATATTGTTCGAAGCCATTCATACACGAATCTCAGCTTGTACCAGGGACCACGAACTCCTTCCAATTCTAATGGGGGATCTGTGGGAGAGGTTGACGGTGTGACGTTAAGAAAGATGCCTTTGGGCAATCCGGAGATTGTCCCAAAAGAACCGTATATCGTCATTGGAGCAAACGCCGAGCCGGTAAATCTACAACACAGTGCTATTACCCGCAAATTCTATTCAAAGCAACCACCACCAATATCGCTTGAGGACTATCTGATGCGGATTCATCGGTTTTGTCCAATGTCTACTGCCGTCTATCTTGCTACGAGCGTCTACATTCACCGTCTCGCAGTGGAAGAACGTGCGATTCCAGTAACACGCCGAAATTCACACCGCCTTCTACTCGCAGGACTTCGGGTGGCAATGAAGGCCTTAGAAGATCAATCATATTCTCATCGTCGCTTCTCAGAAGTAGGCGGTGTAAGCGAAAGTGAACTGTCGCGACTTGAGATAAGTTTCTGCTTTCTCACCAACTTCGACTTGACAACGACAAAGGAAATCCTCTCAAAACACGCCTTGAACCTGAATGTCATAAGCTCGGCACAGGGCGCAGTGGGTGGATACAGCTTGGGACTGAAAATTACCATCCATAAATAAAAATGAGAGAAGGGTTAGTGTTGTCATCCAAGAGACCGGGGTGGAGGTCACGGCAGATGCATAGATTGTGAATCGCTGATTGAGAGTACAAGCCATTTTGAGAACGTTTCTGCAGTTACCTCTATATTTGCATCGAAGAATGCGACACGATTTTCTAGCGGAGGTATGATTCACAGCACAAGCTGAGCGTCTACAGGGCGATTAATCTAAAGAGATGGGAGTCGGTCTCTAAGGCTGGAAGCAACGGGATTTTAAAATGAGTCTGAATCGATGGATACCGCGTTATGAATGCGTAGAATGTCTTAGCAGGTTGTCCAGGAGCTCTATCACGAGCATTTATGGGAGGAAATTGTGCAGCATTAATACTGCGTAGGCTAAAACTATCATAGACACAACATTAAGAATCAATGGGATATTAGATTCAGGACTTACTACCATTTCAAAACGCCATTATGACCTATGAATGCCACGAGTTAGTACCCCACGTTGTCGTTCCCAGAGCAAACTTGTGCCTTAGGCTCTAAACGGCTTTATTGTTTCTAAATAAAGACATGACGCCAAGTTTAGTTCTTACACCTAGTATAAGTATCCACAGGCTATCGATGCCCTTATAATTAGTTTGAACACTGAATATCCAAAAACCCGCAATAACGATACGAGCTGTGTTGGCCGTCCTGTACTTCAGCTACCACAAATCTTCATCATGCGAGTCAGAAGAGCGCTGTTATTACTCTTTGCGTCTGTTCCATTGGCATTTGGAGACGTTGCTTTCACAGTCCCTAGTACCGCAGGAAACAGCTTCCCAGGCGGATCGCCTTTCACAGTAACATGGGCTGATTCTGGAGTGGCACCGTCAATAAGTGATCTCACAACATACCAGCTGGCGTTATACACTGGTTCAAATGCAGCACCAGTAAGAATCACTTGCAATGACAGAGCCATGACTGATGCAGACGGACCAGGTATTGCTGTCATCGCTGGGCTCAGGAAATGTCGGAGCGTTATCAGCCTCAGTTACAGTTGCAGTTGATATTGGTGGGAGCACAGCGAATGCTTAGTATGTCGCACCCTACCCATTCCCCCATATCGCAGAACATTAAGCTTATGATTCGCAGCTTTTTGCAAATGACCTCCGTCAATACGAATGGCGGATCAGTTATCAACTACTCTAGCCGATTCACCCTTACGGGCATGACGGGCACATTCGCCGCAGATGTTGTTACTGCTCTAGCAAGTGTAAGCGGGACAGCGGGACCTCCAACGCAGAATATTCCCGCAGCTGGAGCACAAGGTGCTTCATCGTCTGGTGATGGGGAATTTGGCATACCTTACAACCAGCAAACTGGCCTGACAAAATACGCGCCAATGCAACCCCTTCCCCCAACTTCGATTACCCAGCAAAACACATCACCACTGTGGCCCACTTCGTCGGTGCCAATAGCAACTACCTTCTTGCCTATACCAAGTGTACAGACAACTATTACACAGGCTGGGACTTATGTATTTACAAGTCATCAGAACACGGTATGTAGCCTTGTAGAGTGCATGGTGAACAACCTACTGATCCCTATGTAGGCTCCAGCGCAATCTCAGCCTACGGGTGATATGCAAAAGTTTCTCAATCGATGGAAAGACTAAGTACAGAACATTGAAAAGTTCAGTATGGTCTAGATTCTTGTGGGACGTAGATTTTAGAGGTTCGAGATCTGGGTTTTGCGGCTTGGTCCTATATCAGCACGGTTGTATAGATATGTATCATCATGTGGAGGTCTCATAGGCAGGAGTTCCTTTGCTTTTGGTCTTGATATCAGGCGTTGGAAAGGAGAACTGATTGCAGAGAACATTTGGGGTGGTGGAACGATCACGAGCATACACATATCCACATATAGATAACAAACAATCTTGCCTGATATAAGATAAATTGAAGATGGCTTATTCCAATTGAAGTGGTTCCTTAGATGGGTCATATTATCTAGGATTCGGCGTTGAGCAGCGATTTGAAAATAATTACAACGCTTATTTCAAATCTTGGCAAGCGTTTCTTTGCGGGACAATTTTACGATTAAAGGACGATCAACAGTTACCATACTTTCGTAATCGGCAAAATGATAGCAGTAAACAGTATCCTGGCGGGTAAGTACCCGGCCAAGGCTCACGCCAGGAGAGTTATCGAATATATTAAAAAGAGCAAGCCAGATGCTCAAGGTGTGCTGTATCTCGAGGGTCAGAAAACACGAATGATAGAGGACAATGACGAGGCTCAGCCTTTCCGGTAGGCATCCATCAGACGCTATTCAGCTCTAATATGACTAGGTAGCTAATTCTCATAAGACAACGGCGCTTCTTTTACTATCTCAGCGGGTGTCAAGTACCAGACTCGTCACTCGCCTACGACATCGCTGCAGACAAATTGACACTCTTCATACCTCCTATCGAACCCGAATCTGTTATCTGGTCAGGACTTCCCCTGTCTCCGAAAGAGGCTCTGCAGCTCTATGATGTGGATGATGTCAAAACTACTCCCGAAATCAACGCAGCCCTTACATTCGCTCGATCTAAGCGCACGGTGTTTGCAATTCCTGGCCAAACTTCGGACAACATTACCTTCCTGGAGTTCGGAGATACAGACTTTGACTTATTGAAAAAAGCTATTGAGGAATGTCGTGTTGTCAAGGACGAGTACGAGATTGCGTTGATACTGAAGGCGAACGAGATCTCAGCGATAGCTCATACGGCTCTGCTTAAGGCTGTCAAGCATGCGAAGAACGAGCGGGAGCTCGAGGCTCTCTTCTTACAAAAATGCATTGCAAATGGGTGCCGCGAACAGGCCTACCACTCAATTGTTGCCAGTGGTACAGCCGCAGCAACTCTGCACTATTTAAAGAATGACCAGCCTTTGGAGGGGAAGCTGAATTTACTTCTTGACGCCGGAGGTGAATATAACTGCTATGCTTCAGACATTGTGGGTTATTACTGCTCTGTTATAGTATGTTTGTTATGTTGAAATGTCCTCACTAACGGTCCGAATAGACTCGAACATTTCCTATCAATGGCAAGTTCAGCAAAGAAAGCAGGGATATTTATGACATTGTTTTGCAAATGCAGCATGCGTGCATCAATATGCTCAAAGAAGGCGTTGTCTGGGACGATGTGCACTTACAGGCACATAAAATTGCCATTGAGGGACTATTGGCTCTAGGCATTCTCAAAGGAGACAAGGAAGAGATTCTAAAACTTAGAACAAGTGTGGCCTTCTTTCCTCATGGTCTTGGCCACTACCTTGGCATGGATACACACGATACTGGTGGACATCCAAACTATGCTGATAAGGACCCTATGTTCCAATATTTGCGAGTTAGGGGACAGCTGCCTGCAGGTTCCATTATTACGGTTGAGCCCGGTGTAAGTTTCTTATTTGTCTGTCACTTCGCGAGAGCAATGCTAAGATTTGCAAACAGATTTATTTCTGCAAGTTCATAATTGAGTCATTTTTGAAAGATCCAGTACACTCAGCGTATATCAATTCTGAGGTGCTCAATACATACTGGGAAGTTGGCGGGGTTAGGATCGAAGACAATCTTCTGATTACGAAGGACGGGTTCCAGAATCTTACCACTGCTGTCAAGGAGGTTGATGAAATGGAAAAGATCATTCTCGAGTCATGATGTTAAATATAGAGAGAGGCACACAGCAGCGTAGAGTAAAGCAATGATGAATCAGATTGGAATGAAAGATTCCCGTGATTCACTGAGACGCTTATCGCTATCGCTCTCGGCACTGGGCGGGTATTTACGGCAAACGTCCCTTCGCTATTCCTTCACACTTTACAGTCCTTCACCGTTTCAAAAGGGCTGAACGAGCAGCATCACCTACATGAATGAAGCTCTGAATAAAGGTGGAATTACCAAATCATGGCTTCTATAAAGAGTAAGCCAACTGCGTCGCTGATTGTTGCACAGTCGGCGGCTGAGCTAATTGGCAACACGCCTTTGGTTCGTCTGAACAAGATCCCCCAGAGTCTGGGAATAGAGGCCGAGATATACGCAAAAGTCGAGCTGTTCAATGCCGGTGGCAGTGTGAAGGATCGAATTGCTCTGCGTATGATCGAGGAGGCTGAACGCTCAGGGAGAATAAAACCTGGAGATACTCTCATCGAGCCTACAAGTGGCAATACGTATGGACTAATCCCTAATTCTAAATCAAGAGAGCTGATTTCCTCAGTGGCATTGGCCTTGCTCTGGTAGGAGCAATCAAAGGCTACAAAACAATCATCACTCTGCCTGAGAAAATGTCTCCAGAGAAGGTCGCCGTCCTCCGAGCTCTAGGAGCTACCATCATACGGACACCAACTCAGGCAGCCTCTGACTCTCCTGAATCACACATTGGTGTGGCTAGGCGGCTACAGAAAGAGATACCAAATTCCCACATTCTCGATCAGTATGCGAATCCGGACAATCCGCTGGCCCACGAATATGGAACGGCAGAGGAGATCTGGAACCAGACCGATGGCAAAATCAAAGCCATTGTGGCAGGCGCTGGTACGGGAGGGACGATTACCGGACTGGCTAGGGGTTTGAGGAAACATAATACGGAGGTCAAGATTATTGCTGCGGACCCTTTCGGCTCCATACTAGCCTTACCGGAAAGTCTCAATCAGGAGCATGCACACGAGGCATACAAAGTGGAAGGTATTGGATATGACTTTATCCCTGAGGTTTTGGACCGTGAAGCAGTTGATTTGTGGTTTAAGACAGATGATCGAGAGTCCTTCGCTTATGCTCGAAGACTGATCGCTGAAGAGGGTTTACTGGTAGGCGGAAGCAGTGGTAGTGCCATTGCGGCCATGGTCAGAGGTGTCAAGGAGCTTGGACTGGGCAAGGGGGACATTGTGGTCGTGATTCTACCTGATGGCATCCGAAGCTATCTTAGCAAGTTTGTGGACGATGACTGGCTCGCTGCAAACGATCTTCTTCCACCAACACCTACTTCTACCGCCCCTTCCTCTCCAATTTTGGACTCTCACTCATTCAAGAAAGACCCCTACAAGGGTGCAACATTGCGTGCATTGCGATTAAAACCAGTTACAACCATCTTAGCAGACTCACCATGCGCCGATGCCGTTGAGACAATGCGAGAAAAGGGATTTGACCAACTGCCTGTTTTGGCCCCAACCGGAGGGAAACTTGTAGGACTTGTGACCTTGGGAAATCTTCTCAGTTATATCAGCCGTGGCAGGGCTAGCGGTAAAAGTCTTGTCTCGGAAGTCATGTTCGACTTCTCCACAATTCCCGAGGTTGTTACCGATCCGAGAGACATTAGTCACCTGGCCGAAGTACACAAGGATAATGGAGTGCAGGACTCGAAAGGAAGAAAGCACAAGGACTCGCGCAGGAAGTTTATTCAGATTACCATGGACACGCCCCTCACAGCGCTAAGCAAATTTTTCGAGTGGAATAGTGCGGCGATTGTGACTGAAACTGGAGTGAAAGATAGCGGCGACTTGCCAAAGCCAGTAGCCGTTGTAACCAAGGTTGATCTACTTTCATGGATGGTAAAGCAAAGCAAGTAAAGGCATGAGATATTTAGGAGCCATATGAGCAAGAATTCGCTTGCCTCGTGGAGTAAAAGTGAGTTCAACAATGGCTGGATAAAAGAGATTCAACACATAAATACCCTATACTTGAACTGAGGCCGCAAGGCAGGTGACTATATCTAGAAGTTCAAATAAAAGGCACACGGTAGAATTTGACTTTCTTGACTATTTGGTACTCTCGGAAAAACACCATTAAGATCAACAGATGCACAAACAACGCCTTTAGATACGTCACTGTTGTCCCGAAAAGTGTAAGCATGCGTGCATAACAATTCATCAACTTTAATTTCTAGCAATCATCCGCCATGACTGGATTTATCAATTACCAAAGTTTCTCTCTGGATGACACTCCTTCCTTAGAAGGATGTGCCTGTGTGATCACTGGCGGATAGGCTGGCATAGGAAAGGAAATAACTGCGCAGCTTCTGATTATGGCATTAGCTGTACTGGCTAGGAGCTTCTCGAAATTCGAATCAGCTAAGATGTTCTGGTTAGAATCTCACAAGCTAGCTGCAGAAGATAATGCCGAAAGAGCAAAGTTCGTCCCTTGCGACTTAAGTGATATGACGATTGTCAAAAAAGTCGGGGATGGCCTTATGGGTAAGCTGGAACGTTTGGATATGTTGATTGACAATGCTGGTGAGCAGCTCTTCGTGGAAACTTTGAAGCAACCAACAATAATTAGAAGGTCTTCCAACTATTGCCGATTACACACTTTCTCCTCAAAGTATCGAGACAATCTAAGCAACTAATGGACTGTATAAGTGATAATTCAGGGCCTTAAGCAGCTGCTAACATCATGGTCAAGTGGTGAGCCACTTTGTCCTGACCCAAATTCTATTGCCCAAATTGGAGGATTCAGCAGCCAGGTATGGAAATTCACGAATCGTCGTAACATCTTCCTCCTTCCATGTGGGCTGACAAGAGCTTAAGCTGGACCTCACTATGCCGCCCACCCGGATTAAAAGGTCTGATACCCTTGACTCCTGCTAGTGACACGCCAGAAGTATGCTTGGTACCATTCTCTTCACACGGGAGCTTGCTTCTCGACTGGACAAGAAAGGCGCTGCTAACATTTACGGCAACTGCTTCTTCCCTGGCAACATCCCAACGGAAGCCATGGGACACATGAAAGGACCTCTTTGGCACTATCGGTGGCTCAGCTATGAAAGGACTGTTCCAAGTTGTGGGCCAATCGGTAATCCAGGGTTACGGCCACCGCGATCCACCGTGCTGCAAGCCCGGCTGTTGAGGAAAAAGGGTAAAAAGTGAAGTATTTCATTCCTATTGCCACGGAGGACTAGACTTCCAAGATTGCAGAGAATAAGGATCTAGCAAGGAATCTGTGGTATTGGTGTGATGATAAGCCACGAAAACTTTTAAGGTAGGAAAGTGGGAGTCAAGTCGCCAGCGAGAAAGCATAATTGGCATAATGTAAGGTTCTGCCTGCGACAGGACAATCAAATGAGTCTGCAGTTCTGCAAGGGACCAAGGAGAAATTATAGAAGATGATCTCACGACATAGATTTAAGCGTTCTAGGGGATTTCAAGCCACACTTTAGCAGGGGTGACTTGTACGAGAGGAATTGATTTTCATGATCATTCTGCTGCTTACAAGCAATATAGCCCTGCAACTCCATATCTTCAGGGCTCGCAACTCGGTGTCCTGGCTTATACCTTCTGTTATATGCGGCGATTGCCTTGTACGCGCCTGATCCTAGTAGGCTGGAGCTGCAACCTCGACGGGTGATCGATCTGTGATTGGGGGGTTATCCTACCGTATGCCGCTTGTATGTTGTGGGCCTAGTGTTCGATGGTTATTGCCTACCCATTCAGGTCGCCCGGGACCGTTCCTTTGGTCGATATGAATTGTCAAGAGAAATGCGCGGCCTAGTCTGGTGTGCTGATGCCGCTGTTCTCATTATTCTATAACCTTTGCTCAATCCAGCTCCACCATCTCTCAACTTCCGACCCGTCTGCTGCGATCACACTGCCACCAATCACTTCGACAGATATGTTGAATTCCGCCATCTGGGAGAATTCGAATTTACTACTGCCCATTTCTCCCACCCAGTCATCTTTTTCCTCAACCTCAGCTGTATCTCCCATACCAATACCCGAGTCGAGCAGACCCTTCGAGCGGGAGCTACGGACCTTTCCGATCTCAGCCTCGAGTGTAGTCTTGACTTGTGTTGTCAGCAATGCCGTGAATAAATCCATTTTATTAGCAGCAATCAAAAGAGGTATCTCCTTTGTCGCTTTCGAGGTCTTAGAACTAGTCATACGCTTCTGCAACAATAGTAAAATATCATGGAGATACTCCGAGGTTTGCCGTAATGCTTCGTCCCCAGTGGACAGGCTGGCTGCATCGACAAGAAATATGATGCCCTTCAGATTTTGCGGGCTGGTGATATTGCCCAAAGCATGGTGACGCAGCTTTCCATGGCCAGGAGTGTCTATGAGGAGGAATTTCTTGTGCATCTGATTCGCAGGGTCATTGGCCGATCGATACTGCGAGGAAGCTGCAGATCTGCCAACAGGCAACGAACATTCGACCGCCAGCGGAACTTGAGATGTATGAGTGGGCGCATATTGTCCTCGTTCAAACTGCAGAATAATTAGTTTTGAGCTTTTAGTGAGGCTTAATTCTGCTGACCAGGGTAAGAAGAGACGTCTTGCCAGAGCCGCTAGGGCCTATCAGCAGTATGGACGGTAGAGTTGTCAAGCCACTGGCACGAAAGACGAAGAAATGCAGGAAGAGTGGAATGGTAAGGACAAGGACGATGCTGACAGCCAGCCCTAGAGGAGACGGGCTCAGAAGGGCACTCGCTACTTGTATTAATCGTGACATAATTAGAGGTTATCTCTTTATCCCCAGTGTTGAAAGTTATAAAGGCATTGTGATGCCGCGTAGTTGCTAAAGATGTGTGTGATATGTTTGCACCCTTAGGCCAGCAAGTTAGTAGGTCGGTGGCTCGCATCTTCATCAGGGATTCACTTCGCTTCGACCTCTGCCGGCCTCAGGGTTGTGCTCAGCCTCGTAATTGCCCTGAGCTGAACCTAAATTACCAAAGCTATCATCCCCTTTCCTCTATGACATGCCTGTTTCTAGTACATTGAGGTAATTGATTCCATACATGGTATGCCATCCACGCGCTGACGACTACCGAAAGGGAAGAAAATGTCACAAGCTAATCCCAAAGAGCAGACAGCGCAGGTCTCGGCAGAAAGTGTTTCGCCCATCATGTTGAATGGAAAGGCTTCAGCGGCAGCACCCAAGTTATCTGATAACAATGACAACGTGGAAATGAAGAATATGTTATCATCTGGGCTCGATGCTCAGCTTGACGAAGACATAATGCAATTAGCGCGCCTTGGAAACATTCCCGCGATTCAGAAACTGTTCGATGCCAAGAAATTCCACCCAACCTATTGTGATGCAGAGGGCATCACTCCTTTGCATGTATGTCCCCTACCTATTACGGTGTGCAATTGCTCTGAATACTAAGCTTCCTCACTAGTGGGCTGCGATCAATAACCAATATGCCATGTGCAAGTTCCTCCTCGAAGCAGGCGCCGATGTGAATAAGAAAGGCGGGGAGTCAGTGGCCACACCTGCCATGTGGGCGGCGCAACGTTGTCATTATTATACCGTACATCTTCTCCTTCAGTATGGTGCGGACCCACTCATTACGGACGTTCAGGGATACAATATTCTGCACCTTGCGACTTTTGAGGGTAATATCTTCTTGCTCGTGCTTCTACTCCACCAGAATATTCAGGTAGATGTGCCTGATGCTTACGGCCATACATGTCTTATGTGGGCAGCTTATAAGGGGTATCCAGCTTGCGTGGATTTATTCCTTCGATGGGGTGCAGATGTTCATACTACAGATAGGACCGGCTTTACCGCGTTACATTGGGCACTCGTGAAAGGCTCCACTGGATGTATACAAAAGCTTGTTGAATATGGATCGGATCGCTTTGTTAAGGCATCTTCTGGGAAGACGCC
>Ga0335072_10003349_pt1 | contig 24190 bp, 19 predicted proteins | sample Lox_Sample_21_FD_206725 | JGI IMG/M metagenome (GOLD analysis project Ga0335072, IMG submission 206725) | Soil microbial communities from Loxahatchee National Wildlife Refuge, Florida, United States - Lox_Sample_2.1 | ecosystem: Environmental > Terrestrial > Soil > Wetlands | place: USA... | reverse complement strand
CGGCCAAGCGACCTAAGCCGGGCAAGCGGGCTGCCCGTTGCCGCCGACCTGGCCCGGAGTTCCGTCGGCTCCTTGCTGTCGTCGCTAGTCGCAGTGAGCATCTTCACTGGGACGAACCAGATCTGTGCACGAGAACTCCGAAGAGAAGCGGAACGAGCCATTGTGCTGGAGAACGAACTGTGAGACCTCGCGCGGAAGCGAGTTAATACCCCTAAGCCCCGGACGGCAGTCACAGCTGAGGTTCCTGTGACTCGTTCTTTGCTGTTGCTGGGCTCTCAGATTCGTCGGGGACCTCGCCCGAGACCATCACGAACTGATTCCGGTCGGTCGGATAGGTCGTGACCGTCACGCGGAGTGGCCGCCCGAAGGCCTCGTAGCCGGTGCGAGTGATCTCGAAGACCGGGGTACTACCGTCATCCGGGATACCGAAGAAGGCGCTCTCCTCGGCGTCTGGCGCCCTGACGCTGATCCGGTCCCTCCGGCCGACTTCGTCAATTCCGAGGGACTCGCGGAGGTATCCAACGGCGCCGTTCTTGATGTCCTCAGCCTGGAGCAGTCGGCTGGCGCCCTGCTCTACTAGGCGCATGGGATAGAAGGTGGTCTGGCGGGAATACGGCAGACCGTCGATAAGGCGCAGCTGATGGCGGCTAATGACCATGGCGTCGTTGGGTAGTCCGAGTTCGTCCGCCGGCAGCCCCTCGGCCTTCCGAATCTCCACTCGCGGCCCCGAGACGCTAGGTGCGCGTCGTCGATAGAGCACGGCTTCGGTGAATGCGATGCTCTCCTCCAACCCAGGCTCAGGCGGTCGAGGAGATAGATCCGTGACGAACGGTTCGATCTTCGGCGTCACGAAGGTGCCCTGACCGGACCGGGTGTAGACCAGGCTCCGCATCACCAGCCACTTGATCGCGTCGCGGATGGTGTTGCGCGAGGCCCGGTACTCGGCTTGCAGGTCGAGCTCGGTCGGCAGCGGCTTGCCGTCAGCGCCCACCTTGCCAGATTCGATCTTCTGGCGCAGATCCTCAGCGATCTGGCGCCACAACGGGTCGGCCATCTGCGCTCCCTAACATCCCAACGGTACCAATTGGATGATCAGATGGGTTGGCTGGAACCATACCACTGATCCAGATTGTTGGATTGGCCTCTTGCATTCGATCTTTGGCACTGTCACCATTGAAGATACCAAAGGTTGGGATGAATCCAACAGGGGGGTCAGTAGGCCTGATCCTAGCAGTCCCAGCCCAGATACCGGAGCCATTTCGAAAGGAGTTGCCGAGCTACCAGCCGGGTGAAAGGGGAAGAGCAATGGCAGCCATCCTGGCGATCGTCTTCGCCGCCGCAGCAGGGTTCGCGTTCGTCGTGTCGATCTTCGTAATCGTGATCATCGGAGTGCACCGGGAAGAGCGATACCTGACTTTCTCGAACACGACTGCACCCGGCGCCGTCGCTCTGCTGGCTCGGATCGTGCTCGGCCGCTATGTGCGCAAGGAACGGCGCCGGCAGCGCGGCGGCTACCCAGATGACCTGGCCAGCTCACGTGAGCCAAGTTTCCGTGACCACAGCGTGGGCCCGAGAAGGTAGTCGCTGATCGCCGCTGCCGCACCGCACGCACGGGGGAGCGGTGCGGCAGCGGCTTGCGCACCCGGAATCGGCCATGTCGTCGGTACCCGCCGTTAGGCTCTGACCGTGAGCGAGCAGCACAGCCAGGGCTTCCCGTGGCCGCCCGGAACCGCGACGGGGATCGGTTCGATGCCCGGCAGCGATCCGATGGAGGCGTGCCGGCTGGTTTTCGGTGAGCTGCCGGACCTGCCGTACCTGCCCGAGCTGCCCAGCCGAGGGGTCGGGGCAGACATGGTCGGGCGAGCTGCTGCGCTGCTGGTGGACATGCCCGTGCAGGCGACAGCCAGCGGCTGGAAGCTTGCCGACCGGCCGGGCCGGGACGCTAGGCGCGCAGTCGGCTTCCTTTCGGAGGATCTCGACACTCTCGAGGAGGTCGCCAGCGGCTACTCTGGGCCGCTCAAGATCGGAATCTGCGGGCCCTGGACGCTGGCGGCCGCACTGGAGCTGAGCCGGTCGGTCAACCCGGTGCTTTCCGACCCCGGTGCCGTCGCGGATCTGACCGCCTCGCTTGCCGAGGGCGTGGCAAACCATGCGGCCGAGGTGCGCAAGCGGGTCCCCGGAGCCACCCTGATCGTGCAGTTCGATGAGCCGTCCTTGCCGGCCGCGCTCTCAGGCCGGGTGCCGACAGCCAGTCGGCTGACGACAGTCGCGGCGATCGACAGCACCATAGCGAGCCAGCGCCTGCAGACAGTGCTCTGCGCCCCGGCGGCATTCACGATCGTGCACTGCTGCGCCGGGCGTGCCCCGTTCCCGGAAATGAAGGCCGCCGGTGCATCGGCCGTCAGTTTCGATCTCAGCCGGCTCCGGACGAGGGATGTTGATCTTGTAGCCGAGCTTGCCGATGCCGGGATCGCGCTGTTCGCTGGCGCCTTGCCGACTGCCAGCGCCCAGCGCCTAGTGAGCGGGCCGCCGCTGACGCCGCGGGATACCGCCGAGTCGGTCGTTACCCTGTGGCGCCGAACCGGCCTGGCGACCGACCACATGACGCTGCAGACCGTGATCACTCCAGGGTGCGGACTCGCCGGGGTGTCACCAGCGGCAGCACGTGCGGCGCTCGCGCACTGCCGCGAAGCCGCGCGGATAGCGCCCGAGCTGATCGAGCCCAGCTAGCCAGGAGAGGCCTGATGACGCACCAAGATCCCAGGGAGCGGCATGCGGAGCTGGCTGCCGAGCTACTCGAAGCCCAGTACCGTTACCACGTCCTCGACTCGCCGCTGATCTCCGACATCGACTACGACACGAAGATGCGCGAGCTTGAGGGCCTCGAGGACGAGATCCCCGAGCTGCGGACGCCCGACTCGCCGAGCCAGCGAGTCGGCGGGATGATCTCCACCGACTTCACGCCGGTGCAGCACCTGCAGCCGCTGCAGAGCCTGGACAACGTGTTCTCGGCTGAGGGCCTGGATGGCTGGGTCGGCCGGGCGGAGCGGCTCGGGGGCACCGGCCCGTATGTGTGCGAGCTTAAGATCGACGGCCTAGCCGTGGACTTGGTATATCGCAAGGGCCGCCTGCAGCGAGCCGCGACCAGGGGCGACGGCGTCACCGGAGAGGACGTGACGCCGAACGTCAAGACGATCGCGGCCGTTCCCGGCAGGCTGTCCGGCAGTGACTGGCCAGAGACACTCGAAGTGCGCGGTGAGGTGTTCCTGCCGGTGCGTGCCTTCGAGGAACTGAACGAGAAGCTGACCGAGGCGGGCAAGCCGCCATTTGCCAATCCGCGCAACTCCGCGGCCGGCTCGCTGCGCCAGAAGGACCCACGGGTGACGGCTTCGCGCGCGCTCAACATGATCGTGCACGGCATCGGCCGCGTGGACGGCGTCGACGACCCGCCCGACGCGCAGTCTGACTGGTATGAGCTGCTGCGCGGTTGGGGGCTCCCGGTCAGCGACCTCTACCAGGTGGTGTCCGACATCGAAGGCGTGCGCAAGTACATCGCGCACTATGCCGAGCATCGGCACGATCCGCCGTACGAGATCGATGGCGTTGTCGTCAAGATCGACCCGTTCGCGCAGCAGCGGCAGCTTGGCTCGACCAGCCGGGCGCCGCGGTGGGCGATCGCCTATAAGTACCCGCCTGAGGAGGTGAACACCCGGCTGCTGGACATCCGGGTGAACGTGGGCCGGACCGGACGGGTCACGCCATTCGCGGTGATGGAGCCGGTCAAGGTCAGCGGATCCACGGTCGAGAACGCGACCCTGCACAACGCAGACGAGATCGTCCGCAAGGGCGTTTTGATCGGCGACATGGTCGTGCTGCGCAAGGCGGGCGATGTCATCCCTGAGGTCGTCGGGCCAGTAACTGATCTCAGGACCGGGGACGAGCGCGCCTTTGAGTTCCCGACCCGATGCCCGGTCTGCGGGACGCCGCTGACGCGCGAGGACGGCGGTGTTGACTGGCGCTGCCCGAACGCGCGATCCTGCCCGGCGCAGTTGCGGGAGCGGCTGTTCCACTTGGCGGGGCGGGGTGCCCTCGACATCGAGGTGCTTGGCTACGAGGCTGCGGTCGCGCTGCTGGAATCCGGGCTTGTCGCCGATGAGGGGGACCTGTTCGGCCTGACGGCGGAGTCGCTTTCGACGGTGCCCTTCTTCGTGACCAAAGCCGGCGCGCTGACCGCGAACGCCACCCGCCTGCTGACCAACCTGGAGGACGCGCGGCACCGGCCGCTGTGGCGGATCCTGGTAGCCCTGTCGATCAGGCATATCGGGCCGACCGCGGCCCGCTCGCTTGCCGCCGCCTTCGGCTCCGTGGACGCCATCGCGGCCGCGCCTGAGGCTGAGCTGATCACCGTCGACGACGTCGGGCCTACCATCGCCAGGTCGCTCAAGGAGTGGTTCGAAGTGGACTGGCACCGGGCCATCGTGGAGAAATGGCGGGCGGCCGGGGTAGACCTGGCGATCCCTGGCTTCGTGGCGCCCGAGCGGGCTGAGCCGGAGGCGGTCGCAGCCACGGCGAGGGGCCTGCTGGCGGGAGTAACCGTCGTGCTGACCGGAACCCTCGAGGACCGCACCAGGGACGAAGCCGCAGAGGCGATCCAGGCGCTCGGCGGGAAGGTGTCCGGCTCAGTCTCGAAGAAGACCGGATTCGTGGTCGCCGGGCAAAATCCCGGCTCGAAACTTGACAAGGCGGAGTCACTGGGCGTGTCGGTGCTCGACGAGGCGGGACTGGCCGTGCTGCTGTCGGAAGGACCTGAGGCGGCCAGGGCGGCCACTGCTGGCTGACAGCGTCACCGCGCGGACCTGCGGCAGCGGCCCCAGCCCGGTATTTTCGACCTGGGTTCGCTAGACAGTGCATGATCTCAGGTTGTAACGCATAGTATGCAATTGGCTTCGGGAAGTACGCTTTTGCCCGTAGCATCAACGCAAAGCGCTGGATACAGTACAGTGCGCTACAGCTGGCCTATGAGGAGCCATGAGGGACCCGACCGATACCAGGAACATCGGCCCGCGGGTGGGCTCCCCGCTGTGGATCCATATCACGGCGGTCACCATTGCGGGCGCTATCGTCTTCGGGTTCGCGGTCACAAAGCTGATGCACATGTCGGTGCTGGCCAGGCAACCGATGTTCTGGGTCCTGGTCGCCATGGTCGTGCTGGGCGACATCTGGCCGATCGTCACGCCAGGACGCTCCAGTCTCGAGGCACCGCTGGCGTCGGTCACCTTCAGCTTCGCCATGCTGATTGTCTGGGGGCTGCCGGTCGCTGTGCTGGTGCGGGCAACCTCGACCATGGTCACGTTCCTGGCCAAGCGCAAGGCACCGCACCGAGCGGCCTTCAACGCGGCCGCGAACACCCTGAGCCTGGCGGCCGCCGGCGGCGTGCTCTGGGCGTTGGGCTTGCACAGGGGGCCGGGGCCGCACCACTGGCTGGTGCTGCAAGGCCCCGCGGCCCCGGAGGACCTCGCCAAGGTCCTGCTGGCCGCGCTTGCCTGCTTTGTTGTGAGCTACGTGCTGTTCACCGGAGCGGTCGCCCTGCACTCCCGCGAGCCGGTGCTTCGCACGCTGGTCAGCAAGCTGCCCTATGAGACCTTCGTCGGCCTGGTCGTGTTCGCAACCGCGCCGCTGGTGGCCCTCGCCATCGACAGTTCATCAGCCTGGTTCGTGCTGCTGTTCGCCTTCCCGCTGGCCGCCTTCTACATCAACGCGGCCGTATCCGTCCGGAGTGAGCACCAGGCGCACCACGACGAGCTCACCGGCCTGCCCAACCGGAAGATGCTGACGCTCAGGCTCGACAGCATGCTCGCGCAGGCGGCCAGCAGCGGCGGCGGCCTTGGCTTCCTGCTGCTCGACCTAGACCGCGGCCTCAAGGAAGTCAACGACACGCTCGGGCATGCGGTCGGGGACCGGCTGCTGCGGCTGGTAGCGCACCGGCTTACGCACAGCATCCGGCCTGGAGACCTGGTCGCCCGCCTCGGCGGCGACGAGTTCGCCGTCTTGCTGCCATCGATGAAAGAGGCATCCGCGGCCCGCGAGGTAGCGGCCCGGCTGCGCGCGGCAGTAGCGGAGCCGATCCGGCTCGAGGGCATGTCGTTCGTTATCGAGGTGAGCATCGGGATCGCGATGTTCCCCGATGATGCCACCTCGGCTGAGCTGCTGATGCAGCGTGCCGACGTGGCCATGTACCTGGCCAAGCAGCGCCGGAGTGGCGTGGAGCGGTACCAGCAGGACCTGGACCGCAACTCGCCGTCTCGGCTCGCGTTGTTCGGCGAACTCCGCCGGGGCCTGGATCGGGGCGAGCTGGAGCTGCACTACCAGCCGAAGGTCTACCTCGCCGACCAGCGCACGGCGGGCGTCGAGGCGCTGGTCCGCTGGTTGCACCCGGTCCGCGGCATGCTGATGCCCGACGACTTCATTCCGGTCGTCCAGCAGTCCTACCTGATGCGCGAGGTCACGGCTTTCGTCATCGAAACGGCAGTAGCTCAGGCAGCCATCTGGCGGCAGTCCGGGCTGGACGTCCAGGTATCGATCAACCTCTCGGGCCGCGACCTACTCGACAACGGTCTCGCCGATCTTGTGTCACAGTGCCTGAACCGGCATCGGCTGCCGCCCACGGCGCTGCTGCTGGAGATTGACGAGCGAGTACTCACTAGTGAGCCGGCCCATTCGGTCGCGACGGCGGAGTCGCTGGCCGGCCTGGGCATCGGCCTCAGCCTGGATGACTTCGGCACCGGCTATTCGAACCTGGTCCGGCTGAAACGCCTGCCCGTCACTGAAGTCAAGGTGGACTCATCCTTCGTGAGCCGACTACTCGAGTCTCCCGATGACGAGGTGGTCGTGAAGTCCATCCTTGACCTGGCTGCGGCGCTCGGCATCCGGTCAGTGGCGGAGGGAGTCGAGTCTGTTGACGTGGCGGCGGCCCTCCTGGAAATGGGATGTGTCGCGGCCCAGGGCTGGTACTTCGCCAAGCCGATGAATGCGGCCTCGGCCACAGCCTGGCTGACTGAACAGACGCTGCTCGGCGCCGCGACTGCGCGGGACCTGAATCCGAACCCTGGTCGGCACGCGATTGCAGTGCCGCCAGCCGGCTGGAGCCGCTAGTCGCCCCCGGGGGTTAATGGCTTGGGCTGGCTTGTGGCCGGCCCCATAGGATGGCGTCCATGTCCATCACCCGCGATGAGGTAGCGCACCTGGCCAGGCTGTCCAGGCTGGCCCTGACTGACGCCGAGCTTGAGCACCTTGGCGGCCAGCTCGACCAGATCATCGCTGCCGTGGCCAGGGTGCAGGAGGTCGCAGCAGCGGGCATTCCGCCGATGACTCACGCTGTGCCGGTGGTCAACGTGTTCCGCGAAGACATCGAGGTGCCCTGCCTCACGCCCGAGCAAGCCCTGGCGGCGGCGCCTGATGCCGAGCAGTCCAGGTTCCGGGTCCCGCGCATCCTGTCGGAGGACTGATCATGGCCGTGGATGCCGCTGGCGAGCTGACCCGGCTGACCGCGGCCGAGATCGCCGCGGCGATCGCGGCTGGTGAGGTCTCCGCAGTCGAGGTGACGCAAGCACATCTCGACCGGATCGTCGCAGTCGATCCCGATGTTCACGCTTTTCTGCACGTCGCAGGTCTGGGTGCGCTGGCCGCCGCTGAGGAGGTCGACCGCAAGCGGGCGGCAGGCGAACCGCTGGGGCCGCTGGCGGGTGTGCCCCTGGCACTGAAGGACGTACTCACGACGCGCGACATGCCGACAACCTGCGGATCGAAGATTCTAGAAGGCTGGCGGCCGCCCTATGACGCGACCGTGACCAGGCGGCTGCGCGATGCTGGCGTGATCATCCTCGGCAAGACCAACATGGACGAGTTCGCCATGGGGTCCTCGACCGAGAACTCCGCCTACGGGCCGAGTCACAACCCCTGGGACCTCAGCCGCATCCCCGGCGGCTCGTCAGGCGGCTCATCGGCTGCCGTCGCCGCGTATGAAGCGCCGCTGGCGATCGGAACCGACACTGGCGGATCCATCCGGCAGCCTGCCGCCGTGTGCGGGATCGTCGGCATGAAACCGACCTATGGCGGCTCGTCCAGGTACGGGCTGGTGGCGTTCGCGTCCTCGCTGGACACGCCTGGTCCGCTAGCGCGAACGGTGCTTGACGCGGCGCTGCTGCACGAGGCGATGTCTGGTCACGACCCCTGCGACTCGACCTCCGTCGATGCTCCGGTGCCGCCGGTCGTGGCCGCGGCCCGGCAGGCAGACGTGGCGGGTCTGCGGGTTGGCGTCGTGAGCGAGTTCAGCGGTGACGGCTATCAGAACGGAGTCACGTCCAGGTTCAACGAGGCCGTCGAACTGCTTGAGTCGCTGGGCGCCAAGGTGGTCGAGGTTTCCTGCCCGAACTTCACCTACGCGCTCCCCGCTTACTACCTCATCGCACCCAGTGAGTGCTCATCCAACTTGGCCAGGTTCGACGGGATGCGCTACGGCCTTCGGGTCGGCGACGACGGTACTCACAGCGCCGAAGAAGTGATGTCACTGACCAGGGCAGCCGGATTCGGCCCAGAGGTCAAGCGCCGGATCATGCTGGGCACATACGCGCTGTCCAGCGGTTACTACGACGCTTACTACGGCAAAGCCCAGCAGGTGCGGACGCTCATCAACCGCGATTTTGACACCGCGTTCGAGCAGGTCGACGTGCTGGTATCGCCGACGACGCCGACGACTGCCTTTGCCATCGGGGAGAGAGCCGACGACCCGCTGGCCATGTATTTCGCCGACTTGTGCACGATCCCGTCGGATCTGGCCGGGAACGCAGCTATCTCAGTGCCCTGCGGGCTCGCGCCCGAAGACGGACTTCCGGTGGGGTTGCAGATCATGGCGCCCGTCCTGGCCGACGACCGGGTGTACCGGGTCGGCGCCGCAGTCGAGGCGGCGCTCGAGCAGCGCTGGGGCGGCCCGCTGCTGACACAAGCGAAGGGGCTGGTACAGCAGAGCGGAGGCGCGCAATGACCCAGGTAGCGCAGCTGGTGCCCTACGACGAGGCCATCTCGCGGTACGAGCCGGTGATCGGGCTGGAGACGCACGTCGAGCTCGGCACGACGACCAAGATGTTCTGCGGCTGCCGGACCACATTCGGCCTCGAGCCGAATTCGGCGGTCTGCCCGGTCTGCCTCGGCCTGCCCGGCTCGCTGCCGGTAACCAACAGGGCCGCGATCGAGTACACCATCCGGATCGGTCTCGCACTGAACTGCACGATCGCCACCTGGTGCCGATTCGCGCGGAAGAACTACTTCTACCCCGACATGCCGAAGGACTTCCAGATCTCGCAGTACGACGAACCGCTGTGCACCGACGGCTGGCTCGACGTCGTCGTCGAGGGCCAGAGTTTCCGGGTCGGCATCGAGCGCGTGCACCTGGAAGAGGACACCGGCAAGTCGCTGCACATGGGCGGCGCGACCGGGCGCATCCACGGCGCCGAGTACTCGCTCGTTGACTACAACCGGGCCGGCATTCCACTGGTGGAGGTGGTCACCAAGCCGATTGCCGGAACCGGCGCGATGGCGCCGGCCGCGGCACGCGCCTACGTTACTGAATTGCGCGACCTGCTGCGCGCCTTGGGCGTGTCGGACGTCCGGATGGAGGAAGGCTCCCTGCGCTGCGACGTCAACACATCCCTGGCTCTCCGCGGCGCACGTGAGTGGGGCACGCGAACCGAGACCAAGAACGTGAACTCCCTGCGGTCGGTCGAACGCGCCGTTCACTTCGAGATCGAGCGCCAGGCAGCAGTCCTCGACGCCGGGCGGAAGGTCGTCCAGGAGACCCGGCACTTCCACGAGGACAACGGCACCACGACGCCGGGCCGGAGCAAGGAAGAGGCGCAGGATTACCGCTATTTCCCCGAGCCCGATCTGGTGCCGGTCGCCCCCGAGCGCGACTGGGTGGAACGGATCAGGGCCAGCTTGCCCGAGTTGCCGGCCGCCCGCAGGACCCGGCTACAGGCCGAATGGGGGCTGCCCGACCTGGACATGACCCAGCTGTCCAACGCTGGCGCGCTCGACCTGGTCAGCGAGACCGTCGCGGCGGGAGCGTCGGCGGCCGACGCGCGCAAATGGTGGATGGGTGAGCTAGCCCGGCACGCAAACGAGACCGGCGTCGACCTCGCGGAACTGCCAATCACCCCGGCCCAGGTGGCCCGGGTGAGTGCCATGGTTCAGGCCAAGACGATCAACGACAAGCTGGCCAGGCAGGTTCTGGAAGGTGTGCTGGCTGGCGAAGGCGACCCCGACACGGTCGTGCAAGCACGTGGCCTGGCCATCGTGAGCGACGACTCCGCCCTGACTGAGGCTGTCGACGATGCGATCGCCGCGAACCCTGACGTTGCCGCGAAGATCCGCGACGGCAAGACAGCCGCCGCGGGCGCACTGGTAGGCGCGGTAATGAAGGCGACCCGCGGCCGCGCGGACGGGACACGCGTGCGCGAACTCATCCTTGAGCGGCTGGCCCAGTCTTAGCGTCCGTGCTTCAGGGCCCAGTGCTGACCGGGGACAGCTAGCCGCAACGAAGTTCCCCGAGGGAACCCGGGCGCGATGGGGTAGCCTGGGTCCATGCAGTCCTTCGCAGGCCAGGAGATGATGCCCCGCTAGCCGGGGCCATCTGACGCTGCCAGGACTTCCAGTCCGCACGAGGCCCTATCAGGGGCCTCGATTCATGTGCGGGGTCGGCGCCCCTGATGCATAGGAGGTTCCGATGACCGCCCAGCGCATCTATCTCAGCACCACTATTCCGTACGTGAACGCGCGTGCTCACATCGGGCATGCGCTCGAGCTCGTCCAGGCGGACGTGCTCGCCCGGCATCATCGCCGTATCGGTGACGAGGTTCGGCTGCAGAGCGGAACCGACGACAACTCACTGAAAAACGTTCTCGCGGCCGAGGTCGAAGGGATCAGCACGAGAGAACTGGTGAACCGTAACGCCAGTGCTTTCGCCGGGCTGCGTGAGCACCTGTCGCTGAGCATCGACGACTTCATCCGCACCAGCAGCGACCCGAGGCACCGGCCCGGCGTCGAGCGGTTGTGGCACGCCTGCCAGGCCAGCGGAGACCTGTACCGCAAGTCTTACGAAGGCCTGTACTGCATCGGCTGCGAGCAGTTCTACACCGATGACGAGCTGGCCAATGGCAACTGCCCCGAGCACGGCACGCCGGCCGAGCAGATAGCCGAGGAGAACTGGTTCTTCCGCCTGTCCCGCTACGCCGGCCAGTTGCACGATCTGATCAGCTCCGGTCAGCTGCGGATCGAGCCAGCCAGTCGGCGAAACGAGGTGCTTGGCTTCATCGCCGGCGGGCTGGAGGACTTCAGCGCGTCTAGATCCGTCGCGCGCGCCCATGGCTGGGGCATTGCAGTTCCGGACGACCCGAGCCAGGTCATCTACGTCTGGTGGGATGCACTCGGCAACTACGTGACTGCCCTGAATTTCGGCGCCGGGCGCAACGGTACGCATGGCGCCGACTCCGATCACCGCGCCGACTACGAACGCTGGTGGGCCGGCGCCGATCGCCGGGTGCACGTGGTCGGCAAGGGCGTGCTGCGGTTCCACGCGGTGTACTGGCCGGCCATCCTGCTGTCGGCGGGCCAGCCGCTGCCGACCGAGATCTTCGTGCACGATTACCTCACCGTCAACGGCCGCAAGATCAGCAAGTCGGCGGGTCCGCTTGACGGCACTGACCCGGTTGCGCTGGCCTCGACCTACGGTGCCGATGCGCTGCGCTGGTGGCTGTTGCGCGATGTTCCGCGGGTTGGCGACGCCGATTTCAGCGTCGACAAGCTGATCGCCCGTGCCAACACTGACCTGGCCAACGGACTCGGGAACCTCATCAATCGGGTCGTGTCGCTGGCGCATTCTTATCGGAACGGGGTAGTGCGGCCATGCAGCCGTCCGCTGGGGACCAGCCGCTGGCTGGCGAACGCGGCTGACGGACGCCCAGCCGGTTTGCTGGCTGACGACTGGCCGGCCGACGCCTTCGCGTTGCGAGCGACGATCGAGAGCACGCCGGCTAGCGTCAGGGCGGCCCTGGCCAGGTTCGACTTCCGGGCCGGTGCGAGCGCGGTATGGGAGATCGTGGAGCAGGCAAACCGGTACGTGGATGCCACCGAGCCCTGGCACCTCGCGAGGGCTGAGCGAGCTGGCGATGCCGCGGCGGGCCAGCGGCTGGACCAGGTACTCGGTGCTCTGGTCGCCGCCTGCCAGGTGGTCGCTGCCGAGATCTGGCCGTTCCTGCCGGACCTGGCGGCCAGAGTCGCGGCTGCCTGCAACGACTTCGGCGGGAAGCTGCCGAAGCCACAGCCCGTCTTTCCGCGGATCGAGCCAGCCAGCGGCCCGGCTACGCCACGGCATTACCGTGCCGCCGCGGTCGCTTAGCGCACCGAGCTTCCGGGACCAGCGTTGCCCTCGGCTCCGCCCAGCAGACAGAGGATGTCTATTCGGTTCAGCCGGTTGTCTATTCGGTCCAGCCGGTTGTCTATTCGGTCCAGCCGCTCGCCATGCGCGCGGAGATGCGCGGTGTGATCGCGTTGAGTGCGGGCCAGCGCATGAAGCAGCGTCTGCTGCGCGTCGAGACGGGTTGTGATTGCTGCCTGGTCCATGTCCACCATCGCGCCCAGGCCTGCTTCGTTCTCGAGTCTCGCCTCGACGGCGCTGACACGAGCTCGCAGGCTGGCTAGCTCGGCCGGAACGCCGGGCATGGCTACCTCCACCGCCCGGAAGTCTAGTCTGTCCGGGGGGGGGGTCGGCAGGCGCGCTTCCGGCTCGATCGTCAGGCTAGGCGGAGGGTGTGACACGGGTGTGACAGCGGTACCGAACAGTGCGCAGCCCAGTTCAGGGCCAGCCAGCCCAGGCCGGACAGTTCTGATCTGGGTGCCGGCGGATCCGGTGGCGCAGGCCATGGACGGACTCGACGGCGCCCGCGTCGAGGTCCAGGCACCGGAGGGCCCTGACCTTCCCGCATCCGCGGCCGACGTGGAGTTCTACGTGCCGCCGTTCTTCCCTGGCCCGGCCGCGGTTGCTGCCATGGCGCAGATGCCGCGCCTCAAGGTGGTGCAGACGCTGACGGCGGGCTTCGACCGGGTGCGGCCGCATGTTCCGGCGGGCGCTGTGCTCTGTAATGCGCGCGGCGCGCACGATGCGAGCACGGCGGAGTGGGTGGTGGGTGCAGCGATCGCCGCACTCAGGCAGTTCCCGTATTTCGCTGCCGAGCAGGCGGGCGGGCGGTGGAGCTACCGGTTCACCGATTCACTGGCCGGCAAGACAGTGCTGATAGTGGGCTACGGCTCGATTGGCCGGGCTGTCGAACGCAGGCTGTCCGGTTTCGATGTCCAGATCCGCCGGGTGGCGAGGTCCGGCAGGGACGGCGTCAGTCCGGCCTCGGCGCTCCCCGAATTGCTGCCCGATGCCGACGTGGTGATCATTCTCGCCCCGGTCACGCACGAGACTGTCGGCATGGTGGACGCGGATTTCCTGGCGCAGATGCAGGACGGAGCGCTGTTGGTGAACGCCGCTCGGGGCGTCCTGGTAGTGACCGGAGACCTGGTGGCCGAGGTCACTTCTGGCCGGCTATCCGCTGCAATGGATGTAACCGATCCGGAGCCGCTGCCGCCGGACCATCCACTGTGGGCACTGCCCAACGTCTTCATTACGCCGCACGTCGGAGCTTCCACTCCCTACTCCTGGATGAGCGCGCAAAACTTCGTCCGAGAGCAGGCCGAGCGGTACCTCGCCGGTCAGCCACTTGCGAACGTGATCACGGGCGATTACTGATTCCGCAGGTCAGAGCCCTAGTTGCGGCCGGCCACCAAGTTGTCGCCGTGTGTAGGCCCTTCCTCAATCGAAGCGTGACCTAGCGCCCATAGAGTGCATGAGCTTGACTGAAGATGCGAGACCACGAACACGTTCCCGGCGCACCCTGTTGCGGCCGCCGGGACTGATGGCACCGTATGCACGTCGTGTGCTGCCGTCGCTCAATGACGAGTCGCAGGCATGACCTCCCTGCACGGCATGTGACGCTGGTGCTTGGCTGGCTCGCCCCTGCAAGGTTCGGCTTGTGCCACGGGACGCAGCCGACAGGAGGTCTGGTGCACGCACGCCCAGGGCAGGCTCTGGCATCGGCCTGGCCGCGATGAGGTCGTCCTCGCCCGCGTGGACGGTCATCGGGGTGCTGCTTGCCGTGGCTGCAGTATCGCTGCTCATCCGCCGCGTGCGGCAGGGGGATCGGGCCAGCAGGTGGCTGGCCGTTGCCACGGCAGCCTGGGGCGCCGCGTTCGCCGTGCAGGGTGCCGGGGCTGGCGCGGTCACGCCCGCTGCGATTCAGCTCACCCTGACCGACCTGCTGGCGTTGCTGGGCTTGCCGGCGCTTGGGCTCGGCCTGCTCCGCCTGGCTCAGGACAGCCGGGGCGAAGCGAACGTGCGAATGGACAGCCTCAGCCGGGGCTGGGGATCGGGGCAGATTACCGACGGCTGCCTGCTGGCGCTCTCGGTGTTCACGGTCGGCTGGATCGCGCTGCTCCGGCACGCATACGCGGTGACCGACATCGGGGTTGGCTCGTTCGTCGTCGACCTGATCCATCCGGTCGCGGACCTGGCGGTGCTGGCCGGCACCTTCTGGCTCGCTGTCCAGGCGGGCCGCCGCGGTATCAGGCCCTACCTGGCGCTGTGCGCCGCGACCGTCGGGGACTTCGCGGCCGTACAGGCCAGGGCGAGCGGAATCCACCCGGGCCCCTGGCCCCAGCTCGCCTGGCTGGTGGCGATCGCGCTGCTCGGCCTCAGCGCCCTGACGCCCGCCGCAGCCGCGAACGAGAAGCCGGCGGAGCTCGCGGCTAGCGCCGCAGAGCCGCCGCTGACGACCCTGATCGCGCTGACGGCTGCGGGCCTGGCTGCCGTCGTTACCCTGATCTTCGGGGCTGTGAATTGGAGGCATATTGGCTCGCTACTGGTGATCGCGAGCGCTGTGCTGGTCCTTGGGCTGATTGTGCGGATCACCGGGCTGCTCCGGCAGGCCGCGACCATGTCGGCGCTCGCGCAGGAGGCTGGCGGCCAGTTCCAGCAGCTTGCCGATCGCACCAGCGACGTGGTCCTGCTCTGCGATGGGGCCGGCCTGATCAGGTACGCAAGCAAGGCAGTGTGCCATTACGGCTACACCGCGGATGGGCTGGCCGGCTCAGCGCTGCCGGACCTCATCCACCCCGACGATGTGCAGAACGTCATGGAAGCTGCGGCGGCCATCGCTTCTGGCGACGCCGCCCCGGCCGAGGGCCTGGCCTGCCGGGTCAGAGCGTCTGACGGCACCTGGCGGCATGTGCAGGCGACCGTGTCCCGCTACGCCGAAGCGATCGGGTCTCGCCGGTTGCTCATCACGGCCAAGGACATCAGCGATCAGGTCGCGCTGCGCCAGCAGGTGACCCATCTCACCTTCCATGACGGTCTTACCGGCCTTCCCAACCGCTCCTACCTTGAGGAGCGAGCCAAGGACCTGCTCGCACGGCAGCGCGAGACGCCCAGCCGACCGGAACGCACCGGGGCGATCTTCGTGGACCTCGATGGCTTTACCGCGATCAATGACTCGGTCGGACATGGAGCGGGCGATGTAGTTCTTGCTCAAGCTGGCCGTCGGCTGCGCGGACTAGTGCCCGCACACGACACAGTGGCGCGGTGGGCCGGCGACGAGTTCGCTGTGCTGATCGAGAACGCGGCGAGCCCGCAGGAGATTGTCGACATCGCGGAGCGGCTGGCCGGAGCTATCGCGGCCGAGCCGTTCCAGGTGGCCGGCCGCGAAATGTCGATTACTGCCAGCCTCGGCGTTGCGTTCGACGACCCGGATGTGGCTGAGCACTTGCTCCGCAACGCTGACCTCGCGATGGCCAGGGCTAAGGACGCCGGTGGTGGTCGTGTCGAAGTCTTCGCCGCGCACATGCACGCGGATGTAGTTCGCCGGCTTGAGCTTGCTGCTGACCTGCGCGCCGCGATAAGTGAAGGCGGCCTGGACATCGAGTATCAGCCGGTAGTCGAGCTGTCGACAGCGCGGGTCGCGAGCGTCGAAGCGCTCGTCCGCTGGTCGCGTGCAGGCGAGCAGATCGCGCCGGCCGAGTTCCTCGGGATCGCCGAGGAGTCCGGGCTCATCGTGCCGCTCGGCGCCTGGGTCCTGGCCGAAGCGTGCCGTCAGGTGGCGCAGTGGCGGGCCTCAGGCTGGCTGGTGGGGCTCTCAGTGAACTTCTCGCTTCGGCAGGTCAGTGCGGCCGGGTTCGCCGAGTCGGTGCTAGTGGCCCTGGACGACGCCGGCTTGGCACGCTCGGCTCTGACGCTGGAAGTGACCGAGCGGGTGCTTATCGAGATCGATGGGCTGGTCATGGACGGACTCGCCCGGCTCAGGCAGCTTGGCGTGCGCCTGGCCATCGACGACTTCGGTACTGGCTACGCCTCACTTGCTTACCTGCGACAGCTGCCGGTCGACATCATCAAGATCGACCCCTCGTTCGTGGCCGGCCTTGGCACCGACGGCACGCTGGCGATGCTCACCCGGACGATCGTCCAGGTGGGGCACGACCTGGGCATCGAGATCGTCGCCGAGGGGATCGAGCGGCCGGAGCAGCTCGAACTGCTCCGGGCAATGGGCTGCGGTCTCGGCCAGGGGTACCTGGTAGCGCGCCCGATGGCCGTTCCCGGCATCCAGGCGCTGATCGTGGCCGGAAGTCACGGCTTCCCCGCCGGCGTGCGGCCGGGGGGCGATCCTTCACAGCCGGTGGCCGGCGGCCCGGACACAGCCGAGCCCTCCCGGCCGGCCAGAACGGCCCCGGCCGGCTAGAACGGTCCCAGCCGGGCTAACGGCGCCGGCCGGGCTAAAGCGGCCCCGGTCGGTTATCGATCCCGGTCGGCTGTCGATCCCGGTCGGCTATCGATCCTTGCCGGCGTTGCCGTTGTGAAGCAGGTCACAAGCCCACCGATACACTGTGAAGCCCGTTGCCTGGCGATCCGGAGGCGTACTTGCCCGCACCTGTCGTCCTTGTGGCCGAGGAACTCTCACCCGCGGGGATTGCCCTGCTGGAATCCTCTTTCGAGGTCCGCTATACCGACGGCGAAGATCGGGACAAGCTGCTGGCGGCCATGACGGACGTCGACGCCGTGGTGGTGCGAAGCGCCACGCAGATCGATGCTGAGGCCATTGCGGCGGCTCCCCGGCTCCGAGTGGTGGCCCGTGCCGGAGTCGGCCTGGATAACGTCGACGTTGATGCGGCGACTAAAGCAGGCGTGATGGTCGTGAACGCGCCGGCGTCGAATGTCATCAGCGCGGCGGAGCACGCCATCGCCTTGCTGTTGTCCGTGGCCCGCAACGTACCGCAGGCAATGGCATCGCTGAAGAACGGCCAGTGGAATCGCTCTGCCTTTACTGGCGTCGAGCTGCAGGACAAGGTCGTTGGCATCCTCGGCCTCGGCCGGGTCGGTGCGCTGGTGGCCGAGCGACTCGCCGCCTTCGGCATGACCGTGATCGCTTACGACCCGTACGCTCCGCCGGCCCGCTCGACCCAGCTCGGCGTTCGCATGGTCGCACTGGAGGAGTTGCTGGCCGAAACAGACTTCATTACGGTCCATCTGCCCAGGAACGCTGAGACCACGGGATTGATCGGCGACCGCGAGCTGCACCTAGTCAAGCCAGAGGTGCGAATCATCAATGCTGCCCGCGGCGGGATCGTGGACGAAGCCGCCCTAGCAAGCGCGCTTAAAGAGGGCCGGGTGGCGGGTGCCGGACTCGATGTCTACGCGCGAGAGCCGTGCACCCGCAGCCCGCTATTCGAGCTCGACAACGTCGTCGTCACCCCGCATCTCGGCGCGAGCACTTCTGAGGCGCAGGAGAAGGCCGGCACACAGGTCGCGCGGTCCGTCCGGCTCGCGCTCGACGGTGAGTTCGTGGCCGACGCGGTGAACGTCCAGGGCGGCGTCGTCGCCGAGGAACTGCGGCCGTGGCTGCCGCTCGGCGAGAAGCTCGGCCGTATCTTCGCGGCCCTTGCCGGTGGCGCGACCACAGCGATCGCAATTGAGGTCAGAGGCGAGATTGCCAACCTTGACGTGAGCGTGCTGGCGCTCGCGGTGATGAAGGGCGTCTTCGCCGACGTTACTGAGGAACCGGTGAGCTACGTCAACGCGCCACTGGTGGCCAAGGAGCGGGGCGTTGAGGTCAGCCTCAGCACCGATGAGGTCAGCCAGGACTGGCGGAACCTGCTGACGATCCGCGGCACCGCACCCGACGGCCAGCTCGCGTCAGTCGCCGGGACACTGTCGGGGCTGCGGCAGAACGAGCGGCTGGTCCAGTTCAACGGACTTGACGGCGAGATCGCGCCCGGCGACCACATGATGTTCCTCGGCTATTCTGACCGGCCCGGTGTCGTCGGCACCGTCGGCCAGATCCTTGGCAGTTATCAGATCAACATTGGTCAGATGCAGGTCTGCCGACATGCACGCGGCGGCGAAGCACTCATCGTGCTGTCTGTCGACACCGCCGTTTCGGCCGATCTGGTCAGCGAGGTGGGCGACGCAATCGAGGCCGACCTAGCGAGAGTTGTCGACTTGGCAGAGGGCTGAGCGCCGAGGACCGAGGACCGAGGGCTGAAGGCTGAGGCCGGCCAGCCCGATCTTGCCACCGGCCGGGAACCGCCCAGTAAGGTACTTCCGTGCCGACAAGAAACATTCGGATTGCGGTTATCGGCGGCGACGGCATCGGTCCCGAGGTCGTCGCGGAGGCTGTAAAAGTCCTGCGGGCCGTCGGCACCGTGGCCGTCGAACCCACCAGCTACGACCTTGGTTCGCAGCGGTACAGCCGGACCGGCGAGGTGCTCCCGGATTCTGTGCTCAAAGAGATCGCGCAGCACGACGCGATCCTGCTGGGCGCGGTCGGCGATCCGAGTGTGCCGAGCGGGGTGCTAGAGCGCGGACTGCTGCTCCGGCTGCGGTTCGAGTTCGATCAGTACGTCAACCTGCGGCCTATCCGGCTCTACCCGGGCGTCGCCTCGCCACTAGCGGGCGTGCGATCCGAGGCTGTCGACATGCTGGTGGTCAGGGAAGGCACCGAGGGCCCGTACATCGAAGCTGGCGGGATCATGCGGAGGGGAACGCCAGCCGAGGTCGCCACTCAGGAGAGCATCAACACCGCCTTCGGCGTCGACCGGGTTGCCAGGTATGCGCTGCAACGAGCTTCCGAGCGGCCGCGGCGCAGGCTGACCTTGGTGCATAAGAGCAACGTGCTCGCATATGCGGGTGATCTGTGGCGCCGCACCGTGACCAAGGTGGCAGCTGACTTCCCGGACGTGAAAACCGAGTACTGCCACATGGACGCCGCGGCCGTCTATCTCCTGACTGAGCCTGACCGATTCGACGTCATCCTCACCGACAACATGTTCGGTGACATCCTGACCGCTGTCGGCGCAGCCGTGGCAGGCGGGATCGGGCTAGCCGCCAGCGCCAGCATCAATCCTGGCCGTAATGCGCCGAGCACTTTCGAGCCCGCCCATGGCAGCGCGCCGGACATCGCCGGCAAGCAGCAGGCGGATCCGACGGCCGCGATTTTGTCAGCGGCGATGCTGTGCGAGCATCTGGGTCTGTCAGCCGAAGCTGCGAGAATCGAGCAGGCGGTCTCCGACGATCTGCTGGAGCGACAGGGAGCGTGGTCGCCACGTTCGACGCCGGAGATTGGTGACGACATCGCTGAGCGGGTAGCGAGCTAGCGTCGGAACTGACGGGCCCGCGCAGCGCGGCCGGGCCCGGACCAGGAAGGACGTCAATGAGCACAGATGCCGGAGCAGAGTTCTCCGTCTCCATACATCCGGCCGCGAATCCGGTCTCAGCCGAGGCTCGAGCCGACCTGCTCGCCAGACCCGGATTCGGTCGGGTGTTCACCGATCACATGATTACGGCTAGCTGGGACGCGGAGCGTGGCTGGCATGACGCGCAGCTTCGCCCGTACGGGCCGTTCACTATGGACCCAGCCAGCGCGGTCTTCCACTACGCCCAGGAGATCTTCGAGGGACTCAAGGCCTACCGCCAGGTGAGCGGTCCGATCGTGACGTTCAGGCCGAGGGCGAACGCCGCGCGGTTCAACCGGTCAGCTGCCCGGATGGCCATGCCCGAGCTACCTGAGGCGGCGTTCGTGCAGGCCCTGGAGCTTCTGGTCAGTCACGACCGGGACTGGGTACCCGCTGCGGGTGCTCTTGGCGCAGCGGAGCACAGCCTGTACCTGCGACCGTTCATGATCGCCACCGAAGTTGGACTGGGCGTCCATAAGCCCTCGTCGTCGTACCTCTTCGCGGTTATCGCCTCGCCAGCAGGTGCATATTTCTCCGGCGGTGTCCGGCCTGTTTCGGTCTGGCTCGCCAGTACCTACACCCGGGCAGCGCCGGGCGGCACCGGCGCGGCCAAGACTGGCGGTAACTATGCCGGCAGTTTCGCGGGCCAGCTCGAGGCACTGGCACACGGCTGCGAGCAGGTGGTCTGGCTGGATGCCGCGGAGCATCATTTCGTCGAAGAAATGGGCGGAATGAACCTGTTCTTCGTGTACGGCTCCGGTGCGAACGTCAGGATCATGACACCTGCCTTGACCGGAAGCCTGCTGGCCGGGGTTACCAGGGACTCGTTGCTCACTCTTGCCCCGGATCTGGGCATACCGGCGCACGAGGGCGCGATTTCGGTCGACGAGTGGCATAGGGGCTGCGACTCTGGCGAGATCACCGAGGTATTCGCCTGCGGCACCGCTGCGGTGATCACACCGGTGGGCGAAATACGCGGCCTGGAGGGCGAGTGGACTATCGGGGATGGCCAGCCCGGCCCGGTCACCATGCGACTGCGCGAGCATCTGCTGGGAATTCAGTTCGGCGCGTTGCCCGACCCTTACGGCTGGGTGCACAAGATCTGCTGATCACGCCCTTGGCTCTAGCCTCCGGGTGGGAAGCCATTGTGGGCAGCGTTCAGCAACGGCTTCAAATCTGCCGCGCCGGACTCAGCAGCGCCGCTCGTGAGGCGTGGTAGCTATATGCAGATCAATACCGGACGCACATTGCTCCGATGCGATGCCGACCGGGTCGCGCTGAGCGCCAGCGACGCCGACGATCTCATCCACGGCCTTTACCAAGAGCACGCTCTGACCCTCGTGCGCATGGCCAAACTGCTGCTACGCGACCAGGAAAGTGCCGAAGACGCCGTTCAGGATGCGTTCCTTGGCTTGTACCGGGCGCTGGACAGGCTCGCCGATCGTGACGATCTGATGCCCTACTTGCGAGCCGCCGTCATCAACAAGTGCCGCTCGGTGCTGCGCACTCGGCGCCGTGCGATGTTGCGACCGGTCCAGCACGAGCCCGAGGCCTCCTCGCCCGAGTCGGCGGCGATGGCCGGAGAGGAACGGCGTGCTGTCTTCGACGCGGTTTCCCGGCTGCCCCGCCGCGCACGGGAAGTGCTCGTTCTGCGTTACTACCTCGACCTGACCGATGACCAGGTAGCCGCCACGCTGGCGGTCAGCAGGGGCACTGTTTCATCCACCGCCTCGCGCGCTATCGCCGCGCTCGGTAAGGCGCTGAAGGAGGACTTGTGACTACAGAAGACAGGCTCCGAGACGCCTTCCGCGCCGATGGCGAGACCGTCAGGCCCGAGGCAATACGCCCGCTGGACGTTCGCTCCCAATCTCACTCTCGTACCGGTCAGCCGCTCCGGCGACGCCTGGCGATCCCGGTAATCGCGGGCACGGCGGTTGCCTTGATCGCCCTAAGTGCGCCCGTCCTGATACCGAGGCTGCTGATAGCAGGCGACGGCAGGTCCGGGACAGGCGCGACAAGCAGTACCGCGAGTACCGGTCTGCGGACAGGCCGATTTCCTGTACCGGCTCGCAGCCTTGCCGGAGGATATCCCGGTGGCCGGCTGCCAGTAAGCCCGACGCCTGGATACTTTGTCGGCATTACCTATCCATCGCATAGCCCAGCTACCGAGTACGCGTTTAGTGTTGCCGTCTACAGTTCCGGGACCGGCAAGATCGTTGCCTGGCTCCGCCCCCCTGAGCGGGGCCGATACTTTCAGGCCGTAGCGGCCATCGATGACGGCAACACGTTCGTGGCCGCGGCCACTCCGGGCTTCCCGAGGCCAGGGGATTGCCGCACTTGGCTGTACGAGTTCCGGCTCACTGCCAATGGCACGCCGACCGGACTCACGCCGCTGGTGGTGCCTGAGGTGAACGGCTGGGCCAACCCGAACTCCTTGGCAGCGAGCGGGGACGGCAGCCTGATCACCTACTCGACAAACGGATGCACCAAGACCGGCGGCGGCAGTACCGGACCGCACATTCTGGGCGAGATCGATCTCCGCACGGGGAAGACCAGGAGCTGGTTCAACCCCGAGGTGGCCGCGATCGGGGGCGCAGGCTCGCACGCCGGCTACCAGTTCGGCGGACTGCCGTCGCTGTCAGACGGAAGCCTGCTGAGCTTCGTTCGCGGCGGGAACGTGACGAGCATGGCGGCCTGGCTGGCCAGACTCAGTGAGCCGATCGTCCAGGTTCGGCGAGTGCTCACCTTGCCAGGCACGGGCGGCGTGCTAGCGACAGCTGTCAGCGCGAATGCGCGGATTACGTTTGCCCTGACGGTAACCAAGCCGACGTACCCGTACACGATCGAGCTTGGCGCGTACGACACAGCAACCGGGCAACTGCTCAGGAAGTGGGACGTAGCTAGTCATCAGGGAATAGGCAGCGAACTCATAGCTGCCGACTCCTCAGGTGGTCATCTGCTGGTGGCTGGGTTTCCCGACCCGCTGAACCAGATCACTGTCGTGTCGGTAGCAACGGGTCTGGTGACGACCTTGTCGCTGAACCAGGCGAGCATGCCACTGGACGTAGCGTGGTGACAGCACGTATGAGCAGGTCAAGGCCGAACTCAAAGTCAGCCTCAGGGTCATGCTCCAGCTCCGCGCTCAGCCACCTTTTGCTTCCGACGACAGGTTCGCTACTCGCCAGGCCGGGTGCAATGCCGACGTCCCGCAGGATGGATCCCGCCACGTAGGCGAGCAAGGTCCGCAGGATCCAAACAGCCTCCTGGTCCGCGAATCCGGCGTCCCGTAAGGCTGCTAGCCCGGCCTCGGCCGGCCGGGCCATCCGGGCCGATGTCGGTGGCCTGGACATCGCTAGCATCGCACAGCGCGGATGTTCCCTAGCGACGCTCCGGAAGGCTCTGGCCTGAGCGTGCAGCCGCTCGTGCCAGCACTCATTCGGCATCGGGTTCGTCTGGACGGCAGACATCACCTGATGGCCGACTCCGTCCAGAAGGGCCTTTGTGGAGGGAACGTAGCTATATAGCGAAATCAGGCTACAGCCCAGCTCGGCAGCCACGCGATGCATCGAGACTGCCTCGATGCCGTCGGCCTCGATCAGCTCGATCGCTGCGGCGATGATGCGGCTCCGGGTCAGCTGCATGTCGCGAACGTACCGCGTAGGTCCGACACACACGGGACGAAGCCCCGTGTGTGTGGTAGCCGGTTATCGGGTTCGGGAGTTGCCGAGTCTCGGGGGCTCACTGGGGCGGAGCCCCCGTGGGTGTGGCTCTTCGGGGGCTCACGGGGGCGGAGCCCCCGTGGGTGCAAGGATGGGCGGAGCCGCCAGGAAGGACCATCAGATGGACGACAAGGAAATCCTCCGCAACATCGATGACCTGATTAAGACCGAGCACGGCCTGCGGTCCAGGCTCGCCGCCGGCGACCTGACCACAGAGGACGAGCAAGAGCAGCTCAGGGCTGTCGAGGCACAGCTTGACCAGTGCTGGGACCTGCTACGGCAACGCCGGGCCAGGCGGGAGTTCGGCGAGGATCCGAGCGGCACGACGACGCGGCCGGTGGATGAGGTCGAGAGTTACCTGCAGTAGCGCATCGGCAGAGCCAGGAGCGGAAAATGCGAATCGCGAGGTTCGCCCTCGAAGATGAGGTCAGGTACGGACTCATCGACGGCCATGATGTCGCAGGCGTGCCCGGCGCGGCGAACGGGGATCATCGTGCCCAAGACCGCGCCACCGGGGGCAAGGAAGCTGCAGAAGCGACCGGGGAGCCGGCTCTCGGGCTGAGCGTGGCGGAGATCGCCGGCCATCCGTTTGGGCCAGGTCC
>Ga0335072_10003348_pt1 | contig 24209 bp, 22 predicted proteins | sample Lox_Sample_21_FD_206725 | JGI IMG/M metagenome (GOLD analysis project Ga0335072, IMG submission 206725) | Soil microbial communities from Loxahatchee National Wildlife Refuge, Florida, United States - Lox_Sample_2.1 | ecosystem: Environmental > Terrestrial > Soil > Wetlands | place: USA... | reverse complement strand
CCTTGTTGTCCTGGAGGTTCCCGGTCTGGCGTTCGGAAGCGCCGGTCACGAAGATCCAGGCCAGATGGTAGGTGGGCTCGATCAGATCGAAGTCGGCCTTATGCGCGTTGTAGTAGTCGCGGATTTCAGCATCGGTGATATTGATCCTGGACTCGATCTCGCGGTTGAGCAACTTTTTGTCAGTGAGATTGCGGCGAATCTGCTGCTTGAGTTGGTCGAGGGTTTTGCCACTCGCCTTCAGCCTGGTCTCGAATTCTTCTTCTGTGTACGGCGCCTTCATCTCCGTCAACTGCGCGTTCACGTCCTCGTCGGTGGCCACCAGATTGAGCTTGGCTGCCTGCTGTTGCAGGATCTCGTCCTCGATCATCTGGTGCAGGACGTTCAAGCGTTGAATGTCGGCGTCTTCGGGTGAGGGTTTCTGGGGCGCTCCTCCCTGACTGGCCAGATAGTCCTGGTACTCTCGGTCGAGGTCGGCCCGATAGATCGGTTTGCCGTTGACGGTAGCCACAACCTCCGGCCCGGAGGTCCGATGGCAGCCTCCGAGGAGAAGAATCCCACCCAGAAAAAGGAAGGCAACAGAACGTGAATGGACCCGGAACTCGGTATCTTGAAACACTTGCAACTCCTCTGGCGCCAGGTTCCCCTGGCAACCAAGAATAAATCCCCAGGCTGGCGCGGTGAAACAGGGCGGTCCGCTCTACCGGCCCGCACCTGGCGGCGCCGGAGCGACAGAGGGCGCAGCCGGCGACGGAGCCGGTGGTGGCGGCGGGGTCTCGCCTGCGGCGCGCAGCGCGCGGTCAATCACCATCCATACCTGGTTCTCCGGAAGCGCTCCCGGAATGAGCTCGCCGTTGATGAACAGCGCCGGGGCGCCTTGCAGGCCCAGGCTATCGCCTTCCTTGAGCGAAGCCTGCACAGTGCTCTCGTCCTGCCTGGCGATGCAGGCCTCGAGCTGCGGGCTGTCTACCTTGGCTACGGTGGCTTCATCGCGCGCGATGCGGTCCAGGTCGGCGAAGCTCTTTTTCACGTCGCGGCCATCGCCGGTAATTTCGTCCACATGCCGGTGCAGATAGTCCACGTAGTGCCAGTAGACCGCGCCATTGTCCCTGGCCAGGCAGTCGGCGTCCACGGCCGCGTGCATGGCCCAGGGATGAATATCCAGGGGAAAGTCTTTGAAGATGAAGCGCACCTGGTCCTTGTATCGATCAAAGGTCGACGGGAAGAGCTCGGCGTACAACGCTGCGCAGTAGGGGCACTCGAGATCGTCGAAGTTGATCACGGTGACCTTGGCGTTCGGGTTGCCCACTACCGGGCGGCCAGCGACGTCGATGTTGAAGGCCGGATCCTTTTCGATGTCGAAGGTCTCCAGACGCGCCAGCTTGGAGCCGTCGGTAGAGAGTAAAAAGTCGATCACCTGGGACTTGCCTGCGTGGGAGAAGATGATGGGCAGCTTGTCGTAACCTTCGATCTTGCTGGGCGCCCGCTCCCCGAGGGTAACGCTGAAGTCGGGCGGCACGTTGAACTGGGAGCGGACCATAACTTCCACGCGGCGGGCAAGTTCGGGATTGAGCGGTCCCTGCGGATTGGATTGAGCTTTGCACCCTGCAGCCAGGCAGACGATCAGCAGGCAGGCGGCAACATGGATTCGCAGCAAATTCGATTTCCTCTGAGGCAAGGATACCCCACGAGGGCGCTGCGCCGCGCCCCCGCTGCGAGGGTGAATGCCTGACGATAACCAATGGACGCGATAGAAGGGAAAAGGCAACCGGAGCACGGCAGCGCAGGGTCGAATCCGCCCGGACCGGCTAGGATGGAGCAGGGAGCGATCCAGATTGATGCCAAGAGTTCTCGATGGGGCGGCGATGGCCGCGGCGATCAAGCGCGAGGTAGCTGAAGAGGTCCGGGAGCTGGGCGGCCGGGAGGTGCGGCCGGGACTGGCCGCGGTGCTGGTGGGCAACGTGCCGGCGTCGGAGATTTACGTTCGCAACAAGGTGCAGACCTGCGCAGAGCTTGGCATCTACAGCGACCTGCTGACGCGCCCGGCGACGGCGACGACCGAGGAGTTGATCGACCTGGTGGCCGCGCTCAACGGCCGCGACGACATCGACGGCATCCTGGTGCAACTGCCTTTGCCAGCACATGTGGAGGCGCGTGCCGTGCTGGATGCGATCCTGCCTGCCAAGGACGTGGACGGATTGCACCCGCTGAACGCCGGGCTGCTGCAGGCCGGACGAACCGCGCTCGCTCCTTGCACTCCGGCCGGTGTGATCGAGATCCTGAAGCGCGGCGAGATCCCCATGGCCGGCGCGCGCGCGGTGGTGGTGGGCCGCAGCGAACTGGTAGGCAAGCCGGCGGCCATGCTCCTGCTGCAACAGAACGCGACGGTGACCATCTGCCACTCCAAAACACGCGGGCTTGCGGAGATCACGCAGCAGGCAGAGATTCTGGTGGCTGCCATCGGGCGCCCCGGGTTTGTCACGCCGCAGATGGTCAAGCCGGGCGCAACCGTGATCGACGTCGGCATCAACCGCATCGACAAGCGCGAGGAGTTCGAGCGTTTCTTCGCCGGCGACGCCAAACGCGAAGCGGCCTTTGCCAAACGCGGCTCCGTCCTCGTGGGCGACGTCCATCCCAAGGCCTTCGAGCTGGCCGGAGCCTATACGCCCGTGCCCGGAGGCGTGGGCCTGCTTACGGTCGCCATGCTCATGGCAAACACCGTGCGCGCCGCGAAGATGCGGCGGGGGCTCTAGCCCATGCTGCGCGTGGGACTCACAGGCGGCCTGGGCAGCGGCAAGAGCACGGTGGCCGGCTATCTGCGCGAACTGGGCGCGCAGATTATCGAAGCCGACGCGCTGGGCCGCGCGATGATGGAGCCCGGCCAAGCAGTCTACAGCCAGATTATCCGTGTTTTCGGTCCGGATGTCGTTGCGGCGGACGGACGGCTGAACCGCGTGCGGCTCGCGCAACTGGCGTTCGAAGGCGGGCGGCTTCAGGAGCTGAACGCAATCGTGCATCCGGCCGTGATCGAGGCGCAGAGGATCTGGATGGATGGGGTCTTCGCGCGCGATCCGGCGGCTGTGGCCGTGGTCGAAACTGCCCTGATCTTCGAGGTGGTCCGCGACGCCCGCGCCCGCGGCGAGCGGGAGAGCGTTCTGGCTGACTGGCGGCGGCGCATCGACCGCGTCATGGTCGTCACCGCTCCGGACGAGGTGAAGATTGCGCGCTACGTTGCGCGTCTGGCTCCGGTTGACGCCGCCGCGCGCCTGACGGCCGAGGCCGATGCGCGCGCGCGTCTGAGCCACCAGGTTCCCGACCTGGAAAAGGCCGCGCAGGCCGATTACGTGATCGACAACGGCGGCGATCTCAACTCGCTGCGCCCGCAGGTCGAGGCCGTCTGGGAGCGGCTCAAGGCCGAAAGCAACAAGATCCCGCATCCGATGTCATTAAAATAGAAGGTACAAGCCGCCTGGCCCCCGCGCGGGACAAGAGCGGCGGCGCGACTCGCGCAAGGAAGGTCAACTCAGGTTCGAACGCCATGAAACTGCGCCAATTGATTGTGGTCCTTCTGCTGCTGGGCGGGTTCTGGTATGTTACGACGCATCTCCAGCCCGGCAGCCTGAGCCACTTTTCGCTTTTCAATACCAGCAGTGCTTCGAGCACTTTGCACCTCACTGAAGCCGAAGCTGCGCCGGTCTGCGATGCCCAGGAACAGAACGGCATCGACATCTACAAGCGCGTACTGCCGTCGGTGGTGAACATCACCTCAACCACGCTGGTCTTCGACTTTTTTTATGGCGTGGTTCCGCAACAGGGCCAGGGATCGGGGTTCATCCTCGACAGGGCCGGACATATTCTCACCAACTTTCATGTCGTGCAGGGCGCCAACCGCGGCATCGAGGTGACGCTGAGCAACAAAGCCAAGTACAAGGCCACCGTGGTGAACGTGGACAAGGTTCGCGACCTTGCGCTCCTGCAGATCAACGCGCCCAACCTGCAGCCCGTGACGCTGGCGGATTCTGCGAAGCTGCAGGTAGGCCAGCGCGTGTACGCCATCGGGAATCCGTTTGGACTGAGCGGAACGATGACGCAGGGAATCATCAGCGCGATCCGGCCGATCCAGAACGCGAACGGGGCGCTGATCAACAACGCAATTCAAACGGACGCGGCCATCAATCCAGGCAACTCGGGCGGGCCGCTGCTGAACTCGAGTGGGCAGGTCATCGGGATCAACACCATGATCGCCTCGAACGGCGCCGACCAGAACTCCGGCATTGGGTTTGCCATACCGATCAACACAGCGAAGGCGGTGCTGGCGGACTTTGCGCGGTACGGCCGGGTGCGGCGGCCTTCGCTGGGGATCCGCTCCTTCGCGATCGGGCCTGACCTGGCGCAGCAGATGGGGCTGGCCGCAAACTACGGGGTCCTGATTCAAAGTGTGGTTCCCGGCGGCGCGGCGCAGCGCGCGGGCCTGCGCGGCGGCAACCAGGAAGCCTATATCGGCAACACGCCCGTCATGCTCGGCGGCGACCTGATCGTCGCCATCGACGGCCAGCAGGTGACCGATCCCCAGGACATCAGCGACATCATGGATCAGCACGAGGCTGGCGATGCGGTCAGCGTAACCTTCTTCCGCGGCCAGCGCAGGATGACGGTGCGGCTGGTGCTGGGCGAGGCGATGGACACGAGTTCGTGAGCCGGCGGGTGCAGGACGCGCACCGGGCGCTGCCCGCCGAAGTGCCTTACCGGATCAGGAACGCCAGAGCCGCTGAAGCGAGCCCGGCAGCCGAGAAGACCAGCCCGATGTACCAGTACAGCCGGCTGCGCGTAAGCAGCGTGACCGAGGTGACCACGAGGCCGATCTCGAGTAGAGCCTCGGCCAGGTCGAAGCGGACAGCGCGCGCCTCCGCCTGCTCGACTTTGGTCTCAAGCCCCTCCGCCTTCTCCTGTTCATCCTTCAGGTCGCCAGCCCACTTCTTTTCGTGGTCCTCGTAGCTTTTGGCGAGTTTGCCGGCCGCCGCCGGGTTTGACGCTGCGAGAACAGAGAGCATTTCGGCCGCCAATTGCGTCTCATTGGCGCGAATCTTGTGGGCCTGGTAGTAGTTCCACTGGTCGGTGGCGCGGTTCTGGTTGAGCACAGCCTCGGTGTGCGTGCGGTGGCCCAGAACGGTGGTGACCGCGACCAGAACGGCCAGCACGCTCATGGTAAATGCGACCGGCCGCAGTGCGGACTCGTGCGATCCGTGCTCGGCGTGTTCCTGCAGTTCGTGGGCTTCGTTGGCTTCCATGGTACGGTCTCCCAATTGCAGCTTTGACCCAAATCTCAAGATGAGAGAGCCGGAGGTTGACGGCTGAAAGCTGCCTTTTCACTTCCGCTTCCACCGCACCCCGTCTTTTGAATCTTCAATGACGACGCCCTTCTCGGTGAGTTGGTTGCGGATCTGGTCAGCGCGGGCAAAGTCGCGGCGTTTTTTGGCCAGCGAGCGCTCTGCCACGAGCGCGTCGATGGCTTCGTCGGTGAGTGATTCGCGCGCCAGCAGCTGCGGCGCGATCTCGCTCTCGCGGCCGGAGTGCTGGGCCCACTCGACGGCCCGGCGGGCCGGTTCCGCATCGCGGTCGGCGAGCACATCGAAGACGGCGTCAAAGCTGGCCAGAACGGCAAGAATCGCATCGCGGTCGGCGGCGAAGATCTGGCCCTGGTCCAGGGCCGTATTGGCGGCCCGAATGAGCTCGAAGACGGGCGCCTTGGCATCGGCGGTGTTCAGATCGTCGGCCAGTTCGGCAAGAAAGTCTTCCCGGGCTTTGCGCGCCGCCTGCTGCAGAGCGGGAGTTTCGCCGGGTTGGAGATTTGCCTCTGTGAGACGCGCGCTAAAGGTGCGCAGGCGCTCGATCTCATTGTTCGCCGCTGTCAGCCCGTCGAAGGTGAAGTTAAGCTGATGGCGATAAGGAACCGAGATCAGCGCCAGCCGTATAGCCGAAGCCTTGTAGCCCTTCAGAAGCAGGTCGCGCAGGGTATAGAAGTTGCCTTCGCTCTTCGACATCTTGCGCCCGTCCACGAGCAGAAAGCGGACGTGCATCCAGTGGCGGGCGAAGGGCTTGTGCGTCACAGACTCACTCTGTGCAATTTCGTTTTCGTGGTGGGGGAACATGAGGTCCTCGCCGCCGGCGTGGAGGTCGAAGCTCTCGCCCAGGTACTCCATGGCCATGGCGGAGCACTCGATGTGCCAGCCGGGGCGGCCGCAGCCAATGGGCGTCTCCCAGGAGGTTTCTCCGGGCTTGGCGGCCTTCCAGAGCGCGAAATCGCGCGCCGAGTCCTTTTCGTACTCGTCCACATCCACCCGGGCGCCGTCTTCGATGCCGGTCAGATCCTTCTTGCTCAGCTTTCCGTACTCCGGAAAGGCGGCGAGACGGAAGTACCATGAGCCGTCTTCCGTGCGATACGCGGCGCCCGCCGCCGCCAGCTTTTCGACGAGCTCGACCATCCGGGGGATATGTTCGGTGGCGCGGGCAATCTGCTCGGGCCGCTCGATGCGCAAAGCCTCCAAGTCCTCAAAGAATGCGTCGATATACGGATGTGTGTACGCGGCGATGGGAAGGCCAGCCTGGGCGGCGTTGCGGATGATCTTATCGTCCACGTCGGTGATGTTCATGACGTGCCGGATCGCATTTCCTGTAAGCTTAAGAAAGCGGCGCAATACGTCAACCTGGAGAAAGGTGCGGAAGTTGCCGATGTGGCCGTAGTCGTAGACGGTGGGGCCGCAGGCGTACATGCGGAGCGTCTGACCGTCAGAGGGCACGAGCGGGTCCAGTTGCCCGGTAAGGGTGTTAAAAAGCCGGAGCGTCATCGGTTTTGTGTGCGGTTCGGAGTCTGCGGTCGTGCTCATAAAATGGATGAATCAGGCCGTTGGGCGGCCTGTTCGATTGTAGCAGCGGGCCTTTGCAGGAACGAAGGCGACTGGCGGTTTACCCCGGCGCTGTTTGTCTTTTTCACGTACTCAGATTCGGCGGCCGTTTCCCCGGCAGCCGTGTTGCCGCCGAGTCGACCGTTGTCTGTCCATTGACCTGCCGCGGGGCGGCGGATATGATACGCACTCGGCCACAAACTTCTTTCTCGGGAGGCAGCTTGCCGCCGAATCGGCAAAAGATCCTGATTGTCGACGACAACCCAACACACCTGGAGATTTACGAGCTGCTGGTGAAGCAAGCGGGATATGAGCCGGTACCCGCCCTGGTGTCTATTGGAAGCCCCAAAATCCCCCACGACCATGCCATTGGCCTGGTCCTGCTTAACTACAACCTCAATTCGGCGCGGTCTCCGGTCGAGATTGCGCAAGAGCTCCAGGGACTCTATCCGTTTGCGCCGATTGTCCTGCTCTCCGACGGTTGGGGCCTTCCCAACGACGTGGCTCCCTATGTGACGGCCTTCGTGCGCAAGGGGGCATCGGAGAGGATCCTTCGCACCATCGCCCTCCTGTTGCCCGGCGGCGAGAACGCCAGGCCGTCCGGGCAGGAATCGGATTAAGGCCCGCGGTAGCTGCGAGCCGCATTCGAGAGATCGTTCTACTTCGCCGGGCGCCAGCGGAGGATCGGTTTGCGCGCGGCCTGGACCTCGTCGAGGCGCGAGACGCGCGTCGAGTGCGGCGCTGTCTTCACCAGTTCCGGCGTCTCTTCGGCCTCGCGCGCAATCGCGCGCATGGCGGCGATGAAGAGGTCGAGCTCCTCCACCGATTCGCTCTCCGTCGGCTCGATCATCAGTGCCCCATGGACGATGAGCGGGAAGCTGACCGTGTAGGGATGGAAGCCGTAGTCGATGAGGCGCTTGGCGATGTCGCCGGTTCTGACGCCGAGGGCCGCCTGGCGCTTGTCCGAGAAGACGACCTCGTGCATTGACGGAGTCTGGTAGGGCAGGTCGTAGCGGTCTTCGAGCTTTTTGCGGATGTAGTTGGCGTTGAGCACGGCGTCCTCGGTGGTCTGGCGGAGGCCGTCGGGGCCGTTGGCCAGAATGTAAGCGAGGGCGCGGATGAACATGCCCATGTTGCCGTAAAAGGCGCGGACGCGGCCGACGGAGCGGGGGCGGTTGTAGTCCCAGTGGAGGTGGTTCGCACCGTTCTGGTTTTGGACGAGTACGTCATCAGGAAGCGGGGCGCGGAAGAGCGGCGGGCAGCCACCGGGGGTGGGGTCGGCGTTCTCGGACTCCCAGCTTGCTGCGTCGGGGCAACCCTTCGGGCCGTCCTGGCTTCGGACCAGCACTGGGATGGGGAGAAAAGGCTCAAGAAACGCTTTGCATGCTACAGGACCGGAGCCGGGGCCGCCGCCGCCGTGGGGCGTGGAAAAGGTCTTGTGCAGGTTGAGGTGCATGACGTCTACGCCGAAGTCGCCGGGACGGACCTTGCCGACGAGGGCGTTCATGTTGGCGCCATCCATGTAGAGCAGGGCGCCTTTGGCGTGGAGGATGTCGGCGATCTTGTGGATCTGGCTCTCGAAGACGCCGATGGTGGAGGGGTTAGTGAGCATGAGGGCGGCGGTTTCTTCATCCACCTGGCGGGCGAGGGCTTCGAGGTCGATGGTGCCTTCGGCGCTCGATTTGAGGTTTTCGACCGTGTAGCCGCAGATGGCGGCGGTGGCGGGGTTGGTGCCGTGGGCGGAGTCGGGGATGAGGATCTTGCGCCGAGGATTGCCCTGGGACTCGTGCCAGGCGCGGGTGAGCAGGATGCCGGTGAACTCGCCGTGCGCGCCGGCGGCGGGCTGGAGGGTGATGGCGTCCATGCCGGTGATCTCGAGGAGGCAGCGCTGAAGGAGCTCGATGATTTCGAGCGCGCCCTGGGCGAGAGATTCGGGACGGTATGGATGGGCTTCGGCGAGGCCCTCGATGCGGGCGACGGCCTCGTTCACGCGCGGGTTATATTTCATCGTGCAGGAGCCGAGCGGGTACATGCCGAGATCGATGGCGTAGTTCCAGGTGGAGAGGCGGGTGAAGTGGCGGATGATCTCGATCTCGCTCAGCTCCGGCAGCAATGCGGGCGCGTCGCGGAGGGTCGCGCCGAGCACGGCTTTGGCGTTGACGGCGGGCACGTCGAGCGGGGGCATCTTGTAGGCGCGCTTGCCGGGCGCGGATTTTTCGAAGACCAGAGACTCGTTCTGCGTCTGGTGGGGGCGGACTTTGCCGGTGGTGCGGGGTGTCGGGGTTTCAGATGATGCCATTCGTTATGCCTCGCTTCCTAGCTTTGTAACAGGGCACGACTTCAGTCGTGCCGCAGATCGGCTGACTTAGTCTCCGGGCTTTAGCCCCTGAGCGGTTTGCTGCTCTGCAGCTGCCTTCGCGGCCGCCTTCTTGTCAGCCAATGTTCGAAAGCAATAACGATAGTCTTCGTCATCGCGGACCAGTCCCGCCTTGATCGGGCTGGCCGCTATATAGGCACGATGTTTCAGGAAGCTGTCCCTGTCCATGACCTGCACCTCGGAAAACCCACGCTGCCAAACCTCGCCTTTTGATCCTAGCTCGCGAGAAAGGCGATAAGAAAATCTGCCCTTGACCAGTTGCATAGCCTTCTCGATGGTCATGCCTTCATCGATTGTCACAAGGAGATGGAGGTGATCGGGCATAATCACGAAATCGTCCAGCCGGAACGCCTTTTCCGCGACAAGGGTGCGCAATACATCGATCAGCAGTTCTGCGTTACGATCCACCTGAAAGAGACTCCGTCCCATGCTTGCCTTGGTGGTTACGAAAAAGGTTCGCTCGGGCCGCAGGATTGCGTCTGAAGACGAATTGCGTCCCGGTCGCGCCATAGCAGGGGCTAAAGCCCGGTTCTCCTTCTTGCATCCGTTGCGGCACGACTGAAGTCGTGCCCTGTTACAAAGCCCGCCGCGTCGAATTCCCCCGCAGCCTTAAGACTTTCCACTCCTGCATGTCATCCTCGGCGGCGCGGGGGCCGGAATTTGCCGTGCTTGCTGCCATTACTTGTGCCTCGTTGTTTCGTCAGCATCGGATTTCTTTGGCCAGCGTTTCCAGGTTCGAATCGCTACGTAAGCTTGGCTCATTGCGGCTATCCAGTAGAGGACTGCCAGCCAGAGAGTGTCGGAATTCATCTGAATCACGCCGAGCGTTGCCAAGGCGCACGCGAAGAGAAATATCCCTAGGATGCCTGCGACTCTACTCTTCTGCTTCGCAGCAAGAGTGATAAAGAGCGCAGCGCCGGCTAACTCCGTATAGATTGAGACGCCAATCATTTCTCGCCTCCCTAAACTCCGACCTATGCCTCGACCAGCCCCGCCGCCAGCACCAGCGCGGCCGTATCAATCGTTTCGCGCGGCATGATCTCTGTGGCGCACCAGAGGGTGGCGTTGCCGAGCTCGGGATACCAGCGGCTCAACTCAATGCCGCCGACGATCTTGTTCTCTAAGAGGCGCTGGCTCCAGAGTGACGGGAGTTCGACGGTGTCGAGAACGAACTCATGGAAGTGGGGCGAGCTTGCGAATAACTGTCTGACGCCGGACTGCGCCGCGAGGGTGTGGGCCGCGTAGTGGGCTTTAGCCAGGTTGTGCTCGGCCAGCTCACGGATGCCTTCCTTGCCGTAGACGGTGAGGAAGATGGTTGCCATGAGCGCGACCAGCGCCTGGTTGGTGCAGATGTTCGACGTGGCCTTTTCGCGGCGGATATGTTGTTCGCGCGTCGCCAGGGTCAGGACGAACCCACGATTCCCGGCGCCGTCGACGGTCTGGCCGACGAGGCGGCCGGGCATCTGGCGGACGTGTTGCTCCTTGGCGGCGATGACGCCGCAATACGGACCGCCGTAGCCGATGGGGACGCCGAAGGATTGGGCCTCCATGCTGACGATGTCGGCCTCGACGGGCGGGCGAACGATGCCGAGTGAGACTGCTTCGGCGATGGAGACGATGAGGAGCGCGCCTTTGGCGTGGGCGAGGTCGGCGATGGCCGGGATGTCTTCGATGACTCCGAAAAAGTTCGGACTTTGCACGAGGACGGCGGCAGTTTCTTCGGTGACCTCGGCTTCAAGAGCGGCCAGATCGACGCGGCCGGTTTCGGGGTCGTAGCCGGCGAGGGTGGAAGGCAGGCCCTGATGCTTGGCGTAAGTGGCCAGGACTTCGCGGTACTCGGGATGGACGGTGCGGGCGACGACGGCCTTGTGGCGGCCGGTGACGCGGACGGCCATCATCACCGCTTCCGCAGCTCCCGTAGAGCCGTCGTACATGCTGGCGTTGGCCACGTCCATGCCGGTGAGCTCGGCGATCATGGTCTGGAACTCGAAGATGGCCTGCAGCGTGCCTTGGGTGATCTCGGCCTGGTAGGGCGTGTAGCTGGTGAGGAACTCGCCGCGCTGGACGAGGGAGTCGATGACGACGGGACGGTAGTGGCGATAGGCGCCGGCGCCGAGGAAGCTGGCATAGTCTGTCGAGTTTTTCTGGGCGGCGGCACGAAAGTACGCGACGATCTCGCTCTCGGCCTGCTGGCGCGGGACGCGGAGGTCGCGGGCGAGGCGGTACTCGGCGGGGATGACGGAGAAGAGGTCGTCGATGGATGATGCGCCGATCTCGGCAAGCATCCGTTCGCGTTCAGCGGGCGATTTGGGTAGGTAGCGCATGGGTCCCTCCGGGACCAGTAGTCAGTGATCAGTAGTCGGTCTTGACGGCCGGTTTTCAGAAGTCGGCCATTGCCGGCTGATGATTCGTGCACGACCGTCATTCCGTATCAACTATTATCCGATGGGCGAGTGGAGCCGGAGGGCACAGTCGACGGTCGGTTCATGCTGCATCTCAGTCCCTTGTGAAAGGAGCGCAATGGACGGCGGGTTGCGCAGCATGTACTTAGAGCAAAACCAGGGTTGCTATGTTCTGTTGAGTGTCGGTCAAGGTCGCTGCTCCCTGGGGTCCCACCCCATCGACGAAGACTCGTTGCTGGAGATCCCGGGTTCGTCGCGTCGACTTGAGTGAAGCGGCTCCGGGATACACCTGCCCTGGTTTTGCCGAAGGGCCGGCAGGTGACCACTGACGGCCCTTCGCGGAGAACTGACCACTGATCACTGACCACTGTAGTTATCAGCTCACGAGCTCCTCGGAGATATAGGCCTCATAAGCCGCTGCGTCGAGCAGGCTATCGAACTGCGCGGGATCGGAGAGTTCCACCTTGATGATCCACGTGCCATGAGGGTCCTCGTTGATCTTGTCGGGCGCGGTCTTCAGCTCTTCATTCACGGCGGTCACAGTGCCGGAGACGGGCGAGAAAAGGTCGCTGACGGCCTTCACGCTCTCCACGGAGCCGAAGGTTGCGTTGGCCGTCACCGCGTCGCCCACCTTGGGCGCGTCCACGTAGACGATGTCGCCGAGCGAGTTTTGCGCGTAGTCGGTAATGCCGATAACGCCGATGGTTCCCTCGAGTTGGATCCACTCGTGCTCGCGGGTATAGCGGTACTCCGTTGGGTAGGGCATGGTCTCTCAGCTCCTTGGGTAAGAGGGCGTCTCATCCTCAGTGTACGTTGCGGGGCCGGGGCGTGGGTTGAGGAAAAGGCCCGGCGGCTGTGGCGGGACGGTTAATCCTTGAAGTATTTCCCGTGCCCGCCGTTCTTCCACGGGTCGTAGTGCGCGGCGAAGTTGGCGCGCTGCTCGATGCTGGGATGGGTGAAGAGCCAGAACTCGATGAAGGGGCTGGGGTGCGGGTCTTCCAGCCAGGCGCGGCCGAGGGCATTGAAGGCGGCAACGGCGGTCTTCTGTGGATCGGGCACGATGCCGTGAATGGCTTCCTGCCCATAGATGTCGGCCTGGTGCTCAAAGTGGCGGCTGACGGCATTCGAAATCGGTTCGGTGAGGAACCCGGCGATGGACAGCGTAAACAGAAGCACCACGAATCCGGCGCGGCTGGCGAGGTTTTCGATCCTCCATTGCCTGCCGCGCCGGCGCACCATCCAGGCCGCCACACCCGCACATCCCCAGAAGACGAAAAATGAGCCAGCGGCGGAGAGCGCGAGCCCCTTGGCGATGTGATGCAGCACGTAGTGGCCGGTTTCGTGCCCGAAGATGAACAGGATCTCGTCGTCCGGAATGCGCCCGGCCGTCGTGTCCCAGACCACGATGCGCTTCGAGGGGCCGATGCCCGTGACGTAGGCGTTCAGGCCGTTGGTCTTGGCGCTCGCCTTCATCAGGAACATCCGGCTGGGCGGGATGTGAATGCCGGTGCGCGCAACCACCTTCTCAAGCTGCTGGACCAGCGCCGGGTCGGTTTTCTGGAGCGGTTCGAAGCGATCGAACAGCGGGTCGATTACGAGAGGCGCCGCAAAGGTTGCGATCACCATGATGGGCACCGTTGCCGCCCAGGCCCACAACCAGAACCGGCGCGGCGCGGCGCGCACGATCCAGTGGAAGAACAGGAGCAGGGGCGCTCCTACAAGGAGGGCGAGACCGAAGTAGAGGATCCAGTCTCTCAGCCAGCCGGCCCAGCTTTGCACACTGATGCCGTAGCCGCGGCTGAAGTGCTCACCAATCCAGGCGAGCGGAAGCAGCGCGAGAAGATTGACGGCCAGGAACGCGGCGAAGAAGATCAGGCCTTGCAGCCATCGGACGCTGGCGATGCGCCGGGACCAGGTTTCCAGCCAGGCGGCCGCGCGCGTGGCCAGCAGGAGCCAGAGGATGGCGATGCTCCAAACCGAACCGAGGATGTCGAGAAGATTGCGGATACGGCTGAGGGCGATGGCCCTGGCCAGCTTGTCGGGCGGGAGCTGGTAGGCCTGCTTCGCGGCTGGCGGTGGGGAGGATACGGCCGATTGGGAGGCATCCTGATCTGGCGGCGCGGACTGAGGCGCACAAACAGCGCCTCCCCCACAGAGCAGCGCAAGCAATAGCGCAGTTGCCGCCAAAGTCCGGCCAACCCACGCCAATGAAGAGAACCCGGAAACTGCAGTCAGCCTGAACACCCGCGCACCTGCAAAGCCCTCGTTGCGGACAGTTCAAGTCTAAATGCTAGAGTTTCCGCGCGTCGGAGTTGGTTATGCGCAACAAACGCGCCTGGCCCGCGTGTGGCCTCGCTGCCAGCGTCTCCCTGCGCGCTGCGGCGCAGAGCTTACTGGCCCCCGGCCGCTCCGGTGCCGTTGTCCAGATGGGCGATCTGATTGAAGGTTGTGCGCAGGTACTTGTGCGGATTCACCGGCACGCCGTCTACCCGCACTTCATAGTGAAGATTGGGGCCGGTGGTGCGGCCGGAGACGCCGACATAACCGATAATCTGCCCGCGCGAGACGTGTTCGCCCGGAATCACCGTAATTGACGAGAGATGTGCGAAGATGGTCATCACGTGATGGCCGTTGTCGATGACAACGGTGCGGCCGTAGCCGTGGCCCATGTCCGCTCCCGTCACTTCGCCATCGCCGGTCGCGCGCACCGGTGATCCGTAAGGGGCCGCGATGTCTATCCCGGTATGAAACTCGCCTTCGCCGTCGATTGGGTCGAGCCGTTCACCGAAGCTCGAGGTCACGCGGCCCTCCAGGGGCCACAGCGTAGGCGCAGCCGCCAGCGCTGTCCAGTCGCCCGTAAAGCTCGGTGAGAGCCCGCTTTCGAGCGCGAGGGAAACACGCCCTGAAAGCGCGTCGTCACGCAGCGCCGAGAGCTGGTCGATCGAATGCGCCACTGCCTGTGCGCTCACGTTGTTGCTGGTCGCCAGGGTCGGGGCCACGGGGGCCGCTGCGGCGCTAGCGGCCGGTTGCTTGGCCGCCGTCAACCGGCTCCGGCGCAATCCGTACAGCGCCGAGACCTCGCTCGCCAACGCGCCCAGCGACGCCACCTGCACGTCCCGGTCGTGGGCGATCTGCGCCATCTGCTTGTAGTCTTTGCGGAGCGTCTCCCGCTCCAGGCGCATCTGGTTGTAACTCTCGGTCTTCAGCAGCATTCGGGTATAGGAGCCCGCCAGCCCGACAATGGTGAACGCTCCCACCACCGCAGCGGCGACGAACCCATACACGTAACCGAGGGGAAGGGGAATCTTGCGGATTCTTCCATCCTCGTCGCGGGCCACAAAAAGTATGTAATAGCGCTTGCGCAGCATCTTTGCCTTTCGTCCCTGTCCTCTGAGCAGAAGCCGCAATTCGCCATTGATCGTGCGAGGCGCGAAACATGACGGGCCGCTGGGCCCACGAAAAAACGTACACGCCAACCGGGCGCAAGGGGTGAACTTCCGTTGAGCCTAACAAAGCACCCAAGGCCAGGTCAACGGCGAAGATCACAGCGAATCCAAGCGGTTACAGCCTAACATTTCCCCGCGGTTGCCCGCTGCAGGCTGCGAATGCCGGTTCCCATTCTCTTCTCGGCCGCCGGGAGCTGCGGCAAAGCGCTCCGGCGGCTCTTTTCTTCCTGAATCGAATCAAATCAGCGATGACATGAGCGGTCCATCCCACCTTGGTCTGCTGAAGTTCCCATTCGGTAGCATTCCCATTTTGGCACGCACATCACGGCCCGGCAGGCGGTCGTCTCCATGCCCTATTCTCTAAATAGATGCAACCGGTCAAGGCGAGAGCACCGATGCCGGCGCAGCCTGGCGAGCTGGGCTTGCTCCGGCGTATCCGCGAGAGGGCGAAGGACTTCGGGGGCGCCCGCCTGCGTCTCGGCATCGGGGACGACTGCGCCCTTCTCAAGCCGCGCTCCGGCGAGGAGCTGGCCGTCACCACCGATCTCTCCATCGAGGGCCGTCACTTCAGGCTCGACTGGCATCCGCCAGAAAGCATCGGTCATCGGGCCCTGGCGCGCGGCCTCAGCGACCTGGCGGCCATGGGCGCCAGGCCCGTTGCCATCTTTCTTTCCCTGGGTTTGCCGCGAGAGCTTACCGTCCCGGCAAGCCGCGGCCGTTCGGCGATGAGCCGCCCCTGGATCGACCGCTTTCTCGACGGCTTTCTGGCCCTGGCCGAGGCTTTCAAGACTCCGCTGGCCGGGGGCGACCTTGCCGAGTCGCCTCTGGCCGTGGCCGACATTGTGCTGATCGGGGCGGTCGCACGAGGCAGGGCGCTTTTGCGGTCCGGCGCCCGTCCGGGCGATCTGCTGTACGTCACGGGCAGTCTCGGCGGAGCGGCCGCCGGTCTTGCCCGGCTGGCCAGCCTGGCGAGAGATGCATCGCGGCCCGCAGCTCCGTCCGGCCCGCCGGGCTCCCTGCGGATTCCGGAAGAGCTCGGGCAGATCCTCGCACCGCACCTCTATCCCCGGCCGCGCATCGCCCCGGGGCTGCGGCTGGCCGGGGGCGGACTGGCGACCGCAGCCATGGACTTGAGCGACGGCCTCTCGACCGACCTGGCGCATCTGTGCGATGAGTCGGGCGTGGCCGCCGAGGTCGATGCTGCCGCGCTTCCGGTCCACGCCGGCGCGACCCTCGAACAGGCCCTCCATGGGGGCGAGGACTACGAGCTGCTCTTCACGGCCGCACCCACGGTTCGCATTCCGCGCTCTTTCGCAGGAGCGCCGTTGACGCAGGTTGGCCGCATCGTCCGCCCGCGCAAAAGCAGACCGCGGGTGGCTCTCATCACCGCGGAGAGCAAAGCAGCTCTCGAGCCGCGCGGGTGGGAGCATTTTGCGTGATCCCGCAGGGACCCGGGTCCAGCGCGGCGGCTCGCAGTTGCGCGTGAGATTAGCGGTGCGGCTATCATCAGTATTGTCATGTCTTCAGGCAAGATGCGTGTCAAGAAACGCGTGCGGTTTATACCTTTGCCTCACAGCGGGCTGCACCCGGGCAGCGCGCGCAACGCTCTCTCCAGCAGGCTCGGCGGGGTATGAGAACGATGGACGAAGTCCGCTGGATTGAATCCCACGCAACTGAGAAGCTTGCCATTGTTCTGCGGCCGCGCGGAGGCGAGTGGCTGCGCGACGAGCTTTTGCGCTTCAAGGAGGACGGGCTGGAGACCCTGGTCTCGCTGCTGGAGCCGCGTGAGGCGGAGTGGCTCGGCCTGGCCGAGGAGGGCCGTCTGGCGGAAGAGGCCGGCCTGCATTTTCTCTGCCATCCTATCCGCGACACCTGCGTGCCGTCCGACGTCGCGAGCTTCCGGGAATTTGTGATTGCGCTGGCCGAACGGCTGCGCAAGGGCGAGCACATCGGCGTCCACTGCCGCGGCAGCATCGGCCGGGCCACCCTGACGGCCGCGTGTACGCTTGTCGAACTTGGCTGGAAGCCGATTGCGGCTCTGTTTGCGATTGAGACCGCGCGCGGCTGTCCCGTGCCCGACACCGAGGAGCAACTGCACTGGATCCTCAACTACAAGGCGCAGGAATGACGGCGCCGGAGCGGATCCTCGACTTCAGTTTTGCCCATCGCTGGGGTGCGGAGATATTGCCCGCGCGGCCCGCCATCCTGCCGGCGCGGCACTTCGTGTATCCGCGCGAAGTGGAGGAGATCGACCGGGGCGCGCTGGAGGTGCTGGTGCGGCGCGAAGACGAGAGCGCGCCGCCCTTTCTCGCCACCTGTGCGCTCGGCTTCCGCGATCCGGCCGCGCCCACCGGACTCTGGTCGGCGCCCCATCCCGATTGGCTCTGCGCCGTATCGGGCGGCTACGCCTACCTCATCGACACCACGGCGCCCGAGCGTTTCGCGATGCTGGCCTACCGTCCGGTTCTCGAAGTGCGCGCCGTTCCTGGCGCTGGCCTGCTGCTCTTTGTGGGCCACTGGTCCATCCTGGCCTGGGGCCGGGACGGCCAGGCATGGGAGTCGGCGCGGCTCTCCGACGAGGGCGTAACCATTACCGGAATCGAAGACGGCGCACTGCGCGGAACGGGCTGGGCGATGCGGACGGACAAGGAAACGACGTTCGTGCTCGATCTGCGGACCGGACAAACGATGGGGGACGACCCGGCGGCGAAAGTGGGGCAGCCAGGTTAAAGCGATTTCGACTCAAGCGGCGGGCTGCTGCGGCCTTCCACTCCGCGGCAGCCCGCCCGGTTACAGCCCTTTCGGAATTGGTGCAGATCGGAGAAAGAATCTCAAGTGTCCTCTTCGTTAAGAAAGAGCCACCTCTCACGGAGATCGTAACGTCTGCGTGAACTCCGAAAATGCTCTACCTCACTGGTTGTTGTTACTGCCGGCCGGACCGGGCTCGACCACGATGAATCCGGTGCCACCCTGGGACCAGACGAGGAGCAGAACGTTCTGGCCGGCCGGGATGGCCTGCATCTGGCTCTGGAACTCCTGAACCGTGGTCACGGGATGGCGGTCGACTTGCATGATCACGTCACCCGGCGCTAACCCGGCGGCGTCGGCGGCGCTGCCGGAGCGGACGCTTTGAACGGCCACGCCGTGGATGTCGTCGGGAACGTTGAGCTGCTGGCGCAGTTGGGGAGTGAGGTCCTGCGCGGTCAAGCCGAGCTCGACATGGCCCTTCTCACCGGGAGCGCTGTTTCCGGCTTCCTGACCGTTGGTATGAAACTCGCCGAGGGTGGTGTGGATGGTCATGGGCGCACCGTCGCGCAGGATGCCGAGAGTAACGGGGGTGCCGGGCGTCGATTCGCTCGAATCCAACTGCAGGTCGCTGGCGTTTTCAACCGTCTTGCCGTTGAAGGTGCGGATGACATCGCCCTGTTTGATGCCGGCACGGCTGGCGGGGGAATCGGGCACGACCTGTCCGACCACGGCGCCCGAGGCACTGGGCACCTTGAAGAAGGAGGCCATCTCCGGGGTGACGTCCTCGATGCTCATGCCGAGGTAGCCGTGCTGCACCTTGCCGGTCTTGATGATTTCGCTGACGTAGTGCTCGGCGAGCTGGGAGGGGATGGCGAAGCCGGCGCCGGCGAAGGAGCCGCTGGAGGTGTAGATGAAGGTGTCGACGCCGACCACGCGGCCATAGGCATCGACGAGCGGGCCGCCGGAGTTGCCGGGGTTGATGGCGGCGTCGGTCTGGATGAAGTCGCGGGGTGCGCGGGCGTTGTTACTGGGGTTGACGCCGCGATTGACGGCGCTGACGATGCCGCGCGTGACCGAGAACTGGAGGGTGCCGAAGGGGCTGCCGAAGGCCAACACGGTTTCGCCCTGCTTGAGGTTGGCTGAATCGCCCCAGGGTACGGTGGGAAGATCAGTGGCATCGATCTTGATCACGGCCAGGTCATCGAGTTTGTCGACACCGATGACCTTCGCAGAGAAGATGCGGCGATCGTGGAGGGTGACCTGGATGCGGGTGGCGCCGTCGACGACGTGATGGTTGGTCACGATGTAGCCGTCGGGCGAGATGATGAAGCCGCTGCCGATGGCCTGCTCAAACTGTGGCTGCTGCTGGCCCTGCGGACCGCCGAAGAAGAACTGCCGGAACCCGGGCGGCAGATCCTGGGGGGGAATACCGCCAAAGCCTCCTCCGTCTCCTTCCTGTTGGTTCTGGTCCGGGTGTTCCTTGGCAGTCACGTAGATGTTGACGACTGCGGGCATGACGCGGCCAGCCACCGCTTCAACGGCGTTGTTGAGCGAGATCAGCGGGGCGATGGCGCTCGAGTCAAGCTGCGGAGCCGGAGCGCTGGCGGCGGCCTGGACGACGTTGCGGCCAATCAGGAACGAGGCCGCAAAGAGAACCGTGGCAAGGACGCCGGCGGGGACAGCGAGTTTCTTGAGTCTGACTACTAATGAATTAGTTGGGCCGTTCATGGCTACCTCTCATTGGGGTTGAAGTGCAGGTTTAGAGTTGGATCACGAGCCAATTGCCGCGCAGGACGGCGTTGGCGGGCAGCTTTCCGTGGAAGGTCCTGGGATCGACACGGAGGAAGAGCCTGGTGACCAGAATGCGGCGTGTTGCTGAGCTTGAGTTTGATGCCCCGGGCCCGCCATCCCGGTCGGTTCCGTTGCCTGATCCGGTGTTCCCGGGGACGGCGTCAGCGGTTGTCTGCTTGACGGCCGAATATGGAGAGGCGGGAACCTGCTCCCAAGTGGTGAGCACCATCCAGCTCTGCTCGGTGACGGGCAAGGCTGGATCGCCGGTAACGTGCTGCATCAGCAATTCCGCGTGTGCCGAGTGTTCGAGGTGGGACTCGGCGGCGGGACCGGAGAGTTGGGCCAATTCCTGCGGGGCCGGGGCGGTTGCGGATGTGCGGAGGGCCCGATCGATCGGCTGGGGAACGGGTTTGCTGGCAGCTACGGCTTCAACCGCATGGGGCGCGGGGAGATGGCGGAACGGATGAGCCGGCAGCGCGGAGTGTGGGCGCGCGGAACGGGCAGGAGGCGTGGGTGCGAAGGCAGCCGGCGGCGGGAGCGGCATGATGCGGGCCTCGAGCCGGGCCGGGGCTTGCAGCGGATCGTGCGCGGCAGGCTGGACGAAGGCAAATAGTTGCGGGCAGCGGGCCAGTTCGATGGAACCGAAGACGAGGGCAGTGGCCGCGGCGCCGAGGGCCACGCGCGCTGCAAGCGGATGGAGGGTGCGGTTGCGGCGCAGGACGCTGTGGACGCGGTGCGCGAGCTCGGGGCGGCGCTGCCAGGCGCCGAGAGAGAGCGCGTCGGCGCGGCGGGCCAGATTTCGAGCCAGGCTGCGCTCGAGGCCGCGCTCGGCGAGGCTGGTGAGGCAGGCGGCGTAGGCGCGCGGGGCGCGGGTGACGCGGACCACGCCGTCGTCGCAGGCCATCTCGCGCTCGCGGCACAGCCGGCGCTCAATCCAGGCCAGCGCGGGGTTGAGAGGGAAGAGAACCAGGCAAAGCTTTTGCAGGAAATTGGTCCAGTCGTCGGCGCGGCGGAGGTGCTCGGTTTCGTGGAGGACGATCTGCTCAAGCTCACCCGGAGTGAGGCGCTCGAAGAGCCAGGCGGGAACGAGGATGCGCGGCAAAAGGAAGCCGATGACGCCGGGGCGCTCAATCCTTTCTGTGGTGCAGATTTGCGCGGGGTGGCGCCCAGGGCGATGGAGGGCCGCGGTGAGCGCGGCGAAGCGGTCACTCCCGATCGGGACCGGGGTGGCCGACTCCCAGAGCCTGCGCAGGCGGAGGGTGTGCAGGGCGAGATCGGCGGCGCGGTAGAGTGAGGCGGCCAGCCAGAGAGCGGCGATCAGGAGGCTCCAGCGGACGTCGAGCTGCCAGGGCGCGGATGCGGCTATCGCCGGGCCGGCCGCGGGGATAGCTGCCGGCGGGGGCGCCAGCCGGGCAAGCAGAGGAAGAAGCTGCAGACCGACGAGAGCGCCGAAGGCGGCGGCCCACAGGGCGAACCGCTGGGAGGCTGTGCCGCGCGGGGCGATACGGAGGCAGAAGCCGAGGCCGAGGGCGACGGCGGCACCCTGCCAGAGCGCGGTGAGCGCCAGGGCGGAGGACTCGCGGGCGGCTGCTTGCCAGGCGGTGGGGAGGGACTGGAAGGCTGCCTGAAGAAACTGAAGTGCGGGTTGAAGAAACGCGGCTGAGTGCATCGAACCAAACCCTTTGGGGCTAAATCCTTGGATGCTGAATCGTTTCGAGATGAAATCCTGTCTCTGCTATCCCTCTTCCGAGCCATCGGGCGGCGCGCCTCGGATGGCTTCCTTCAACCGTTCGAGCTCCTGGGGCGAGATCTCCTCGTCCTGGATCAATGAAAGCAGCAGCCGCTCCCGCGAGTCGCCAAAGAAGCGGTTGAGCACGCGGCGAACCTCGGAGCGGCTGGCCTCGTCTTCGGCCACCGAGGGGCTGTAGATAAAAGCCCGGCCTTCCTGTCGATGCACTACGTAGCCCTTGCGTTCCAGGATGCGGATGGTGGTGAGGACGGAGTTGTAGGCCAGGGGCTCGGCTGCGGGCATGGCGGCCACGAGGTCGGTGACGGAGGAGTCGCCGCGCCGCCAGAGGATCTTCATGAGGCGGAGTTCGGCTTCCGTGAGCGTATTGGACTTCTTGGGAGGCATAGAGCGCGTTGCCTTGGAAGCGGGCCAGCTTCAACTCGGCGGGAGGCCGCTTCTTTGCTACTCGACCTCTTAGACTATCAACTAAAGGATTAGTTAGCAACCTTTGCCGTGCTTTTTTGCCGGCTTGGCGTAGGCTCATCTTTGAAAGGAACGAGGAATGGACCGAGAACTTTGCGAAGAGATGCTGAAGGTGGCGATCCAGGAGGCGCGTTACGGGTTGGCCGAGGGGGGGATTCCGATTGGAGCAGCAATGTTTACGCGCGATGGGAAGCTGGTGAGCAGCGGCCACAACCGGCGAGTGCAGCATGGCGATCCGAGTATGCATGGAGAGACGGACGCCTTCCGGCGGGCGGGGCGCCAGCGGAGCTACCGGGATCTGGTGATGGTGACCACGCTGGCGCCGTGCTGGTACTGCAGCGGGTTGGTGCGGCAGTTCCGGATCGGGGCGGTGGTGGTGGGCGAGAGCCGGACCTTCCAGGGCGGCGTGGAGTGGCTGCGGGAGAACGGTGTGGAGATTGTCGATCTGGATAACGCGGAGTGCCGGGAGTTGCTGGAGGGGTTCATTGCGAAGCATCCGGAGATTTGGAACGAGGATATCGGGGAGGAGTGAGAAGGCGAGGGTTCAAGTGAACCTTGCTCTCGAAGGACGTGAGTTTACGAGCACAACCATCGGAAGAATCTGAATGACAAGGCCCGGTTTGAACTGGCGATGCGCAACGTGTTCGGCAATCGCCTAACCTACGCGGAGTTGATCGGCACTGGCAGCGCCACGGCACAGCGACAAACAGCATGGGCGAGGCAAGCACAAACGCTGGCCTTGCTGGCTTCCCTCCGTTTGGACTTCAGTATTCGCTTCCCTTCCGTGACTGCGGATCTTGGGGAGCGGAAGAGCTTAGTCGTCCCCTCTTCGAATTTTTTCTTGCTTCCGATCCTTTGTGGTATTCGTGTTTCATCATCGTAAGTGCTCCACGTGGACAGCACCAAAGTATCGGAGTCCAATGCTGCATGGAAAATCATGATCCCCAGAACGAAAAGGAACACGCTGGTAGTAAAGAACAGCCAAACCAGAATTTTGATTATTTTTGGGGGTTTCAAGGACACGACTTCATAAAGCATCCAGGCGGAAAAATATACGAGCCAATAGCCGATAGACCAAAGGACAAGCGAAATGACGACTCCCCATATCCACTTGCTATCAGGGTGAAACGGGATTTTTTCGACCTTGCGGTTATCGTCTGCGGATGGCTCATATCTCTGGTCACTCTGTGCGTCATCGGCGCCTATACTTACGCCGCTTACGGTCAGTGGGAGGAAATGAGAAAGGCTACGAATGCCGCCACCGACGCCTCCCAGACTGCCGCTTGCGCATTGAGTGAAAACAGATGGCAGTTCGACAATACCCTGAGGCAAATGCAGGGTCAGACAAGTGCGCAACAAGAAGCTGCAAACGCCTCGCGGGAATCTGCCAGGGCCATGGGTGGACAAGTTGCTGCTGCGAATGAGGCCAATTCGATCTCTAAATTGGCCTTGGACGCCCAAACGCGCCCGTGGGTTGGCATTGAAGGAGGAGTCATCCCCGTTCCTGATACCCAGGACATGCGACGCCAAGGCAATAGCAAGATGCCGAATACGATACAGAGTATCGATGTTCAATTCAAGATGGAGAACTACGGCGGTTCCGTTGCGACACCAGTTGCCACTGATTTCGCGTTGTATAACGGAAGCAAACCGAATGAATCCCAGTTTGACAGAACTAAGGTATGTGAGTCCTCCGATTCGAACTTGCTTCGCCGAGAATGGTATATGGGTCTGGTCAGCATCTTTCCTAAGCAGATCACCGGATATAGAAAGGAAACGGCCCAATGCGCGAGCCAGGCATGCGGGCACACACCGTCGTACTTGGCCGCGTGCATTTCCTACCAACGCGACCAAATGCTGTACCACACACGGCTCCTTTATGTCGTCGAATACGCGGACGCTGATCCCGACACTGGCATATCGAAAATAATGAGGTTTAACCTTATCTACACAAGTACCGACGCGGAGGTAAAGCAGCAAACCAGCAAATAGCAGGGCTGGTATGTGAGCCAAGTATATATTTACCTTAGGTTCTGGGCCATCCCTCAGCGGCTGGAGCCCCTTCGATTTGATTGGGCTTACGGCACGAGTAAGCTCGCGTCCTTTCAAAACCACAGCAAGCCGTGTCCGTTCAAAACCACAGGAAGGTTGACGTTTTCCGCAGCCTGTTAATACTACAGTTGTATTTGCTTCTCGCGCAGATAGAGAGGCAACAGCCCGGGCCTTCTATGAGACGGCTGGGGCTGTCAAGGTTTTTGTCTTTGCATTTGTTTTTTCCTTATTGGCGTTTTTGTTTTTGGCTTTGCTTTCGCCTTTTCTCGTGAGTTGCATTCA
>Ga0335072_10003347_pt1 | contig 24210 bp, 21 predicted proteins | sample Lox_Sample_21_FD_206725 | JGI IMG/M metagenome (GOLD analysis project Ga0335072, IMG submission 206725) | Soil microbial communities from Loxahatchee National Wildlife Refuge, Florida, United States - Lox_Sample_2.1 | ecosystem: Environmental > Terrestrial > Soil > Wetlands | place: USA... | reverse complement strand
CTTTCTCTCCAACCTTATCCGTGTCCGCTTCCGGACGAGCCCTCGCGAATCCGAACATCCCGCGCCGCCGCTGCACCTAAGTTCCTCCCGCCAAACCCTTTCGTTACCACCGGCTCGTCCTTTTCCTGCTCCGGTTTCCCAATTGCTTCGTATGCTGATTCCGCTTCATTCCGTTTCCGCGGAGGGATCGTTCCATGGGCAACTGGACTCGTGATGTCCGCTTCAGCCTGCGCATGCTGGGCCGCAATCGCAGTTTCACTGCCATCGCCATCCTCGCTCTCGCCCTCGGCATCGGCCCCAACGTCGCCATCTTCAGCATCATCTGGGCCACCTTCCTCGCGCCCCTCCCCTATCCCAATCCCAGCCAGCTCGTCGTGATCTGGGACAAATACAAGGGAGAGCGCAATGGCACCAGCGCCGGCGACTTCGCCGAGTACGCCGCGCAAAGCCGCTCCTTCCAGCATCTCGATTTCCAGTCCTGGCTCCCGCTCCACCTCACCAATCCCGATCACTCCCAGGATGAAACCTCGGGGCTGCGCACCACCCCCGGCCTTTACTCGAAGGACTTTGTCATCCCCATGGCCCTGGGCCGCGACTTCCTTCCCGATGAGGGCATGCCCGGCAAGGATCACCTCGTCATCCTGACCCACCGGCTCTGGGCAACGCGCTTCCACGCCGATCCCAACATCCTCGGCAAGCCGATCCTCATCGACGACGAGCCCTATACCGTGGTCGGCGTCCTTACCGCCGGCACCTCGGACCGCATCGAAGGCACGCAGTTCGTCGTCCCCTACGCGCCGCGGGCCGATGAGAAGAACGGCCAGTACGGCAACGTCTTCGGACGTCTCAAGCCCGGCGCCACGCTGGCTCAGGCGCAGGCGGAACTGGCCACCATCGACAAACGCCTCGCTCCCAATCGTGGCGGAGGCACCACCGATGCCGCCTCCTGGTCGGTGGCCGTGGAACAGCTCAAGAACGACTGGCTCGACCCGAAGATCGTCCGCAATCTCTGGCTTCTCCTCGCCGCGGTCGGACTCGTCCTTCTCATCGCCTGCGCCAACGTCGCCAACCTGCTTCTCGCGCGCGGGTCAGCGCGCCAGCAGGAGATGGCTCTGCGCTCGGCTCTCGGCGCGACCCGCCGCCAGGTCTTCCATCAGCTCCTGACCGAAAGCGTCACGCTCGCGGTCCTCGGCGGTTCGGCCGGCATTCTCCTCGGCTGGGCCGTGATGAAGCTCGCCATGGCCTTGCTCCCCCTCGCCAAACAGGTCGCCGAAGCCGAAGTCGGGATCAATCTCGCGGTCCTGATCTTCGCTGTCGTCGTCTCCCTCATCGGCGGCGTCCTGTTCGGCTGCGCTCCGGCATGGCAGGCCGCCCGACTCAACCTCAGCGACACCCTCAAGCAGGGATCCCGCGCCATCTCCGGCCGCAGCCGGACGCGCACCCAGGGCATCCTCGTCACCATCGAGTTCGCGCTCGCCCTGACTCTGCTCGCCGGGGCCGGCCTCGTCCTGCACAGCTTCTGGAACCTCAGCCGCATCGACTTCGGTATCACCACGGAGCACATCCTCACTGCCGGTCTGCAACCTTCCACGACCACGCGCCCGGGTCAGCAGAACTTCCCACCGCCCGCGCAGATCAATACCACCCACCACCAGCTGCTCGAGAAGATCCGCGCCCTTCCCGGCGTCCGCGATGCGGCCCTCACCACCGCGACTCCTCTGGAGGGAGGCGGAACCTTCCCCTTCACCATCGCCGGCCAGCCCACCGATCCGAAGAACTCGCCCGTCGCCGACCTCGAGGCGGTCACGCCCAGCTACTTCTCGACCCTCGGCGTTCGTCTGGTCAGCGGCCGCTTCCTCTCCGACTCCGACACGCTGGGCAGCCCGCTCTCCATCGTGGTCAACCAGACCTTCGTCCACCGCTACCTCGCCGGCAAGGACCCCTTCACGCTGCACCTGCTGCTTCCCGTACCGCAGCCCGGTGAGAACAAGCTCGGCCCCCCGATCCCGTTCCAGATCGTCGGCGTCTACCATGACGTTCACAACAACGACAAGCTCACCGGCGCATCGCAGCCGCAGATGTTCGTCTCCCTGTGGCAGATCCCATGGCCGTATGTGGCTCTGGCCGTGCGCACCGCGGTCGACCCCGGCGCGGTCACCAGCAGCCTGCGATCCGCGGTCGTCTCCGTGGCGCCCAATCTCGCCGTCACCCGCGTGCAGACGCTGCGCGAGATCGTCCAGGACCAGATGGTCAGCGACCGCTTCGGCATGGTCCTGTTCGCCGGGTTCGCCGCGGTCGCGCTGCTGCTGGCGGCTCTCGGCATCTACGGCGTCATGTCGTTCGCCGTCGCGCAGCGGACCCATGAGATCGGCCTGCGCATGGCGCTCGGCGCGCAGAAGAGCCAGGTGGTCGGGCTGATCGTGCGCGGAGGCATACGCCTGGCGCTGCCCGGTATGGTCTTCGGACTCGTCGGCGTGCTCTCGCTGGGCCGCTTCATGCGCTCGACCCTCTACGGGGTCGGTGCGGTCGACTACGCCAGCACCCTCCTGGTCGCGGCGATCCTCTTCGCCGTCGCCGTCATCGCGTGCTGGGTGCCGGCGCATCGCTCGGCCGATGTCGACCCTATGGTGGCCCTCCGCGAGGAGTAGCGGCGCGGCTCCTGGACCTGGCCGGAGCGTGAGGGGAACCGCTGCGCGATACCCCGCGGGGAAGGGGGGGTTCCTCGTGTTGACTTGTTTTCAGCGACTTAGGCGGGGCGGGTTTTGCAATTGATACAAAACAAGTCAGTTGCAACGGCAATAATATACTTGACAAAGTGTCCAGAATCGGCAGACTGAGGATGCCGTGACAGGGCTTATTAGCATGGGCACTTCTCGCGCTTTGGCCGGGAGGCTCTTCTAGATTGCAGACCCGCCGTCCACTTCTGGTACCACTCATTGCGAACACGAGTTGCTTCTAAATCGCTTTCGTCGTCCTTTACTGCTTGCCGTAGTGCGTCCTCATTGTAGGTGCGAACCATCAGCCAATCGTCTTTCTGGCGACCCCTCCAATCTAGTAGACAGGCTGTAGCGAATGGACTTGCCGGAGTACCAAAAAGAGTTTCGCACCCCTGCGAATATGTGCTCCAGGCCAAGATGTCGGCACCCTGCAGGCAAGGAACGTTCGCCTTACATCGGAATGAATAGTGACCCTCAAAAGCTCCTGGTTGCAGACTGTCAAATTGAGCCATCAGCATTTCAATCTCGTCACGGTCCCTACCGACCGCATTATCAAAGACCCACTCGAACGGGTGCGCTAGGTTACGCTCCACGCTCCAGTGGATGAGGAACTGTAACAGAGTGCGGAGCGCCCAGGTATAGTGATTTTGCCCGCCCTTAACCTTCCATTCTGCTGGCGTTGTGCTGTCAAACATTTCTTTGTTCACAACGAAGGCATAGCCAGCGGTACTGTTGCTTTTAATGATCTGGCGCGCACGCGCCAGCACTTGATCTACCTTGTCATCAGACCACCCCGCGTATTGCTCCTTGCGACGAGGACTTGCTAATTCTGCAGCATGAAGATACCTAAAACCGTGCTTCTCGCGAAGCCTCTCCCATAACTGATCAATGCGCGGGATTTTGATCGCGGGGATAATCAGCGCAGAAGCCACGGCGAGCTTTTGGTCTGGAGAAGTCCCGCTGTCATCTACGTAAATGGTGAACACGACGAGATTCACCTCTTTCCAGCGTCTGCCGTAAGCACTCATTAGAAAATGCTGAGTGTGGAAAATTGTTTGACTCAGAGCGCACAATCGCCTACCCTTCTCTCCAGAGAAGAGAGTTGGCGAACCGTCCCACAGTTCCGGCTAGGGAAGTGCGAGGGACAGCGGCTGCGCTCGACGAATTCACGCGCCGCATTCTTGCTGTACCGCACAGCAAGATCGCTGCGGCGCTGGAGGCTGAAAGAGCAGAGAAGCGAACGCGGCCTAGGCGTTCCGTTTCCCGCGCTTCTGCCTCCCGGCCCAAACGGGCAAACTAGAACGGGACTTCCGTTTCCTCCACCTTGCCGGTCAGGTCTGCATAGGTCAGCCGTTTGCCGCTGATTTGCGATACTGCCAGCGCGAACCGATCCGCGTCATTGAGCGGATTGTCTTTAGTGGTGCGATTATTGTAGCGAAAAACCTGTTCGGCAACGTAGCCGTCCAGGTGAAACGGCTCGACGGCAACATAGGTGCCCCGAAGAGTCCGCTTCAGTAGGCTCCAGAAGTTCTCTAAGCCATTGGTGTGAACTTCGCCCCGAACGTATTCCTGCACATGGGTGACGGTTTCGTGGATGTACTCCTGCGCTGCCAAATTCATATAAGAACTGGCGTTATCGGTGTAGACCTTCGACCCCCGCTCGACCTGATTCAGGATCGCGTTCTGAAGGGTTTCGCGCTTCACGTTCGGCACAACCTTTGCTCGAATCTGGCGACTCTCCCGGTCCAGCAGTCCCATGACCGCAATCTTCTCGGAATGCTTATGGGAGGCTTTCCAGTCCGCCACTTCGCTGCGCTTTTTCTGGATCGCTAGGCGACGGCTGGCGTGCATGTTCTTCGGGTTGCCGCCTACGAAAGTCTCATCGCTCTCGACAGCGCCGCCATTGCCACCCATTTTCACTTCGGGCTCCATGTTCATCGCCAAGCGAATCCGGTGAAGCATGAACCATGCTGACTTTTGCGTGACGCCGATAGCGCGATGGAGTTCGTAGCTGGAGATACCGTTCTTGCAGTTTGCGAGAAGCCAAAAGGCGGGGAGCCACTTCTCAAGCCGGATCGCTGAGTCTTCCATGACCGTCCCGGTTTTCAGTGTGAACTGCGGGGCGTCATGCTTCTCGCGGCAGTGCCAGCGGTTGTACTTCTCAAGAAAAAGAACGTTAGCCGATCCGCACCGGGGGCATTCCACTCCGTTGGGCCAGCGATTCGCAACCAGGTATTCATGGCAGCGGGTCGCATCGGAGAAGTAAATGATTGCATCGCGGAGGGTTTCGAGCTTCATGGTTCAATCATGCGCCCGAATCCATATTTTGTCAAGTATATTATTGCCGTTGCAACACGGCCGAGGTTGAGGTCAAAACTCGGCCGTATTGGCGTAGTTGATTGAGAAAAAATCACTTCGTACACGGTCGAGTTTGATTCAATCTCGACCATGTTTGATGGGAACTCGGTCGAGTTTGATATCAAACTGGGTCGAGTTTGCCCCCTCGGTGTATTCAGGCCATCGGGAGCGAAACGGGGTTGCGCCAGGACCCTGGGCGCCCACCCGCACGCCCTGGCGATAGATAGGTTTAGACAGCGCAGGGGGATGGCGCAAACCCAATCGAGCCCCCTGCGCAATTTTTTTGTTAACCCAACCCCTCCCCTCTCCGTATTACTCGGTGCATACAGAAATTCACTGCCCGAGGTAAGCCCATGCAAACCGACGTTGTAGCCTTGATCTCCGTTTTCGGCACCATCTGCTTCATCACCTGGACGATCTTCTCCTCCATCCGCCGGCTGCGCATGGCGCGCACCCAGGCGGACGTGCAGACCATCCTTCTCTCGCGCTTCGACTCGGCACAGAACATGAGTTCCTACATCCAGAGCGACGCCGGCAAGCAGCTGCTCACCGGTCTTCACTTCGAGCACGAGTCGCCGCTCGGCCCCATGCTGGCCTGCGTGCGCTGGGGCATCGTGATCATGTTTCTCGGCGCAGCGCTCTGCCTGCTGCGCGCCATGGGTGCGGTCGACTCCGACACCATCGTGCCGGGCGTTCTGGCGCTGGCGCTCGGCATCGCCTTCGAAGTGGCGGCCTTCGTCTCCTGGTATCTTTACCGCGCCCTGGGCCTGGCCGAGCCGCAGAAGAATGCCTGATTCCCGGGGCTCTCTGCGTTCTCCGGGTTTGAGTTTTTCGACCCCGGAGGCGGAACCGGCGATGGCCTGGCAGCGTAGAGAGGTGCATGGAACGAACGCCCGGAATCGTCAGTCTGGTCTTCGGCGAAGCGCAAAACAGCGCTCTGGACGAAGCGACATTCCGGCTCCTCTACGACGCCACCGCGCAGCCGCTCCGGGCGTATCTGCTGCATGTCTGCCGGCGTCCCGACGTTGCCGACGACCTGCTGCAGGAAACGTACTGCCGCTACCTGCTGCACAGGCGGACTGATATGGATGAGACCCAGACACGCTCGTACCTTTTCCGGATCGCGACGAACCTGATGCACGATCGGATACGCAGCCGGGTCGATCTCGCCGTTCCCGAGATCCCGGAACGCGGGGTTGCGCCCGATCTGGCCACGCGGCTCGATGTCCGCTCCACCCTGCGGCAGCTCAGGCCCCGCGAGCGCGAACTGCTGTGGCTCGCCTACGTCGAAGGCATGAACCACAAGGAGATCGCCGCCGCCACCGGGCTGCGCCCGCTCAGCATCAAAATCCTGCTCTTCCGCGCGCGCCGCAAAGCCGCCCAGCTTCTGGCTCCTGAGACGCGGAAGCAGACGAGGTTGGCATGAAGCCGCGCCGCTGTGAGCAGGCCTCGGACGTGGCGCGCGCCGCGCGCACCGGTTTCTGGCCCGCCGCACTGGAGCAGCATGCGCAGTCGTGCCCGGTGTGCGCCGAGACGCGCGCCGTCACCGAAGCCCTGCTCCAGGAATCCATGCACATGCGCACCGCTTCTTCGGCCCCCCCGGCGTCCCAGGTCTGGCTCGAAGCTCGCCGCCGCGCTCGACTCCACCTGCGTCACCGCGCTCTGTTCTGGTTCCGGGCGCTGCGCGCCGTCGCCTGCATCTATCTGCCGGCTGCCCTCCTCTGGGCTGTGTCGCATCGCACCCTTGTCCCGGTGCGCGAAGCCTGGAAACCCTCGTTCCGCGCTGACTTCAGCTCGCTGCTCACCGGACCGGCGGAGGTCGTCGCTCTCTCCGGTGCGCTGCTGGCAGCGCTCTGCATCACCATGGGCTCCTGGTATCTGGTGCGCGAAGCGCGAACGCCGCTGCAGCACAGCCCCAGCCGCTAGCCAACCACAACAAAACCCAGGCTTTCGCGTCCAATCCGAACAGGCTGCGCGGAGCCTCGTTCGCCCGCATTCGGTTTTCGCATCTCATCCCCCGGAGAACTCATGCTGACCCAACGCGTTCCTGTTCTTTCGTTCCTGGCTGCGATTGCATTCGTCCTCGCCTCCGCGACCGCGCCGGCGCAAACCTCGGTCGCGCTGAGCGGCTATGGCGCGTTCAGCGGAACTACAAACGGCAACGGCACCCAGCAGAGCCCCGCCAACCAGGCCGGCGGCATCATCGAACTGCGCCACATCTCCAACCCGATCTTTGGATTGGAGGGAACCTACTCCTTCAACCGCGCCAACCAGACGTACCAGACCAGCTCAACCGGCGTTGCGTGCCCCGCCTTCGGCTGCAGTTTCTCCACGGAGACCGTGCGTTCGAACGCGCACGAAGTCACGGCCGATTGGACCCCTTCGCTTCACATCGCCAACTTCCGCCCCTTTGGCGTCCTGGGTGTCGGCCTGCTGCTCGACGTGCCGTCGTCCAGTCAGGCGACGGTCGTCACCACTGTCCCGAACAATTCGCCGTGTCCCACGTCAGGCTGCACGACAACCACCACCTCGAGTACGAAGACCTCGTACAAGCCGGTTTATGTCTACGGAGCCGGCCTCGACTGGGGACTCATCCCGCACCTTGGCCTCCGCTTTCAATACCGCGGCAACCTCTATTCCGCGCCGAATGTGACGAGCGTCTTCTCTTCCACAAACATGTTCACGCACACGGCCGAACCCATGATCGGCATCTACTTCAGCCTCTGATCCGTTCGATACTCCGGACGGCGTGACTGTCGTGACAGGGGCGCTCCCACCGCAGTACGCCGTTCGCCATATCTTTGGTTCCAAAGCTCTTCCGGTCATCTTTTTCCGCGACTTTCGACTCAGAAAGCCCCATACTGGGGGCAAGTCGGGCCCCGAAGGTTGAGGTCACGGATGAATCGCTACCTGATCCCCACAGCGCTGCTCGTCGCCCTGCTGCTTGCCTTGTTCCCCAGTCTCGCCTGCGCCCAGTTCGCCGAGCGCCCGATCTGTTCTCCGGCTCCCCCGCGAATGTCGCAGCCGCTGCTGCGCTCGGACTTCGATACAGTTCGCGCCGAGTTGCTGAACGGCGATCGTTCCCAGGCGCTCCACGAAGCCGAAGCGATCCTCAACGCCCACCCCGGCAATGCCGAAGCCAGCTTCATCATCGGGACCCTCCTGCTGGACGATGGCAAGCCGGCGGAAGCCCTGGTGTGCTTTCGCAACGCGCAGGCCGCCTGGCCGGGCAGCACCGATGTCCACTCGGGCCTGCTTGAGGCCTATGCGGAAACCGGCGACCGCAAAAACCGCGACATCGAACGCGCCATCCTGCGTGGATACCATTCCGATGGGCATCACCCCACCGCGGCCCGCACCACCGGCATTGTGGTGGAGCGATTCCATGCCGGCGGGAAGACGGTGGAAGCCGTGGAATACTTCGACCCCCAGGGTCCGGATCATATCTGGTACCGGTTCAATGTCTTCGACGGCAAAGGCCTGACTCTCGGCTCCTATACTTTCGCGGCCGACGATCCGGATCAGGTGGCTTACTATCAGCAGCATCCTGATGTCGCGGGATCGACGCTGCATCGTTTCGCCCTGGAGAGTTCCTTCCACGGCACGGGATCGACCCTCGGCAGCATCGACGGCGCGCCCACCTACGACGACTTCCGCACCCGCATCGTCAGCGTGGTGCAGGCGGAAACGGTCACGGCGAGCGCCAGCGACGCAACCAGGGACAGCCCGCAGTAGAGGGGTTCGATCCTGGTTTCCTGTCGCACCCATCGCCGGTCACCCGTAACCTGTCGCCGTCCCCTGCACCCTGTGCACTGTACCCTGTACTCGGTTCGGATACCCTGTCTGCATGGAACCCCAGGAAGCGCACGAACTCGAAGAGCAGCACGAGCACGCCGCCCACGAACCCAGTCTTCGTCCGGTGAGCTTCACCATGAGTGTTCTGGCCGTACTGGTGGCGATTGTGACCGTGATGGGACATCGCACCCACACCGAGGCGGTGCTGTTCCAGAACCGCACGACCGACGACTGGAATCTCTACCAGGCGCACAAGATCCGCCAGTACGACACGCAGCTGATCACGGACATGTTGAGCACTCTGCCCATCCGCGACCAGGCGGCGGCGAACAAGATCACCGACGGCTACAAAAGCCATCTGCAGAAGTGGAATCAGGATCTGGCGGAGGCCCAGGACAAAGCGCGTGAGGACGAAGAACAGGTGCAGCACTTCGAGCGCCGCGCCAACCGCTTCGATCTGGGCGAAGCGCTTCTGGAGATCGGACTCGTAATTACCTCCATCACGCTGCTGACGCGCCAGCGCGCTTACTGGTATCTGGGCCTCGCCTTTGGACTCTCCGGCATGGTGGTAGCCACGCTGGGATTCATCCATCTCTGAGGAGCGCGCACCACGAGACCGCCTCGCGGTCTATCATGGCTCGTCCACCAATCTCCTGCCTGGAGCTTCCATGAAGCCTGCGCTTCGTTTCCTGAGCCTTTTCGCCCTCGCCGCCGGTGGGTTTACACTTTGCTGCGCTTCCCTGCACGCGCAGAATTCCGGCGACCTCAAGGTTTACTTCGTCGATGTCGAAGGCGGCCAGTCCACGCTGTTCGTGACGCCGGACCATCGGTCGCTGCTCATCGATACCGGCTGGCCCGACAACAACGGGCGGGATGCCGATCGCATCGTCGCGGCGGCGCATCGCGCGGGACTCACGCGTATCGACTTCGTTCTGCTCACGCACTACCACGTCGATCACACCGGCGGCGTGCCCCAACTGGTCGACCGTATTCCGGTCGGGACGTTCATCGACCACGGTCCTCTGCGCGAGCCCGGCGACAAGCCCACTGCGGACGCCTATGACGCTTATCAAAAGGTGCTGGCGACGGGAAAGTACAGGCACATCCTGGCCAAACCGGGCATGATGCTGCCTATCCCCGGCCTGACGGCGGAGATTCTGACCGCCGACGGCAACTTCCTCGAGAAGCCTCTTCCAGGCGCGGGGCAGCCGAACGCGTTTTGCAAAGACTCCACGCCGCGCCCCGCCGACCAGACCGAGAATTCCCGCTCCGTGGGCACGCTGCTGACGTGGGGGAAGGTCCGCATCCTCGATCTCGGCGATCTCACCTGGGATAAGGAAATGGCCTTCCTCTGCCCCGACAATCGAATCGGCCACGTGGATATCCTCGTTGTCTCGCACCACGGCTGGTATCAAAGCTCCAGCCCCGCGCTGGTCGATGCCATCACGCCGCGCATCGCCATCATGGATAACGGCGCCACCAAGGGCGGATCGAAACCGACGGTCGAAACCCTGAAAAAGATTCCCGGGCTGGAAGCGCTGTGGCAGCTGCATTACTCGGAGGAAGCCGGGCCTGACAACGAATCCGACCCGTTCCTCGCCAACCTGCACGGCCCCGACAGCGGCTACGGTCTCGAGCTCAGCGTCTCTCGGGGCGGGAGCTTTTCCGTCTACAACCCGCGCACGCAGAAAACCACCAGCTACGCCGCGCACTGAGCCGCGGCGGGGGCGGTTTTCAGCCCGGACAGGGAACGACGGCGGGCGGCAAGGTCGGCGATGCTGCGCTCCTCGGACCGCCAGCGTCGGCAGAGGGCGCGAAGCGCGTTTGCCCGGACGGCGGGTCCCGTTTTCCTGCACCCTGGACCCTGTGCCCTGCGCCCGGGTCCTGATATCCTCTGCGCAGCGGCTCTTGTCGCCGGCTGTTTTCTCTTCCGAGGAGCTACGTGCCCGGTCAACAGGAAGTGCGATGGTCACAACTGAAAGTGGGCGTCCTGGTCATCGTCGCTCTCTGTGCTCTGATCGCGCTCATCTTCCTCATGTCCAACAGCACCGGAGGTTTCTGGTCCGGGCGGCTGACGCTGCGCTCGTACTTTGAGAACTCCGCCGGCCTGAAGGTCGGTGCGCCCGTCCTGCTCGACGGCGTGACCATCGGCAACGTTTCAGCGATTCACATCATCACCAACGATCCGGCGCGCCGGCTCACACCGGTCGAAGTGATGATGAAGATCAATCGCAAGTACGCTGCGGGCATTCGTCAGGATTCGAAATCGAGTCTGGAAACGCAGGGGGTGCTGGGCGACACTCTGGTGGACATCGACAGCAAACGGGCCATCGGCGGTCCCATCCCCAACAACGCCGAACTGCAGACCACCGAGACGCCCAACCTGCAGGACGTGATCCAGGCCAGCCAGGGAACCATCGAGCGCCTCGACACCATTCTCGATCAGGTGAACCAGATCGCGACCACGCTGAATTCGAAGAACGGGTCGATCGGCCTGCTGATCAACGATCCAACGCTCTACAACCGGGCACTGACGACGGTCAACGAGCTGTCATCCATCGTGGACCAGATCAACAACGGCCAGGGTTCGATCGGCAAGATTCTGAAGGATGACACGCTCTATACCCGCCTGAACGACATCGTGACCAAGGCCGACAGCATCACCACGGAACTGGATCAGGGCAAGGGCACGGCCGGCAAGCTGCTGAAGGACGAGACGCTCTACAACGATCTGAAGGAAACCACCCACAATCTGAATCAGATCACCGCTTCGATTAATTCCGGCAAGGGGAGCCTCGGCGTGCTGCTGAAAGATCCGAAGACCGCGGCCAAACTGACCGACACCATCGACAAGCTGGACGCGATGCTGACCCAGATCGACGAGGGTCAGGGGACGATCGGCGCTCTGCTCAAAGACCGCAAGCTCTACGACCACGTCGACAAGCTGATGGGCGACAGCAGCGATCTGATCGTTGCCATCCGCAAAGACCCGAAGAAATACCTCAATATCCGCGTCCACATCTTCTAAGGACCGCGGCCTGCTGCCTGCTGCCGCATCAGCGTGGTATCTTTTCTGTTTCGTACCGGACACCGATTTCCCCGACTTCGAGGAGTCTCATGCGCATTCTTTGCTCTGCGTGGCGTTCTGCCATCTGCCTGCTGATGGTTAGTCCTCTTGCCCTCGCCGCCCAGCAACTGCTGCCGCCATCGGACACCTCCCCGGCGCCGGTTGAGCCGAAGGCTCCGCGCAGCTTCGACCTCAGCGCGATCGACAAGACCGCCGATCCCTGCATCGACTTCTATCAGTACGCCTGCGGCAACTGGCGCAAAGCCAACCCCATCCCGAGCGATCAGTCGCGCTGGGGCCGGTTTAACGAGCTGTCGGAGCGCAATCGTTATCTGCTCTACGAGGATCTGAAGAAAGCCGCCGATTCTCCCAAGACGCCTCTGCAGCGCAAGTACGGCGACTTCTTCGCGGCGTGCATGAACACCGACCTCGCCGACAAGCTCGGTGACCAGCCCGTCCGTCCGCTGTTCGCGCGCATCGACGCCATCACGGACAAGAAGGAGATCGCCGCGGTCGCCGCGTATCTCGATGCCAAAACCCCGACCGGGGTCTTCTTCCGTTTCGGCGTCGAGCAGGATCAGCAGGATTCCACCAAACAGATTGAGGGGATCCACCAGGGGGGCCTGACGCTGCCCGATCGCGATTACTACCTGCAGGACGATCCGCACATGCAGAGCATTCGCGCCAAATACCACGACTACATCGTGACGGTGATGAAGCTGACCGGCGAGTCCGCCGATCAGGCCGACGCCGATGCCGGCCACATCCTCGAAATCGAGACTGCGCTGGCCAAAGGCGCGACCCCGCGCCGCGATCTGCGCGATCCTGAGCAGCGCTACCACATCATGACCTTCGCCGCGCTCGATGAACTCGAGCCCAACTTCGACTGGTCAGCGTATTTCTCCGGCGTGAGCGCTCCGAAAGTCAGCGATCTGAATGTGGGACAGCCGAATTTCTTCAAAGCGGAGAATCAGGTCTTCGCCGAGGAGAGTCTGGATGCGCTGAAGGCGTATCTGAAATTCCACGCGCTCAATGGCGTGGCCCCGTGGCTCTCGCAGCCTTACGAAGACGCCAGCTTCGACTTCTTCCAGAAAACGATGCAGGGCCAGGCCGAGCAAACCGCGCGCTGGAAGCGCTGCACCGCCGCCACCGATCGCGCGCTCGGCGAAGCCGTCGGTCAGGACTGGGTGAAGGAGAACTTCCCGCCCCAGGCGAAACAGAATATGGAGCAGCTGGTCGCCGCTCTTAAAGCCGCACTGGCCCAGGACATTCAGGCACTCCCCTGGATGAGCGACGACACGAAGAAGCAGGCAGAGGAGAAGCTCAACGACTTCCGCCAGAAGATCGGTTATCCCGACAAGTGGCGCGATTACTCGAAATTTGCCGTCACGCGGACCAACTTCGTCGAAGACCTCGACCACTCGGCGGCGTTCCAGTTCGACTACGAGCTCAACAAAGTCGGCAAGCCCGTGGACGAGAAGGAGTGGAGCATGACTCCGCCGACGGTCAACGCCTACTACGATCCGCCGCTGAACGACATCAATTTCCCCGCCGGCATCCTGCAGCCGCCGTTCTATGACTTCAGCAAAGACCCGGCCGTAAACTTCGGCGGCATCGGCGTCGTCATCGGCCACGAGATGACGCACGGCTTCGACGATGAAGGCAGCAAGTATGACGGACACGGCAACGTGAAGCCGTGGTGGACCGATGCCGATCGCAAAGCCTTCGAGGAGAAACTCAGCTGCGAAAACAAGGAGTACAGCAGCTTCGAGCCGGTTCCCGGGGTTCATCTCGACGGCAAGCTGACGATGGGGGAAAACACGGCCGATAACGGGGGCATCCGCATCGCGTGGCAGGCGCTGCTGGCAACGCTCGCGAAGCAGGGCAAGAGCATCGACGAAAAGATCGACGGCTACACTGAGGCGCAGCGCTACTTTATTTCCTTTGCTCAGGTGTGGTGTGAGAACCGCACCGAGCAGGCGTCGCGCGTGGCGGCCAAGACCGATCCTCACTCCCCCGGCATGTTCCGCGCCAATGGAACGGTCCGGAATTTCGACGCGTTCGGCAAGGCATTCGGCTGCCACGTGGGTCAGCCGATGATGCCCGAGGATGCCTGCCGGGTTTGGTAATTCGCCGCGTCAGATCGCCTGGTGCCGTCCGGGTCGCGCCCCCGTCTAATGTCCAGAACCGGGTCACCGCGTCCCCCGCTCCTGGCTCGGCTTCGCAATGCGGCGCAACAACCCCGTTCCATTTACAATGGTTCGGGATCATCCCTACAGCTTTGTCCGAGCCTCCTCCCCCGGTGGCTCGGCGTGAAGGAAGCGCATGAAGTTTAGGAAACTCGGCCGGATTGCCCTGGCCACGGCGGCATCCCTCTTCATCGGGTTCGGCACCCAGTCCTGCTATTACTACACTGAGGCCTACATCATCGTCACCGGATCGCAGTACAACCAGGTGGCGTCGTACCGCGAACAGAATCAGACCGGCATCCTGACCGCGGCCCCGCACGATCCGCTCAGTTCCGGCGGCAACAATCCCATTCGCGCGCTCCTTCTCAACGGCGGCCGCTACGTTTATGTTCTGAACCAGGGCACGCCCAAGACGAACTCCGACGGATCGATCACCTGGAGCGGCGCCAGCATCGCCCTGTTCAGCATCGGCGGCGACGGGTCGTTGTCGTTCCAGCAGAACTTTTTCAGCCAGGGCCGCGGATCGCTGCGCCTGGCGCTTTCCACTACCGGTAACTACCTCTACGTTCTCGATCAGTATCAGCCGGGCGGAAGCGATCCCAATACCACGCTGGCTTCGACCACCACCAGCACAGCGACGCCCTGCTATGACTCCACGTCCGGCGTCTATCGCCCGGCGGGCGACATCACCGTGTTCAGCATCGATGGCAGCACGGGCCGTCTGTTCCTCGTGCAGAACCAGCAGCTGCAGAATTCGTTCGGAACTCCGCTGACCTATTTCCCTCTGGGCTGCGGTGCGATCGATTTTCACTTCCTCTCGAGCTACCTCTACACCGCCGAGAACAGCGATCCGAATAACCCGACAGCCGGCGCGCAGGTGATCTACGCGTATCAGGCGAATCCCACCAATGGCCAGCTCACCCAGGTTCCCGGTGGTTCGCAGCCCATCCCCGGCGCCACGAATATCGGCGTGCTGGGAAGCAGTTCCAACGGCAACTGGCTCTACGTGCTCGACAACGGCACCAATCAGATCTTTACCTTCACCAACGGCGGCGGCAACGGCCTGCTTTCGGCCATCTCGACCGGAGCCGTTGCCAACGCGCCGAGTGCCGCTGGAATGACGGCGCTGACGACCGACAGCGGCAACAAGTACTTCTACGTTGCCAACGCGCAGTCGCCCAGCCTGGGCCAGTCGGCCAGCGTGATCTCCGCCTTTGACATCACGCCCAACACCGGCACCCTGACGCTGTTCAATGCGAATCCGGCCAACAACACCGCGACCTTTCCCACCGGCACCACTCCGGTTTGCATCTTTGAGGATCCGTCGCACCAGTACATCTACACGGCCAATGCGGGTTCCAATAACATCACGGGCGCCAAAATCGATCCCAACACCGGCACCTTGACCAACCTCTCCAAAGGTTCCACCTTCGCTACCGTGGGAACTCCGACCTGGTGCCTGTACAGCTCCAATACCGACTGATGCGCAGAGGGATGAGTCAAAAGCAGTGGAAGAAGATGGGCGGGCGGCTCGTGGCCGCCGCGTCCGTAACCGTTCTGTCGGTGCTGGGCCTTTCCTGCGGCGCCAGCAACACCATCGACTTTCTCTACGCCACCAGCAACAAACTGAGTCCTGGGCAGATCAACGTTTTTAAGGTTGACTCCGAGTCCGGCGCGCTGATCCAGATCGCCGATTCGCCTTATCCCTCGGGTGGCCGCAATCCTGTCGCCGAGGTCGCTTCGCCGAACGGCAAGAACCTCTACGTCGCCAATCACGATGACAACACGATCGTCGAGTTCGCCATCGGCACCGACGGCAAGCTTTATCCGCTGCAGACGGTGAATACTCCCGGCACCGAACCAGTGGCGCTGGCCCTGAACGCCGACGGCACACAGCTCTACGTCCTCGACTACTATGCGCCGGCCGCTCCCGGCCAGCCTTCGTACACCGACCTCAATCCCGGTCCAGGCGCAGTTGTCGCCTTCCCCATCACCGTCGATGCGAAGAACGGTCTGAGCACGATCGGATCGCCCGAGGCCCTCGGCGCCGCAAATTACCTCCCGGTGCAGTGCTTTCCCACCGGTCTCACCGTGACCCCCAACGGCAGCGGTCTTTACGTCACCAATACCAACGCCGTGGTGGTGACGACTTCGCCGCCGGTCACGGGAACGGTTCCGATTCTGCCCGCCGTCTGTCCGGCGCACGGGACCCTCTCCGCCTTCTCGGTGAGCGGAGCCTCGGTCACCGAAGTGGCGGGCAGCCCGTTCACCACGGGAACCGGTTCGGAGCCAACCGGCATCGTCGCCGATCCGAATAATGCCTCGATCTATGTCACCGACGCGGGGCTCAATCAGCTCTACACATTTTCGATTCAGTCCAGCGGGACCATCGCCCTGGCGGGCAGCGTCGGCACCGGCAATATGCCCATGGCCGGCACGATTGTCAGCCCTGCTTCGTCGGGCAAATTTCTCTACGTAAGCAACTACACCGACGGCTCCCTGAGCATTTACTCGCTTGCTTCCGGCGTGCCTGCTCTGGTAACCACCAGCAATGCCGGCTCCTCCGGACCGCTCTGTGTCCTTGCCGATCCGGACACCAGCCGCTTCCTCTATTCCGCCGACTACATTGGTGGAACCATCGGCGGCGCAGAACTGGATCCCTCCACCGGGACGCTGATTACCAACAAGGATTCCCCTTATCCGACATCCGGACAGCCCACCTGCGTGGCGGCGATCACCCATGCCGGAGGCAACAAGCATAATCTCTAGGCGGCTGGCATAAGTTTTTTGGCCATGATGTTTCTCCGGCGATTGCCGGATCTGGAATGGACGTACTTCCCGCAAGGGACGAAGGAAAAAGCATGAAGTTGACACGAATCGGTCAGGGTTTGCTTGCCACTGCGGCCTCTCTGGGTCTCGGCCTCGGCATCCTCTCGTGCAGCCCCAGCCAAACCATCGACTATCTCTTTGTCACCTCCAACAGCGCCTCGGCCGGTTCCAACGGCAACGGGCAGGTCACCGCCTACCACGTTGACTCCGCCTCGGGCGCCATCAGTCAGGTGGACGGAACCCCGGTTTCCTCCCAGGGCGCCAATCCGGTTGCGGAAGCGACGGCGCCCAACGGCCAGTTCCTTTACATCGCGAACCACGGCAGCAACAACGTGGCCGAGTTCACCATCGGCACCGACGGACAGCTCGCCTTCGGCCACGCCTATACGACGCCTGGTTCCGAACCGGTTTCTCTCGCTATCAATGCTGCGGGAACCCTGCTCTTCGTCCTCGATTACTACGGTCCAGGATTCTCCGACACGACTCCCGGGACCGGCATTCTCGTCGTCTATCCGATCAATGCCGATGGCACCCTGGGATCGCCGGTCGCCAACGGTGGCGTGGCCTATACGACGGTGCAGTGCTTCCCGGGCGGCGTCGCGGTCTCGGCCGACGGCCACTACGCCTATGTATCGAATACGAACTCGGTCATCGTGACCGTCTCGCCGCCATCGACGCCCACCCCGCCTGCGACGCCCGCAGGGTGCCCCGCCCAGGGAACGATCTCCGGCTTTGCCATCGGTTCTTCCGGCACGCTCACCAGCGTTCCCGGCAGCCCCTTCCCAGCCGGGACCACGCCGACAGCGATCGCGGTGGATCTGACCAGCCGCTTCGTTTACGCCACCGACAGCGTGCAGAACCAGATCATTGTCTACACGATTCTTGGCGGCGGCACACTCCAGCCGCTCACCAATGGGCCGTTTGCCACCGGAACCTTCCCGGTGGGCATCGTGATCGACCCCCGCGACAAATACATCTACATCACCAACTTCAATTCCTCGAGCATCAGCGGCTACACCATCTCCCAATCCACCGGACAGCCGTCGGCGCTCGCCTCATCCAACTTTGGAACGCACGGCGCCAGCCCGACTTGTATCCTCGTGGATCCGGCGTTTGGACGTTTTCTCTATGCCGCGCTGTCGCATGACAACCTGGTTGCGGCTGCCCGCCTCGACCCCAATACCGGCGAACTGACCGGGGTGCAGAACTCTCCGTACACGGTCAGTGGAACCGCAACCTGCGTCGCGGCGGTTCCGCACGGCAACCACGCCAACCAGATCGTCACCTCGACCGCCGGCCAGTAAGCGGCGTCTGCAGAGAACCAGGGCCGCCCTCGGGCGGCCCTGGTTGTTGCTCGTCGATTCATCCCGTCCCGCTGCCGCGGGCTTCACAGTCCTTTGCTGCGGCGAAATTCGCGGACGACATCCGCCGGGTCCTGGTGCTGGCCGTCCACCGCTTCGTTCATCGCGCGCATGTCTTTCTCGGTGACTTTTCCGGCCAGCGCGCGAATCGCGTCCTGCATCGCCGGCCACTCGCGCAGCGCATCGTCGCGGACCAGGGGCACAGCCTGATAGGGCGGGAAATAATGCTTGTCATCGGCGAGCACGGTCAGCCCCAGCGTGGCAATCGGCCCGTCGGTCGAATTGGCCGCGATCATGTCGACCTGCCGCGCCTCGAGCGCGCGGTAGAGCAGCCCCAGGTCCATGGTGCGCGGTGGCCCGGCAAACTTCAGCCCGTAGGCCGCGCTGAGCCCGGGCAGCCCATCGGGCCGCTGCTCAAACTCATACCCGACTCCCAGATGCCACTGCGGGGTAAATTGCGCAGCCTGGCTCAGCGTCGTCAGATGCAGTTTCCGGGCATCGTCTCCGCGAATGACCATGGCGAAGGTATTCTCAAAGCCCAGCGGCGGCCCCACCGTGATTTGATACTTCGACTGATACAGATTTCGCACGGTGGCCAGCGCCTGCTGCGGATCACGGTCGACCGGCTGCTTCAGGATCGCCGTCAGCGCGGTTCCGGTGTACTCGACATACGCATCGATGCGTCCCGAGGTCAGCGCCTGATGGCAAATGTAGCTGCCGGCCAGATAAAACCGGCGCTCCACGTCCAGATCGGACTTCGCCTCGATCTCCTGCGCCAGCAGCTCGCCCAGCACCACCTGTTCGGTGAAGTTCTTGGCCCCGATGACCGGGTGATCCGGGCGCGGGGGCGAACAACCGGCCAGCAGCGCACAAAGTGCAACGGCTCCCGCGGCCACTGCCCGCGTCATGCCGGCAGGCCCTGACCGGGTACGCGGAACGAACGCTCCATCAATCCAAGAACTCCGTCGCACGCCAGCGCCAGCAACGCTGCAGGGATCGCCCCGGCCAGCACCAGGTCGTTGTCGATCGACGCCACTCCGCGGAAGATCAGTTCGCCGAGCCCGCCGGCGCCGACCGCGGCGGCAATGGTCGCGATGCCCACGCACGTCACCGTCGCGGTCCGCAGGCCCGCCAGGATGAAGGATGCCGCCAGGGGCAGTTCCACTTTGAAGAAGCGCTGCGTGTTGGTGAGCCCCAGCGCGCGCGCCACGGAGAGCAGCGAAGGATCGATGCCGCGAATGCCCGCGTAGGTGTTTCTCAGAATGGGCAGCAGCGCGTAGGCGGTCAGCGCAACGATGGCCACCCGCGCCGCGCGCTCACCCAGCCAGGGCAGCGGCAGCAGAAATCCGAACATCGCCAGCGAGGGAATGGTCTGCAGCACGTTGGCCACGCCGATGACGGGTTTCGCCCACGCCGGCTTTTGCGTCAGCCACACGCCCAGCGGCACAGCAATCAGCGTGGCAAACAGCATGGCTGCGCCGGTGAGCCAGAGGTGTTCGATGGTCAGTTCCAGGATCTGCGCGCCATACTGCCGGAGAAAATCGTTCACGCTGGCCGCTCCGCAGCGGCACTCATCTCTCCACGATGAAACGCGCGAACGTAGGCCTCGACCTCCGGGTTTCGCGATCGCAGAAATTCCTCGGGGGTCAGGTTCGCCACCAGCTTTCCCGCCTGCAGCAGCACAATCCGATCTCCCAGGTAGAGCGCCTCGTCCAGATCGTGGGTTACCAGCAGCACGGTCTTGCGCATTCTCGACATCAGCTGCCGCAGCATATCCTGCATTTCCGCGCGGGTCAGCGGATCCAGCGCCCCGAAGGGTTCATCCATCAGCAGCAGGTTCGGCTCAGCCGCGAGGGCCCGCGCCAGTCCCACGCGCTGCCGCTGCCCGCCCGAGAGCTGGTGGGGATAGCGAACGCCGAAGGTCCGTGCTTCCAGGCCCACCGCGTTCAGCAGATCCTGGCTGCGCAGCGTGCGCTCCCTTTTGGCCATGCCCTTCGCTTCGAGGACCAGCCCCACGTTTCGCAGGGTAGTCATATGCGGGAACAACCCGGTCTCCTGGATCACATAACCGGCGCCGCGCCGCAGCGCGATCGGGTCCGACTCGCGAACGTTCCTGCCGCGCAGAAACACGCCGCCGGAGGTCGGCTCGACCATGCGATTGACGGTCCGCAGCAGCGTCGTCTTGCCCGAGCCGCTGCGTCCCAGCACCACCGTGGTCGTGCCTTCTTCGACGGTGAAGGAAATGTCGTCGAGCAGCCGCTGACCTCCGCCTGCCGCAAAACCCAACTTTCGGAACTCAATCGCCGTGCTCATCAGCCAATGTCCAGGAGACGAATTATCCGATGCCAGGACGCAGAGATCAAAGAAAAAAAGCCCACCGTGGCGGGCTTCTTCGCCGGCGACCACAACCACGCCGGACGCACGCGAAATCGGACAGGCGCAGCCGCGCGCCCTGCGGCGCGCGGAAGTGCAAATTCTCTGCGCGCAGGTAACCCGACGAGATTCCCACCGGAACCCGCGCGCAACGCGAAACCCCAGTCTTTACTTACTCACGACCACGATCTCGAAGCTTCCCGGCACCATGGGCGGACGCGGCCGCGGGTTTTCCGCTGTCGGTTCCGGCCTCGGTCCGAACTCGGCAGTCACCAGATAGACGTGACTTCCGTCAGGATCAACCGCCATCGTCCGTGCTCCCCGCTTCGTCTCCAGATTTTGCACCACACTGTAATGGTCCGGGCCGTCTTCGTGGACGACGGTCAGGGTTCCGCTCTGGCCGTTGGAACTGAATGCATCCTGATCGTCGGGCGAAAATCCGGCAGCATCGGGACCGTTGCCGATCCCGGGCGACGCCACAACCTTCCCGCTCTCCGTATCGACGACCGCCATCTTTCCGCCGTCGCATACCGAAAACAGCCGATGATGCGCGACGTCGATCGCCAGACCGGAAGGGCTGTCGCACACCGGCCAGGTGGCAACGACGGTATGCGCCTTCGCATCCAGCTTCACGATCTCGCTCTTGTCCTCGATATTGTCGTAGACGAATCCCGCTCCATCGCTGACCGGAAACTCGGGCTTGCCCGGCAGCGCCACCGTCGCGACCACCGTGTTCGTCTGCGTATCGATCACGGTGGCGTCGTGGCTGCGCCCGTTGAACGCCCACACCGTCTTCGTGTAGGGATCGAAGACCGCACCGTCCGGTCCTGTGCCGGCCGGGATGGTCTTCTCGATCGTGTTGGTCTGCCGGTTGAACTCCGCCACCTGGTTGGCGCCGCCATCGGTGATGTATCCATGCACGCCGTCAGAGGAAAACACCACGCCATGCGTGCCGTGCAAGCCGGTGATATCCGCGACCTGCTTCCCCGCCGTTGTATCGATCACGATCACGTGATTGCCGTGCGTGATGTACAGCAGCTTCGATTGCGGATCGACCGCCATGTAGTCCCAAAAGCCGTCTCCGCCAATCTTCCACTCCTGCGCGACGTGGAAAGGACCCGCGGCCGGACTCTGACCCCACGCCGCCCCTGCGGCCAGCACCACACTCCAGACTGCTGCGGACATCCCTCCGATTGCGAAAGCTTCTCTCATGGCGGTCTCGCATCCCTGCGAACCAAGCCCCGCCAGACTACTCCCGCTTGCTGAATTTTGGCTGAAGAGAAAGTCTCGGCACGGCATTCGCCGACACCAGCATGACTGAACCGCTGCACGAAGTGCGGCTGGACAACAGATACAGGCCGAAAGATGGAGTGGGGGAAATGGAGTGGGGAAAGAAAGGAGAGCGCTAGTTGCTTCCCTCGGTGATGAATTCGCGCAGCGCGTCCGGCAGACGCGCCGTGTTGCGCGGAAAGACGGCGTCGCCGGCCAGCCCGCTGGTTTCGAGGTTCGCATCCGCCAGATAACCGACAAACTGCCGCGCGTTGCCACGCTTCACGCGCAGGGCTGCGGCCACCGCAGGTTCCACTGCATGCTCGCCGGTCACTTCCAGCAGCACCACATCGAACTGCCGCGTGTGCAGTGCTGAATCGACTTGTGCGTAATCTCCTGCGTATTCCACCGCGAACCCATGTTGCTGCAGAGCCCGGTGCAGGGTGTTTCCGTGCCGTTCCGAATCGCTCGCCAGCAGGATCGAAGGTTCGGCGAGCCGCTCACCAGAAGTCTTCGTTCGGGTCATCATAGTGGGCATGATTTCTCCTCTTTCGTGATGGACCGCTTCAATTGTCTTGTCCTCGCGACTCTTGTCTCGTCAGATCCGGTTGAAACACCAGCGACCCGGTGAAGTTCTGCGAGACAGCCCGAAGACCGGCGCGCATCGGTTCAGAATGCAATCCCGAATCGCGCAGTCGTCCTCCAAAAGCAAAGCCGGGTCCAAAGTTCTCCGCGGGTGACAAAACCCTTTCACCGCATGGACTTCCCGAAAATAGGGGTGCGGGCAACCCTTCCGGACCGGGCACTTCCGGCTGCCTGCGGGGCAAAAAATACCTCGCCGAGCCTCGACGCGCGGACCCACCGGTTGCCGCCGAGCATCGAATACCTGGGTTAACCTGAAAACGTGCACGTCCAGCCCCAGTTGATTCAGCAGCTTGCCGCCATGGTTTCGCCCGCGGCGGCCGCCGAAGAGGCACTGAACTCGAGCTACATCAAGTTCTCGCTGCTGGCCCTCAGCTCCATCTTCTTTCTTGTCGACCCCTTCGCCGCGATCCCATCCTTTATCGCCATCACCACCGGCATCGAGCCGGTGCGCCGCCGCCGGATGGCCCGCAAGGCCGGGATCACCTGTTTCATCGTATTGATAGCGTTCGCTTTAGGCGGAAAGTACATCTTCTCGCTCTTTGGTATCAAGCTCCCGGCGTTTGAGATTGCCGGCGGCCTCATCCTTCTCCTGATCGGGATCGACATGCTCGAGGCCCGCCGCTCGCCTACGCAGGAGTCCCAGGACGAAACCCAGGAAGCCGCGGCTAAAGAAGACGCCGGCATCGTTCCCCTCGGCATTCCCATGCTGGCCGGCCCAGGCGCCATCTCGAGCGTCATGGTCCTCGTCGGCCAGGCCCCCAACCACTGGCAAATGCTGGCGATTCTCGGATCGATCACGATTACCGCGTTCGTCAGCTACCTCGTCCTCAGCGGCGCCGACCGCATCCGCGGTTTCCTTGGCGAGACCGGGATCCGGATCCTGGTCCGGATCATGGGATTGCTGCTCGTCGCTCTGGCGATGCAGCTTTTCGTCAACGGCTTCACCGATCTGGGCTTGATTCACCGACACTGACCGTTGCGTGGCACGCCTCGGCTCCTCGTCCTCCACAGGGAAGAGCTCGACGGATTTCCACGGATTTGTCGTGTTTTCCTCAGGTTGCGGCATTTCACAGCATCACGTAGGATCAATAAGTCGCCTTTCCCTGACCGATTTGCGAGATTGCAAACGGCATGGTACAGTAGACAAGATCAGTAGCAGTGGCAAGGCTTCGCTGAGGGTGTTTTTGCCCCGGTTGGGTTGAGAGCGAAGCGGATCTGTTCGACAGTCGTTGCGCCCAGGCGCACGGTAAGCCAACAGAACAATCCATTGCAAAACGGAAATCCGGGCGAACTTTGCCCCGCAATTTCCCCTTGGGCGGTCAGCCGCCCCCGTGAGTTCTGCTCGCGGTTCGGTCTTTCAAAGTTTGGCGCCTTTCCCGAATCCTCCGGTAAGTGGAGCTTCGCGAAATTGCGTGAATGCGGTGGATGTATTCGATTGATCAAGCCCATGGCTTGACAGACACCGGCGAGATTGGATAACCTCGAAAAGTTCGCGCAAAAACAGGGCGCAACAAGTTCGAGGACATGCAGAGGCCTCAAAACCGCTGCAGCTTCGATCCAAAACGGCCCGCTCAGGCGGATCGCCGTCAGGATCTTTGACAATCAGG
>Ga0335072_10003345_pt1 | contig 24214 bp, 22 predicted proteins | sample Lox_Sample_21_FD_206725 | JGI IMG/M metagenome (GOLD analysis project Ga0335072, IMG submission 206725) | Soil microbial communities from Loxahatchee National Wildlife Refuge, Florida, United States - Lox_Sample_2.1 | ecosystem: Environmental > Terrestrial > Soil > Wetlands | place: USA... | reverse complement strand
CGGTTGCGCCAGTCGCAGCGCCGGCTGCCTGCCAAGAGCGGTGACGCGCGCGTTGACCAGCTGCACAGCCTCCGCCCGGTTCGCATGGCCATAGGTCAGAGCATGCTTGGCATGAAACGCTTCCGCCAGAGCATCCAGCGCCGCCCGGTCGATGGCGCCGTCGGTAAACGGAACAGTTAGTTCATACGCCTGCCGCCGATAGCGCAGGTCCGCCTGCCGGATCACGGCTCTTCGATCCGGCGGGACGCAAGCCGCATCCAGCATGGCCGCCGCTTCCGCCTCCATCGCAGCGATCGTTCCGGCGACGCGTCCCGGGTCCACCTCTGCCAAATTCGCATACAGCGTGCGGGCGTAGTCGCGGCGCAGATCGCTGGCCACCAACCCCAACGCCGAGAACGCACCCGGGGCAGGCGGCACGATCACTTCGGGAATTTGCAATTCCTCCGCCAACGCGGCCGCATGCACCGGGCCGGCGCCGCCGAATGCGATCAGGCTGAATTCCTGCGGATCGTGCCCGCGTTCAACCGAGACGATCCGCAGTGCCTGCGCCATATTGGCGTTCACAACTTCGACGATGCGGGCCGCGGCCTCTGCCACCGAAAGGCCCAAGGGCGCTGCCACTGCATCTTCGATCGCGCGTTCCGCTGCCGCAAGATCGATGCGCAGTGCGCCGCCGAGCAATGCCTCACGATCCAGCCATCCCAGCACCACATCGGCATCCGTAACGGTCGGGTGCGTGCCGCCGGCGCCGTATGCCGCAGGACCGGGATCGGCTCCGGCACTGGGAGGCCCCGCTTTCAACGCACCGCCGGGATCGATCCATGCGATGGAACCGCCGCCGGCACTGACTTCGGCAAGGTCGATCACTGGCACGCGGATCGGATGCCCGGTCCCATGCATCCAGCGTTTCGCATTCGCTGCCCCGCCGACCTCGTATTCCGCCGTCACCGCGATCTCGCCGCCCACGATCACGCTGGCTTTGGCCGTGGTGCCACCCATGTCGAAGGAAATCAGGTTTGGCCGCCCAAGCTGCCTCCCCGCCAGCGACGCGGCGATCACGCCGGCGGCGGGGCCGGATTCCACCACGGCGGCTGGCAGCCGCAGCGCCTCGGCAATATCGAATACGCCCCCCGAGGAGCCCATCACGTGCAGCGGCGGCAGCCCGAGTTCGGAGGCCGCGCCTTGCAGCCGATCGAGATAGGATCGCAGCAACGGTCCCACATAGGCGCATACCGCTGTCGTGCTGGCACGTTCGAATTCGCGGATTTCCGGCAGCACATCGCAGGACAGATACACGGCGACATCCGGCAACGCCGCGCGCAACACCGCGCCGATGCGGCGCTCATGCGCATCATTGATGAAGGAAAACAGCAGCGAGACCGCGATGGTTTGCAGGCGGGCGGCACGGATCGCGTCGATCAGCGCCGGCAATTCCTCCTCTGCCAGCGGCGTGACCACATCGCCCTGCGCATCGATCCGCTCGGTGATTTCGTAACGGTGGCGGCGCGGCACCAGAACCGCGGGCGCGTCCTGGAACAGATCGTAGAGATCGGGACGGGAGGAACGGCGTAGCTCAAGAATGTCGCGGAAGCCGCGCGTGGCGATGAAGCCGGCGTGCGCGCCCTTCTTTTCCAGCAGCGCGTTGGTCACCACGGTGGTGGCATGGGACAGCAGCGTCACGGTTGCCGGATCGATCGCATTGTCCCGCACCCCCTGGCTGATGCCGTCGATTACCGCCCAGCCATAATCCTGCGGCGTGGTGAGCAATTTGGCGATGGCCATGCGGCCGGTATCGGTTTCGACCATCGCCACGTCGGTAAAGGTGCCGCCAATATCGATGCCGATCCGCCAGCTCATCTTACGAAACCCCTCCCGCCCTCGGCGGGGTTGAGCCGCGAAGCGGATCAACGCGATGTGCGAAGCACCGAGAGTGAGGGTGATCGCGAGGGCACGTAAAAAGCACCGTGCCGACCCGATAACCTGCACCTTCGACGCCTTGACCTCTCCCGCGCGAAGCGCGGGAGAGGTGTACTGTGGAATCCTCCTTGAGCGCAACGCGCCATGCCGCCACATTGTCCACCGATATGCGCCATTCCTCCGAATCCGACAGCGTCCGCAGCCTGATGCTGTTCTTTGCCATCGTGTACACCGTGGAGGGAATCGGCCAGGCCAAGGTCGGCATTGTCTGGCAACCGCTGACCTGGTTCCTGAAGACGCAATACGGCTGGACAGCGTTGCAGATCGCGGCATCGTTGACCGTGCTCGACGTCCCATGGGTTGTGAAGCCGCTCTACGGCCTGGTCTCGGATTTCCTCCCATTGCTCGGCTATCGCCGCCGCAGCTATCTGATGCTGTCGAACATTGCGGCTGTCATCGCCTTCATCGGCGTCACGCAAGTGGCGACGCCGGGGCCAGTCATCTTCGGCCTGGTGTTCACGTCGATCGCAATGGCGATTTCCAGCACGCTGTGCGGCGCCTTGCTGGTCGAGAACGGACAGCGCTACGAGGCCAGCGCCGCTTTCGTCAACCAGCAATGGCTGTGGTTCAACGGCGCCGTCGCAGCGACCGCCGTGCTCGGGGGCCAACTCATTGAATGGTTTCCGCCCACGGGCGCACTCCATGTGGCGGCCTGGATCGCTGCGGCGGCGCCGCTGACGGTGTTAGCCTGCTTGCATCTGGTGACCGAACCGCGCGCCAGCATCGATCGCGACGCACTACGCCAGCGGTTGGATGGGCTGCTGAACACGTTCCGGTCGCGCACGCTCTGGCTGGTGGCGATCTTTCTGTTTCTCTACTACTTCAGCCCGGGTTTCGGCACCCCGCTGTATTTCTACATGACCGACCACCTGCATTTCTCGCAGGGCCTGATCGGCGCGCTTTCCGCTGTCAGCGCCGTCGGCTGGGTGGCCGGAGGGCTGACCTACCGCTGGTTCCTCGCCGCTATGCCCACCACGCGGCTACTGCGGCTTTCCATCGTGCTCGGAACCGCGGCCACACTTGCCTTTCTTTTTATGCTCGATCCAATCAGCGGCGTCATCGTTTATTTCCTGAATGGCATGGCGGGCATGATTGCCAATGTGGCGACGCTGACCCTGGCCGCGGAACATTGCCCGCCACGCGCCGAAGGATTCGCCTTCGCCGCGCTGATGTCGGTGATCAACCTGGCGACGCCGACGGCGGACGCCAGCGGCGCCTTCCTCTACGAACATGTGTTCGCCAGCCATCTTGCGCCGCTGATCGTGATATCTGCCGCAGCGACTGCGTTCGTGCTGGTATTGATGCCATTGTTCGGGATTGACCGAGCCTCTCCCGCGCCCAACCCGAGAGGGGTATAGTACCGCCACCAGGTCCAAGGAGAACCCACATGCATTTCGGCGCCTCGATGTTCTTCACCGACTACTCGATGGCCCCCGGCGAGCTTGCCCAGGCACTGGAGGCACGAGGGTTCGAATCAGTCTGGGCGCCGGAGCATTCGCATATCCCCACCTCGCGCCGCTCGCCCTACCCCGGGGGCGGCGAACTGCCGAAGCAGTACTATGACTGCATGGACCCGTTCGTGACGCTGACGATGGCGGCGGCGGCCACCAAGACACTGAAGATCGGCACCGGCGTCTGCCTGCTGAACCAGCGCGACACGATCCAGACCGCCAAGCTCGTCGCTTCCATCGACCAGGTTTCCGGCGGCCGTTTCCTTTTCGGCATCGGCGTGGGTTGGAATGCCGAGGAAATGGAAGACCACGGCACTGATTTCGCCACTCGCGCCTTGCTGGTTCGCGAACGCGTCGAGGCGATGAAGTTGATCTGGACCAAGACCAAGGCTGAATACCACGGCGAGCTTGTGAACTTCCCGGAGATGATGACCTGGCCAAAGCCGGTGCAGAAGCCGCATCCGCCAGTCATTGTTGGCGGCGCTTTCCCGCAGGCGGCACGCCGGGCGGTGCGCTATGGCGACGGCTGGATTCCGCTCGCCGGCCGCATCGGCGACGCACTGCCGAAATTCCAGCAGATGCTGAAGGAAGCCGGCCGCGATCCTGCGAGCTGCCCGATCACCTTGTTCGGCTGCGGCGAGGACCTGGACATGTTGAAGCGCGCGCGCGACCAGGGCGTGGTGCGTGCCTGCGTCAGCCTGGCCTCCGCGAAAGCCGATCAGATCCTGCCGATTCTCGATCGGTGGGCTGCCCTGATCCGGCAGGTGAACGCCTGAGAGGGGCTTCGCGCTCGGCGTAGACGCGGGTGAACTCTGCGCCGAGCAAGAAGATTTCGACGGAATAGTAGATCCAGAACAATACGGCGATGACGGAGCCGGCAGCGCCGTAACCGGAGATGGTGGCGCTGCTGCCGATATAGATGCCGATCGCGACCTTGCCGATCGTGATCAGCAGCGCGGTCACGACAGCGCCTGCCGTCACATCGCGCCAATTCAGGTCGCGGTCGGGCAGTACCTTGTACACGGCGGCAATCAGCGCCGACAACAGCGCCAGCGACAGAATGAAGTTCAGTAATCCGATCAGTGTCGCCGGCACCGCCATGATCCGGTTCAACTGGTGCTGAAGGCCCACGATCAGCGCGCTCAGCACCAGCGACACGATCAGCACCAGGGCCAGCAGCAGCACCAGGCCGAGGCTCACGAGCCTGGACCGCAGCAATTGGCGCATGCTGCTGCCCTTCGGCTGCGCGCGCCAGATCGCGTTCAATGCCGTCTGCAATTCGCCAAACACGGCGGTCGCGGTGAGCAGCAGCGATACGACGCCGACGATCGTGGCCGTGATGCCGGCGCCATGGCTTCCCGCACCTTTGATCGCGTTCTGCAAGAAGCTGGCGGCGCGCTCGCCCATGAAACCGCCCAGCTTGTCCAGCAGAGCGCCCCTTGTTGCGTCGTCGCCATAGAGAAATCCGACCAGTGCGACGATGATCAGCAGGATCGGCCCAAGCGCGAGTACCGCATAAAACGATATGGCAGCGCCTTTGCTGAACGCGTCGTCTTCAAAGAACGCCGCCACGCTGCGCTTGGTGAGCTGCCACACATCGCGGGGCCGCATGCCGATCCCCCTCTGCCTGCTACCGGGGCTTGCGCCGCTCTCGCGCCAGTTCCTCACGCGAAATGGGTTTGTCGCCGCCGGGCGGAACAGGATCGGCACCGCCGGAACTGCTGTCGTTGCCGATGGAAATGCCGGCGGACGTGCCGGTCCGGCTGATCCGTCCGCTTTCGTTGTTCGGGTCTTGGTTGTCGGGTTTTGGCGCTTGCTCCCGCATCGGTCTGGCCCTTGGCTGCCTGCTTACGCTGCAACGCAATGTTGCAGCGCTGGTTGCAGCAGCAGCGCGTGCCGTACGGGTGGCGTCAATCAAACCCAAGGAAGCCGGGCATCTCCGAAATCGGCGGGGCAGCGCGCAGTTTCACGAGGTCGGGCGCCGGCCTTCTGGTTCGTGCGTCACCGGCCAGCACTGATTCAAGCGCGGCCGCCACCGACAGCACGAATGCATCCCCGCCGCGCGGGCCGACGATCTGCAATCCGAACGGCATTCCGTTGCGGTCGCGGCCCACGGGCAGCGAGACAGCCGGATGCCCGGGCAGCGTCACCGCATAGGCCAGCGCCAGCCAGTGGAAATAGGTGCGGGTCGGCTTGCCGTCGATCTGCGCCGGAAAGAGTTCGCGCCAGGAACGAGGGCTGATGGTGATGGCAGGCGTCAGGATCACGTCGTATTGATCAAAGAACGTCTGCCACCGGCGATACAGCGCGGTCTGCAGCACCTGCGCACGCGCCACGTCGGTAGCGGTGTAGCGCAGGCCTTCCTCCACATTGGCCCGCACGTTGGGGCCGACATCCTGCGGGCGCGTCCGCACCTTCTCCAGATGCGATCCCAGCATGTAGGTGGCGCGCAGGATTTCGAATGCCTCATCGGCGCCAGTGCAATCGGGTGTCGCGTCGTCGGCGCGGGCGAGGATGTGACGGAACGTGGCGGTTTTCTCGGTGAAGACTTCGGCGATGTGGCGTTCGGTCGGAGCGAACCCGAAATCCGGTGTCAGCGCGACGCGCAAACGAGACAGATCGATCTGCGCCGGCACGGCGAAATCCTCCGGCCGATGAACCGAGCGTCCGTGCACTGACGTCGCGAGCGGATCGCAGGCGTCGTCGCCGGCGATGGCGGATAGCAACAGGCAGACATCCGGCACGGTGCGCGCCATCGGACCGAGCACCGGCAGGTTGCCCCAGCCGGCGATGCGCTTGTCGCTGGGCACCAGGCCGGGCGTGGGCCGAAAGCCGACGATGCCGCAGAACGATGCGGGGTTACGCAACGATCCGCCGGTGTCGGAGCCGGTGCACAGCGGCACCATGCCGGTGGCCAGCGCCACCGCCGATCCGCCCGAAGACCCCGCCGCGGACTTCTGTGGGTCGAACGGATTGCCGGTGGCGCCATAGACGGCATTGCGTGTGTTGGCACCGGCGCCGAATTCCGGCGTGTTGGTTTTCCCCACCACGATTGCGCCCGCGGCGCGCGTCTTGGCGACGATGCGTTCATCGGCGTCCGGCACATGGTTGCGGAAAATCACGCTGCCGGAGGTCGTGGGCAGGCCGGCGGCATCCTGAAGGTCCTTGATGCCGATCGGCAGTCCGTGCAGCGCGGGCAAGGTATCGCCGCGGGCAACCGCAGAGTCGGCCTGTCGTGCGGTCGCAAGCGCGCCGGAGAAGTCGCGTGCGGGAATGGCATTCACTGCGTGGTCGACCGCCTCGATTCGGGCGATGCAGCTTTCCAGCAGTTCCGTGGCGGAGAGGCGCTTCTGCCCGACCAGGCGGCGGGCTTCGACGGCAGTCAGGTCGCAGGGCTCAGTCATGGGATTGCGAAGTTAGACCAACGAGGGACGCATGTCACATGTCCAGCCGAGCAAGACCGACACCGCGGAGCACAACAACCGTGGAGCAAAACAGATGTCATTGCGAGGAGCGGAGCGGCGCAGCAATCTCGTTCCAGGAGACCCAAGGTCTTCCGTACGCAGCGAGAGCGAGATTGCTGCGTCGCTCCGCCCCTCGCAATGACATGACGCGCGCTTCACTGATTACCAGGTACTAACCGGGCCACGCTTCCCTGTCCTGCTGGTGGAGATCGAATCCGGCTGGCCGACCCTCCGCACGAGCGGCTTCAACGGCCGGCAGCGATGCATCCCACGCATTCGCGTCGAACCGATAGCCATTGATGCGATCGGCGGCGCGCGACACGACAAAGAGCAGGGGCGGAACCATTTCTTCCGGCTCGACCAGACGCGGCACTGTGCCGGCGGCACTGCGGTCGCGCATTTCCTGTGCCATGCCGAGCGTGTTGGCGCCGGCTCCTGGATTGACGATGTTCGCCGTCACGCCGCTGCCGGCCAGTTCCTTGGCCCAGACCTCGGTTGCCATCTCCAATGCCGCCTTGGACGCACCGTACGGCATCGCGCCGTGCATGTTCATGGTGCTGAGCTTGGTTGTGACGTTGACAATGCGCCCCCAGCCCCGCGCCACCATTCCAGGCGCCACCCGCCGCGCCATCTGGTCGGCGGCGACGTAGTTGGTGTCCATCACGTTCTGGATCACCTCGTCGGAGATTTCCCAGAACTTCTGGGGATTGGTGCGGCGGAAGCGGTCGGGCGCGATATAGGTGAAGGTGAGGCCGGCGTTGTTGACCAATATGTCCGCTGCGCCGAAGCGGTCGATGCAGGCAGCGACCGTGCGGTCGCATTCGGCAGGCCTGCGAAGGTCGGCCACCAGGCAGGCGATGTTTTGCCCCGCGCCGTTGGCGGCAGCGAGCGCCTGCATGTCCGGGATGTCGGATTCGATATGGCCAACAGCCAGCACGCGAACGCCGGTGCGCGCGAGGCCGAGCGTCATGGCGCGGCCCAGGCCCCGCAGTCCCCCGGTTACGATCGCTGCGCGTTGGTCCATGGGCTTCCCAGGGGTTTTCGTTGGTGCGGCGGCGCAGGCTGACAGGTGCGCTTCATTCGTCAAGGTTGATCAGAGGCACTGCTCGCTCTCGCGTCGCATGTTTGGCATATCTGCAGCGAAGCAGCGGTAGCGGACACTTGGTTCCGGCGTTCGATCGTGGTCCTCATCGTATGGCACCTTGGTCCATAAACCCATATTCCGATATCCGCGGCCAGTGCCTTGGTGTCCCGAATACGATGCTTTGCACAGGCCTGGCCCGCAGTGAGAATCGACAGCGTCTCGTCTTAGCCCGCCGCTCGATACGCCGGCTCGGTCCGGAACGCCGGCATCACCTCGCGCGCAAACCGCCGCAGATTGTCGCGCGACGTGCCGCCGCCGTTCAGCAGCACATACTCCACGCCGGCATCGCGCAGCGTTTCCAACTTGCGGGCGATGTCATCCGGGCTGCCGTACATCGCGCTGGCCTCGCTTGCGGCGCGCGTATCGGAATACGCCATGATGCTCGCGGTATTGTTGCCATCCGGCCGCTGGCTGATCGCCGTCAGCCGCCGCTGCGCTGCCAGGCGGCGCTCGATCGCCGCCTCCTTGTCCGCAGCATCGCGCGCCACGTGGAACGCCCGCGCCACGCCGGCCATCGAGGGATCGTAGGCGAAGCCGTTCTGCTGCATCTCAGACTTGTACAAAGCCACGCGTTGGGCGGCGGCATCGATCGGGCAGAACTGGTCCACCAGCAGATTATGCCCGCGCTTCGCCACGCGCCGGATCGAATCAGGGTGCCCGGCGCCCTGCCAGAACGGCGGATGCGGCTTCTGGTTGGCCGGCGGCTCCACCACGATGTCATCGAACGACCAGAATTTGCCGCGAAAGCTGAACCGTTCGTTCGACGTCCACGCCTTGGTAATGATGTCGATCGCTTCCTCGAAGCGAGGCTCCGCCTCTTCCATTGGAATGCGGAAGCCCACGAACTCATTGTGGCGGTAACCCTTGCCGATGCCGAAATCCAACCGGCCGCCGGACAGCAGGTCGATCGTCGCCGCTTGCTCCGCCAGCAACACCGGGTTGTGCCACGGCAGCACGATCACTGCGGTGCCCAGCCGCAACGTGCGCGTCTTGGCACCGATCCAGGTCAGCAGGTTCAGCGTCGCGGACACCTGTCCGAAACCGGTAAAATGATGCTCTACGATGAAGGCGCTTTGGAACCCGAGCGCCTCCGCCTCGATCAGATAATCGATATAGTCCTTGAAGCCGGCGGCGCTATCTACGTCCGGGTTGTTGCTGCGGGCCGCGGTGGCGGCGCCGAAAAGGCCGAATTGCATCGAACGTTCTCCGGTTGCGGGCAGGGGGCGCCGCTTGGTCTTTGCCAGGTGGTCTCGGTAGGATCGCCTTATACCATAACTGGCGCGGCGCCACGCCCCGCCACGGGAGAGGACCAGGTATGGCAGCACAAGCGGAGCGCCGGGTGGCGCTGGTCACTGGCGCGTCGTACGGCATTGGCGGCGCCACGGCGATCGGGCTGGCGCAGGACGGATTCGATGTCGCCGTCACCGACCTGACGACCGGCCCGCTGTCCCACACCGTTGCGGGCATCGAGCAAGCGGGCAGCCGAGCGCTGCCTCTGGCGCTGGATCTGCGCGACCAGGCGAGCGTGGAGAGAGCGGTCGCCGACACCGTGGCCGGGTTCGGGCACGTCGACGTGCTGGTGAACAATGCCGGCGTGCCGTCCCCAGGCAAGCCGGCGATCGACGTCACGCGCGCCGATTGGGAGGCCAATATCGGCGTGAACCTGACCGGCACGTGGTTCATGAGCACTGCGTTCGGCCGTTATCTGATTGGGGCAGGGCGGCCGGGCTGTATCGTCAGCCTGGCATCGACGCATGGCACGGTGGGCTTTCCCAACACGTCCGCCTATGGCGTCGCCAAAGCCGGGATCAGCCACATGACGCGTCTGCTTGCGATTGAGTGGGCGCCGTACAACATCCGCGTGGTGGCGATCGCGCCCGGCACCACGCTGACAGAATCGCGCCGGCCGATGTTGCAGGATCCCGACCGTCATGCCGCGATGCTGGACCGCATCCCGCTCAAGCGCTTTGGCAATGCCGAAGAAATGGCAGGCGCGATCCGCTACCTGGTCAGCCCGCTTGCATCCTACGTCACGGGACAGATCCTGCTGCTGGACGGCGGGCTCACCGCATATTGACGGCGCAAAGACAGGAGACCGGACATGAGCGACAACAGGAAACCGAGGCTGGTCGGCATCAATCACGTCGCGATCGAGGTCGGCGACATCGACGCGGCACTGGAATGGTATGGCCGCTTGTTCAGCTTCACCCTGCGGGGCAAAAGCGAGCATGCCGCCTTCATCGACATGGGCGATCAGTTCATCAACCTGACTCTGGTGCCTGGGGCAGCGCGGGCGGAGACGGAACGCAGGCATATCGGATTGGTGGTGGACGACCGTTCGGGAACGCTGGAACTTGCGAAGGCAGCCGGGGCGCGGATGGTGGAGGGGCCGTTCCTTGACTTCCTCGATCCCTGGGGCAACCGGCTGGAGATCATCGAATACGCCAACATCCAGTTCACCAAGGCGCCGCAGGTTCTGCGCGGCATGGGACTCGCGCTGGGCAAGAACGAAAAAGCCAGACGTGAACTGGCGGACAAGGGCATGGCTGAGGAGCCGGCGGGGTAAAATACAGCTATCACTGGGGGCGATGCGTTCTGCCGCCATTCTGCTGCTGCTGGCGAGCCTGACATCTGCTCAGGCACAATACCCGTACGGATATCCGGGCTACCCCCGGCCGTATCGCCAGACGCAACCCGCACCGGCCGAGACGCCGTACTCCTTTGCGACAGAGTTGCTGCGTGATCAGAACGAGGTCCGTGCGCAGGTTGGCGTGCCGCCGCTGGCCTGGTCACCGCAGCTCGCATCCGCGGCGCAGGACCGGGCGGATCATCTGATTCAAACCGGCGGATTTGCCCACACACCCGACGATCCGTACGGCGAGAACCTTTACGAGATCGAAGGCGGCACTGCGTCACCAGATCAGGTCGTCGGCGCCTGGGCGGATGAGGCACGCGATTACGACATCCGCACCAATAGTTGCACCAGCGTGTGCGGCCATTACACACAGATCGTGTGGCGCGCGACGCGCTGGGTCGGATGCGGCGTTGCCGCCGACGCCGGACGGGAGGTGTGGGTGTGCGAGTACGATCCGCCGGGCAACGTGATCGGCTACCGCCCGTATTGACCCATTCGCCGTGGCGCCGGGCTGCTGTTTACGAGCCCGAGGCGGGCCGCTTCCGCATCATGGCCTGGCGGCGGCAGATCGCCACCATCTCGCCGCGCTGGTTCCAGCACGTGTGCTCGAAATCGACGATGCCGACATCCGGCCGCGACCGGCTTTCGCGCATCGCCACCACCTTGGTGCGCGCCTTCAGCGTGTCGCCATGGAATACCGGTTTCGGGAAGCGCATATCCGTGAAGCCGAGATTTCCGACAGTGGTGCCCACGGTGGTATCGTTCACGCTCATGCCTACCATCAGGCCGGCGGTGAACATCGAGTTCACAAGGCGCTGACCATACTCGGTTTTTGCTGCGAAATCCGCGTCCAGATGCAATGGCTGCACGTTCAGCGTCAGCGCGGAGAACAACGTATTGTCCATCTCGGTGACCGTGCGCGACCAGGGATGGTCGAATTCCTGGCCGACGAAGAATTCCTCGTAATAGAGCCCCGCCATGACCATCGCCTCCCGTACATTTCGCGTCTTCCCACCCTATGGGGCGCTCCGGTGCGTGGCAACCATTGCTCAACAGGCAGTGAAACGTTGTCCCTCGCACCGACATCCCCGTGAGCACACATCGCCGCACCACTCCCTGCCGCGTTCTCGCCGCAGACGACCCCAAGAGTCCGCGGTCGCATAGACGCCTGTCCGAAACTGCCTGGGGAGTAGACAGTGTTGTACACAATTCTGATCGTGATTCTGATCCTGCTGTTGCTCGGCGCATTGCCCGCCTGGCCGTACAGCGGCGGTTGGGGGTACTACCCAAGCGGCGGGTTAGGATTGGTATTGCTCATCGTTGTGATTCTGCTGTTGGTAGGGCGAATATAGCGAAACCTCTCGCGCCACTCTCGCCCTTTGTCACTGCGAGGCCCCAAGGGGGCTGAAGCAATCTCATTCGAGCGCGCGCACGCTCGTCCGTGCGCCGCCCGGACGAGAGAAACCTGTCGCTGCGCTCCTCGCAATGATTGACAGACAGCGCGACGATCTGGTCTCGACCTCTCATCCCAACGGCAATAATAATAACAGCCGGCTGGTATCACGCTGCCGCCGGAGATGCTTCCTTCAGCACGTCCTTCACATCGCGGAACGCAATCTCCGGCTCTTGCTCTTCCGCACGTCGCATCATGAATGCGGACGTGGCCAGGAACACCGGATCGCCGTCCACATCATCCGCCATCGCGCTGCGGTTCGCCGCAACGAACCGCGCCAGCGCCGCCTTGTCCGAAGACGACACCCAGCGCGCCAGCGCATAGGGTGACGTCTCGAACCCGATCGCCACGCCATATTCCGCCGCCAGCCGCGATTGCAGCACGTCCAGCTGCAGCGTTCCAACTACCCCCACCAACGGCGGCGCACCATCCTGTGGGCGGAACAACTGCACCACGCCTTCCTCAGCCAGCTCACCCAGCGCCTGGCGCAACTTTTTCGCCTTCATCGCATCGTCCAGCCGCACACGGCGCAAGATTTCAGGAGCGAAATACGGGACGCCAAGAAAATTCACATCCTCGCCTTCCGTCAGCGTATCGCCGATGCGCAAAGTGCCGTGGTTGGGAATGCCGACTACGTCGCCCGCGAACGCCTCATCGGCAATTTCCCGTTCGCGGGCGAAGAAGAATTGCGGCGCGTGCAGCGGGATTTGCTTGCCGGTGCGTACCTGCTTCAGCCGCATCCCACGCGTCAGCCGGCCAGAGCATACGCGGGCGAAGGCGATGCGGTCGCGGTGATTGGGGTCCATGTTCGCCTGGATCTTGAACACCAGCGCCGTCAGCCCGGCTTCCGTCGCCTCCACCGTTCGTGTATCCGCATGCTGCGCCCGCGGCGCCGGACCGTATTCCGCCAAGCCATCGAGCAAGTCGGTGACGCCAATCCCCTTGATCGCGCTGCCGAAATAGACTGGAGTGAGGTGGCCGGCGTTAAAACTGTCGCGGTCGAATTCGGGCAGCGCAGCGCGAACCAGGTCCACCTCGTCGCCCAGATCGGCAAGCCGCGAATCGGATTGCGGCAGAGGTGCCATCAGATGCAGATCACGGCCACGCAGGTCGTAGGTGCCGGCGAAGGTGGCGGCACGGCCCACCGGCCAGGTCACCGGCGCGGTGTCCAGCGCCAGCGTAGCGGCGATCTCGTCCAACAGTTCCAGCGGATCGCGGGACTCGCGGTCCATCTTGTTGATGAAAGTGACGATCGGGATGTCCCGCAGGCGGCAGATTTCGAACAATTTGCGCGTGCGGGCTTCAATGCCCTTGGCGGCATCGATCACCATCACGGCGGAATCGACCGCGGTCAGCGTCCGGTAGGTGTCCTCGGAAAAATCCTCGTGGCCGGGCGTGTCGAGCAAATTGAAGATCTTGTTGTTATGCTCGAACGTCATGACCGACGTGACGACGGAGATCCCACGCTCGCGCTCGATGCCCATCCAGTCGGAGCGGGTACGGCGGCGCTCGCCCTTGGCGCGCACCGAGCCGGCGAGCTGGATGGCGCCGCCGGCGCGCAGCAAGTGCTCTGTCAGCGTGGTCTTGCCGGCGTCCGGGTGGGAGATGATCGCGAAGGTGCGGCGCCGGGCGATCTCGGCAGCAGGGTCGGTCATGCGCTTCCTATACGTGAGGGCGCCGGGAGGAGGACCGCCCGGCGCCACATCGCCGTGAAATAGGGGGTGGACGAGCGGAAAACCAGGGGCGGCGATCCTCGCAACCCGTAACCTCCCGTCCCAGCATTTTCCGTTGGCCTGAATCCAGACTGCGCCTGTCAGATCATTCGCCAGCAAATGACTTCACGCGCATCTCCCGCCCTGCCAGCCAGATTCGATCAAAGCCGCCACACTCGGGGCAGCACTCGTACAAAGCCGCCGGGGAAAACTCACACAAGCACCGTTGGCACCTCGCGCGCAATGCCACGGTTTCAATCGCAAGTTCGGCGCCGTGTACGACCGTATCCGCGGCGACGAGATCGAAGCAGAAGCACAAAGCCTGCGGTTCTACCGCCGCGGCGGTGCCGATCTCGAGTATGACGCGCGTGACCTTCCGCAGACCCTCCCGCGCCGCATGCTCTGCCACCAGGTCAACGACGCTCTGGCTCAATGCGAGTTCATGCATCTGGCGTGCCCTGCCATCTGCCACCACACGCGCTGCGTGCCCGGTGGGAAGCTGCCGGGCCCAGTTCGATGACGCTATCCGCGGAACGAGTCCTTGGCAGAGCGCAGCTTCGCGAAGCTGGCGACGTCAGGCGCGCGCAGGAACGGATTGGCGGAAAGTTCGCTCGCCATCGTGGCCGGCACCGTGGGCTGTCCCGCCGCGCGCTGCCGCCGCGCCTGTGCAGCCCGCTCGACCAAAGCCGCGTTCCCACCGTCCACGCTTAACGCAAAACGAGCATTACTCTCGGTGTATTCGTGGCCGCAGCAAACCTTGGTGCCAGGCGGCAGCAGCGTCAACTTGCGCAAGGAGGCGAACATCTCGTCGGCCGTGCCTTCGATCAGCCGGCCGCAGCCCAGGCTGAACAAGGTGTCGCCGGACAGTAGAATCTCGCCGTCGGGGAAGAAAAAATTGATCTGTCCCCGCGTATGGCCCGGCGTATCGATCACCTGTCCCGTGCTGCTGCCAAACGTCACCGAATCACCTTCCCGCACGGCAATGTCGAGCTTCGGCAACCGGTGCGCATCCGCCGCGGCGCCGACCACCTTGGCGCCGAAATGCGCGCGCACCTCGTCGGTGCCGGCGACATGGTCGGCGTGGTGGTGAGTCAGCAGGATCAGATCCAACCTGCCGCCGGCCTTTTCCAATGCGGCGATCACCGGTTTTGGCTCGGCAGGATCGACGATAGCCACGGCCCCGGTCGCCGCGTCGCGCAAGAGCCACGCATAGTTGTCGGAAAGAATGGGAACAGGTTCTGCGGTGACTGACATAACGGCCAGCTTAGCACCACGCCGCGTCGGGGCAAGCGGCGGCGCGGCGATGACCAGGGGCGAGCGGGTGAATGACTGATGACGGTCGTCAGCCGAAGCCGTCGCCGGGCTCACATCGCCGCGCCACTATTTTTGTGGCGGTGGCGACATGGGCGCTGTGATGACGTTCGGGATCTCGCTCGCGATCGGCGGCTCGGGATAATATTGGGTCGTTTGCTGAACCGAGATTGCCGTCTCTCGCCCAGAGAGCAATTCGATCAGTTTCAGCGCTTCATCGAGTCCCGAGGAAATGCCGCCGCCGGTCAGCCGGTCGCGATCGATGACGAACCGGGGATGGCCGTCGGCGATCTGTACCGCCGGGTGATAGGCCATCAGATAGGGGATGAAGGCCCAGTGGGTGGTCGCGAGGTAACCATCCAGCAAGCCCGCCGCCGCCAGCAACAGCGCGCCCTCGCACACCGAGCAAATCCATTTTGACTGCGCCGCCTGAAGCTTGAGGAATTTGAGATAGGCCGACTTCTCCCCCTCGGCGATGATGCGTGCGAGCGAGTCCGGGTCGCCGCCGGGCACCCAGAGCGCGTCCGCCGGTGCGGGCGAGTCCAGCCCGGCCGCAACCTTGAAGACGAAGCCGGGGGATCGAAATTGCACGTCGCCCGGCTTCTCTGCGACCAGATCGATCTGGAACATCGGCTTCTCGGGCGGTCCCGGCAATGTGGGCCAACTGAACATTTCCGACGGGCCGCACACGTCCAGCATGTCGACCTTGTCGTAAACCGGGATCACAATCCGCATCGGCACTCCTTCCGGTGCCGCGCCATGCATGCTCATCGGATCTCGACGGTGAAAGGCTGCGCGGGCGCGGCGGCCGCGAGCGCCATCCGCATCAGCCCGGCGCTTTCCGTTGACGGGCCGTGTCCGAGCAAGCCGTCGCGCGTGTGAACCTCGACCGCGACGGAACCGGCATCGGCCGTCGCCGGCAGCCGCAGATCCGCCGAGACCCGCAGCTTGGTCTGGCAGTTGGCGCAACCAAGCACCTGCCAGCGGCTAAGCACGGGCTCGAGCCCGATCAACTGCTTCTCGCCCTCCAGTTCGGCCCAGGTAGCGATCAGGAAAGACCCGCGGATTTTCGACCGGTCGATGCCGCCGATATGCACCGTCTTTTGCTCCGGCTCGGCTGCCAACGCCATCGCCTGCGGCGCATCCGTCCGCGCGTAGCTGTCCAGTGAGCCAGGCCCGTAGCTGTAACCCAACTGCGATTCGATATTGATCAGGTCGGCGGTAGTATAGGGAACGCCGTACTCCTTGAAGAAGGGTTCCAGCGGCGTGGTCAGCGACATGGGCACGTTCGGATCGGCGCCGAAGGGCGGCGGGTTGACCTGCGCATCGTATTTCGCCCCCGGATCGTTCGCATCGATGGTAAAGCTGGTGGTGAAGCCGTGGCGGCGCTGCCAGATCCAGAACACATAGTCGATGAAGCAGTGGTGAAAGTAGAAGATCGGGTCGAGCGCTGCGGTATCGTTCTCGCCCATGTCGCCGTTGGCGCCCGGAATCGGCGAGGCATCGAACTGCCCGGGCACATCGAACCCGCCGACCGCCAGATGCATGCTGTTGTGCGGGCTTTCCAGCGGCACGACCAGCGACTTCGGGTTGTTGTTGTTCCAGTTCCCGGCGCTGGTGGTGTTGGAAAACAACGTGTAATTCGGCGCATTCAGGCAGTCGATGAACTTTTGATAGATCAGGCCGAATTTATTCTTGCCGATGGTAAAGCTGGTGGTGAGCCAGTTCCTGATATTGTCGTTGAGCCGCGTCGTGCGGATCTCCGGCGTCGGGAACCGGGCATTATGGGCCGCGGTCTTGGCGCGGTCCTCACCCGTGCCGACCAGTCCCGAGAGCGGATAGCGGACCGTCTCATAGCCTTCCGGCTTGGAGTAAAGAGTGTTGTCGCCGGTCACATGATCGACGATCGTCGCCGGCAGCACGAACGAGCGGAGCGGGTTAGCAATCTCCTTTCCGTCCAGGAAGAAGGTTTCGTCGGTCAGCGCCCGTGGAATGCCCTTGTCGCGGCTCAGATCGCTGGTCTCGTCCCAGAAGGGCAGCGTCACGGAACCGCAACCCGGGATGCTGCGCAATGCCTCTTCCAGGCGGTAGAGATAGGCGCGATGCCAGGCGGGAAACAGCACGGTGCCATGCTGGCAATAGCCGCCCCACCAGGCGGGATTCTGTGCGCCGGGCCCGTGGAACGGTTCGCCATGAAACCCGCCGATCATGAAAAAGGATCTGAACTCGTTCGGTCCAAGTTCCTTGATGCCCTTCCAGGCGCGCATCAGGTCCTCGAGTTCCCTCTTGTTGCCGGCATCATAATCCGCCTGGATATCGACGATCGAACGGCGAACGCGAACACCTGTTGCCATGGTGACGAGCCTCCTCCCCGTCGCCGGACACATGTTCCGGCAATTATCGAGACCTGACGCACGATAATCCTTTGGTGAGTTTCTGAAAAGAACAATGTTTCGACAGAACGGTGTCGGCTTGTTGCAGGTCTACTGGAACCGGCGTCATGGTGATTGAAGCGTTACTGTAGCGTTATTGGCGGCTGCGGCAGGTACAACCTGTCCCCATCAGTAGCCAGGAGGCGCACAAGTCATGCAGGATCGTTGGCCACGAATGGATACGAGGTGAGCCATGCTGAGCGGATGCTGGACGTATCGCAGCTATTGCAACCTCGCGAAACTTGTCGGTGACGATCAGCAGGCGGCGCTCGCGCTCATCTTCGGCGAAGGGGTATTCGAACTTCAGCAATCTGATGACGGCCGGGTCGAAGGCGGGCTCGGCATGGAAAACGGCTATGCTCTCCGCATTTCAGGCGCGTTCGGGACGACCGAGAACGGCCCGGAGTTCACGCTGACCGGCGAGGGCCTGGACGGCACTGCAACCGCCGGCTGGCGCTACGAGTATCGCGGCGTGGTCGGTTACGTGTGGCCCAACGCCGTCCAGCAGGTGCCGTCATTGGTCGGCACGGTCGTTCGGGTGAACGCGCACGGTCCGAACGCGCCGGCCGGTTTCACGGCGTCTTTCATCGCCGTCCGCCATACCGACAATCAGCCACCCCGAACGGCGCGGCCGCTGTCGAGCCTGTTGCGCTGATGGCGCCGCCGACGGAACACTCGATTGCACTGTCAGCTTTGCCATCGCACCACGCAACCTAGGCCCGTTGCACCGCAGCCGGACCGGCCGCTGCGTTCCCAAGCAGCGTCAACTGCGCGGCAGACGAGAAAGCGCGCGTCCGCAGCAACACGGTAGCAACAAGTCCCGCAATGCCCGACGCAGTCAGAATCATAACCACAAGAATGAACTGATAGATGCCGGCATAAATCGGGCTCGCCCCTGATACCATCATCCCCGCCATCACGCCGGGAATCCAAACCAGGCCCAGCGACTTCAGCATATCCAGACGCGGCAACAGGCTGGCATAAACCGCACTCTGCACATAAGGCGCGACCGTCACGGCAGGATCCGCCCCCAGCGCCAGCCCCGCTTCGATCTGGCCGACATGCGCCGTCACCTCCGCCCGGAAGCGTTCCGCGGCCTGGGCGCAGGCATTCATCGCATTGGCGATGATCATGCTGCCCACCGGCACCAGCATCGCGATGTTCGTCTGCAACGTGCCGATCGCGATCATCGCCGCGATCACCACGCCTGACCCCGCGGCAATGGACCAGAAACACACCATCAGCGCGCCTTGCGTGTTCCGCGCCCGCCGCGCCGCGGTGACCGCCGCCGCGAATGTCATCCCCAGCAGGATCAGCAGCCCGACCAGCAGGCTGCCGTGCAGCAACACCGCCAGAACAATGCCGACCGCGACCATCTGCACCAGGCCTCGCGCAATCGACACAACTGCCTCGCGTTCCACGCGGACGGCAAACCGCCGGCACAACACGATCACGGCGAGGCACAGCACGATCGCGCCGGCGGCCTGCGCCAGTCCAATCGGGACATTGCCGCCAAGGTGATTCAACACATCAGCAATCATGCAGCACCTCGTTGGTGGGACCGATCGCAATCAGCCTGCCAGCCTGCAAGACCATGGTGCGGCCGGCGATTCGAGCAGCCTGGGCCCGATTATGCGTGACGATGACCGTCGTCATCTGGCGTTCCTGGACGATGCCCAGCAGCAGTTCCTCGATGCCGTGCATCGACGCTTCGTCGAGCGCGGATGTCGGCTCATCCAGTAGCAGTGCGTCCGGCGCGTTAGCCAGCGTGCGGGCGATCGACACGCGCTGCGCCTCGCCGCCCGACAGGTTGCGCACATCGCGATCCTGGTACCCGGGCAGTCCCACGCGTTCGAGCAATCCGGCAATGTGTTCCGCATCCAGCGATTCGCCGCGTTGCGCCGGGCCGAATGCGACATTCGCAGCCACTGCTCCCGGAAACAGGTAAGGCATTTGCATCACCATGCCGACCCGGGTCCGCAACACACGCGGCGGAATGGCGCGGTAGTCCTCCCCATTCAGCAGCACACTACCGCTCGTTGGCTCATCGAGTCTGTTCAGCAGACGCAGGAACGTCGACTTGCCTGCCCCGCTGGGACCGACCACGGCCAGGATCTCGCCTGGCTCGATGCTGACGCTGACAGAATCCAGCAGGACTTTTCCGGCGGCCGCGCGCGAGAGATGGCGGGTTTCCAGGGCAAGCGAAGCGGTCGCCGCATGATGCGCCGCACGTGCAGGGTATGCTGAGTCGCGGGAGCGGTCATGCAGGCTGTCGGGCAGTGCGATCGCAGTCGTCGCGGGCATGTTTGCTCCCGGGTGCCAGTCTCGGATGGGCTTGCTGAAGCAGCAAATAGCGAGGCACCCGGCGCGCGGGAAATGCAAGACATTCACCGTTTCATGACATCCCGTCATCACGAGCCGCTGCTACTCACGATCGGACAAGCGCAAATACCCGCCCCATGGGGCGCCGGAATCCAGCCGATGTTCGCCTCGCGTGTCCCGGTCTACACGGCCGTGACGGATGCCCGCAGCGTGGCGCGTAGCCACCGATGCGCCGGGTCATGATCCAGCCGCCGGTGCCAGATCATCGACAGTGACACAGGCGGCGATTGAAACGGCAGCGGCCGCATGGTCAAAGGGCGGAACGCAACGGCGTCCGCGGCGACACGCCGCGGCACCACCGCGAGCGCCCCCGAGCCCATCAGCACCGGCCACAGCGAATGAAGCGGCACCTTGGTCACGATCTGCCGCGACAACCCATACCCGGCGAGCGCCTCGTCGACGAACTCCGTATTGTCGTCGCTGGAGGTGACGGCGATCTGCGGCACCTGCGCAAATTGCTCGACCGAAAACTCGGTATCTTCAGCAACGGCAAGATCGTTCGACAACAGGGCAACGAATTCATCGACCAGCAGACCCGCGCACTTGAACCGCTCGCCGCCGTCGATCAGCGTCGACAAGGCCAGTTCCACCGTGCCGCGGTCCAATTGATCCAGGACCGGCGCCATGCCGATGGGCCGGACCTCGAGCACAGCCGCAGGCGCCAATTTTGCCACGCGGTGCACCAGCCCCGGCACCACCGCGAGCGCGGCGTAATTGTTGGCGGCGATGGTAAAGGTCCGCTCTGCTTGGGCCGCATCGAATTCGTCGGACTCCAACGTAACGCGCACGCCCTGCAAGGCTTCGTGGATTGGACCCGAGATCCGTTCGGCCCGCGGCGTTGGCAGCATGCCGTCGGTGCTTCGCACGAACAATTCGTCGTTGAGCATTTGGCGCAGGCGGGCGAGCGCATGACTGACGGCAGACTGGCTAAGCCCGAGCTTCTGGCCGGCCCGAGTCAAATTTCTCTCTTGCATGACGGCGTCGAACACCACCAGGAGATTCAGATCGAACGTATTCCAGTTCATCGCGGCCTCCGCCCAATCCGGGGCCGGCTTATAACCTGTACTTACAAAATTGTCAGGCCCGGTTCTGCCGCCGGCCGTGGCAGCGGCAGAACCGGCCAAACAGGTCCGGTCAATTTATGGCCGTGCTTCTGCTGCCTGTAACTGCCTTCGTGGCAATGGACGTGATCGGCACGCCATCGCACGGTCGTGGCGGCGCCGGAAGCTCCCAGCCGGTTGCATTGCGTGCCAGGCGCCCCTGCTGAATCAGGAACTCCAGCACCACGCGCGTACGTGGCGCCAGTTGGCGCCGCGAGGGATAGACCACGTACAGCATCGATGGCTTCGGTTCGAAATGCGGCATCAGCCGGATCAGCCGTCCGGCAAGAACGTCCTCGCGCACCTGCGCATCGGGCAGGTATGCGATGCCGTAGCCGCTGCGCGCCATCACCAGGGCGGCACGTTCATTGTTGGTGATAAGCTGGCCCGAAACCGGCACCGAGATTGGTCCCTCCGGTCCATTGAACTGCCAGAAGCCGCGGCGGTTATCGGTGTCCTGCACGATGCAGGTGTGACGCTCGAGTTCCGCGGGTGCACTCGGCGCGCCGTGACGTTCCAAATAGTGCGGGGCGGCGACAATGGCGTATCCAAGCGGTGCGATCTGGCGTGCGATAAAGGATGAATCGGCAATCTCGCCGTCGCAGATCGCCAGGTCGAGACGCGATTCCACCATCTCGTTGATATGGTCGCAGACGACCAGTTCAACCGACAACCCCGGGTGATTGCTCAGCAGTTGCGGCAGATCGGTGGCCAGGGACAAACCGGCACCCATGATCGTTCCCAGCCGGACCAGGCCGGACGGCGCGTTCCGGTGGGTGCCCAGTTCCTTCTCCATTGCCGATGATTCGTCCAGCAATCGACGCGCGTAATTGACCAGGATCTCGCCGTCTTCCGTCAGGCTCAACCGTCGTGTGGTGCGATGTAACAATCGCACACCGAAATGTTGTTCCAGCTGCGCCACCTGTCGCGTCACCGCGGTATGGGAAAGATCCAATTCGCGCGCGACGCGGGAGAACGAACCGGTCTCCACGACCCGAATGAAATTATTCAGTGCACAGAAGAGATCCATGGGTTTTTCTCTATCTCCATGCCGCTTGGGCGGTATTGCTACGCCGATTACGTCCGGGTTATTCCGACGCAAACCGGAAACCTGCCTGTCGCGTACGCCACGGCGGGGCAACAGACGCGAGAGCAGCGCGGGTGTAGGCGGCCGGCGCGGCACATAGTGTAAGTAACTGTGACGCAACCGATCGGGCGGCCATCACGTATTCGAACGGCGGCTACGGCGTCAGGCAGTGCCATGGCTCAAAATCGGACCGGCTGAAGCGCGTGGGGCACTGGCATGCGGCGTTGAACGGCTTGCATGATCCACAGATATGCCAGCATGGCGTAAGCCGCGGCGCGGCTTTGCTCAGGCGTTGGCAAAATCTCGCCTATCAGTTCGGTAATCTTCGCATGCTCTCCGGATGCGCCTTTCGGCCAGTGCAAGTCCTGCGGGTTTCGCAGCGAAGCCGGCTGCGGCAATGCGTTTCGTGCAGCGGGCGGTTCGACCAACGCGCCATCGGTGCCTGACGATGCAATTTCCTGGCTCAACATTCGCCTGGTCTCCTTGGTATTGCTCTATCGATTTGTTGTTCGGCCCCGGCGCAGGCCACTCTGGTGCTGGTTCGCGTGGCACATGTCAGCGCAGGACGCGCCGCCGCAAATGAGAATTTGGCAGAGAGCGATGAGCGGCGTGCATGGAATGCAGACGGCTTATGTCAGTCATGCCGGCGCAGCGATGCAGTCGCGCGATTGCCTCGACGTCAGGAACGAAAGACAGGGGGCGACCGCCTGACGGTCCGGACAGCTGGGGCAGTCGGGACCGGGTGCATCACGGCATTGTGCCCTTGCGGGCCGGCGCGAGATCGGATTGAGCCGCATGGCCAGTCTTCCTGCGAACGACGTGGCGCCGACACGTAATCGTTGCCGCTGGATTTTGGGTCGCACGGTTGCGAATGGGGACATGACGTTGGTGCATGTGCAGGGCCGCCATGCGCAGAACCGTGGCGATGGCTGCCGGTCTGGCACAGTCCCGCGGCGAACCAGGCTACCTGCCGAGGCCGACTACCGTTTCTCGCGGCACCATGGTACCCGGCGTTCGACCGCTTCTCGACAGATCCCTCTTCGCGGACGAGGTTGACGGACGCAGCAGCCGAGGTTGTCAGATCCCCAGCACCAGGCACGCATTCTGCCCGCCGAACCCGAACGAATTGGAAATTGCATGCGTCACCCGCAGTTCCCGTGCGACATTCGGCACGCAGTCGATCGGCAACGCGGGATCCGGCGTTTCGTAGTTGATCGTCGGCGGCAGCACGCCATGGCGCAGCGAGAGCAAGGTAAAGATTGCCTCCACCGCGCCGGCGGCGCTCAGCGTGTGGCCGATCATCGACTTGTTGGAGGACACCGGCAGCGTTCCCGCCCGCTCGCCGAACACGGCGGACAGGCCCAGCCATTCCATTTTGTCGTTCTCGGGCGTGCCGGTGCCGTGGGCGTTGACGTAGCCGATGGCGTCGGGGGACAGGCCGGCATCCTCCAGCGCGTGGCGCATGCAGGCGATGATCGGCTTGCCGTCGGGTGAGGAACGGGTGCGGTGGAAGCCGTCCGCCATCTCGCCGCAGCCTTCCACCACGCCCAGGATCTCGGCGCCGCGGGCTCGCGCATGCGCCAGGCTTTCCAGCACCAGTGCGCCGGCGCCTTCCGCCATCACGAAGCCGTCGCGGTCGCGAGAGAACGGGCGGGCGGCGGATTGCGGCGGGTCATTGCGGGTGGACAGGGCGGACAACAGGGAGAAGCGGATCAGGCTTTCGGGGTTCACCGAGGCGTCGGTGCCGATCACCAGTGCCGCCTCGCCCTCGCCGCGGCGGATCGCTTCCACGCCAAGCTGGATCGCGGTGGCGCCAGAAGAGCATGCGGTGGAGGTGGCGATCGGGGAACCTTTGGTGCCGAAGCGCTCGGCTAAATGTTCCGAAACAGAACCGAATAGAAAACGCTCGGACCAGGAGGAGAACCGGCCGTCGGATGCCGCGCGGACCAGATCCATCCAGGTGACCGGCGTGTTGCCGGCCTCGGCCGCGCCGGCCGCGGCGAGGCGTTGCGGCCATTCCATCTCCACTGGCGGCATCGCGAGCATTAGCGGGCCGGGAAAATCTC
>Ga0335072_10003344_pt1 | contig 24215 bp, 20 predicted proteins | sample Lox_Sample_21_FD_206725 | JGI IMG/M metagenome (GOLD analysis project Ga0335072, IMG submission 206725) | Soil microbial communities from Loxahatchee National Wildlife Refuge, Florida, United States - Lox_Sample_2.1 | ecosystem: Environmental > Terrestrial > Soil > Wetlands | place: USA... | reverse complement strand
ATGCTCGCGAACATGCCCCCGACGCGCCCCTCGTTGGCGCGGAACTCGTCGATGACCTTGGCGTTGAAGTCGGCGGGCGACGTGGACATGGCGCTCCTCGCTTTGACCTGGATCGGGTGACGGCTGGCGGGGATCAGTCTAGAAGCCGAGGTCGAGCCGAGGTCGGAGATGCTGTTCCGGTCGGCACATGTGCCGACCGGCGGGGCCGCGCATGCGCGGCCCCGGGCAGGGCCGCATGCGGCCCTGCCTTCCAGATCAAGAGCGAGGACCGCCGGGTGTAGCATTCCTCACAAGCGCGGGCATCGGCGCTCGCGGTGACGAGGGAGGCCGGGATGCCGGAATACGACTACGTGATCGTCGGCGCGGGATCCGCCGGGTGCGTGCTGGCGGCGCGCCTCAGCGAGGATCCCGAGGTGAGTGTGGCGCTGGTCGAGGCCGGGCCGCCGGACACGCTGGAGAACATCCACGTCCCGGTCGCCTTCAGCGCGCTGTTTCGCAGCGAGGTCGACTGGGACTACTCCACCGGGGCCGAGCCCCGGCTCGACCGCCGGCGGATCTACCTCCCGCGCGGCAAGACCCTCGGCGGCTCGTCCTCGACGAACGCCATGGTCTACATCCGCGGCAACCGCGCCGACTACGACGGCTGGCGCGACGCGGGCTGCGCCGGGTGGGGCTTCGACGACCTCCTCCCCTACTTCGTCCGCTCCGAGGGCAACGAGCGCGGCGCCTCTCCCCTGCACGGCGCCGACGGACCGCTGACGGTCAGCGAGGATCGCGCCCCGAACCCGATCACCGACGCCTTCCTGGAAGCCTGCGCCCAGGCCGGGCTGCCGGCCAACGAGGACTTCAACGGCCCCCACCAGGACGGCTTCGGGCGCTACCAGCGCACCCAGCGCGACGGCCGCCGCTGCAGCGCCGCCGTCGCCTACCTGCACCCCGCCCTGGCGCGTCCCAATCTCGCCGTGGAGACATACCTGCAGGTCCACCGCGTGCTGTTCGACGGCGGGCGCGCCGTCGGCGTCCAGGGGGCGCGGCTGGGGGAGCTTTGCGAGCTGCGCGCCGCCCGGGAGACGATCCTCTGCGCCGGCGCCTACAACTCGCCGCAGCTGCTGATGCTCTCCGGGGTCGGCCCCGCCGAGCTGCTCGGGCTGCTGCAGATACCCGTCGTCCAGGATCTGCCGAGCGTCGGGCAGAACCTCCAGGACCACCCCGCCTCGGGCGCCACCTGGGCGCACGACGAGCCGGTGTCGCTGCTGAGTCCCCTCACCGAGGCCAACCTCACCGCGTTCGTCGGCGAAGGCCGCGGCCCCCTGACATCCAACGTCGCCGAGGCCGGCGGGTTCGTCCGCTCGAGCGCCGCCCCGGACGCGCCCGACATCCAGTTCCACGCGGCGCCCGCGCTGTATGTCGACGAGCCCGTCCTGGAGCACGGCTTCGGCGTCGCCCCCTGCGTGCTCACCCCCGCCAGCCGCGGCTACGTCGTGCCGCTCTCGCCGGACCCCACCATGAAGCCCTACATCCTGCACAACTACCTCTCCGAGGAGAGCGACATGGCGCGGATGGTGGAGGGGATGCGGATGACCCTGGAGATCGCCCGCCAGCCGGCGCTGGCGAAGTACACGACCCGCCCCCACTACGCCCCTGCCTCGGACTCCGAGGAGGACCTCCGGGCGCACATCCGCCAGCAGACCTTCACCCTCTACCACCCCGTCGGCACCTGCCGGATGGGCGCCGACGCCGACGCCGTCGTGGACACCGATCTGCGCGTGCGCGGCCTCGAAGGGCTGCGGGTCGTCGACGCCTCGGTCATGCCGACGGTGCCCCGGGGCAACACCAACGCCCCCACCATCGCCGTCGCCGAGCGCGCCGCCGACCTGATCCGCCACGGCGCGGCGGTCGCGGCAGTCCGTTCCGAGGGTCGCGAGATCGGCGGTCCTCGCCTGCTCGCCTAGAGCTCGCGGCCGCCGGGCGTCGAGAACACCGGAAGCGACCACACACGACCGGCGAGCGGCCAGCGTGGCGCCGCCGCGCCTTCACGTACGCTGACAGCTGGATGTCCGGCTCCTCCACACCACTCGCCAGCGCCCTCCCCCGCGCAGCGCACGCGCCCCGCCGCGGACCCCGGCGCGCGATCGTGGCGGCTGTGCTGACATGCCTGATCGCGACCGGCTTCGTGCTGCTCGCAGGCTCCGGCCGACGGGCACCGACATTCGCGCCCGCTCGTCACGTCCTGGCCCCAGGACATGTCGCCGGCACGCCCGGGGGCCTGTCGACGCTGCCACCAGCGGCGCGGATGGCGGTCTCGCGCGGCCTCGGCGGCGACCTGCCGCGGTTCGCGATCACACCTGTCGGTGACGGCGAGCGCGAGACCTACCTGGCGCGCAACGCCGCCAACCACTTCGCGGCGCGCTTCGGCGACGGCGGCGTCACGGTCACGACGGCGCGGCACGCACGGCTGACATTGGCGCTGCAGGCGATCGGCTTTGCCCGCGCGCTGCACGGCGTCGCCCTCGACGTCGCGCCGCGGGCGCACGCGAACCGCGTCGAATACCGCCGCGGGGCGGCCAGCGAATGGTTCGCGAACGGGCCGGCCGGCCTGGAGCAGGGCTTCACGATCTCGCGCGCCCCCGGCGGACACGCCGCCAGCGGCCCACTGACCCTGGCAATCGCGCTCTCCGGGTCGCTGCACGGGCACCTCGACGGAGCCGGCGGGCTGATGTTCGACACCGCCGACGGGCATCCGGCGTTGAGCTACGGCGCTCCGAGCGTCACCGACGCCAGCGGACGGACGCTGCCGGCGCACCTGACGCTCGCCGGTGGCCGCCTGCTGATCGGCGTCGACGCGCAGGGCGCGCGCTACCCGCTGCGCGTCGACCCGCTGATGGCCTCCGCCGAACTTTACGCGTCGGCGGGCAAGGAAACCGAAGAGCTGGGCCTTGCCGTCGCGGTCTCCGGCGGCACCGTCGTCGCCGGAACCCAGGCGGCGAGCGTCGGTGGTCACGCGGAAGCCGGCGACGCCTACGTGTTCGTCGAGGGCGCCGGCGGCTGGGCGACGGGAACGCAGGCGACCGAGCTGTTGCCGGCGGCGGCCAAAGCCGGAGAACGCTTCGGGCACGCCGTCGCGATCTCGGGCAAGACGATCGTCGTCGGCGCGCCCAACGCGAACGGCATCGGCTTGGACAACGGCGCGGCATACCTCTACAGCGAACCGGCCGGCGGCTGGGCGGCGAGCGCCGAACTGCACCCTACGACCGAGCTCGTCGACAGCGAAGACCAGGTGACCGCCGAATTCGGCAAGTCGGTCGCGGTGGCAGGCGAAACCGTCGTCGTCGGCGCGCCGCGCTACGTCAATTACACCTACAAACAGACGACCTTCAAAGAACACCCCGAAACCGGCGGGGCGTTCGTATTCGTGCAGCCGGCCGGCGGCTGGGCGGCGGGCGGCTCGCAGCAGACCCAGGGCTTCACGCTGATGGAGACCGAAAAGGAATACAAAGAATACGAAGAAGACGATTTCTTTGGCGCATCTGTCGCGCTTTACGAAAAGGGTGAATCGCAGACCGTCGTCGTGGCTGCCCCAAGCGCCAAATTCGACGGGAGCTTCAAACAGGGCGTGGCGCTCGTCTTCGCGCGCCCCACCGGAGGCTGGACCTCGCCCCACCTCCTGGAAGAGAACCCCGCCGCGACGCTGTCGGTGAGCGGCGGCGTCGAAAACGAAAAGCTCGGCGAAGCGTCCGGAAAAGGACCCTTTGGCGTCGAAAGCCAACCGCTGGCGATCTCCGAAGGCGAGGTCGTGATCGGCGCGCCCGAAGCGAAGGTCGGCGCCGACGAATACGAGGGCGTCGCGTACGTGTTCGCCGAACCGCCCGGCGGCTGGGAGGCGCAGGGCGCCCAGACACAAGCCGCGAAGCTGCTGCCCTCCGACGGCAAAGCCGATTGGGCGTTCGGCCGCAGCGTCGCGGCGGACGGCGCGACCGTGATGGTCGCCGGCGGCGGCAACGGCTACGTCTACTCGGAGCCGCGCGGCGGCTGGAGCGGCGAGCTGCACGAGAGCTCCGAGCTGCTCCAGGCGGCGGACGCGGCTTCGCTGACCGCCGGCTATGCGCTGGTCGGCGACGCCGGCCTCGCCCCGCCGGCGGGCACGGGCAAGACCGACCAAGGCGGGGTGCTCGCGGTGCCGCTCGGACCGATCGTGCAGACCGGATCGACGAGCGGCGTCGGCAGCGACGCGGCGACCGTCGAAGGCAGCGTCGCGCCCAATCGCAACCCGGTCTCCGAATGCGTGTTCCTCTACGGCACGACCACCGCCTACGGCAGCGAAGCGCCCTGCAGTCCGGCGGTCTCCGGCAGCGGCTCGACCCCGACCACGGTCAGCGCCGCACTGAGCGGTCTGGCACCGGGCACGACCTACCACTTCCGCGTGCTCGCCGCCAACGCCGACGGCACGAGCCAAGGGGCCGACGAGACGTTCACCACCGCCGCCGGCTCGAACACCCATGAAACCGGCGAATCCAAAGAAGCCCCCGGCGGCGAAACGACCGGCCCGCCCACGACAACAACGACGACGACGAGCTCGACCGCGGGCGGCCCCTCCCCGTCAGGCTCATCACTCCCCGCCGGCTCGAGCCCGGCGCCCACCGGAGTCGCCCTCGAGGCGGCGCGCGCGCTGGCCTGCTCGACGGCGCAAATCGTGCTGATAGATGTGGTCGCGCGGGGCTCCCACGTGCTGCTGACCGGCGCCGCCCGCCAGGTGCTGGCCGGCAAGCGCGTTGCGATCAAGCTGCTCAGCACCGGCAAGGTCGTGGCCACCCCGACAATCACGCCGGCCGGGACGTTCGCGGCGACGGTCCCGCTGCCGCCGGCCAAGATCCGCGGCTCGAATCGCACGCGCTACCAGGCGAGCATCGGCTCGTTGAAATCGCTCGCGCTCAAGCTCGAGCGCCGGGCGTACATGCTGCACGTGACTCTCCTCGGCAGCCACGTGTCGATCGCCGGTCGTGTCACCGGCAGCTTCCGGCCGGGTACCGCCGTGCACGTGACGATGCGCGTGACCTGCGCCAAGTACAAGAACGTCGCCACGGTTAAGCTGACGCACGCCGGCACGTTCAGCGCGACCGTCCCGGCGCCGGCCGGCGCGGCGAGCCAGATCGCGGTGTATCGCGCGACGACGACGGTGCTCGTCGACGGCCACCCGTTCGCCACGTACACACTGCCGACACCACCGAGCTAGCAGCTGTCCATCCGCCACACCCCGTAGGGGCGTGGCGATCGGTTTATCTCGCGCCCTCGCCGGCGAGCCGCTGGATGATCGCGGCAAGCTCGTCGGGCCGGTAGCCCTGCGCGCGGGCGAACGCGAGCAGCTCGCGGGCGCGAGCGATGACCGCTCCCTGCTCCGGGGTGCCGCTGACGCGGATGCCCATGCCGCGCCTGAACTCCAGCAGCCCCTCGTCCCGCAGCGCCCGCAGCGCCCGCAGGACGGTGTTGGCGTTGACGCCCATCACCGCAGCCAGATCCCTCGCCGGCGGGAGGCGCTCCCCTGGACGGGCGTCGCCTTCGGCGATCGACCGCCTGATCTGGGCCGCGACCTGGTCGTGCAGCGGGGTCGTGTCCGAGCTGTCGATGCGCGACCACATGACGCTAGTCATGCTAGCACCATCGGCGTCCGCTCGGGGGACGCTCCAGTGGTCGTCGCCCCTCCCCGAGACGCCCGCGCGATCCGCGGCAACACCGGCGCCGTGGTTTTCACAGATGCCCGATCTCCGGCCCGGTCCGTCGGATAGTCTCCGGCGATGCGATTCGAGGGCAGCTCGGCACTCGTCGTCGGCGGCGCCTCCGGCCTGGGCGCGGCAACGGCGCGGGCCCTGGCCGAGCGCGGGGCGCAGGTGACGATCGCGGACGTCAACGCCGAGAAGGGCGAGGCGCTCGCCGCGGAGCTGGGCGCCGACTTCGTCGCCTGCGACGTGCGCGAGGAGGACCAGGTCCAGGCGGCGTTGCAGCGCGCCGCGCGACACGACGGCGGCCTGCGCATCGCGGTGTGCTGTGCCGGCACCGGCTGGGCGCAGAAGGTGGCGGGCTCCAAGGGCCCCCATCCCCTGCTCCCGTTCGAGACCATCGTGGGGATAAACCTGGTCGGCACCTTCAACGTCCTGCGCCTGGCCGCCACCGCGATGATCGCCAACGCGCCCGCGAACGACGACGGGGAGCGCGGGGTGTGTGTCAACACGGCCTCGATCGCCGCCTACGACGGCCAGATCGGCCAGATCGCCTACTCCGCCTCCAAGGGCGGCGTTGTCGGGATGACGCTGCCGGCGGCGCGCGACCTGGCACAGCACGGGATCCGGGTCTGCACGATCGCGCCGGGCCTGTTCGACACCCCGCTGCTGGCGGCGCTGCCGGCGGAGGCCCGCGAGAAGCTCGGCGCCGGCGTCCCCTACCCCGCGCGCCTCGGGGATCCCGCGGAGTACGCCCAGCTGGCGTGCCACATCGTCGAGAACCGGATGCTCAACGGCGAGGTCATCCGGCTCGACGGGGCGCTGCGGATGCCGCCGCGATAAGTCCTCAGACCACCATCCGAGACGTGGTGGCGGCGGGTAGAATTGTCTTTAGTGAGTATCCGCGCGTTGATGCAGCACGAGCCCGGCGCAAAGGCCGAGTGGGCCGGTATCAACCGTGAAGAGGACGAACAGCGTCGTGCTCAGAGCATGGCCATGAGCCCGGAGGAGCGGATTGAATCCGGCCAGAAGCTCTCCCAGCAGGCCGTGAAACTGCTAGCGGCCTCGATACGTGCCGGCCATGCACCTGCGCGAGCCTTCTGGTCCTGACCTGAGCGGCGTCATTGCCGACGCCAACGCCGTCGGCCTCGATTATGTCGTGATCGGTGGCATCAGCGTGATATTTCACGGTCATATCCGCGCAACGAAGGACAGCGATCTGCTTGTCCCCGATGGCCTCGACGACCAGGGCTGACAAACCCGCTCGCGGCGACGCCCACCCGGGCGCCACCGCGGCCAAAAGACAACCTCAGCCGATCCGCTCGACGAGCATCGCCATGCCCATGCCACCGGCGACGCACATCGACTCGATGCCGTAGGTCCCATCGAGCGTCTGGAGGTCGTTGATCAGCGTCGTCATGATCCGGGCGCCGGTCATCCCGAAGGGGTGACCGAGGGCGATGGCGCCGCCGAAGGGGTTGAGCTTGTCGTCGTCGATCCCGAGCTCCTCCTTGCAGGGCACGATCTGGGCGGCGAAGGCCTCGTTGATCTCGACGACGTCGATGTCGCTCATCGTCATCCCGGTCTGCTTGAGCAGCTGCTGGATCGCCGGAATCGGCCCGAGCCCCATGACCTCGGGGCGGATGGCGGCGACGGTGGAGGCGAGGATCTTCACTTTGGGTGTCAGCCCGAGCTCTTTGGCCCGCTCCTCGGATGTGATCAGCAGGGCCGCCGCGCCATCGTTGAGCGGGCAGGCGTTGCCCGCCGTGACGGTGCCGTCGGGCTTGAACGCCGGCTTCAGCTGGGATAGCTTCTCCAGCGTCGTCCCCGCCCGGGGGCCGTCGTCCTTGGTGACGACCTGCTCGGGGACGTCGATCTCGTTGCCTTCCCGGTCGCGGTCCTTGTGGGCGGGCGCCGTGACGGGGACGATCTCCACGTCGTAGTGCCCAGACTCCTGGGCGGCGACGGCGCGCTGCTGGGAGATCACGGCCCATTCGTCCTGGGCCTGGCGGCTGACGCCCTTTTCCTCCGCGACGTTCTCCGCGGTGAGGCCCATCGGGATGTAGACGTTGTAGAGCGAGCCCTCCGAGCCGTCGAGCTTGGGGTGGAACTCGAACTCGCCGCCTTTGGTGGCGCGCGAGACGGCCTCGACGCCGGCGGCGATGTAGGTGTCGCCCTCGCCGGCCTTGATCGCGTGGAAGGCCATCCGCGCGGTCTGCAGCGAGGACGCGCAGAAGCGGTTGACGGTCGTCCCGGGGACGTGGAAGTCGATGCCGGCGAGCAGGGAGGCGTTGCGGCCGATGTTGTAGCCCGACTCTCCCTCGGCGAAGCCGCAGCCCATCATGACGTCGACGATCGACGCCGAGTCGAGCTGGGGGTTGCGCTCGAGCAGGGCCTTCAGCGGCACCGCCGCGAGGTCGTCGGCGCGGACTGATTTGAGCGACCCCTTGACGGCCCGCCCGATGGGCGTGCGGACGGCATCGACGATTACGGCATCAGGCATCTGAAAGCGTTCTCCTTGGTCGTTTGTGCCCGGCGCAGACGATCGGCCCACCGAACCGGCAGGCCACGATCCCTCTCCCCTCGGGCGGGAATCTTATGGCAGAGGGGCCGATCTGGCTTACAGGTCCAGCCGCGAGACCCCGAGCTCGTCGAAGCCGACGTGGTGGGCGAGCTCGTGGCGGACGGTGCGCACGACCTGGTCGCGCAGCTTCTCGGGGTCGTGGCCGAAGTCGCGGCGGAGGGTGTCGCGGAAGATGACGATGCGGTCGTGGGTGTCGTCGCGACGGCTCTGGCCGCCCTGGTATAGCCCGTAGGCGCCGGCCCGGCGGCCGCCGTCGGAGATCACGACGGCGACGTGGCGCAGGGCGTTGCGCAGCAGGTCGGGGAGGTCGTCGAGGGCGTCGCGGACGAGCTCTTCGAAGTCCTCGTCGTCGAGCGGGTCGAGCTCCATGAACTCGGCTTCGCTGGGATCGGCGGCGAGCCCTTCGCGCCCGAGCTTCTCGGCGCGGCGGACGATCTCTTCGAACTCCTCCTCGGACTCCGGGTTGCGCCAGCCCGCGAGGCGGACCGCGACGGTGGCGGCGATCGTCGTCAGGACGGCGATGGCGGCGATGCCGAGGACGAGGTCCTCGACTGCCTTGACGGCGCCGTCGGAGCTGAAGCCGACGCCGACGACGATCACGACGAGTCCCAGCGCGAGCGCGACGAGCGCCGCCAAGCCGATCCGCCTGAGCTGGCCGAAGGCGCTGGGGGGCCTCGACGAGCGCACGCCGGCCGTCCCTACTTCTTGAGGGTGCGGGCGATCACGAGTCGCTGGATCTCGTTGGTGCCCTCGTAGATCTGGGTGATCTTGGCGTCTCGCATCATCCGCTCGACCGGGTACTCCTTGACATAACCGTAGCCGCCCAGGACCTGGACGGCGTCGACGGTGACCGCCATGGCGGTGTCCGAGCAGAAGACCTTGGCCATCGAGGAGTACTTGGCGGCGCGGGGATCGCGGCGATCGGCCATCGCGCAGGCCTGGTAGAGCAGCTCGCGGGCGGCGGCCGTGCGTGTTTCCATGTCGGCGAGCTTGAACTCGATTCCCTGGAAGTCGATGATGGCTTTGCCGAACTGCTGGCGCTCCTTGGCGTAGGCCACGGCGTAGTCGGTCGCCCCCTGGGCGATGCCGACGGCCTGGGCGGCGGCGCCGAGGCGCGTGCGCTCCAGGGTGCCCAGGGCGACGGAGAGTCCGCGTCCGACCTCGCCGATGACGTTCTCCTGGGGCACCCGGACGTCCTCGAAGATCGGCTGGCCGGTGGGCGAGGCGCGGATGCCGAGCTTGTGCTCGAGCTTGCCCACGCTGAAGCCCGGCCGGTCCGACTCGACCACGAAGGCGGTGATCCGCCGGGTCTCGCGGTCGGTGACGGCGAAGCAGATGTAGAAGTCGGCGACCCCGAGGTTGGAGATCCAGTTCTTGGTGCCGTTGATGACCCACTCCTCGCCGTCCTTGACGGCCGTCGTCTTCATACCGGCGGGATCCGAGCCGGCCTCGGGCTCGGATAGGGCGAAGGCCGGGCTCCACTCGCCGCTGGCGCACCTCGGCAGGAAGCGCTCCTTGAGCTCATCCGAGCCCGACAGCTGGATCGGCAGGGTGCCGAGCTCCTGGACCATCAGCATCAGCGCCACCGAGGCGTCGACCTTGGCGAGCTCCTCGACGCCCATGTTGAGCATCAGGGTGCCGGTGCCGGTGCCGCCGTACTCCGTCGGGAACGGCAGCCCGAGGATGTCCTGCTCGGCGAGCAGCTTGCGGATGTCCCAGGGATATTCGGCGCGCTCGTCGATCTCGGCCGAGCGCGGCGCGATCTGCTCCTGGGCGATCTGGCGGATCGTGGCGCAGAAGTCGAGGTGCTCCTGGGGGATGGTGTAGACGTCGCCGGTGATCTGCATGGGGACAGCAATCCTAGCTACGCTGGGCCCCATGAGCGTGGACGTCGATCCCGCGACCCTCGAGGTCGAGCCGCAGCTCCTCGCCGACTGGCTGATCGCCGAGGCCGCCCTCCAGGTGGTCGACGTGCGCGAGCCCTACGAGCGCGAGGCGGGCCACATCGCGGGCAGCCTCCACATAGCCCTTGCCGAGCTCCCGACCCGCGCCGGGGAGCTCGACGCCGAGCGCCCGGTGGTCTTCTACTGCCGGGTCGGCGCCCGCTCGGAGATGGCCGCCCAGGCCTTCCGGGCCTCTGGCCTGCGGGCGCACTCGCTCAGCGGCGGCCTGTTGCGCTGGGCGCAGGAGGGCAGGCCGCTGGCCCCCGCCGGCGGCCGCGTGGCGGACCATTGAGAGCGGCACACGTGGCACAAGCACCGAACCACGGCCGCGCCCGACGGCGGCGGCGACAACGAACACAGAGGAGGACACAGATGGAGGCTTCAACGGACTACCCCGCGGTGACCCGCGGCGAGGGCTACGCCGTCGGCGACCTCGAGGCCCTCGGCGAGGGCTACGGCTTTCGCAAGGTCCGCAAGGGCCTGGAGGTGACGGCGTTCGGGGTCAACGCGATCGTGATGCCGGCCGGCTACGAGACCGGCTTTCACTACCACGAGACCCAGGAGGAGCTGTACTTCGTGCACCGCGGCACGATCGAGATGGAGTTCGGCGACGGCTCGGTCCACCGTCTCCAGGAGGGCGCCTTCGCCAGGGTCGACGCCCCGACTCTGCGCAGAGTGCGCAACGTGGGCGACGTCGACGCGGTCTACCTATGCGCCGGCGGCAAGGACGGCTACGTGGGGCGCGACGGCCGGGCGCCGGAGGGCGAGCAGCGGGTGGGGTCCTCGTAGAGGTCGGTCGCCGGTCAGGCCGGTCAGGCGGTCGGCGGATGCCGGCTCGGGACTCCGCTTGCTTGGGTTTGGCTCGACGTACGCCACGGGCATCGATATAACGGTCTATATATAGTCGCCCAAGCGCTATCATGCCCCATATATGGACCCTAAAAGCCGAACCAAAGCGCCTGCCCCCCTTCCTGTTCGCCGTGCGCTGCGGGACGTCTCGGCCGGCGTGTCGCGGTGGCGGCGCCTGCGCGGCCTGACACAGGCCCAGCTGGCCGAGCGAGCCGGAGTATCGCGTGGCGTGGCGCGAAGGCTGGAGGCCGGCGACGGCGGGGTGAGCCTGGAGAACGTGCTGCGGATCCTGCGGGCGCTGGGCATCGCGGAGCTGGTGACCGATGCGCTGGACCCCCTGAACAGCGACGTCGGCCGTCTGCGCGCCGAGCAGAAGCTGCCCGTGCGTGTCAGGCCGAGGCGGCTGGGCGGCGATGGCTGAGCAACCGATCCGGGTGAGCGTCCAGATCGCCGGCGAGGACGTACCGGCGGGCCGGCTCTGGACTCACCGTCACGGCCGGCGGGAGTCGGCGACCTTCGCCTACCTGGCCGACTACCTCCGGCGCCCGGACAGCTATGAGCTCGACCCGGCTCTCCACGACCACGAGGGCCAGCAGCAGACGGCGGTCGACCAGGCCCTGTTCGGAGCATTCAGCGACTGCGCCCCCGACGGCTGGGGGCGGGGACTCGTGCGGCGAGCCGAGCAGCGCCGCGCCCAGCTGGAGGGGCGTGCGCCGCGAAGCCTTGCCGAGATCGACTTCCTGCTCGGCGTCCGCGACGACCTGCGACAGGGCGCCCTGCGCTTCCAGGACGCCCGCGGCGATGCCCACCTCTCCCCCGCCGACGAAGGCGTCCCGCAGCTGGTGGACCTCCCGCGGCTGCTGCACGCCGCAGAGGAGCTCGAACGGGACGAGCCGAGCGCCGAGGACCTGCGGCTCCTCCTGCACGGGGCGAGCTCGCTCGGCGGAGCCCGGCCGAAGGCCCACGTTCTCGATGCCCGGGGAGTGCTTGCGATCGCGAAGTTCCCGTCGCCGGTGCGCGACACCTGGGACGTGATCCGCTGGGAGGCGGTCGCCCTCGCGCTCGCCGAGCGGGCCGGCATCGCGGTGCCGCCGTTCGAGCTGCTCTCGATCGCCGGTCGGCCGGTGCTCGTGGTGCATCGCTTCGACCGCCACGCCGGCCGGCGGGTGGGCTACGTGAGCGCGATGACGATGCTCGGGGCGCGCGACGGCGAACAGGGCAGCTATCTGGAAATCGCCGAGGCCATCGAAGCGCACTCACCGCGCCCGGCCGACGACCTGCGCGAGCTGTGGCGGCGGATCGTGCTGACGGTGCTGATTTCCAACACGGACGATCACCTGCGCAACCACGGGTTCCTGCGTACGAGCAGCGCCGGCTGGTCACTGTCGCCCGCGTTCGACCTGAACCCGAACCCGGAAGGCGAGACCAAGCAGCTCGCGACGGCGATCGACGAGCGGAGCACGCTGGCGAGCATCGCCACCGCGCTGGACGTGGCCGGCCTCTTCGGCCTCTCGGAGCGCGAGGCCCGCGGGGTGCTGGGCGAGGTTCTGGACGCAACCGGGCCCTGGCGTGAGGTGGCCGGCGCCAACGGCCTGGCGGGCGACGAGATCGAACGCCTGGCACCAGCCTTCGATCACGCCGAGCGCGCGCTCGCCCAAGAGCTGGCTCTTTCCATCGGGTTGGAGGGCGAGCGGCGCGTCGCCCCGGTCGACCGCGAGGGCTGAAAGCCCTGACTCAGTTCAGCAGCTCCCGCACGTACCGCTGGTGCTGCTGCCCGAGCGGCGTCTTGGCGGGCCGCAGCCCGATGTCGTTGTCCATGGCGCTGGCGAGCGGCATCCAACTGATGATGAGGTAGGCCCCGAAGGCGAGCACGCAGGCGCGCAGGGCGCGCGAGCGCGAGAGGGCGGCCATGGGCAGCGCCCAGAGGACGTACCAGGGCAGCACCCAGCTGAGGGTGAGGAGCAGCGCCAGCGTGGCCCAGCCGGAGGCGGTCAGGGAGTCGCGCCAGCGCCAGGCCAGCCAGGCGCAACCGAGGACGAGCGCCACGAGGAGGGCCTGGAAAAGGGTCTGCATCGTTTCCGTCTCCCCGCCCTGGCCGAGGGCGAGGCCGAGCAGGTTGGGCAGACTGGTCTCGATCACCAGCCGCCCCTGGGTGCCGAGGTCGGGGAGGTGGGGCCCGAAGGCGAGCAGGGTGGCGGCGCCGAGCACGACCCCGCCGGCGAGGAGACCGAGCATGACCTGGACGAGGCGGCGGGGGGCGTGCAGGAGGCCGCCGAGGACGGCGAGGATGACGATCCCCGCGGAGGCCTTCAGGGAGGTGGCGACGGCGAGCGCCGCCCCGGCGCCGATCTCCAGCGGCGCGAGCGGCGTCAGCCAGCCGCGCAGGCCCGCCGGGGTCAGCCGGCCGCGCAGTCCCTGAAGCGCGCGGGGGCCCGCCGGGTCCTCGCCGGCGGCGACGTCCTGGGGGCTGTCGCGCAGCAGGAGATAGAAGGCGAGCACGATGCAGATGACGGTGAGGAAGTCGTTGTGCACGCCCCCGAGCCCCCAGAGCAGGACGAGCGGGTTGAGGCCGACGAGCACGATCGCCTGCACCGGCTCGCGGCCGAGCAGCCGGGCGCACTTCCAGACTAGGGCGAGGATGCCGAGGCTGCAGATCGCCATCAGCGCTTTCAGCGTCCACAGGGAGCCGGCGACGCCGAGCGGCACGATGGCGTATGTCAGCAGCGTGAACAGCGGCCCGTAGGGGCTGAGCAGGCCGTGCCAGTTGCTGAGGTCGAAGCTGGGGTCGCCGTGGGGCTCGAGCACGGGGATCGTGACGTAGGGGTTGAGGTGGTCGACGACGCCCATGCGGCCGTAGTTGATGTAGTTGAAGACGTCTGTCAGCGACAGCGGCGGGGCGAGCACGACCAGGACGTGGGTGGCGAGGATCGCGGCGATCACCCAACGGCGGCGCAGCAGCGGCACGTAGCGCAGCCCGGCGAGGTAGGCGAGGTACATCAGCACGAGGGCGCCGGTGAACAGCGACTTCAGGACGTGGGGGTTGCGCGTGAAGCTCGGCCAGACGCCGCCGAAGGGGCCGGCGAGCCAGTGCGGGAAGAAGCCGAGGTGGCTGGGCGCCGAGAGGAAGCTGGGCCGGTTGGCGGCGGCGAGGACGACGATGGCGGTGCCCAGCACGAGCGTCGCCAGGGCGGCCACGGCGATCGCGGTGTCGCGGGCCGCGACGTTTCCGGCCCGCACGCCGTCGCGCCGCGCCCCGGCGCCGTCGGACGAGACGACGGTGGCCCGCCTGGAGAGCTGCTCCCCCCCCAGGGGCAGTGTGGTCGCGTCGCTCGACATAGAAAGAGGGGACCCGTTCGGGTCCCCTCAAGGTTAGTCGCCGACGCGCCAGCCGGCGCGGCACAGCCGAGCGGGCAGAGCGGCGCCGGGCGACCGGGCGCTTCTTCGGGCTATGGTCGAGCAGGCGGCGGCGCTCAACACGGCGCCGCCAGCCGACGCGACGCGACTAGATCGCGCTGACGTTGACCGCCTTGGGCCCCTTGTCGCCCTGCTCGGCGTCGTAGGAGACCTTGGAGCCCTCCTGCAGCGAGCGGTAGCCGTCGCCGTTGATGCCGGTGTGGTGGACGAAGAGATCCTTGTCCCCGTCATCGGGGGTGATGAACCCGAATCCCTTGTCGTCGCTGAACCACTTCACTGTGCCGGTAGGCATGTGACATTCCTCCACGGATCGTGCGTGCTGCTGCGCGGAGGATGCTGCGAGAGCTTCGACCTGCGAGAGCTTGCACTGCTTTTCGCCGACCTCCCAGCCGGCCATACAGCCACGAAGGTAGCAGGTACGGCAGCCGAGGTGTTCTCAAGTTGTTGAAATATCCGAGTGCTCCCGGGTGTCCTGGGAGACGATGGTGGCGACGTTGAGGACGACGGTGTTGGGGACCATGACGGCGTCCTCGCCGCTGGCGAACGTCGTGTAGAGCAGTCCGAGCGAGCTGACGACGCCCTCGATCTGGCCGGCGAGGTTGCCGCCCTGCAGGCGCACCCGCTCGCCGACGCGGAACGGCCGGGCGCTGAGCAGGACCATGCCGGCGAAGAGGTTGCCCAGGGTCTGCTGGGCGGCGAGGCCGAGGATGACCGCGGTGAAGGCGCCGCCGATCGCCAGGGTGCGGGCTTCGATGCCGGCGACGCGCAGGGCGACGAGCAGGACGACGCCGATCGTGGCGAGGCGGATGAGGAAGCCGACGGTGCCGGCGGTGGCGGGGTCCATGCGCCGGAAGAGCGCCGGTCCGAGCGCGCGGCCGACGTCCCGCGCCCCGGCCCAGCCGAGGATGAGCAGGGCGATGACCGTCGCGATGTTGACGAGGGTGTTGATTTCCGAGGAGCTGTGGGCGGTGTCGACCCCGAGCAGCGCCTGGCGCTCGGCGTGGACGACGACGACGGCGACGAACAGCGGCACCAGCAGCAGCGCCTCCAGGCGCGCCCGGCGCACCGCCCGGGGGCTGATCTGGCGCAGCAGCCCGGCCTCGCGCCAGGCGTGGCTGCGGGTCTCGAACATCCGCGGCGGGGTCTTCGGGATCTGCGGCGGCTTGGGCATCGCCACCCCAGCCTACCCGGGCTTTGGGTTTGGGCCACAGGCGATTCGTGCCGGCGTGGCCCGAGGGAGCGGGAGACGCGCGGCGCCGCCACCAGGCGCGGCCGTTCGCCCGGTCCTAGAAGGCGAAGACAAGCGTGCTGACGACGCCGAGCACGATGCAGTAGAAGCCGAACGGGCTCAGCCGCTTGGTCTGGAAGAAGCGCAGCAGGAACTTGACGGAGACCAACGTCGTGACGGCGGCGCAGAGGGCGGCGACGAGCGCCGGTCCGCGCACCCCGTCGCCCGCCGGCCCCAGCAGTTCGGGCAGCTTGAGCAGGGCCGCGGCGAAGATGACAGGCGTGGCGAGCAGGAAGCCGTAGCGGGCGGCGTCCTCGTTGGAGAGGCCGCTGAGCAGCCCCCCGCCCATGGTGAAGCCCGAGCGTGAGATGCCGGGGATCAGCGCGCAGGCCTGGGAGGTGCCGATGGCCATCGCCTGGCGCCAGCTGAGCTTGGCGATGCGGGCGTCGGAGTCGCCCTGGTAGTCGCCGGGCCGCGGGGGGCGCTTGCGCAGCCGCTCGAACAGGAGCAGGGCGCAGCCGTTGACGATCAGGAAGGCCGCGGCGACGGACGGCGAGGCGAACAGTTTCTCCAGCGTGTGCTGCAGCGCCAGGCCGAGGATGCCGGCGGGGATGGTGCCGAGGACGAGCAGCCAGCCGAGCCGGGCGTAGGTGTCGTCCGCGCGCAGCTCGCGGTCGCGCAGCGAGCGCAGGATGCCGCCGACGATCTTGATCCAGTCGCGCAGGAAGAAGAGCAGGAAGGCGAGCGCCGTCGCGAAGTGCGTGGCGACGAGGAACGTCAGGAAGAACTTGTCGTTCTGGTGGATGTTCCAGCCGGCGAGGCCGGGCAGCAGCACGGCGTGACCGAGGCTGGAGACCGGGAACGGCTCCGACGCTCCCTGGGTCAACCCGAGCAGGATCGCCTGGAAGTAGCTGATCGGCTGGTGCATCGGCGCCGGAGTCTACGGATCGCCGCGGAGGGAGACGCCCGGCACGATCTTCACACGCCTTTTACGGGATGGTACCCAGCTCGTTACAAAAACCGGCCGTTTGCAGCCGAATCTCTTTTATATGAGCGCCACGGTCGGATATTCGCAAGAGGCGAGTCCCGCTGGAGCTCCGGCGGCGGGCGGCGGGCGCGAGCAGGATGGCGGCTCGCGCGCCGATCTGCACTGCCACTCGACGGCCTCGGAGGTCTCGCGCCTGGGCGTCCAACGCGCCGTCGGCCTGCCGGAGTGCGCGACGCCGCCGGAGGAGGTCTACGAGCTGGCCAAGCGCCGGGGCATGGACTTCGTGACGATCACCGACCACGACACGATCGACGGGGCGCTGCAGATCGCCGACCGCCCCGACGTGTTCGTCTCCGAGGAGCTGACAGCCCACTTCCGCGGCGAGCCCCAGGCGGTGCATGTGCTCTGCTACGGGATCACGCCGGCCGACCACGAGTGGCTGCAGGCCCACCGCGGCGACGTCGAGCAGTGCGCCGGATACATGCACGAGCGCGACGTCGTCTGCGCCCTGGCCCACCCCTACTACACGGTAGCGGCGCCGCTGACGGCCCGCCACCGCCGGCGGCTGGCGGAGCTGTTTCAGATCTGGGAGGTCCGCAACGGCGCCCGCGCCCGCGAGCTGAACCGGCCGGCGGCGATCTACGTCGGCACGCGCGAGGCGGTGGGCATCGGCGGCAGCGACGACCACGCCGGGGTGGACATCGGCCGCACCTACACCGAAACCCCGGCGGCGGCGACGCCGGTCGAGCTCCTCGCCCACCTGCGCGCCGGCCGGGCGAGCGCCCGCGGCGAGCAGGGCAGCGCGGAGAAGTGGGCGCACGCGGCGATCGCGCTCGCCGCGCGGGCGCTCGGCGACGACGCGAGCCTACGGGGAGCGGCCACGGCGACGGGCGCCGCGGCGGCGCTCGGCTCCCGGACCACGACGGCCTCGAGCCGCGACGGTGCGCCGGACCCGCGCACGGTGCTGCGGATGGTCGAGCGCGTCCTGCGCGAGGGCGACGCGCGCGAGGGCGCGGGGGGCAGCGACCTGACGCCCGCCGACGCCCGGGCGCTGCTGCGGGCGTGGCTGGCGGCGGTGGATCTCGACGGATTGGACGAGCGCGGCCTGATCGCCCACATGCAGGACGAGGGCTTTAGTCACGCCGGGCTCTACCGACGGGCGTGCCGGGCGCACGAGCGGCGGCTGCGGACGGCCGTGGAGTCGGTGGTGCACGCGATCGTGACCCCCGCGCAGGTGGACGGCCTCGATGCCCTGGGGGCGGCGACGAGCATCTTCCAGGGCTGCGTGGCGGCGATCCCCTACGCCCCGGCGGCGGCGTTCCTGGGCAGCGAGAAGGCGAAGCTCGACTCGCGCGAGGGCGAGGTGCCGCGGGTGGCGATCATGGCCGACGGGATCGGCAGCACCCACGGGGTCTCGCGCACGCTAGAGCAGATCCGCCAGCGCGGGGTGCCGGGCTTCGAGATCGAGGTGATCGGCACCGACCCCGACGTCGACCGGCGGCTGGCGGCGGTGGCGGAGATCGACGTGCCGTTCTATCCGGGCCTGCGCATCGGGGTGCCGACGCTGCCGGGCGCCGTCCAGACGCTCGCCGAGGGCCGCTTCGACGCGATCCACGTCTGCTCGCCGGGCCCGGTGGGCGTCGCCGGCGCGCTGGTGGCGCGGGCGCTGGGCCTGCCGCTGGTGGGCAGCTACCACACGGAGCTGAGCGCTTATGCCGCCGAGCGCTCGGGCCAGTCGCGGCTGGCGCAGGCGATGGAGCTGACGGTGGGCACGTTCTACGGGGCATGCGACCTTGTCCTCTCCCCCAGCCCGGCCTCGGACGAGGCGCTGGGGACAATCGGGATCGGCGCCGAGCGCGTGGCGCGCTGGGACCGCGGGGTTGACACTGGCCGGTTCGACCCGGGGCTGCGCGGCGAGCTGCGGCTGCCGGGCGAGCTGAACGTGCTCTATGCGGGGCGGATCACGGCGGAGAAGGGCGCGGAGCTGCTCGCCGACGCCTTCCTCGACGCCCGCCGGCGCGACCCGCGCCTGCATCTGGTCCTCGCCGGCGGCGGCCCGGAGGAGGAGCTGGTGCGGGAGCGGGTGGGCGAGCACGCGACGTTCCTCGGCTGGCTGGAGGGGATCGAGCTGGCACGGGCGTACGCGAGCGCCGACGTCTTCCTGTTCCCCAGCGCGACCGACACCTTCGGCCAGGTGATCCTGGAGGCGCAGGCCAGCGGCCTGCCGGTCGTGGCGGTCGCCGCGGGCGGTCCGCTGTCGCTGATCGAGCACCGCGTCAGCGGGATGCTCTGCGCGCCGCGGCCGGACGCGCTGGCGGAGTGCGTGCTGGAGCTGGCGTCCTCGCCGCTGCTGCGCCGCCGGCTGGGCGCCGTGGCGCAGGCCGGGGTGCGCCGGCGCACCTGGGAGGGCGCGATGGAGCGCCTCGCCGGGGGCTACCGCGACGCGATCGCCCGGGCGCGCGAGCGCGGCGGCGCTGCGCCCGACGCGCGCGGCACGGTGCTCGACGCGCGGGGCGTGGTGCTCGAGGCGCGCGGCACGGTGCTCGAGGCGCGCGGCGCGGCACCCGAATCGCTTGGCGGCACGCCCGTGGCGCCCGGCGCGGCACCGGAGACCCGCCGTGCCGCGTGAGCAGCGCACGATCGCGGTCGCGCTGCACGAAATCGAGCCGGCGACGTTCGAGCGGGCGGCGCTGATCCGCGACTGGCTCGACGACCACGGGGTGGCGCGGGTGACGCTGCTGGTGATCCCGGCGCGCGACCTGCACCCGCTGGGCGAGCGCTCCCCGGAGATGGTCCGGTGGCTGATGGAGCGCCGCCGCCTGGGCGACTCGATCGGCCAGCACGGCTTCCAGCACGAGCAGCTGCGCCGCGCGGGCTGGCCCGAACGGATGCTGGCCCGCCCGCGCACCGCCCGGGGGGGCCGCAGGGCGGAGTTCGTCGGCCTCGACGACCCCGAGACCCGCCGCGCGGTCGACGCCGGCTGGAGGCTGCTGAAGCTCGCCGGCATCGAGCCCGACGGCTTCGTGGCTCCCGCCTACGCCTACACCCCGGCGCTGCGGCGGGTGCTCGGCGAGCGCTTCCGGTGGTGGGCCAGCCTGTTCGGCCTGCACGGCGCGATCGCCCTGAGCGAGCCCGCCGGCTTACAGGGGGGCGCGCCGGCGTTCCCCTCGCGTCCGGCCACGACGCTCTCGCCGCGCCGCCCGGCCAAGGCCGGCGAGGAGCGCTGGCGGCGCTTGGCGCCGGCGTGGAGCCTGGGCAGCGACCGGCCGCTGGGCCGGGCGCTCTCGCCGGCGCTGATCCGCGCCGGGGCAGCGCTGGCGGGCGAGGCGCTGCGCATCGACCTGCGCCCCTCCGACCTCGATCACCCGCGCCACATGCTGGCGCTGGAGTGGGCGCTGGCGCACGCCGCCGGCAGCCGCACGGCTGTGACCTACGACGAGCTCGCCAGCGCCCGGGCGCGGGAGCTCAGCCTGCCGTATGCCCCGGGCACGCCGCGGCTGCGGGCGAGCTAGCCGCCGCTTACGATGACGACGATGTCGAGCAGCTCCCCGCCGACCGCGCCGGGCTCCTCGACGGCCTCGGGCAGGCTTCCCGACTTCTTCATCGTCGGCCACTCCAAGTGCGGCACGACGGCGCTGTACATGATGCTCAAGAGCCACCCGCAGATATTCATGCCGGTGAAGGAGACCCGCTTCTTCTCGCCCGAGCTGCGCTCGCGCTCCAGGTGGATAGCACCCAGCGGGGTCCCGAGCACGCTCGCGGGCTACATGGAGCTGTACGCTGGGGCGCGCCCCGACCAGGTGACCGGCGAAGCCACCCCGGAGTACCTGCGCTCGCGCACCGCCGCGAATCGGATCGCGCAGGTCAAGCCGGATGCGCGGATCATCATCGTCCTGCGCGAGCCCGCCAGCTTCCTGCGCTCCTTTCACCTGCAGTGCGCCTACAACCACATCGAGACGCAGAAGGACCTGCGCAAGGCGCTGGCGCTCGAGGACGACAGGCGGCGCGGCAAGCGCATTCCGCGCCTGTCGCAGTCGCCGGCGACGCTGCTCTATTCCGACCACGTCCGCTACGTCGAGCAGCTGCGACGCTACCACGAGGCGTTCTCCCCCGAACAGGTGCTGGTGCTGATCTACGACGACTTCAGGGCCGACAACGAGGCCGTCGCGCGTCAGGTCCTGCGCTTCGTGGGCACAGACGACACGCTCGCGATGGAGCCATATCGCAGCGAAACCCTGCCTCGCGTTCGCATCGAGACCCTCCACCAGGCGGCGCGGTTGACCGGCTTCGTGCGCCGCAACCGCTCCTCGATGCCGATCGTGCGGGCCCTGAGCCGGCTCGTGCCGAGCGAGCCCGCGAGCCGCGGGCTGCGCGGCGCGCTGCGCAGAGGCTGGCACGATCTCCTCTACACCGAAGCGCCCGCGCTCGACGAGGGACTGGCGCTGGAGATCCGCCGCCGCTTCAAGCCGGAGGTGGTCGCGTTGAGCGAGTACATCGGCCGCGATCTCGTCACCCTATGGGGCTACGACCGGCTCTGACAGGCCCCCCACCGCTCTGCGCGCTGGTCTCCTTTTCAGACCCCGCCGGCGGTGCCGCTGGGCTCAGCCTCCCGGGGAGCGCGAGAAGACTTCGGCTTCGAGTGAGCCGACGTCCTTCCTGCGGGCGTAGCCGAGGTGGGGCAGCCCGAAGATTTCCTCGATCGTGTGCAGCAGGGTGAAGTCGTTGGCGGGTTCCTCGTTGCTGGTGTCGGCCTTGACGTAGGGCGAGAGCAGCAGGGCGCCGACCTGGCCGCCGCCGGATGGCGGCAGCGTCACCCCCGGTGCCGCCGCCGGCGTCGTGGTCTGTGCTTGCGTCTGCGCTGCGGCGCCGGCGGGTCCTGTCGCACCCGTCGGGCCGGCTGCGCCCGTCGGGCCTGTCGGCCCGGTGGCGCCGCTGGCACCTACCGTTTCCAAGATCGCTGGCACCGGGAACCGCGGCTGCAGGCAGCAGGAGCTGGAGTCGCCGTACTCGCCCGTGGCGGGCGCCTGGTCGGTGGTGATGATGAGCAGTCCGTTCTTGCGGTAGGCGGGCGAGGCGAGGATCTCTGGGACCACCCGCTTCAGGAAGCCTTCGGCCGCCGGCAGGCCGCCGCGGGCGCCGGGCACGCAGGGCGTCGGCCGGCCGTCGTCGCAGAGGTCGGGGACGATGTAGGAGAGGGCGGGGGTCCTGGCGGCGCTGCGGAGGTCGGGGGCGAGCTTTTCGATGCCGACGTCCTCGCGGGCGCAGGCCGAGGAGTGGATGACGCCGTCGAAGTAGGCGAAGGGGTCGCGGAAGGTCGCGAAGCGGTCGCCGGCCGGCGTCTGCGACGTCGGGTCGGCGGCGCCGAGCGCCGGATGCCAGCAGGCGGCGGGCCGGGCCGAGGGGGTGGTCTGTCCGAGCGCTTCGGCGTAGACGCGCCACGTGAGATGCTTGGCTTCCAGCTGGCCGCCGATGGTCTGCGCGCCGGCCGGGTAGATGCAGCCTTCGCGGGTCGTGTACTGGCCTTCGTCGTCGGGGTTGGAGGGGGAGATGTCGGCGTAGGTCGGGCAGTCGGCGGCCGTCTGCGAGGTCGGCCCGAGGCCGCTGATCAGCGCGACCTCGTTGGCGAGCTCTTCGTGGGCGACGGCGTAGACCCGGGTGAGCAGCTCGCCCTTGTGCTCGAGCGTGCGCGCGATGTACGGCGCCGGCGATTCCGGACCGAAGGTGAGCGCGAACGGCTCGTCGGCGAGGACGATCATGAAGACGTGCTTGATCGGGGGCAGCTTCGATTCGCTGCTCGCACCGGCCGATCCGCCGCCGTGACCCTTGCCTTTCGACTTGCCGTGATTGCCGCCGCCCGAGGCTTCCTGCGTGGGTTCCGCGGCCGGGGGTTCGTTGGCCGGCGCTTCGGGTGTGGCAGCGGCTTGCACGGGTGCCGGCGCGGCGGCGACCGTCGTGGCGGGCGCCGTGGCCGGCACCAGCAGCGTCAGCGAACCGCGCCGCAGCGCGGCGAGCGAGGCCGCGGGATTGCTGGCGGCGGCCCCGGCAAGGGTGCCGAAGCCGAGCATGGCGAGCGTCAACACCGCCGCCACCCTGGGGCCGGGAAGCGCGAGTGAGAGCGCCGGTCCCCGCCGCGACGAGGGCGCGCCGTGGCGCTGCGGCGCTCTCGCGGACGGCAACAGCGGGGCCGCGGCTCCCCGCGCCGAGCGTTGCTGACCGGCGTAGGTCCAGCTGGACACGCTCAGCCCGTCGAGGATCCGCGTGAGAGCGGCCGCCCGTGCGCCGTGACGCGCTCCGCATTCCAGGCAGTAGCGCTGGTCGCCGGCCAGCTGCGCACCGCACTGCGCGCAGACAGGCGCGGCGGGACGGCTCACCTCGAGACGCTCGTCGCCTCGTCCGCGGCGAGCGCCGCCGGCTGGCCGCCCGCCGGCGCCAACGCCGCCGGCTCGCCGTGGCCCGCGACGAGCGCCGAGCCCTCGCGGTCTTCCCCGGCGGTGGGCTTTTCGACAACGGTGCTCGCCTCACCGATCGCGGTCGCGCTCGGCTGCTGCTCCATCAGCGCGTGGCCGCACTGCCAGCAGTAGACGGCGCCGCGGCTGCGCACGGCGCCGCAGTTGCCGCACATGCCGGCGCCGGCGTTGTCCTGCAGGCTCAGCACCCGTTCGAGCTCGCCGAGCTCGGCGTCGCGGTGCTGCAGCTCGGAGGCCTTGCGCACGAGGACGTCGAGGCGGAAGTGGTCGCGGATCGCCATCTCGTAGGCGAGCCCGCCGAGGTCCCAGTGCAGCTCGGCGACCTCGGCTACGAGCTCGTCGCGCCGGCGCCGCAGGCTCGCGGAGCCGTCGTCCAGGAGGCCGGGCGCCGCCCGGCCGGCCGCCGCGCCGCTCTGGGCGGGCCGATGGTCGCGGCCGAGCGAGTCGAGCAGGCCCATCAGCCGGTGGTGACGACGTTGGGGATGTTGCGCGCCTTCTGCTCCGCGTTTTCGGTGCTCTTGGAGGGAGCCGACTTCGGCGCCGTGCTCTTCCCCGTGGGGCTGCTCGAGCCCTGTTTGGAGCTGTGGGAGGAGCTCGAGCCGGTCGATTTCGAGGAAGACGGTGAAGAGGACGAGGAGTCGCCGGCGTTGGAGCCTTTGCTCGTCCCGGAGGGTGCCTGCGCAGCCGGCGCGGTGGACGTCGGCGACGCGGCTGCTTCACTCGGCGCGGGGGCGCTGGGCGAGTTGACGGATATCACCTGGGCGGGCACGGTCGGCGTCTTGGCGCCGCCGTCTCCGGCACGCCCGATGAGCACGCCCACGCCCATCGCCAGCAGGAGAACGCCGACGCCGGCGACGGCGGTGACGTTGTTCGAGCGTGCCCGCGCGGCAACGGGCTCGCCGCCGACCGGCGGCCCGACGGCGGCCGGCGTAAAGCGGTCCAGGAACTGACTGCGCGCCTGCGGCTGGCGGCCGCCGCACTCCAGGCAGTAGCGCTGGTCCTCGGCCAGCGAGGCGCCGCAGGAAGCGCAG
>Ga0335072_10003343_pt1 | contig 24216 bp, 20 predicted proteins | sample Lox_Sample_21_FD_206725 | JGI IMG/M metagenome (GOLD analysis project Ga0335072, IMG submission 206725) | Soil microbial communities from Loxahatchee National Wildlife Refuge, Florida, United States - Lox_Sample_2.1 | ecosystem: Environmental > Terrestrial > Soil > Wetlands | place: USA... | reverse complement strand
GTTCTCGGCCGGGCATTAGAGGAAAAGGCGCAAAGGACTGAGAAAAAGCCTCTAGGCGCATAGTATATTATCACCCTCTGGAGGGTATTCTGGCCGCCATTGGCAGTACCGGGTTATTGTGCGAGAATAAATCCACCATGGGCGCCGCAATGGAAACGCCAGCCAATTCGAGCCGGGAGCCGCTGACTTCCGAGCGGTTCCCGATGCTCCTTTTTTTCGACGGCGAATGCGCCTTTTGCGACCGTTGGGTCGCCCGGATCAAGGAGGCCGACCACGCCCGCCGGATTCGTTATGGCACCAAGCAGGGCCTGACTTTTCAGCAGGTCCGTCTGGCGCATCCGGAAACAGCTTATGTCGAATCGGTGGTGCTTCTGGCGCGGCGTCCCGGCGGCACGGAAGAAATTCTCGTGCGCAGCCGCGCGGTCCGCCGTCTGCTGGCCGGTCTGCCCGGCTTCGGGTTCTTCCGGCTAATGCTCGCCATTTTTCCCGCGCCGCTTTCCGATGTGGGCTACCGGATTTTTTCCAAGCTGCGCCTGCGGCTCTTTGGCAAATTGACCCATTGCCGCGTTCCCACTGAACAGGACCGGGAATTGTACGTCGAGTAAGGCGCTGCGCGCGGCAGATTCTCTTTGCGGCGAAACTTTTTGCCATCCGCGGGACTAGTCCGCCAAAAAACGCTCGGCCTCAATCGCCGCGGCGCAACCGGTTCCGGCGGCGGTGACCGCCTGGCGATAGACGGAATCGGCGACGTCGCCCGCCGCAAACACGCCGGGCACGCTCGTCCGCGTCCCGCCGTAAAGCTTCAGGTAACCTTGCCCGTCGGTTTCGAGCGCGCCGCCGAACACTTTCGTGTTGGGCACATGGCCGATGGCGACAAAAACGCCCGCGCAAGCCAGCTCGCTCGTTTCGCCGCTCGTGACGTTTTTCAATTTTACGCCGGTGACTTTCTTTTGCGCGACATCGAGCACCTCCGTCACGACGCTGTTCCAGATCATCTCGATCTTCGGATGTTTCAGCGCCCGTTCCTGCATAATGGCGCTGGCCCGGAGCGAGCCGCGGCGATGGATGAGGTAGACCTTCGAGGCGAAGCGGGTCAGGTAAGTCGCCTCCTCCACGGCGGAATCGCCTCCGCCAACGACGATCAGCGGCTGGTTGCGGAATTGCGGCAGGGCGCCGTCGCAGGTCGCGCAGTAGGTGACTCCGAATTTTTCCAGCATCTGTTCCGAAGGCAGCCCCAGGTTGCGCGGACTCGATCCGGTCGCGACAATGACGGTGCGCGTTTCAACCGGCTCGCCATCGATGGTCAGCTTCAGCGGCTGGCCCGAAAAATCGACCTGGTCGAGATGGCCGAATTTGATTCGCGCCCCGAAGCGCTCCGCCTGCTTTTGCAGATTTTGCATCAACTGGAAACCGTCGATGCCTTCGGGAAAGCCGGGAAAATTCTCGACGATACTGGTGGTGGTAAGCAAGCCGCCCGGCATCGTACCCGTGAGCACCAGCGGGGAGAGATTGGCGCGGGCGGTGTAGATCGCGGCGGTCAACCCGGCGCAACCGGTTCCAACGATGACAACTTGTTCCATGAAAAATTACCATGCCACGGGTTTGGCGCTTGTCGAACCTCCGCAACCGGGAATAATCGCCCCATGAGCGAACCGTCCCAAGACAAATTCGAGGAATTATTCCGCATGCAGCAGTCGCTGAACGAGCGCATCGGGGTGCGCACCGCCGGAATGAGCGAGGAGGAGCAGACCAAATGGATTCTCAACTATACCCGGGCCATGACCCAGGAACTCGCGGAGCTGACCGACAGCGTGCCGTGGAAATGGTGGGCCAAATATCAAAAATTCGACGCCCAAAACGCCCGGGTTGAGGTGGTCGACCTGTTTCATTTCCTCATCTCCATGGCGCAGGTATTGGGCATGTCGGCCGATGACGTCTTCAACGCCTACGTGAAAAAAAACGAAATCAATTTCAAGCGCCAGGAATCGGGTTATGCTGTGAAGGATGAATCAGATTCGAGGCATATTTAATGGCTGCTTTCTATCATGAGGTTCTTCCCCCTGGCCGTTACGTTCGCCCTGGCCGCCGCGCTCTGCCGGGCTGATGACTCGCCGCCTGAGCTGAAGGTCATCGAAGCCCGCTACAGTCCGGCTCACTTCGCTCAAAACGAATCTCTGCGCCAAAAATATATTACCGAGCTCGCCATCCTCCGCTGGCGGCTCGCTCGCCAGGACAAACCGGGCTGGGAAGCGGTGGACGCCGAAATCGAGCGCTATCCCGCCCCGGCAAACTTAGACGAAAAAGCCCTGGCTCAAAAACGGATCGGATGGTGGCACTCGCCCCGGCATGACTATCTCTTCCGGGCCAATGGAACCTGGGTCATGGACGATCCCAATGATCCTGAAGCCACCCATGGCACATGGTCGATCCGGGGCAATCACTATACGGAATCGGCTGCCGGAGAGACCAAACCCCGGCCTTATACTATTATCCTCTTCGACGCGGAAAACTTTATCTTTGCAGACGCAGATCCCGGCCTGGCCTATCAATCTCTCTATTACGAAAAAAGATCTTTGCATGGCGGCCTGCCTCTCCGGCGGGACGATCCAGCGCCTTGACCGCCGGCATCAATGAACAGGCGCGCTATTGGTCGCCGCCGCGTTCGATGAAGAGAGTCCCGCCGATGCCGGACCGGCCGAAGCCCCATGCAAGACATCCATCATGGCCGGGGAGCTGAAAATAAGCATGTGCTGAATCTTGTCATAGAGAACCTTCGCCTTGTCGCCTCTTTGCCAGGCCAGACAGGTCGGATCGTCGCTCTTAATCGAAGTCCAGCTCGATCCCGCCGTATCGGCGTCCATGATCGACTGCATATCGGCGTCGCTAAAGGCGCTCTTATCGGCCTTGGAGACGCGCGCGCCGACCTCCTTTTCCTGGTAAATGAATAGCACCAGGACGAACCCTCCGGCCACGAAAACCACCGTGCCGAAGGGCGATTTTGGCCCCGCTTCCGAATAACCGTTGGGCCGTCCGTAGCGGGCAATGCATTGTTTGACTGTCTCACCCAGGTTAGCCCGCGCCGGCGCGGCGAAAAGAGAGAAAACGAGCAGGAGACTGATGATCCGGCGCATCATGATTGGGATCATTTGACGGCATGTCATTCGTGATGGCAATCACTTCCCGGCGGCGAAAGCGCCCTCTTGCTCCAGGCGGCCAACAATTTCATCCGCGATGGCCAGCGAGGCCGTGGCGGCGGGGCTGGGCGCGTTGAGCAGATGCAGCGCATAACGGTCCTGGTGAATCACAAAATCCTGCCGCAACTCGCCCTGCGGCGTCATGGCCTGCGCGCGCACGCCGCGGTTGCCGGACACAAGATCGTCCTCGCGAATCTCCGGCACTAGGCGCTGCAGCGACCGGCAAAAAAGCGTTTTGTTGAACGACCGCGCGATCTCGTGGGCGCACATGCGCGCGTGCTGAAAGCCAAACCGCCAGAGACCGGCATACATCATCGCGCCGGCGGCGTCGCGAAAATCGAACGCGAAACGGGAATAGCCCTCCCGCTTTAAAGACAAAACCGCGTTCGGCCCCGCCTCGATTCCGCCGCGGATCATGCGCGTAAAATGGACCCCCAGGAAAGGAAACACCGGGTCGGGCGTTGGATAAATCAAATGGCGCACCAGATGGCAGCGCTCGGGGCGCAAATCATAATATTCGCCCCGGAACGGAATAATCCGGTCGGTTGGCCGCGCCCCGGCCCGTTCGGCAATCCGGTCGCAATGCAAGCCCGCGCAATTGACCAAAAAACCGGCCTCAACCGCATCCCCGGCGGACGACTCGATCCGCCACGCCTGCGCCTCGCGCCGCAAGGAGGAGACCTCGTAACCAAGCCGAATCTCCCCTCCGGCCCCGGCGATTTTGCCGTGCAATGTCTCGCACACCCCCGCGTAATCGGCGATTCCCTCCTCCGGCACCAGCACGGCCGCGCGGCCCGCCGCGTGGGGCTCCCGTCCACGAATCTCCTCCGGCCCGAGCCAGGCCAGCCCCACCAGCCCGTTGGCCGTGCCCCGCTCGAACAAAGCGCGCAGACGCGGCGTCTCCGTCTCATCCACGGCCACCACGATCTTTCCGCAAATCTCATGCGCAATTCCGTTGTCCCGGCAAAACTCGGTCATCTGCTTGATCCCCGACACCGCCAGCCGCGCTTTCGCCGAACCGGGCTTGTAGTAAAGCCCGGCGTGGAGAACTCCGCTGTTATGGGTCGACTGATGCCGCCCCACTCCCTGCTCTTTTTCCAGCAACAAAACGCGCAGACCGGGCCGGGCGCTCAACAGCTTATGCGCCACCGCCAATCCCACAATCCCGCCACCCACAATCGCGCACGATTTCACGGAGAGAATCCCGCCACAATTTTCCCGAAAGTCGAAAGTAAAGTTTTTCCCTTGCTCCCAAATTGCTAATCCTGCCCGTCCCTTTTTTCCTCTTTGCCGTCACCTTCTTCCGTGCCGGATAAGGGCAGCGACTTATAGCAGGCATAGCTGAACGCCGTTGCCCCGAAAGTAAGCAGCAGGATAAATCCCAGCATTAACCAGACCGACCAGACCGAGGGCGCCAGCAGGCAGAGAGGAAGCATCAGGAATGATCCCACGAGCATAACCGGCCCAAAGACCCGGTGGGTGCGATACCAAACCTCGGGCGATTTCAAAGTCCAGGGAGTGCGAATCCCGATGTACCGATTGGGTCTCAGCTTCGGCATATAATTTCCCAGGACGCCAAAAACGATCAGTGTGCCTAGCGTGACGACCTTGAGCACATCGACCTTCCATCCCAGAGCGATGGCGTCGATCAGGAGGGCCATGCCGGCCATCAACGCGACGGCCGAAAGGTTAAAAATCTTCAGCACACGCCGCAAGCTGGCCTGCGACTCGGCGCTGTAATTCCTTCTTCGAATATCGATCCACGGCAGGAGGGCGAAGAGACCAGCCAAGGCTATATTGGTCACGGGCAATAAAAGCAATCCCCATTCCTTGTCCGCCCAGCCATTCGGCTGCCCGTCCAGTCCCCAATGAATCGCCACCCGCCGGGGAAACTTATCCCACAGCGGGATGAGCACCAGAAAAGGGGCGGCGAGCAGAATCAACCGTGGAGCCTCGTCCTTTAACCAGTCTTTGATTTTCATGTTTTTTATGGCGCCTCTTCGCCGTCAGGCCGGTCAACCACGCCAGGATTTCATCGAGCACAGACGTGTTCAGCGTGTAAAATACGAATTGACCGCGCTTCTCCGACACGACGAGATCGGCCTGCCGCAGCAGGTCGAGATGATAGGAAACGCTCGGCAGGCTCATGGCGAAATGCCTGCCGATTTCACCCACGCTCAGCTCCCTCTCCCGGAGCACCTCCAAAATGCGCCGCCGCGTCGGGTCATCCAGAGCGCGAAAAAGCTTGGACATAGTATTTAGATAATCGTCTAATTATCTGAATAAGCAAGAGACTTGTGTCTTATGCTTGAGCCAGCTTCTTTCCAACCCTTCGCACGACCAGCCTAGTACTCTCATCAAAAGTAGACACGAGTCGCGCCGGGAGGGATTGGGCCTTCCTTCCCACGCGGAGCCGGGCAACGAGGTGCTACGCACGGCAGCTTTTCTTGCAGGCGGAGCTCTTCCGCCGTCCGCAGGAGCGAGCGACGACGTGGGAAGGCCGAAAAACCCCGGCCCTTCGGATTGCCTCTTTTTTGGCCGCTGACTTCGTTGTTCGTCGGTCAGAGACCGCTGCGGGCATCCTCCCTCCTCGCGCCTCGTCAGAGGCCAAAAAATAAAGGCAACGCGACCCATGTCTACTTTTGATAAGAGTACCAATATTCTTTCTCTTTGGATTTGGGGCTGATTTGCTAATTTCATTCCTTAGCTTGGCGCGTTTTTGCGCTCCGCTTCGTTTTCATGCGCATTCTTGCCATCCAATTGAACCAGCCCGGTGACGCCGTTTTGACCACCCCGGCCTTGCAGTGGCTCATGGAACAGGGCCACGACGTTCACGCCCTCCTGCAGCCACTGGGCGCCGAGTTGCTCCAAGGCATGCCCGGATTGGCTTCCGCCGAGGCGCTCCCGCGCGATTCATTTCAGATCGGCCGGGACGTTCGCCGCGCCCTCCGCTACCGGCGCGCCCGGTTTGACCGCGCCATCGTTTTCTCGAAATGTTCCGACCGCCCCGCCCTTTGGGCCGCGTTGTCCGGCGCGAAGGAACGCCTCGGCCTATGGACGCCTCGCAATCAACATGTTGGCCGCATCGGTTTTATCAACCACTGGGTCCGGGATCACGCTCTCGGCACTCATACCGTTTGCCAGCATCTCTTTCTGGCGGGCGCGCCACCCGAAGCCGCCATGCAGGCGCGCCTCGTCTATCATCCCCCGGAAGCCGACCAAACTTGGGCCGCGGAATGGATGCGCCAGCGCGACTTAAAGACAGGTGGCTACCTGCTGCTCCATACCGGTTCCCGCTGGCCTTCCAAATCGTGGCCTCTGGAAAACTGGGCCGGATTTATCCGCGATGCCCGGAAAAAATTGAGCCTGCCGCTGCTCCTCACCTGCGGGCGCGATTCCCGCGAGACCGAGTTCACGCGGCGCCTCGTCCAAACCGCCGCGGGCGACCATACGGAGATCGGCACCCTGAGCGTGAATCAACTCGGCGCCCTGCTGCAAAACGCCGCGGGCTTCCTCGGCGTCGATTCGATGCCCATGCATCTCGCCGCCGCGCTCGGCAAGCCGGGCCTTGCTCTCTTTGGCCCAACGGACGAAAAAACCTGGGGCCCGTGGAAATCGCGTCTCACTGTTGTGCGCACTCCTTGCGGATGCCTCCATGCCCAGCACACCTGCCTCAAAAATGCCAGTCGCTGCCTGGCTGAACTTTCCCCCGCCACCGTCCTCGAAAAAATGGCTCAGGCCCTTCAAACCAGCACGTAGCCATGAGCCGTGCGCAAAGTCTCCTCGATAATATAGTCCGCCAACGCCACGTCGGTATGATAACGGAGCACCAGCGTCTCGCCTTCCGCCGCCATCTGCTGCAGCCGTGCCTTATCCCGCAGCGCCTCCCGCACCACGCGCTGAATATCGTCCCCCTCCACCGCGTAATAAAAAGCGTGCCGGCCTTCAACTAACGGTTGGTAACGCCGCGTGTCGGGATGATTGAGCAGCGGCACCGAACCCATCAGCGGCGCCCAATAATGACGGACGCAATCCCAACCGGCCCCTTCCGGTGACCACACCAACCAAGCCTGCGAGCAACGCCGGAGAAATTCGTCCGGAGGAAGCGGCTGGACTCCATCGACGACGCAATGAAGATCGATTTTGTAGCCTTCGGCTCGCAGAGCTTCCAAAAGAGGAACTCCTTCCTCCCGCACCCAGGAATAATTCATCGTGCCGGCAAAAAAAACATCCGTGGTTTTGGGAGTGTCGAGATGGCTGCTCCAATCTTTAGGCACCACGGCGCCCAGGCTGCACGGACGCATTTTTTTCACCCATTCCCGGCTGTGAGGCTGGCGCAGGATGTTGAAGAGGCAATCGTTCCGCTTATCCTGAAAAAGAAACGCTTTGTAGGGATTGCGCGGAGTCTGAGTTTTGAAGTAGCAGGTGGCGCGTTGCAGCAATCCCCAATTTTTACGCGCGATCGCGGTATTGTCTTCCCAATCGAAAACCGCCAGAGGCGTTTTGGACGATCCCATGATCCAGGGAACGAGATCCATGCCGAGGGCATAGGGCCGGAGGAGAAATTTCCTGAGCGTCTTGGGAATATTTCTCCACCACGGCTGGTCATGCCGCCAGAGGGGATCGGTCGCCGCGCAACTGATGACGAGGTCATACTCTCCGTTTTTCAGCGCGCGGCGCAATTTCCAGGCGGCGGCCCAGCCAAAAAGCTTCATCCCTTCCGGCACGGGAAATCTTTTTCTGGGCGACGCGGGGCAATAATAGGCGTCGGATCGCCGGACCAGTTCCGCGATAACGCCCCCAAGATCCCTGGAGTAGCCGAGATAAAGAATGCGCGGCGGGGAGACTGGCGGCATGGATTTCGGCTAGCATCGGCGCGTCTTGAAGTACAGACGTATCTGCCGGGCAGAGGAGAGATGAGTCCGTGATCTGGCCCGCATGCTGGGGCCTTGCCGGAGATGGCCTGTCGAGTTTAGCCTGAAAATCGTCCCATGAATCCGAGCACCATTCTCGTCACCGGCGGCGCCGGCATGATCGGCTCCCATCTTGTCCATCGCCTGCTGAAAGAAGGCTGGGATGTGACCGTCGTGGACAATCTCTGGCGCGGGAAACTCGAATATCTCGATTTCCCGGACGCCAAGTTCGACTTTGCCACCCGTTTCTTCAACCGCGACCTGCGCGAAGCGAAGGCGCTGGAAACTCTGCCCGGGCCATACGATTACATCGTTCATCTCGCCGACATCGTGGCCGGAATCGATTTTGTTTTCGCCAACGAGGGCGCCCTTTTCCGGGACAACCTGCTCATCAACAGCAACGTGGTGGATAGCGCGCGCCGTCTGCGCCCGCGCGGCTTTCTTTACGTCGGCACCGCGTGCAGCTTTCCCAAGGGATTGCAAACGGGCCCGGAAGCGCGCCCCTTGCGCGAGGAAGATCAATATCCCGCCGACCCCGAATCGGCTTACGGTTGGAGCAAGCTCATGGGCGAATACGAGGCCCGGCTCATGGAAAAAGAAGCCGGCATTCCGGTCTCCATTTTGGTTCTGCACAATGTTTACGGACCGCATTGCGACACCGGCCCGCGCTCGCAGGTGATTCCTTCCCTTATTTTGCGGGCGTTGCGTTACCCGGAGGAGCCGTTTACCGTTTGGGGCTCGGGCCGGCAGGGCCGCGCTTTCGTTTACGTCGATGACATCGTCGATGCTCTCATGTCCGGGCTGGATCGCGGGTGGGGCCATGGCCCGATTCAAATTGGCCCGTCCGAATGCGTCACGATCAAGGAAATCGCCGAGACCGTTGTCGCGATTTCCGGCAAAGAGATCCCGATTCAATACGACACGTCGAAGCCCGAAGGCGACAAGGGCCGTCGCGCCGATTACTCGTTTGCCGCGCGCATGCTGGGTTGGAAACCGCGCATCGGTCTCAGGGAAGGCTTGAGCCGGACTTACCGCTGGATTGAGAAAAGACAGGCGTGACTGAGACTTCAAGCCCGGTTCCCGAATGCGGCCAAGGTCGTTTCGACGACGTGATTGACCAGCCGCCGGCGATTTTTGCGCGCCAGCACGAAGGCCCGCGCTTCATCCGACATCTTTTGCAACCGTTCGGGATCGCTGAGCGCCTGCTCCACCTGCCGCTCAAAGTGATCCCCGATATAGGAAAAATAGATCGCGTGCCGGTCCGGCTCCAGCGGTTCATGCACCAGGGTGTAAGGCCAGCTCATCAGCGGCACGGCGCCCGCCGCCGCCACTTCGTACTGGCGCCAGGTTTCGCCGCCCCAGCTTTCGACACAGATCACCAGCTTGGAACGTTGCAGCATCTCCTGATATTCGGCAAAGGGAAGAAGGCCGGTATTGATGAAAATCTTATAGCGTTGGGTCAGGGCCTGGCATTTTTCCCGGACCATTTTGCGGAGGAGATTATCCCCGCCGCTCATGAAAATATCGATATCCCGCTCCCGCACCGGCCGGGCTGAAGAAGCGATGCGCTCTTCCTGAAGGCCAAGGCTCATCGGGCGGAGTTTGTCCACGTGCGGCTTGAGCCGCTTCTCGCCCAAATAATCGAGCAGGGGCTGCACCGCCCGCAGCGGCAACGCCATCAAATCGCGTTTGAAATAGAGATGGGAAGCCTTCAGCAGAGGCCAGTCCCACGGATAGACGTAATGACTGTCCCGCGCGTCGATAATGGCCAGCGGCGTCTTTCTCCCCCCCGCCGCCGCCACCCAAGGCGCCCACCAGGTGTCCAATCTGCGATGCTGATAGGTCAAATACCGAATCATATGGCTGGCCGTCGTCGCCCAGCCTTTATTGCGCGGATAGGGCGACCGCATGATGCTGTTGGCGATGATTAGATTAAACTCGCCCGCCGCGACCCGGCGGCGAAGCTGAAAGAGGCGCGGATAGGAAATCTGTTCCCGCTTTTCGCCCGACGAAGAGACCAATTCGATCCCGTAATCGGGATGATGCAAAAAGGCCGTCTGATAAACGTCCTTGAAATCGCTCCAACTCCAGAAGACGAGCAGCTTTTTTCGCATGGGAGGGAAATCTTCGGCGCTAAGTGGCCGAAGCGGGGTTAGTTTTGATGACCGATTCCAAAAAAGCGAGCAGATGCCGCCCTTGCGCCGGCCAGGCAAATTGTCTCGCCCACGCTCGCGCCGAGTCGCGTTTCGGTCCCACCGCGGCAAGCGCGCGCACGGCTGCGGCCAGTTTTTCCGGCGAGCCCGGTTCAGCCAGCCGCACCCAATCGCCAACCGGAAGCCCGTCGAAAACGGGAATGTGACTGGCCACGATCCCTTTCCCCGCCGCCGAATACTCGAGAAGCTTGAGCGGAAAGGTGGAAAGCGCGCTCGCCGGTTCGGCGAGATTGGGCATCAACCCCATGGAAGCGCGGGCCAAATGTGGCATGAGCGCCTCACGCGACAGGTGGCCGGTAAACGTGACGTTGTCCGGCGCTCCGCGCTTGAGCGTTTCGAGCGCTTTTCCGTGCCCGCCCGCCACGGTCAGACGAAATTCCGGCAGCAGGCGCATCGCGGCGACGGCAACCGGCACTCCTTTCCAGGGTTGCAAACTGCCCGCATAGATCAATTGGGCGGGGTCGGCGTTTTCGAAGGGCAACCGCAGCAATTCGTCTTCGACGCCGTCATGCTGGACGATGGACGGGCAGGAAACGCCATAACGCCGGCGCAGGCCTTCCAGCAGGTAGGGTGAAATGGCCACGACGCCCCGGAAGCCGGGATAGAGCCGCTGTTCGAGCATCGTAAGCTCGCGGTGCTTGCTATGATCAGGCGCATAGGAATCGGCGAAAATTTCGTGGGCTTCAAAAACCACCGGAAGCGCCGGCCCTTGGCGCCGGAAGTGATCGGCGGCCTTGAGATGCATCGTATAGACGGCATCGGGCAATTCCTCGCCGCTCAAAAACCGGTCAAGCTGCCGGTAAAGCCAGCCGCCCCAGCGAAAGGGCCCGAGTTTGCGCCGCAACCACACCATGCGCAGGCGCGGGTGAGGCGGCTCCCGGAAAATAGCGGCCAACTTTTCAACCGCGTCGAAATCTTTCGACACGCCGGCAGCCAGGGTCACCTCGCTTCCGGCGGCGGCCAGGGCATTGGCCAAGCGGTAGATATGGTATTCGCGCGCGGCCAAGCCGCGGAATTCTTCGGGATAGATATAAAGTATTCTCAAAGCGTCCGATCCCTCCCGGCGACGGCGGGCTGGTCAGGATTCCACCGCCGCCAGCGTTGTCCCAACACTGTGGAAAGTGGCGTCCTTCGGCAGAATGGCACGGTGGCAAAAATCGCCGAATCCTTCGCCATCGAATCGTTCCCGCGCGTAACGCTGAATCACAGGTTTGAGCAACTCGACGGCTTCGTCAATGGTGACCGTGGCGGCGAAGAGGCGATTCAGCCGCGTACCGTTGTATTTTGCGCCGAGATAAAGCGCATACTTATTGGGGGCCTTCCCCACCAATCCGATTTCCGCCAGATAAGGCCGCGCGCAGCCGTTGGGACAGCCGGTGATGCGCAAGCTGATGGCATCTTCCTTCAAGCCCGCTTCTTCCAATACCGTTTCAAATTTGGCGAGAATTTCGGGCAAGGCGCGCTCGCTTTCGGCCAGGGCGAGGCCGCAGGTCGGCAGCGCCACGCAGGAAAGCGCATTGAGGCGCAGACGCGAACGGTCGTTTTCACCGGCCAAACCATGTTGGGCGAGAATGCCGTCGATGACGGGCCTTTGCGCCGCCGTCACGCCCGAAATGGTGAGGTTCTGAGACGGCGTGAGGCGGAAGTCGCCGGTGTGAAGGGAAGCAATCTCCCGCAGCGCGGTTTTCATCGGCCATCCCGGCAAGTCTTTGATCCGCCCGCTGAGAATATGGAGACCGTAAAACCAAGTTCCGTCCGCGCACTTATGCCAGCCATGCGGGTCCTCGATGGTAAGAAACCCGAACTTGCGCGCCGGTTTGAATTTGACGCCCGAACGCTTTTCCACCTCCGCCTTGAACCAGTTCAATCCGCGCTCTTCGATCGTGTATTTGAGCCGCGCATGCTTGCGATTGGCCCGGTCACCATAATCGCGCTGCGCCGTCAGCACCGCCTCGCCGACGGCATTGACCTGGTCCGGCGAAATGAAACCGAGCACATCGGCAAGGCGCGGATGCGTTTCCTCATTGCCATGGCTCATGCCGAGACCACCGCCCACGGTGACGTTGTAGCCGGCGAGTTTGTTCTTCCGGACGATGGCAATGAAGCCGAGGTCCTGGGAGAAAATATCGACGTCGTTCGAGGGCGGCACGGCAAAGCCGGTTTTGAATTTGCGCGGCAGGTAGGTCGCGCCATACATCGGTTCGGTCTCGGGTTCACCGCCGGCGACGAGTTCCTCGCCGAGCCAGATCTCGTGGTAAGCGCGGGTCCTGGGCAACGCATATTGACTCCACGTTTTGGCATCCTCGTAAACCTGCTGCAACACCGCGCTCCGTTCCGGATTGGGCGGGGCCATGACATTGCGGTTGACGTCGCCGCAGGCCGCGATTGAATCGAGCAAAACCTGATGCATGCCTTGGATCAGTTTTTTGACGTCGCCCTTGAGCACGCCGTGAAACTGAAACGTCTGCCGTGTGGTCAGCCGCAAGGACGGCGAGGCCATTTCATCCGCCAGCCTGTCGAGCACCAGCCATTGCCGCGGCGTGGCGCGGCCGCCGGGCAACCGCACGCGCAACATGAAAGAAAAAGCCTTTTCCTTGCCCGCTTTTTTCAAGGCGAGGCGCAGATCGCGGTCATCCTGCAGGTAGAGACCGTGAAACTTGGTCAGTTGAGCGTTCGCATCGGCGATGGCTCCGGTCGAAGTGTCGGCCATATCTTGCGCAATGGCGCCGCGCAGATGATGCGAAGCCGCCTTGATGCCTTCATTCGCGCTCGGTGGCTTGGGAAAAGCGGTGGGATCTGTGCTCATAAAAAAGGGCGTTTATTCAAGCACAAGCAGGATAAATACGGAAACTTTATCGTTTTGCCGCGCGCTAATTTTGCGTGCCAACGCCTGAGATCCAAAACCAGCCGTTCCCGTCTGAACCACCTGGCTTCCGGGCATGGCGCAAGAACCGCCATCACTTCAGCTTATCAATAAAAAACATTTCGATGGGACCTTTGTGCTTGCAATCGATCGTGCCGCGCGGAACCGCGACCACGTCATCACAAACGCGGTCGTAGAATACCTTGGAGACATTGACGCGTCCCGGCTCTCCGGCTGATTCGATCCTGGAGGCGGTGTTGACCGTATCGCCCCAAACGTCAAAAGCGATCTTTTGCACACCCACCACTCCCGCTACCAGCGGACCGGCATGAAGCCCAATGCGCACACCCCAACCGGGCAAACCCTTTTGTTCGCGCTCCGATTTGCGCTCGGCCATGAAATCACGGATTTCCAGCGCCGCGCGCACCACTTGCAGAGAATTACCGGCCTTTTGTCCCTGAAGACCGGCCACGGCCAGATAGCCATCGCCGATGGTTTTCAGTTTCTCAACCCCATGCTTGGCCATGACCCAATCGAAATGGCAGAAACAATCGTTCAATTCCTGTACCAACACTTCCGGCTCCATGGCCGAGGAGACTCTGGTAAAACCGGCAAAATCGGCAAAAAGAATGGCGACCTCGTCGTACCGCACGGGGGTGACATGCCCTTTGTTTTGCAGTTCTTCAGCCAATTCCTTAGGCAGAATGCTGTAGAGCAGGCTCTCGGTTTGGTCTTTGGCCATCTGAAGCTGCTCTACCGTTTTGGCCAGTTCGAGCTCGCTCTTTTCGAGAGCTTCCTTGACCTGAATGACTTCGGCCTGGGCGTTGATGACTCTAGTCATTTCAAGTTCATGTTCCACGAGGGCAGCCAGTTCCCTCAGGAGATCGATCTCTTTCTGTTCAAAGGAACGCGGACTTCGGTCGATGACGCAAAGTGTGCCCACCTTGTATCCATTCGGACCGCGCAATGGATTGCCCGCGTAAAAACGAACAAAAGGTTCTCCAATCACCAAAGGGTTGCTGGCGAACCGATGATCCTTGCGCACATCGGGAACGATCATCGGCTTGTCCTGCAGGATAGCATGACCGCACATCGAAATCTGGCGAGAGGTTCCCTTCATATCAAGGCCGGTGCGGGCCTTGAAATATTGCCGGTCTTCGGCAATGAGAGAGACGTAGGTGATGGGAACATTGAAAATTGTCCGCGCCAGACGGACTATGCGGTCGAACCTCTCTTCCGGCGGAGTGTCCAACAGCTTAAGCCCAAGCACTTCGTTCAACCGGTCTGTTTCGTTGGAAGGTATGGCGGGGGGGAGGTAGCAAAGACCGTCTGGAAAATCGTTCTCGGGCATCGGATGAAGAAGTGGGCAAAAGTTACCAGTGAAAGTCTAGGCGTCGTGTGCAGCTTGGTCAACGGATTCTCCGGCCAGATAGTGGTGTATGTAGCACTGCCACCTTTTAAACCCCGTTGACATTGCGAGAAGTTTTCGGCAGCTTGGTCGGCTATGGCTAATACTCTTTCGGCTGCCAAGCAGGCGCGCGCCGCCTTGCGCCGCCGTGCCCGCAACCGCGTTCAACTCAGCACCGTCCGCTCCTCCGAAAAGAAAATCCGCGCCTTGGCCAAGGCCGGCAACACGGCCGAAGCCGCCAAATTGCTCCCAGCTTTCCAATCGCAGATTGACCGCGCCGCCAAGAGGGGGGTTGTTCACAAAAACACCGCTTCCCGGCACAAGCAACGGGTCGCTGCTCTCCTCAAGCCTGCCAAATAATTCCGACTTCGCCGGGCTGGTTCCAAGTCCGGCTTATTTCGGGATTCAGTCACCTGCGGAAATAACTCTCCACGAGAGTATATTCATTCCATTTTTCTTATTGGCACGCCTTGACGGCACTGCTACCACATTGTCGCTTGAAGAGATGGCGTCTTTTTCAACTTTTTACTGCCTTTTACGTAATTTACGCGGCAGGCGCGTTTTCATTACGGGGCCAGCAAATGCCGGCGGTGGATGAGACGGCGGCGGCGACATCGAAAACCGGTGAGGTGCCGGTTACCGTGACCGCAGATGGTCAAAATACCTACATTGGAAACATCGCCACCGCCGACGACAACGTGGTTCTCCGTTATAAAGACACGGTTATTTTTGCCGACCATATGATTTATGATCGTTCAACCCATGTCGTCATGGCCAACGGCAACGTTCGTCTTTTCACCGCCACGCGAGTCTATCGTGGCGAAAGCATGACCTACAATCTCGACACCAAGGCGATCACTTCCGCCGCCTTCCGTGGAGGCGAATACCCGAAATTCCTGACCGCGAAGCAGGTCACCACGCCCGAATTCAATCATTACCGCCTCACCGATGCGACCTTCACGACGAACAACCGGGAAAATCCGTCCTTCCATCTCGCCGCCAGCACCATTGAATATCGTCCCAATGATGAAGTGGTCCTCAAAAACGTTCTGTTTTATGTCGGGGATGTCCCCATTCTCTATTTGCCCATCATCGTCCAGTCGCTGACCGACTCGCGTCCCGTCTATCAATTCTCCATTGGACAGAGCGGCAATTTCGGCGCCTTCATGGATAATCAGTACAACTGGGTGCTGGATGGCAACATGCGCGGAACGGTCGAATTTGATGTGCGCGAAAAACGCGGCTATGCCGGCGGCGTCGATGTCCAATATTATCCCAGCGCTTACAGCGACATGCTTCTCAAGACCTACTTTGCCCAGGATAACCTTTATTCCAAGACCTATGGCCCCAACGCGGCATCCCGTGGCGATCTTAACGATAGCAATGTCTACGACGGAGTTTCCTCCGACCAGCGGTATCGCATTGCCTATGAACAGCATCTCCAGTTCACACCGGACCTTACCTCTATTGCCGACATCAACGCTTGGAGCGATCCTTGGGTCACCCGCGATTTCTTTCCCGGCGAATATCAGCAGGAAAACCAGCCTCCCAATGTGGTCGCCCTCCAGCAATATAACCCCAATTTCACCCTCTCGCTTTTAGCCAGTCCGCAGGTCAATCCCTTCTTCGAAGCCGACCAACGCCTGCCCGAGTTTGAGGTTGAGACTAAACAGCAGAAGATTTTTGACTGGCCCATCGAGTACACCAGCCAAAGCAGCGTGGTCAATTTCGTGCGCCACTATGCCTATCTAAGCGACTTCCAGAATCCTTCCCAATACATTTACAATTCCTTCCCCAGTTCGACGGCTTATTCCTACTACCACCCCAACGCCGCGTATGGTTATAATACCAGTCCGGCCGCTACCGTCGGCTACGGCGCTTACCGTTACGACACCTATCATGAGTTTTCCTATCCGCAGCAGTACTTCAATTTTCTTTCTCTCGTCCCGCGCATGGGCGGGCGCTTTACCTTCTATAACGACGATAATCAGGCTTCCAACCTGATTGATAACGACAAGGCCCGGTTCGCCGGCGACGTCGGCCTGGAGGGCGATTTCAAAATATCCCGGACCTGGCTGGATGTTTCCAACCCCGATCTTGGCATCGACGGCATCCGCCACGTCATCGAACCCTTCTTCGACTCGATCTACGCTCCTTCGCCCACGGTGACGCCCAACAACATTCGCGGTTTTGATGACCGCCTGTACTCCACCCAGTTGCAGCCGCTCGATTGGACCGAATACAATTCGATTGACTCTATCGACCGGGAAGCCGTGGTTCGCTTCGGCGTTACCAACAGCCTCCAAACCAAGCGCGACGGCAATAATGTCGACCTCGTCACCTGGAAGACCTACGCCGATGCCGACTTCGACAACAATTTCAGCGCCGCCACTCCGGGCAGCACCTTCAGCAACCTCTTCAATAACATCACCTATAATGCGACCCAGCAGTTGCAATTCAATTCGCAGAGCGCCCTCGACATCACCGGCCACAGCTACAACCAAATCGACAATAATGTCGTTTGGAGTCCCGACCCTTCGGTTAAAGCCACCCTCGGCTACCATTACATCAACCACAGCCTCATTTTTGACCACAGCAACACCACCATTCTCGACCTTTTCTACCGTCTCAACGAACACTGGCAGTTTGAAGGCCAGGAACAGTTTGAGGCGACCACCGGACGCCTGCAGAATCAGCAATACACCATTTACCGGGACCTCGATGCCTGGCAACTCGCTCTCACCTACTCCGACGCTCAAATCAACAACGGCCAGAGTGACCATTCCGTCTTTTTTTCCCTTACCCTCAAAGCCCTTCCGCAGTATACGCTGCACACCCCCAGATTGTAACTGTCTCTTGCCGGAAGCCCCCATCCCCGGCACAATGTTGCCCCTCTTATGAATCTTGCCATTGTTGGTTCCGGTTATGTCGGATTGGTCACAGGCGCCTGTTTTGCGGAAGTTGGCCACCGTGTTATCTGTGTTGATAACGATCTCAAAAAAGTCCATCAACTTCAGGACGGCCACATTCCCATTTACGAACCCGGCCTGGAAGAGCTGGTCAAAAGGAATGTCGCCGCGGGACGCCTCTCTTTCACCGCTTCCATTGGCGACGCGGTCGAAGCCTCCACAGTTGTCTTCATCGCCGTGCCTACGCCACCGCAACCCGACGGCAGTGTCGACCTGAGCTTTGTCGAGGGTGTCGCCCGGGAAATCGCCGTTCACATCAAAGAATACCGCATCGTCGTCGATAAAAGCACCGTGCCGGTGAAGACGGGAGAAAAAGTCGCCCAGACCATCAACCGTTACAATCCCGGAGCGGAAATCGATGTCGTCAGCAATCCCGAGTTTCTCCGCGAAGGTTCCGCAGTCGAGGACTTGATGAAGCCCGACCGCATCGTCATCGGCGTCTCTTCGGAGCGCGCGGTTGCACCCATGAAGGAAATCTACGCGCCCTTCAAAGCCCCGGTCATGATCACCGACCTCAATTCCGCCGAGATGATCAAGCATGCTTCCAACAGCTTTCTCGCGCTCAAAATTTCCTACATCAACGCCGTTGCCGCCATCTGCGAGGCTTCCGGCGCCAATGTGGAGCGGGTGGCCGAGGGCATGGGCGCCGACAAGCGCATCGGCCGCGATTTCCTCAACTGCGGCATCGGTTACGGCGGCTCTTGTTTCCCCAAGGATCTCTCCGCCTTCATCCGCATTTCCGATGAGCTCGGCTACAATTTTCGGCTGCTCAAGGAGGTCGAGACGATCAACCGCGAACAGAAAGAACGCTTCCTCAAAAAAGTCCGCGAAGCGCTCTGGATTTTGCGCCATAAGAAAATCGGCGTTCTCGGCCTCGCCTTCAAGGGCAATACGGACGATGTCCGCAACAGCGTCTCCATCGCCATTATCCAGCAACTTCTCGCCGAGGGCGCCGAAGTCCGCGCCTACGATCCAAAGGCCATGGAAAAGGCGCGCCCGCTTCTTCCCGAAGTGAAGATGACGGCGCAGCCCGAGGAAGTCGCCGATGGCGCCGACGCCCTGCTCCTTCTCACCGAATGGAACGAATTCAAGACCCTTCCCTGGGCCGCGATTAAAAAGAGCATGCTCAGTCCGCTTCTCTTCGACGGGCGCAATCTTCTCGATCCGGAGGCGATTCGTGCCCTGGGCTTCAAATACACCAGCATTGGACGCTGAAAATGGCATGAACACGATTCTTGTGGGCGCTCAATGGGGCGATGAAGGGAAAGGCAAAATCATCGACGTCTTGACCGAAGGGGCCGATATCGTCGTCCGCTCCCAGGGCGGCAACAACGCCGGGCACACCGTCGAAATCGGCCGGGAGAAATTCATCCTTCACCTCGTTCCTTCCGGCATCTTGCGCCGGGGCAAGAAATGTGTCATCGCCAACGGGGTCGTGATCGATCCCGTTTCGCTGGTCGCCGAAATCGAAGGGCTGGAAAAGCGCGGTTTCAAGCTCGCCGGACGGCTCTTCATCAGCGAAACCGCCCATCTCGTTCTCCCCTACCACCGCCAGATCGACGAGGCGCGCGAGTCTCGTAAAGGCGCCAAAAAAATCGGCACGACCAAGCGCGGCATCGGTCCCGCTTACGGCGACAAAGCCGCGCGCACCGGGTTGCGTCTGATCGATCTCGCCCAACCCAAGGTCTTTTCCGCCAAACTCCGCGAACGGGTCGGAGAAAACAACGCCATCCTCGAATCGCTCGGCGGTCAACCGCTTTCCTTTCCGGAAATCGAGCAAGCTTACCTCGAAGCCGGCAACAAGCTGCGCCCCTACATCACCGATACCGTCGTTTGGCTCCATCGGCAGAGCGAGAAAAAAAAGCGCATTCTTTTCGAAGGCGCGCAGGGCACCTTTCTCGACATCGACTTTGGCACCTATCCCTTTGTCACCTCCTCCAACACGACCGCCGGCGGCGCCTCGACCGGTTCCGGCATTCCGCCCCATCGCATGGACCGTGTGGTCGGCGTGATGAAAGCCTACACCACACGGGTCGGCGAAGGTCCCCTGCCGACGGAATGCGCCGAAGTTTCCGACATGCTGCATGCCATGGGTCGCGAATTCGGCGCCACCACGGGCCGCGCGCGCCGCTGCGGCTGGTTCGACGCCGTCGCCACCCGCTACGCCCGCGTCGTCAATGGCATCGACGAACTCGCCATCACCAATCTCGACGGTCTCGACACGCTCCGGCAAATTCCCGTTTGTGTCGCCTATGAATCCCGCGGCAAACGCCTCCTCTATCCGCCCAACGATGCCGAGGAACTGCTCCACTGCCGTCCGGTCTACCGCAAATTCGCCGGCTGGGAACAACCGACCTCCGGTGTGCGCCAATTCAGCAAACTGCCCGCCGCCGCCCGGAAATATCTCCAAACCCTGGCGGAGTTGACCGGGGCGAAACTGCGCATCGTTTCGGTGGGCGCCCAGCGCGCGCAAACCTTCGAGGCATGACCGGCCATGCTCCGCGTTATGACCCATGAGTCCGCCCACCGTTTATAAATTCGGCAAGATTCCGCGTCACGTCGCCATCATCATGGACGGCAATGGCCGCTGGGCCAAAGCCAAGAACATGATCCGGGTTCAGGGACATCGCGCCGGCGCCGAATCGGTCCGCGAAGTCGTCAAGGCGGCGGGAGAATTTGGCGTCAAATATCTCACTCTTTACGCCTTTTCCGTCGAAAACTGGAAGCGGCCCAAGACCGAAGTCCAGACCCTCATGGGTTTGCTCGAAAGCTTTCTTCGCGACGAACTGCCCGAGTTGATCAAAAACAACATCCGGCTTCAGGCCATTGGGCGTCTCTCCGATTTGCCGCCATCGGTTCGCGACCAGCTTCACCAATGCATCGAGGCCACGCGCCAGAACGTGGGCCTTACCCTCATTCTCGCTCTCAGCTACAGCGGGCGCGTCGAAATCATCGAGGCGGTCCATTCCATCATCCGTGAAATCAAACTCGGGCATCTCGACAGCGCGCAGATCGACGACCAGGTCTTTAACCACCATCTCTACACCCGCTACTATCCCGACCCCGACCTGCTCATTCGCACCAGCGGCGAAATGCGCCTGAGCAACTTCCTCCTCTGGCAACTTTCCTATACCGAAATCTACATCACGCCCACCCTTTGGCCCGATTTTCGCCGCCAGCATTTTGCCGAGGCCCTCATCGACTATGGCCAGCGCCAGCGCCGGTTTGGGTCGCTGTGAACGCAGCAAATCAATCATGCCTGGCTTCACATGGGACAAACCGAAACTGGCCCGACGCATGTGGCGTTTATGCGTTGCGCGGATAATCGTGCCACTGCAGTTGCCTCTCCCTTGCTTGATGCTTGCGACTATCGGTCTTCGTTCTGATCAACGAAGCGACCATCTTTTTCCGGCCATACGGCGGAAAATCGAGGCGGAACAAAATCCCTGCCGGCTTCACCGGCAGGCATATGTTTGGTTGGATGCGGCAATCGAAAGTGCTGAAATACAGGAGGCTGGCTTTCGTTTTATGGCCGCCATGTCGGTGTTGTGGGAAGTCGCTTTAATGAGTTGCGGTGTGGCTACGGGTGTCTTTGCTTGCCAGTTGCAGCGCCAGCATCGGCTCGAATCTCCTCAATCTTAAAATTTTTCGTTCATTCCAGCTCCAAATATCGTCAAAATTCTCCATGCAAATCTCCCACTTCCAGCCCCGCCGATTCCTTCCCGAAACCATCGATCTCACCGACACGGCACAGCTCGCCCCGGTTTTCGACCGGTTGGAGGCCGGGCTCGCCGCGGCTGCTTCAACCGCCGGTCTCGAAGCCTGGCTGCGCGACCACAGCGAAGTCTGCGCGGCGCTGTCGGAATCATCGGCGCTTGCCTATATCGCCATGACCTGCCAGACCGACGATGAGGCGAAGGAAAAAGCCTACCTGCATATCGTGGAAGTGGTCGATCCGTGGCTCAAGCCGCGCCAATTCGCCCTGATGCAAAAACTGGCCGGGTTGCCTCTGTTTGCGCAACTGCCGCCCTTTTACGGCGTCTACCGCCGCAGCGTGGACACACAGGTGAGGATTTACCGCGAGGAAAATGTCGCCCGCGAAACGGAAGTGGCGAAGCTGACCCAGCAATATCAGAAAATCAGCGGCGGCCTGACGGTGCAATTCGATGGCCAGGAACAGACGCTGGCCCGGATGAATCGCATCCAGGAAGAACCTGACCGCGCGCGGCGCGAGGCGGCGTGGAAAGTTGTCACCGAGCGCCGTTTGCGCGAGGCCGCCAAGCTTGAGGATATTTTCGATCAATTGCTCGTCCTGCGTGACGAAATCGCCCGCGCGGCCGATTTCCCCGATTTCCGCGCCTACACCTTCGCCAATTACGAACGGTTCGATTACACGCCGGAAGACTGCCTCAAATTCCACGAGGCCATCGAACAGCACATCGTTCCGTTAATGCGGGAGCTTCAACAGGACCGCAAAAAACGGCTCGGCGCCGAATCGCTGCGCCCATGGGACCTGGCGGTCGATCCCGACCACAACCCGCCCCTGCATCCGTTTGCCAAATCGGAGGAACTGATCGAAAAATCGCAGGAAATTTTCTCCAAGCTCGATCCCCGTCTCGGCGAATACTTCGGCGTTTTGCGCAAGCAGGAATTGGTCGATCCCGACAATCGCAAGGGCAAGGCGCCGGGCGGTTACCAAAGCACGCTCGCCGAAGCGCGCGTGCCGTTCATTTTTATGAATGCGGTGGGAGTTCATCGCGACGTGGAGACCATGCTGCACGAAGCCGGCCACGCCTTTCACGCCTTGGCCGCGCGCGAGCTGCCGATCCACGCTTACCGGGGCGCGCCCATCGAATTTTGCGAGGTCGCCTCGATGGGCATGGAGCTGCTGGCGGCGCCCCATTTGGGTGTCTTCTATGCGGAGAAGGACGCCCGGCGCGCCCGGCGCGATCACCTGGAGGGAATCATCAAATTTTTCCCCTGGATGGCGACCGTCGACGCCTTCCAGCATTGGATTTACACCCATCCCGGCCACACCCGGCAGGAACGGTCCAAGTTTTGGGTTTCGCTCATGGATCGTTTCGGTGGAATCGAGGATTGGAGCGGTTTTGAGGAAGCGCGCGCCTGCGTGTGGCACCGCCAGCTCCATATTTTCGAGATTCCGTTCTACTATGTCGAGTATGGCATCGCGCAACTCGGCGCCCTGCAACTCTGGCAGGCCGCGCGGCGCGATCTTCCCTCCGCGCTCGGCCATTATCTCCAGGGCTTGAGCCTCGGCGGCTCGCGCCCCTTGCCCGATCTTTTTCGGGAGACCGGTCTCGCTTTCGATTTCACCGAACGGACCATTGCGCCTCTGATGCGCCAGGTGAAAGAGGCGCTCCTGGAACTGGCGGTATAGAACATCAATCTGAGATCAAGAACACCCAACAACCCTATGCGCACGATTCCCTCCATCGTCTTTCTATTGACCTTGGTTCTGTTGCCCATCAGCCGCGGACAATTGACGGACCATATCGACTGGCCAACTTTTATGGCGCGTCACGATCTTGTCTGGACCAAAATGCCGGAAGAATGGGGGCAGGGCGCCTTTCAGGGCAACGGCCAGCTTGGGGCCATGATTTTCGCCGGTCCCGGCAATAGCCTCGACTGGCGCATCGGGCGCACCGACGTGGTTTTTGCTGAAGCGCGCCTTCCCATCGGAGACCTCTATCTTCACCCGGTCGGCAAAATTCAATCGTGCTCCATGCGGCTCGATTTATGGAACGCGGAAGTTACGGGAACATTGAAAACAGACGCGGGACAAATTCGATTCCGCTCATTCACCCACGCCAGCCAGATGGTGCAGGCGATCGAGCTCATTCCCACGGAGGGCGAAGCGCAGTTTAAATTTGCCTGGGCGCCCGGCGAAGCGGTGGACCCTCGGCTGCTCGTCAAAAAGACGCCACTCACCGAAAAGGATAAAAATCCCGCTCCCGTGCAAAGCCAAAACGGAAATATCTTTCTCAGTTCCCAAAGTTTGCAATCGGGTGGGGGGCATGTGACGGCCTGGAAACAGATCACCCGTCCGGACGGCCATGTCTGGCTTTTGCTGGCCGTCGGTTATTCGAGCAAAGACATCAACGAAGCCAGAGCGGAGGCGACCAGTGATTTGTCCAAGGCCGAAGCCACCGGATTCGATGCGCTCGCGGCGACGCATCGTGACTGGTGGCATCATTATTATCCTGAAAGCTTTCTTTCCATTCCGGATACGCGCCTGGAGAGCTTTTACTGGATCCAAATGTACAAACTGGCCAGTGCCACGCGGGCGGACCGGCCCGCCATCGATTTAATGGGGCCCTGGTTTGCCCCGACTCCCTGGCCGAAAATCTGGTGGAATCTCAACCTTCAACTCACCTACTGGCCGGTGCTGACTTCCAACCGGCTTGAACTCGGCGAGTCGCTGTGCCGGATGCTGGACCGGGGCGCGGCTAATCTGGCGAAAAACGCGGGAGAATACAGCTCGGATTCGGCCACGATTGGACGGTCCAGCAGTTATGATTGCCTGAGAGAGGCAGGTCCGGAACTCTGCAACCTGCCCTGGATCATGCATAACTATTATCTGCAATATAGATATTCCATGGATGACGGGATGCTGCGGAACCGTTTGTTTCCCCTTA
>Ga0335072_10003342_pt1 | contig 24221 bp, 27 predicted proteins | sample Lox_Sample_21_FD_206725 | JGI IMG/M metagenome (GOLD analysis project Ga0335072, IMG submission 206725) | Soil microbial communities from Loxahatchee National Wildlife Refuge, Florida, United States - Lox_Sample_2.1 | ecosystem: Environmental > Terrestrial > Soil > Wetlands | place: USA... | reverse complement strand
AACGGGAACTGTGATGCAATAGTAGCTGATGCATCTGTAGAGTTATTGTCCACTACAATTACTTCATAAGGTTGCACTGTTTGTTTCGCAATCGCACGTAAACAATCGCCGATCCGCTCAGCTTCGTTGTACACTGGTATCACGATACTGACACGCACAGGATTGCAGTTCGGGCCTAAAGTCTTAACGTATGTCAAACCATCACCAATTATATACTGTCTACTTAAAGCGAGCTGCAGAAGCGATAAAGAGCTGGCCGCTCCGCTACTGGCGGCGTGGCTGGTGGCAGAAAACCCTCACGATATTCGTGACAATCATCGTCATCTGCGTCTGCGGTATGTATGGCATTGCCGTGTGGTATCAGCACTCAGTCAAGAGCAAGCCAAACATCCTCGGCGTAAGCTTTATAGCTGACTACGCGAGCTATCTCGGCACCGATCCACACGCCAGTCTCACCGCCATCCTAGACGATCTACACGTCAAGCATCTGCGGCTTGTCAGCTACTGGAGCGATATCGAGCCTACGAAGGGACAGTACGATTTTAGCGAGCTAGACTGGGAAATGCAGCAAGCCCAAGCGCACGGTGCAAAAGTCACACTCTCGATTGGATTACGGCAACCACGCTGGCCAGAATGTCACCCGCCAAACTGGGTCAACACTGCTGCTCCAGATAGCACCTGGGAGCCTGAGCTTGATGCGTACATGACTGCGGTCATCAACCGGTACAAGCACAGCCCAGCACTGGAAAGCTACCAACTTGAGAATGAATTCTTTAACACATTCGGTGGCTGCGATAATTACGATGCGAGTCGGCTAAATCGTGAGTTAGCACTCGTCAAAAAGCTTGACCCTAATCACCCAGTAATAATCACCCGAAGTGACAACTACGCTGGCTTCAGTTTACGTAAACCACTACCCGACATTGTAGGGATATCCGTATATCGGCACGTCTGGACGAGCAACATCATACATGGATACTTCACGTACCCATTCCCGAGCTGGTATTACGCCTTTCTGGCAGGTGCCCAGCAACTGCTGACTGGTAAACCGTCTGTTATCCATGAGTTGCAGGCAGAAGCATGGGCGCCAAACGGCCAGACTATTCTACAGACTAACTTGGCCGAGCAGGACAAAACCCTGGATGCTGCGAAGCTCAAAGCGACTGCAAAATTCGCTCAACAAACTGGTATCAAGCAGGTTGACTACTGGGGGGCGGAGTATTGGTACTATCGTATGACCGTCCTACATGATCCTAGTGTCTGGGATGAAGCTGAGCAGATATTCAGTCAGTAATCGTTAGATATGGATACGCTAGACAACTTACCGGTAATCGCAGCTATACCAAACTACAATATGGGTGCTTCTCTCGCAGAGCTGTTACCACAAGTGCTGCAGCAAGGCTATGACGCAGTGTACGTGCTTGACGACTGCTCAACGGACAATAGTAGAGGAATAGTTGCTCAGTTCAGTCCAGGCGTAACGTGGATTGGTGGTAAGCGTAATCTTAAGGCAGGAGGAAATCGCAACCGCGTTCTTAAGGCGCATAAAACCGAGTGTATCATCCACTTCTTGGATGCCGACGTCAGGCTCGAGACCAACGGTACACCAGCTCAGGCAAGGCTCATGATGCGAGACCCTCGGACAGGGTTTGTCGGGGGCTTAGTAAAGGATGCGAAGGGTAACCCATCGATTTGGAACTACGGACCGGACTCCGTCGCATTGTACACGCTCCTGACAGCTACGATACAGTTGTGCTTCGGCAGCATCCAGGCCCCTAGACCACTGGGGCACAACGTAATACGTATACTCACCAAACGTGCTCGAAGTGAATGGCCGGATTCAGCGACTCCAGCAGGACGCCGTGCTGTATACTGGCCTGTTGAAGGAAACCTTCTAGTACGGCGTAGCGTTCTAGAAAAACTCGGCGGGTTTGACGGCAGTATCGGTGAGTACGATATCATTCCGCCAGCTCGCAAAGCGTATCATGCTGGACTAGTCAGTTACTTTGATCCGAGCATCGTCGTGAAGCATCTGGAAATAAATGTTCGTCACTATAACCGATCCCTTGCGCTTTATAAGGAATTATATATCCTTATTAGGCGCTATGGTGGTTGGCGTAAATGGATATTACCAGAAGGACGATTTAAACCACGGTATAATCAGTAACTATCATGGCTAAGAAAAAGGCGAACGTGCCAAAGACCATACAAAACAGGCGCGCCCGGTTTGATTACGAACTGGGTGATTCTTTAGTAGTAGGTCTAGAACTAACTGGTGCTGAAGTAAAAAGTCTCCGACTTGGCCATGGCAGCCTACGGGGTGCCTATGTGACTGTGAAGGGTAATGAGTTGTATTTACTAAACGGTACTATTAATGGTACAAGCGGAGTTCGAATCACAGAGGCTGAACAGACACGCACTCGCCGGCTTCTTGCTAAGCGCCGCGAGATAGATGCACTCCTTGACGCTAAAACGCAAGGACGTACTATCGTACCGCTTGAACTACTGACGCGAGGACGCTACATCAAATTGCGGATAGCTATCGGCAAGGGTAAAAAACAATATGATAAACGACAGGTTTTGAAAGCTCGAGACGAATCGCGGCAGATCCACCGAGCACTAAAACCGCATTAATTTTAGCCCTGTTAAACGACAACCTGCAATTGCAATCCACGTCCCACAAGTGCATACTTAGGATCGTTTAACGGAGGGGCAGCGTATTCGTATAGCAATGATGGTGCGGGGCTATATACCCGTTCCGCGTCCTACGGACATAGTGTACGCCCCAATCGATCTGGCAGTTGCCATCGCTGAAGGGCTCGCACGAAAAGGTCATCAAATCGACTTCTTTGGTCCCCTCGGCACACAATTCAACTCCCCACGTATCAACGTACGAACCCTGAACCTCCGACCACTCATACACAACGCCCAAGAAACAACTGAACTTTTCCACGACAGTAGTCGCCTGACACATTACGTACCAGAATTATGGGATAGCTATTTAGCGAACGACATGCTGAGACGGGCTCGACGGGGCATGTATGATTTACTACATTTTCACCACCCGGAAGTCGCGTTGCCGTTCGCGAAGCACTTCGACGGTGTGCCAATCGTGTACACGCTTCACGATCCTATCTTTCCTTGGTATCGTGAGCTTTTTGAGCTCTTTCAGACACCAAATCAGCACTTCGTCTCTATCTCTAATAATCAACGCCGTGACGCTCCCGACTTACCATATTTAGCAAACATCTATAATGGAACGGACGTACATCGTTTTTCTTTTCTCGCCGACCCGGAAGATTATTTGCTATGCGTTGGACGTATCGTGCCAGAAAAAGGGGTTAAGGAAGCTGTACAGGTTGCTCGCGAGACTGGTCACAGGCTACTCATTATTGGACCTGTATATCCAGAGAGTCGGGGGTACTTTGATCAGTACATAAAGCCGTATCTAAATGACAAAATCCTGTACCTTGGCTACATTGAACAGCATCATCTGCCAAAGTATTACCAAAAGGCTAAAGCACTACTCACACCAGTACAATGGGAAGAACCATTCGGATTAACAACCATCGAGGCCATGGCCTGTGGCACACCAGTTATTTCTTTGAGGCGCGGCGCGGCCGCCGAGCTTATTGAAGACGGCAGAAGCGGATTTATAGTCGACAGTATTGCTGAAATGATTAAGGCCGTCCGAAATATCGACCAAATTAAACGAAAGGACTGCCGCCAACACGTGCAAGATAACTTCTCGAACGAAAAGATGATCGATGGCTATGAAGCGACCTATCGACGTATTATGCTACACACCAATCCAGTCCGACGCTTACGTACCCGAGTAAGTGGCAAACTACAACAGAGTCTCAATCTAACTACTAAGGCCGTCCGCTCTAAACGCAAGCCACAGACATAGGTGGCCGAGTAGAGACAACCGTTCTACTGCAGGGGCTACACGAAAGACTACAAGTACATATTTGTCTGTATAGGCCGTTGCTATGAAGATTAGTCTTGGCTCCATAGACCTAGCGAACTATTTACAGAAGACCTTCAAAACGGTAGAATAACACCTGTATTTTAGATACGTACATTATATTCCGGGGTAGCTCAGCGGTAGAGCGGGTGGCTGTCGAATGGCAGCCCGTTTTGGTAACAAAGCGGTGAAAACAGGGTGAATTGCGGGAAATCTACGTCAAACGATATGATAATCCGCAGCCAAGCCGAGATTAGGTTTAGAGATCTCGGAAGGTTCAGAGACTAGAAGGTGAGCCGAACAATAATCCTTCATATAGCGCCCTGCGTCTTTGCAAGAAGATGATGAGATAGTCCACGCCACTACGAAAGTAGTAGATAAGTGTAACCACTAGGTCGCTGGTTCGAATCCAGTTCCCGGAGCCAAGTAAACAGCACAACAATATAACTCCTTTGAAAGGAGTTATGCTTTTTATGCAGAGCAGAGAACACCGATCGTAGTCGGCTACGCGACGATTTTACTTAGGTGTTGCAATAACTTCTTAGTCTGTAGCTTTTGGTCGAACACTGCGAGGCGGTTCGAAACATACTTCTTTTTAGGGTTGTCGTTAAGGCCGTCAATGAATATAAGCTGTTTTGTGATTGAGGTAATAGAGAAGGGGTTGGCAGTGTAGCCAGCATTACCAACTACTTCTTTCAGGCTACCGTTATTACTCACCAACACTATCTTACCGGCTTCCATACCCTCTAATGCCGAAATCCCAAAGCCCTCATAGATTGCCAAAGCAATAACGGCGTGGCAATGCTGCATAAGTAGCTGCTTTTGTGGTGCGGGTACATATCCAAGACGTACAATGTCGCCAGCGCTCGCTAGGCTGTTTATGTGACTGTCTATTTCCTCACCCCCAAATCCTGGGTTGCCTGCAATCGCAAGTTTTGTGCGGGAGCCGGTCTTTTGCTTGAACGCATCGAACGCAACGGCAATTCGAGTGATGTTTTTCTTGTGCTCGTAGCCAATAACCAAGAAGTAGGGTGTGCCTCGTAACACCTCTGGCATATCTTCTTCTAGTGCCGTACCGGTTTTTACGCTGCCCGGATACACAACCTGCACCTTGTCTTTATACTCCGGGAAAAACCATGCGAGATCACGTTGAGAAGTCTTTGAAACAGTGATAATGCTATCGAAGTGTTGCATGGCATACTCATGCCACTCCATAAACTCTGTCGCTGACAGGGGAGCTATATAGTTACGGCAATATAAATCTTCCATGCCGTAATCAACGCCTACCATTTTAGCTTTGCTCTCGCGTACATATTGCCGTGACGCCAACGGGAAAAACAGTAGATCGCCATTCAAGCTGTAGAGATAATCTATAAACGCCTCTTCAGTGCGTGCTTCGTGAGTAATTTGCTTAACGTTTGAAGCGTTGACGTGTAGTGATTCTTGACCTGGAGTCGCTTTACTAGCGAGTACGAATTGTAAGTGTGGGTAGTCAGTAAACGGCGCCACTTCGAGCCAGGAGCGCGTTTGTACGCCGACACCCCTGCGCTGTGGATTTACAGCCTCGGTTGCATCGAAAATTATGGTCTTCCTTTTCATATAGGAACAATTGTATAAGCTGTACCCCACGTAGTCTAACTACTTTATTCTAAGAGCAGAGCTCTTTACATGATCGCCATTTTTAGCAATAGCAGTATTGACACTTTGTATACCAATAGTATATACTTTTGGTATGAGTGATTATGCGGTCATAAACCTCAAAACCGATCCTGAGCTTAAGAAAGCCGCCACCCAGGTCGCCAACAAGCTTGGCGTAAGCGTGAGCGCCGTTTTAAACAATGAACTACGTCGCTTTGCCGCAGAACAGAGCGTTGTCTTCGAGGTGCCCGAGGTTCCAAACGAACAAACTGCCAAACGATTAAGTACATCCAAAAAGCAGATCGAAAAAGGTGATTATCACCACTTTGATGACAACGAAGAGAGTCTTGAGTTTTTGGCCAACGAATTGAAATGAACATTTCATACTCCAAGAACTTCATGACCCAGGCCAAAAAGCTAAATCCCAAGGTACGCCAGAAGCTTCTGGAGAGAATTGAGATATTCAGTAAGAATCAGCTAGACCCATCCCTACGCAACCACCAGTTAAAAGGGAAATGGAAGGAATATCGTAGCATCGATATTACGGGCGACGTGCGCGTGCTGTATTTACAGCAAGATAATGAAGTTATTTTCGGCACCGTAGGCATGCACAGCCAGCTCTACGGTTAGTCCTTATCCCCATCACCATCAATTATTTGGCGGATTTTCTCGACATCGATCTCGTTTTCTTTCGTAAAGGTTATATTCTGGGAGCAAACGCCAAGCCATAAGCATTCTGAACTCTGTTTTTCAGAGGTCTTTTTTTATTTTGCTGGTAGTATTAAGGAATGAATGAGATTGAGCGTAAATTCTTGGTAGCCAAGCTGCCGGATGTACCGATTCTGAAAAGGTATACAAGCGAGCGTTACTTACTGCAGTCAGACAAGGAAACCGAAATACGTATTACTCATTCTGGAGACAAGTACTTTTACGAACAGAAGCGTGTCGTATCCGACACAGAACGAACGCGAGATAAGTACGTAATATCGGAAGAGGAATTTAATGAGCTAAAGGCCGCGGCGTACGGCAAGTTAGTGCGCGAGACACTACTGCTCAACGAGAACCCGAAGGTGGTGGTTCAAGTCTATAAAGGCGAGTACGAAGGTCTTATGCGGGCTGAGACTGAGTTTCAAGACCGAGTAGCCGCGGATCAGTACGTACCAGATACATGGATGGGCAGGGAAATAACTGGCTCCTCAATAGCTAGGGACTCTTCGTTAGGCAGAATGACACGCGACGAAGTGCTCGCCCAAATCAAAGGCTAGTCGTTCATTGCTCTCAAAATTGCGAAGCTCGTCCACTAGGGGGCCATTTGGAGCCAAGAATAACAGCAAAATCGGAAGTTACGGCCCGCTTTTTGACTACTGTCGTGCTATCCAATTGTGCTCATGCTATGATTAGCATAAGTGACCTTCCGGGCGAATCGGGTATTAAAGATGGATCGGCAAAAAATGTTGCCCTTAGTACAGGTTTCGCTTTTAACCATCACCGTTTTTCTGCCAATATGTGTAACCTTGTTTAAGCCTGGTACAGTTCAGGCAGATGCTAATAATAGTCTTATAACCTATTGGAAATTTGATGAGCCAACAGCCGGATCAACCGTAATTGATAGCTCCGGATCTGGATTTAGCGGTACGCCAGAGGGTATAAGCGGTGGAGTAGGCGATAACGCCTACCTACCACAACCATCGACAGACGTACCGCCCGTGTCTTTTAGTGACCCTTACAGCTTATATTTTCAGGGTGACGGAGGACCCAGCACAGGAAGCTATATCAATGTATCCAATTGGAACGTCGACACGGCCAATGGGTTCACCGTGTCGCTTTGGGCAAAACCGACTACTAGTCCAGGTAGTAGCTGGGAACGTTTTTTTGATTTCGGAAATGGCCCTTCCAGTGATAACATCATTTTCGCACAGGATGGGGGTAGTACTAGTGTGTACTTCGAGGTCTATAACGGCAGTAGTACAACGAAAATTATCGCGCCTGCCGGTACCTGGGAAGTCGGCAGCTGGCACCTGTATACCGCCACTATCGATGCCAATGGCAACGCCACTATTTATATAGACGGTAACCCAGTGGTTTCCGGTACTACAAATAAGCCCTTAGATTTAACAAGATCTAACGAATACATCGGCAAGAGTAACTGGGGTGATGATTACTATCAAGGCTATATGGACGATTTTCGTTTTTATGACACTGCGCTTACAAGTAGCGAGGTTCAGAGCCTATCTGAGGGTGATTCTGGGCCTGGGGTCGCACTCACCCCGACTTTTGGCACCGTTAGTCCTACTGCTGACGGTTACACGGTTCAAATCACCAACTATGATTCGTCCTTTAACTGGTCTGCGACGACCTCATCGGGCACTGTCAGTATCAGTAGCTCTGGTCTGGTAACTGTCAGTGGATTAGCAGCGAGCCAGTCAGCGACAGTTTCGGTCAGCAATACCAAGACTGGGTATCCTGACGGCTCCGCCAATACTTCTGGCCAGTCTCTTGGTCTCGATTTGACCGGAGATGGTCTTGAGGACAGTAGCCAACCAAACGTGGCTGACCTCACCGATCCGACGACAAACGAGCCTGCCGTAGTAAAGGTGGGCACAGCCTGTACGTTGAGTGATACGAGTGTCGAACAAGCTTCGGCAGCAGGCAACGACCCGGGTTATAGCTACCCGCTTGGAATGTTGAACTTTACTGCAGCATGTGGCACACCTGGGTTCACGACGACAGTCACACAATACTATTACGACCCTCCGAATGATTCCTTCGTGCTACGGAAAGTTGTAAATGGAAGATTCAAAACCGTCACTGGTGCGGACTTTAGTCATGTGATCATCAATGGACAGCCTGTCTTAGAGGTAAGCTATCCGGTTACCGATGGAGGACCGTTTGATGACGATGGTGTTGCGAACGGAGTTATAGTCGATCCGGCAGGCCTGGCCGTGCCCAGCAGTACACTGACAGATACCGGTGAAAATATCATGCTCATAACGCTGGCAGCAGGTACGCTTATACTGGGTGCGGTGGGTATACATTGGTTTCACCGTCCCCAAAAGTAATAGCGAACCTCTGGCCAATGAGATTCAAAAGTTGCGAAGCTCGTACACTAAGAGACCCCTGTGAATAGTACAACGGTATAACTCCTTTCAAAGGAGTTATATTTTCAATAGGGCGTTTAGAACGATCGAGTTTTTAGAGTAGCTCCGATACCTAAATATCTTTTTGCAATTGTTCCAATGCCAGAGAAACGTCTCGTTTCTCAATAATGTACGTCATCTCCGTCGCAGTAGAAACGACCTCAATAATATTAATGTTTTTGTATGCCAGGCGGCGTGTGAGAGCAAAGATAAGGTTTGGTACTTCGAGGTTATTCGGTGCGAACTTGACCGTAATACCAATAAGATTACTCTTGTCATAAACTTTGTGCGCTCCGGTAAGCGCTTCTCTAAACACCTGCGCAACCGAGCTTTCCGCAATAATCGTCACCTCGTTAATACCCTGTGTGACAGTTAGAAAAGTTTTGTTGTCAGTGGAGACCTGGTGATACACCTCGCGGATCCTTTCCGACGCCTGTTCGCTCCGCTCATATGTAACTCCTGTTAGATTCGTGTGCACCGCAAGACTTTGTATCACGTTGACTGGAATGTTCGAGACTTGGGGTGCATCTGCTACCAGCCGCGATAATGCCGTAACGATAGAAGCCTCTTGCACGTCCTTCATAAGCATATTCTCAACCTGAGGCTTAATGCTCCTGGCGTACGAGGAAAGGTTAAGCCAACCCTGCTGGGCAGCATTGCTAGCTATGTCGTCATGCTTTAACACGTCGGCCACTGCTTGGGATATATTTATCATAATTGTCATAAATATATCAAATATACATAAATAACGCAATATGATGGATTTTTTTACAAATAGTTCATCTGAGATTATGCTTGCAAAGTCTATTTCAGACTTTCATGTGAGTAGGAGAAGATTGATATGTTACATCACAAGCTACACGAATCCCCAACAGAATTGGAGCAACAATTTAGGCTAGCCGCCGGCCAAACAGAGCCGTTTGCTATAGGGCAGGACGGCACAACAGTCGACTTTCGCGTGAGAGACAGGAATACCTGGCCCTATGCAGCCGCTATCACCGATGCGGCGGGTAACCTTGTTGCGGGAGCAGAAGGTGCAAGCTCGCAAGTTGTTGTTAGCGGTCTGCCGAATTCTTTACGCCCGGCGGTGAGACTGATACTAGGAGAAATGACACATATAGACGAAGGTGTGTCATGAGAACGTTTGTAAGCCACACCTTTGCTGCTGTCGATCCGGAGGTTATCACATGAGTACAACCAAAACATTGCCGTTTGACGCAGAACACATCAGGGTGCAAATAGCACAGACACCCACCCCGTTTCATATATATGATGAGGCAGGTATCCGCTGTACTACCAAAGAACTTATGGATGCATTCTCCTGGGCACCAGGTTTTATAAACTACTTTGCCATCAAGGCTTTGCCTAACCCCGAAATCCTCAAACTAATGCAGGCTTGCGGTATGGGTGTCGATTGCAGTTCTATGGCCGAACTCGTGCTCGCCGAGCGCACCGGCTTCCGGGGCGAGCAAATTATGTTTACCAGTAACGATACGGCGACGGAAGAGTTTACAAAAGCCGACGAACTCGGTGCCATCATCAACCTAGACGACATTAGTCATATCCAATTTCTGGAGAGTACGCTCGATAAACTTCCAGAACTGCTCTGTTTTCGTTTTAACCCTGGTCCAGCACGGAGTGGCAACGTAATTATCGGCAAGCCAGAGGAAGCGAAGTACGGCCTGACACGCAAACAATTATTTGCAGCCTATGAGCAGTGCAAGAATCGGGGCATACGACGCTTCGGTCTACATACCATGCTCGCTAGCAACGAACTGGAGGCTTGCTACTTTGCAGATACCGCCCGCATGTTGTTTGAGCTGGCAGTCGAAGTCAAGACGCAGCTTGGGATCGAGCTTGAGTTCATCAACTTAGGCGGTGGTATTGGTATCCCCTATGTGCCCGAACAATCGCCGGTCGATATCTATGCACTGTCGCGAAGGATCCAGGAACTATATGAAAGTATCCTTACCGCTAACGGGTTGGGATCTAGGCTGTTCATGGAATGTGGTCGCTATGTAACTGGGCCGCATGGTTATTTAGTAAGTACCGTACTTCATCTTAAACATACCTACCGCGACTACGTAGGGCTAGACGCCAGTATGGCAAACCTAATGCGTCCGGCGTTATATGGCGCCTATCATCATATTACGGTCTTGGATAAAGAGCAGGAGCCATTAACGCATACCTACGATGTTACTGGGTCGCTCTGTGAGAACAACGACAAGTTTGCCGTTCAGCGAATGTTGCCTGAAATAGTAGCCGGAGATGTCTTGATATTGCACGACACTGGTGCGCATGGCCATGCCATGGGATTTAACTATAACGGCAAACTTCGTTCTGCCGAGTTGCTCATGCGGCCAGACAGTAGCTTTAAGCTGATCCGTCGCGCAGAGACGCTGGATGATTACTTCGCTACGCTAACCGATTTTTAGGCGCGGTCATTTCGATAGGTAGAAAGCAAAGAGTAGTAGCTATGAGCGTAATAGCCATCAGTCGTACACAGGCTGTAGGTATCATGAGCGGTCCTCGGCAGGTGCCAGCAGATGTCACTGGTCGGGTGGAGACGATGCTAACTGAAGGTGTTCCCATTGTGGACATTGACCGCTTCAGTGAGTTTATAACTGGTCTTATGGTTGAGAGGCCGTCCGACCCCAACCAGGCGGTAGCAGCGAACTATCGAAGTATCCTAACGTTAGGATCATGCTCTGTCGAGATGGCTTGGCAACAAGCAGGAGACATACGCATACCACGTCCACGCCGGCTACACGAACATACCCAGTCAATCCTCAATGTCTTCGATAGATACTTGCTGCCCGATCTAACTGATCCGCGAGATAAATTGCTCAAGCCTATGTTTAGCTTACAGGATGGTGGCAAGACGCATGGCGTTTCATTAGCGTTGCTCGCAAATCCTAATGATCCGCGGCCAAATCAGAACCAAGCCGTCCACAACAGTAGACTGGCAGACAATACACTCGACTCACTGCCTTCTGATGTACTCAGCGTCGACGAAAGAACGGTTATCAAGCTGCTCATACGACAGACCGCTATCGGCACAGCACTTAGAAAGCACCAGGAAAAAGGCACACCGCTCGACGAAGTAGTAGCAGAGGCCATGGGAGAGCTCGATCTACTTCGCACACAATGTCCACCCGACTACAGGGATAGGTTCGATACGTATTTGATCGTCAGTTTTTTAGGGGATGCCGGTGGTCATACGCAACGCGCACTATATACTGATGCCGCCACCGGAGAGGTGCGCTCCGATGTCACGCTAGAAGATCGTTTTAATTCTGATGGTAGCGAGACGATGATGACTTTAGATCGCCTTTTCTCGGAAGCCCCCGAAGATGTACACACTCTTAGACTCCACGAACTAAAGCACCGTGCCGTCATGCGGCGACTTTTTCCTAACCACTACGAATAAGGATAAGCCATGACTGAACGTATTGAAGTTGTACTAAGTGATATAGACGGTACGCAGATCATTCCTGGCCAAAAACTCCCCTCACCACAAGTACAGGCTGCTGCTCGCGGGTTACGGAAGAATAACGTTTCATTGCTGGAGGTGACGAGTAGATCCCACGTCTTAGTCCGAGAGTTAGTTGTGCCGCTTGATCTGCAGAACAATCTAGCCACCCTGGACGGTGGAGCAACGGTAGCTCATACAGATAGTGGGGACATTGTTTGGTCACGCTGGCTTAGTGCGGAGCATACGAAAGCAGTTGTGGCAGGTATCGGTAGGCTTTGCACGAGCATTTATTACGATACCGATTCGCGTAGGCGTAGTCCCTCTGAAGTAGCTGCTGCGGTCGAGAGTGGAGACATTAGCAGTACGCCATCAGTATTTGCGATCTTTGGCGTCGAAAGAGGATCGGATATCATTGCGACGCTAGGCAGCCTAGCAGGCATACGGCATACACCAGTCATGGGATACAACAATAGTGACACATTGCGTTGCATCCAGGTAGTTTGTGCTGGTGTCGATAAGCAGTCTGGTATCGAAGAAATGCTTCGACACGGAAATCTAATTGATCGACGGAAACTTGCTATTGGAGATGGCATGAATGACATAGCCCTATTCGCTGCGGCCGGTGATAATGGCGTCAGGGTAGCCATGGGTAACGCGCCTGATGAGTTAAAAGATTTGGCTGATTGGGTAGCGCCACCGGTTGAGGAATATGGCTTTGCGGTAGCAATGGAGCGGTATGGGCTGTCAATTTGAATTCGAACGATCGCCAGGCCTAAAGAAGCTTGTTAAGTCTTACGGAACTAATCATCTGCCGAGCCACACCTTCTGATTCAATCCTCTGCATCATTTCAGAACTTTCGTTTTGCAATAGAATGTTGAGTAAGCCTACATGTGTCTACTACGGAGAGCCAAGTATCAGCATAATGAAAGACTTATTTGGAAGTCTTTTTTATTTGGTATGATGAGACTATGGGTAAGACGGTAAGTATGTTGCAACTGCGGCAAGCACTTGAAGCATCTTGGGATTCTAAAACTGCATACTTAGGGGCGTCTCGGGACGGCAATCCAGCGCTGGGAAGCTGCTATCCAACCTCGAGAGTCGTGCAGTACTACTTTCCGAAAACAGAAATCGTCGAAGGTAAAATACAAACGAATGCCCGAGAAGAGAAGCATTTCTGGAATATACTTGTCGAGGACGGGTTTGAGTATCACATTGATCTTTCATGGCAACAGTTTCCCAGTGGGTCGTACGTGATGTCGTGGAAAATTCGAGATCGTAAAACACTCGGCGATGGCGAAGCTACTATTCGGCGAGTCAGCCTCTTACTGGAGCGAGTTCGGCAATTTCTTGAGAAGTAAGTAGGCAAATTGTTGCGAAACTCGTCCCCCTAAAGGGGCAAACGTAAGTGCGGCTTAAGACTTCTTCGGAGGAAGTAAACAGGGGCCATTTTATACCCTTAGACCGTAGGACGTCACTTGGTTCTACCCCAGTGTGGATGTTTGATAAGATAACTATATGAAGCAAATTGGTATCGTGGGCGCGGGTATTATGGCCTCAGGGATGGCGCAAAACTTTCTGAGACATAGCTATAAGGTGACTTTATGGAATCGTAGCCCCGAACACCTAAAGCCACTCCTCGAATCTGGAGCCACAAAAGCTGAAACGCCCGGTGAACTAACTAAACGCTGCGACATTGTTATTGAATGTGTGTCCGACGATGAAGCGTCAAAATCTGTTTGGCTCGGTAAACAGGGCATAGTAGAAGCAGCGACTAGTGAGAAAGTACTCGTAGCTTCTTCGTCACTATCACTTGACTGGATTGATGAGTTGGTCGCATTGTGCAGCAATAAGGGACTCAAGTTTATGGATATGCCACTAACTGGAAGTCGCGCTGGAGCTGAGAATGGTACGCTAAGGCTATTAATCGGCGCGAATGAAAGCGTGTTGAACTCTGTACGTAGTGACTTGGAAGCAATCTCTGAGAAAATATACCTTTTCGGAAAGCCCGGCATGGGAATGCGCTTCAAATTAGTCCTTAATACTCTTATTGGCATACACATGAACGCCGCAGCGCAAGCCAGAGATGTAGCCACGAAAGCAGGGATAGACCCTGTACTATTTGCCCATGCACTCGTAGACGGCAATATGGGGCCTATAAGCCCAGCGACCAAATTGGTCCTGGAGAGCGTTAATTGGCCAGAAGGTCACGTTAACTTTGCAGTACAGTGGCTAGAAAAAGACTTGCGCTACGCTAAAAAGATGGCAGAGGCCTACGGGATAGATTTTGATTTGCTAAACGACACACAAAAGGATTATGCCGATTATAAGAATGCAGGATATGGAGCGGCTGACGTAACATCCATATCCAAGTGGTTCTAGTTCTTCCAAGCGCGAGGGTAGATCCTCTGTTCATAGCGAAACTATATTTGGTGTCTCAAGCCAATTGAAGCAGAGTTATCCTAACTCTGTTCTTATTTCGAGTAGCTGGTACGAATAAAGGCAGGGCTTTTTTGCTATAGTTGGGAGCATGAAGAATACATATTACGAGGTCCTTATTTCTGCTGAGACACAAGGGCAAGCAGATAAAATTTTAAATTTACTACTGAGTAAAAAACTCGTAACTGGCGGCCAGTTCATCCAAGCCCCAGCTCGGTTTTTATGGAAGGGAGATGTTGCGAACATGGACTATATAACCATATCTAGTCTCACAAAAACCGATAAAAAAGACGCTCTTGTCAATATGGTAGAGTTAGCTAGCGTCGAAGAGGTCCCGATGATTCGCTTTATCCCGATCGAGGTAAATGTAAAGCTAGCAAACTGGATTGATGCGACATTATAGTAGTACTATAGTACTAATTTTCACCACTCAGGAGTGTGTCCAGCTAACTCCTTTTCGGGAATTACGTTGATACCATGTTTTCCTGAATGGCATACCAACTCATTTAAGCGGACCCAGATAGTAGAAGAGATACATCAAGACAGATATAGGTGTCACCTTCGCTTGTCTTTCAACATAGCGAAAGATGACCTGGGAATATAATAATATATCCGTAAGGTAGTTGTGCATACCATATATAAGTGTCATATTACTTTTATATGGTTGGATCTACTGTTCGAGGGCCTAAACCAGGTGAGGTCGTGCCACCCGAGGTTATTACGACGCCCGGAGGGGCGCGGTACGCAAGAGGTGCCGTCCGGGTGAATGTTGAATACGGAGCGATCAGCGAACACAGCACTAGCTATGGCAGGCGTACACTCACGGCTAGACGTTCATCGATGGGCGCCGGTACGCAGGTAGCGGTGACCGCTGCGAGTCTGGCGGTCGACCGCGAGCCCGTGGTTTCTTACAGGGTCGAGATAGCGTCCGCGAGGGTTCAGTTTCCCCCTAAGATAGATGATGATGGCGCATACGCAACCTTGATTACACAAGCTTTAGTGCTCGTGAGTGCAGGACTCAAAGAAACGCTTGCATTTGCAAAGACGAGTCCTCATACCAATATAGAGCCAGAAGACGGACTGCCTGAGGCTGTCGGAGTAGCAGGTCCTGAAGCGGCACATCACATGTACGCGCGACAAAATTTTGCTAGAGGACAGAGTGGGTTTACTGGCGGAGGATCTGGAAGTATTGCATATTCAGCCCAGTATCGTGGCGGCATTAATGGCACGCCTTATCACGAAGCAGCCGTCGCATGGCACGCCTATCAGCCCGACAGCGTTGGCAATACCCGCCTGGAAATAGACGCGAACCCGTTAGATGGCGACAATAAGCTCTATGTGCCCTCATATGCCGCACGTATCGTCGTATCCTCGGAAGTATTACAGTTCCCCGTGGGAACCGGTGAAATGACCACGCATGAGGCTTGGTTCGCACATGCAGCAAGCATGGCAGTTCAGGGCCTTACTGAGGTGGCTGCACCCGTAGAAGGCTAGGATGCAGTATCTCAGTGGTTGACCTATGCAATAATCGTCATCAAACATGAAAGAGTGATTGCGCCACTGTTTATAAAAGATACCGAGCTCAAGTAGTCCACTAGCAGGAAGCAAGTACAGACACAGTAAAGACTTCCTCGGAAGTCTTTTTATTTTGATATACTTACCTTAGATATTGGTTAGGGGAGGGTAGAGATATGCTAGGGCGTTATGACGTTAGCGTATCGTTGGCAGTGAAGGACATAGCAACGGCACGCAGTTTCTACATAGACAAACTTGGTCTGATGGTTGAAAAAGAAAGCGCAGATGAGGCTACATATTCAAGCGGTCACGTGAAGCTCCATGTTTATGAATCTAGCCAAGCGGGCAGTAACAAGGCGACAGCTGCCACCTGGGAAGTCGAGAATATCGAAAGTGAAGTGGTAGAGCTTCGGAACTTAGGAATAGAGTTCGAGCACGACACCAATTCAAGCACACAACTGGAGGGTGACATCTACGTTGATGGCAGCGAGAAGGCTGCGTGGTTCAAAGATCCCGACGGTAACGTACTGTGTTTACACAGCGGGGTGCGCTCAGAGCGGCTAGACGTACACCTTACTTGATAACGGCTTATATACTGTGCGCGTCGTGAGCTGCTACATGCCGCTATACGTTTATTTGGTACCATTTTGCTCCGTTTTAATGCTGAGGTTTTGATCTTTTACCGAGCACCCATCGTACCGAAGGGCTGATCGACTTATCTGTTCGGTGAATACACCCCATCCAACAGCAGGGGCGTCGCATGCCCTCGTTCAATTCAGTTACGGTGCGCACGACGTGATTTTTTCTTGTCGCCGTCTGCTTAACGGTAACGGTCCAACAAATCCACTCGTTACGCGCAAGTGGCGTAAGACTCTCCCACACTCTGCTTGCGGATGAATTGCCTTCCGCAGGTCCATTGGCATTGCATGCACCGTACCGCCAGACAATCCTTTTTTAGTCATAGTTTTATCTTACCTTGGCCGCTATTTTTCTTTCAAGATTTTATGTATACCCTCCAAGCTGCAAAGTACGTCGGCTAGCAAGATCTGTTACAATGCGAATATGAGTAGAGGTGAGCTTAGTCTTGCAGATTTGCAGAAACAAATTCGGAAATTTTGTGACGATCGTGACTGGGACCAGTTTCATAACCCGAAGGACTTATCTATATCGCTAGCGCTTGAGGCCGCTGAAGTACTCGAGCACTTCCAATGGAAAAACGCTGACGAAATGGCGCAGCATGCACGAGACAAAAAAGGAGAAGTGGGTGAAGAACTTGCAGATGTCTTTTATTGGCTCCTACTTATTGCCAATAAGCTAGACATAGACCTTGTCGATGCGTTTGAGGCAAAGATGAGAAAGAATGAAGCGAAGTATCCCATCGAAAAGGCTAGGGGTAGCCACAAGAAGTACACTGAACTCGCATGAAGCAGATCTTCCTAGCGCCACGCAGTAATGAAACTGCATATCAAAACTACGTCTCTTCGATGCAAGGTAAAACGTTAGAGGAGTTCATTCAGTATCTCAGCAGTGCAGAAACCAACACGCTCAAAGGTGATGAGCGCTATTTCGTATGGGGCTGTCAACCAGGAAAGCGGTCTGTATGGGAAAAGATGCAGTATGGTGACTACGTTTTGTTCTATGCTCATGGACGTTTTATTTCAGTAGGGACTCTGAAATTTAAGAAATATAGTGAGGCGCTCGCTCTTAGCCTTTGGCCCGTGAGCAAAGAAACCGGCGAACCATGGTCATGCGTATTTTTTGTCGAGAACGTGCAAGAGATCGATATTTCACTCGAGGAGTTCAACAAGTATACCAACTACCATCTCAATGCAGTCATGGGTTTCATGCGTGTCAGCAAAGAGGAAGCGATATCGAGCCTACACAAAAAATTTGGAACGGTTGACAGCTTTGTTCATTCACTCGTCATCGGCATCGACGAAGAGCGTGTGCAAGAAATTATCGAGCTAGCTGGCAGGCCATCAATCGAGTTCACCAAAGAGGATAAGGCTAAACTAGACGCGCTAACGCGTGGGAGAAGCCCTGAAGAAATAGAGTTTGCTATACAGCTATACGCCCAACGCCAGTTAGGTCAAAGACTAGAGCAGGTTACCAAAGTGACCAAAGCTTACAAACGAAACATCGGCATGGTGAATGCCCTCAAAGAAAAATACCAACATAAATGCCAAATTTGTGGTTTTACCTTCAAGACCGCTACGGGTGCTTACTATTCAGAAGCGGCGCACATCATTCCTATATCCAAGGGCAGTGTAGGAGTAGATCATCCTGACAATATTTGGATCTTATGTGCGAACCATCATAAGATGCTCGACAGACAGGCTCTAAAGGCAACTGGTCACGATAGATATGAGATTGACGGCAGCTCCCACGAATTGATGTATAAATAGATAAGGTTATGCAGCCTCTTCGAGAAAGGGGCTAGATTGTTTATTTTGCTCGAATCGAATCACGAGCGGAATGGTAGATGCGTGGCTGTACGAATAAAAATAAGGTATGCTGTAGTTCAATGATACTGAGATAGATATGAACGAAGAAGTAAAGCCGGACGTCGCTTCAGACGGCGAACCAATATTAGATCGCGCCGAAGCTTGGGAGAACGACACTTCGCATGAGCACGAAGAGCAAGGCATACCTACAGTAGCTGACGTCAATCGGTCTGAGATGACGGAAGCATCGGTAACGGTTGAAGGAACGCGTACGACTCACGAACAGCGTAATGAAGCGTTTGCCTTTGGTCGACAGACTCTCTACAAGCTCTTATCCGACCCAAGATTCCAAATCCGATGTAACGAGGCAGGTGTCAAACCCTTTGATGACTCAGACCCACGGTATTGGCGGATTTTCGCAGATTTTTCTCGGGAGCGTATTGATGCCATACGCAAACAGAGGGGTGACAAGTATAAACCCGAGGATGATCTCAGGCTACGAGCACTTGGGCTCGTCACAACAACACCTGCATACCTTTACAGTCAGAGGGCTATGTATGAGGGGGTTGAGGACGACAATCAACGTAGAGAGCACTTGCGACAAATAAGCAGTTTTCACTATGGGATTGTAGAATATGCAGAGTTATTCCTCGACATCAGAGCGTCTGAGCTAACTATGGCAATACTGAGCTCTGTCAACACAACGATTGCAGATCCAGCAATGCATGAGTTTGCAAATCAAGAGGTGCGGGGTCGGGTGCGGGGCATCCAGCATGAGCTCGCTTTCGCTGACATACTGTACCAAACAGGTTTGGAGTTCCGCAGGGCAACAGCGAGTGAAGATCTGAGCGGCTTCGACTACATCCTCACGGACGGAACGCAGACTGAGATGAAACTCGATGTTAAGGCAAGCCTCAAGAAGATGGACGAGTATACTAGCGAGGCTCTTATATCCCCGAAGGGGCAAGGTGTATTTGCCGTGTATTCTATGATTAGAGATTCTGAATTACGAAATGGATTTCATATACCTGAAGGTTTGGCACGAGAAAAGGCGCAGGTGTTAATAGACCACTTAGGTCCTGGGGCAAGTACAGTTGTTGCGCGTTTAGGCGCTTAAGGATGATATTATTTACATCATGGAACCACGAATCGTAGAGTGTACCGTCGTCAGCCCTGCTAGCGCAGCGGAGCTACGAGACCATGTGGCAGCTGCGCTGAGTAGCGGCGGACGGGGCATCATATCAATCGTACTACGACAGAAACGAGACGTCCCAGCTCCTGAGGACGAAATGGTGACCTTACTCGTCCAAGGCACTACGCACTTGACTGATGGTGGCTCAGTTTCAGGGACGCAAGTTGAGATCACTGGCGACAGTGACACCACAGAGCCTACTATACATATGCTTCCCAATACGATAAGTGTGCACCTCGGAAGCGAAGAAGTAGGTGCTCCTCTCACCGCAAGCATAGTGGTCGGAGAAGGCTAGACACTGTAAAATATTACTTTCTTAAGTGATTAACTGCAGCTGGTTTGACTCGATTCTATGTACTGCGGCCATCGATCTAATACACTGAGGCTGAAAATATGCAGTAGGGTTATCTAAGGAATCGTCGCTCTCAAACCGTCTCTGTGAAGCATTGTAATCATGTCAGACTCTCAGGAAACGTCTGCGTCCTCCCCAGATGGTCAAGCCGTGTATGAATTGGTAGCCGCCGTACTGAGCGAGATAGCTCCTTCGGTATCTTTAGATGACTGCGAGAAGGTCGATGAAGGCCAAATGAATACGACCTTTCTATACCCAGGAGGCGTTCTCAAAATAGCCAAAGAAGGGTATCAAGGTCTTACTCTTAACGTAACCAGGGCTGCACTGCGTGGAGAAGCAGTAAGAGTACGCCTACTCACGAGCGGATTAGATAATACCGATATTCAACTTCCTGTCGAGACTCCTCGGGTCATTGCAGCCGATCCGGAAGGTGCCTGGTTGGCCCTTAAGGCCTACGGTGGGCACGTATATAGTCGACAAGAAATTCGAAGGTTCTCGGCGGAAGAACTCAAAGAGCTGGGTCGTACGGTGGGCACGTTCACGCTTGGCACATCTCAGGCCGTCGATATTCGTACACTTCGCCAGCAGATAGGGGATGAACAAGGCGTCATAGACAAACCTGCTCAATTTAGAGAAGTATTGGGTAAGCTCAGTATGTTCGAAGCCATGGGCTATGCCAATCTAGTAGAACTGCTTAGGAGCTACGTTGACGAGTATGACTTTGCGCACGATTTCCTCCGGCAAGAAAGAGGGTTGAGTCTCATATTTACCCACCGGGACCTTCACCAAGGAAATATGTCATTCATTGGACCGGATGGACAGCGAAAGCTTAAAGAAATATTTGACTGGGCTCTTGCAGGAGCAGGCACCGCGGCACACAATTTCCGATACTTAGCGCTTTTAAGCCCAGTGGCCCTACGAGCCGCGTTAGACTATTGGCGCGAAAAGACAGATGAAGACATATCTGAGGAACTAGTCATCGCCTGTGCCGGCTTACACTTTGCCATTAGTTGTGCGCGAAGCATTGATATCACCGTAACAGGACAAACCATCAATCCGATTGCCGCCGGAAATGTCGAGTTACTACATCCGCAATACACATGGGGCAGTGAGCTTTCGAGAGTTGTTCCAGCGAGGCCTTGATCTGGGGGAATGAGGTACACCCAGTAAGACTTCTTCAGCGGTCTCTTTACTTTGCTAAACTAACACGTATGGACCAAGATGGTATGACTTCTGAATTCTCGATATGCTTGTTGCTTGACGCTGAGGCTACGCGAGCCGTAGAGGATATTTGTCAAACACTGCCAGCCTCGCCGTACCGGGATGACACACCGCATATAACGTTACTGCGGGCCATCAAAAGCCCGTCGATAGCTAGTGACGAAGCTCTGCTGCAAGAGATGGAAAAGCTTCTGGAGTTATCGAAGAACCTACCTCTTTCAGCAACCGTCCATAAGTCAGCTAATAGGTTTAGCCCTTTATTCAGGTGGTCTTCGAGTCTCGTACTTCTCCACCCCTCTCCTGAGATGAGAGCCTATCACAAAAAAATAATAGGGATCCTACAAGCTAATAACTATCCCGTCAGCCTCGAACGTCTACTATTCTTGCCCCATATTTCTATACGCCTTGGGATCCCCTATACCGAGAGAGCGAAGGCGATGACTGAAGAAAGCTTTAGTGCCGGAAGCAAACTTACTTTCAGTACATGGATTATCTTGAGGGATATAAAGAAAAACGGAACGTATTTAGTAAAAGAAGTAGGTCCAGATATTCAGATGTAACGGCACAGTTCGCTGAGCAATACATTCAAGATCATAGGCCAAGTAAATCGTACGCCATAACATCTTCTAGGGCTTATAGTACAAACCTGAAGTAGGTATTCAGGGTAGTTTTAGAGTTACTATACGTACCGTTCGGAGGTTATATACTTATGAGTGAGCTAACATGGAGGAGTATATGAATTCGATACAGTATAACTTTAAAGGATTGAGGGCTTTGTTTATTAACTGTTCGATCAAAAAGGATAGCTCACAGTCACATACCCAGCTACTCATCAATAAGGCCGTGAACGTCATGTCTAAAGAAGGGGTGACAGTAGAGCAAATCTACGCGTTGGATCATAAGATTGCTTTTGGGATGATTAAGGACGGCAACGAAGAGGGCCTAGAAGACGACTGGCCAAAGATTCAGAACAAGATCATGGCCGCTGACATACTAGTTATAGGCACACCGATCTGGCTAGGCGTAAAATCAAGTGTTGCCACCCAAGTGATAGAACGGATGTATGCCTATAGCGGAGACCGTAATGATAAGGGGCAGTATCTGTATTATGGCAAGGTCGCTGGCTGCGTTATCACTGGCAACGAAGATGGCATCAAGCACTGTGGTATGGATATTTTATATGCTATGCAACACATCGGCTACACAATACCACCTCAGGCTGATTGCGGCTGGATTGGCGAAGCTGGACCCGGGCCTAGCTATGGTGACACCGAATGGAACGGTAAGCCAATTGGTGACGGTAAGATACCCCTAGGCTTCAATAACGATTTTACAAACCGTAACACCACATTCATGAGCTGGAACTTGATGCATATGGCCAGTCTCTTGAAAACCAATGGCGGCATCCCAGCAGTGGGCAACGTTACTGAAGAATGGCAGCATGTAACCAATGTCAAAAGCGAAAACCCAGAATATCATTAAGCACTTACTAGTGTTTAGATAAACGTGTTCAGCGGGACAACCACCAACGAGCAAGCGTACCTCGAGGATGTTTATATAGTTCCGGCTTATCGTTTGCTTTCGGTAAACTATCTCCGTTACGCAGTATCCAACGCTCACCATTTATTACAGCTGCAGTAACGAAGCACACTGACATAACTATGAGTATCGCCCAAATGTGCCGTTCAGATTGAGAAGCAGGGATGTGGATACCATTAGGATACTCTGAGGTGTAGTCTCGTGATGTGGGGCTGAAAACATAGAAACCGAACATAGTGTATCCAATCTCAAGCAACATCAAGAAGATAGAGTAGGCTATATGAGCCCCTAGTACTTTATAGAAATACCATGCTATAAGGACCATACAGCCAAACGAACATAAGATCGCTAAAATTGCCGCAACCCAATTGTAAGGTTCACGCTGTACGACCGCGATACCAGTCAATACAACGCCAGGCACGAATAGCACTGCAAAACACCAACGTATTGCAACTGGACGTAGCAACCAAAGTGGTTGACTGACACTTCTATCTTTCATATAACACACTTCTCATTTGTATTAAATTATCTACAGTAATTAGTCCACTATCAATAACTTTAAACTAGTTCCGTTATCGTCAGTAGAAAAACGGGTTTAGTTTAGCTTAACTGAGACACACCAGTCGTAGTGTGAACTTCACGATAAAAGAGCATACAATAAACCCTAAGCCGTTACATATGACAAGGTTACAGCGCTACATACTCTCGATAAGCATTCTGGCATCATTTGTTGCATTCCTGGATGGTTCCGTCGTCAATGTAGCCCTTCCGGCCATTAAGCATACACTAGGCGGAGGACTAACTGGTCAGCAGTGGATAGTCGACTCATACCTCACAACTCTCGGGGCTATCATTCTTGTCGCAGGCTCAATGTCCGATCTATACGGTCGCAAGCGAGTACTGCTAGCGGGTCTCGTTAGCTTCGGGGTTACCTCACTACTATGTGCATCTTCACCAACTATCACAACTCTTGTTATCGCCCGAGCCCTGCAAGGTGTCGCCGGTGCACTTTTAGTACCGAGCTCACTAGCCCTCATTACGTCCAACTTTGAAGGCGGCGCCAAAGCTAAAGCCATTGGCACCTGGACTGGGTGGACAGGACTCGCCTTCATAATCGGTCCGCTGCTCGGCGGGTCGCTAGTTCAGTACGTCAACTGGCGCTTTATATTTGTAATTAACGTGATACCGATCGTTGCCACGTTGTGTCTTCTACGTACTGTACCGACCAATGACCATCACACCAAAGACGTACGCATAGATGTCATCGGAGCACTGTTAGGGGCTCTCGGATTAGGCTTAACTGT
>Ga0335072_10003341_pt1 | contig 24226 bp, 21 predicted proteins | sample Lox_Sample_21_FD_206725 | JGI IMG/M metagenome (GOLD analysis project Ga0335072, IMG submission 206725) | Soil microbial communities from Loxahatchee National Wildlife Refuge, Florida, United States - Lox_Sample_2.1 | ecosystem: Environmental > Terrestrial > Soil > Wetlands | place: USA... | reverse complement strand
GCGAGAAAAGGTGCTTCAGCCACTTCGGTCACGCCGTCATCGTAGCCGGGTGCCCTGCCCGGGAGGCGGCACGGCGGTCTAGTGTGCGGGAGAACGGGGACCACGTTCCGTTCGGAGGAGCGATGCGGCCTTGGTCTTGATCTTGGGGGCACTGATGCCGGAACAGACCGCTGACCTGCTGGTGCGGAACGCGAAGCTCGTCGCGACATGTGACGACGAGGGTCGTGAGCTGGCCGGAGGGTGGGTCGCGATCACCCGCGGACTGATCTCCGTGGTGGGGGCGTCCGCGGATCCGGAGCCGGCGGCCGCCGAGGTGCTCGATGCCGCCGGGTGCCTGGTGACGCCGGGGCTGATCAACACCCACCATCACATGTACCAGAACCTCACCAGGTCCTTCGGGCCGGCGATCAACGGGTCGCTGTTCTCCTGGCTGACCGCGCTGTATCCGCTGTGGGCCGGGCTAGACGAGGAGTCCGCGTACCTGTCCGCCTGGATCGGCTGCGCCGAGCTCGCACTTGGCGGGTGCACCACGACGACGGACCACCTGTACGTGGCGCCGCGCGGCGGCGGTGACCTGTGGACCGCCGAGATCACCGCGGCGCGGGAGACCGGGCTGCGGTTCCACTGCACGCGCGGCTCCATGACCGTGTCGCAGAAGGACGGCGGGCTGCCGCCGGACTCGGTCGTGCAGGACGACGACGAGGTACTCGCGGACAGCGAGCGCCTGGTGAAGCTGCACCACGACCCATCCCCCGGCTCCATGGTCCAGGTGGCGCTCGCGCCGTGCTCGCCGTTCTCCGTCTCCCCCGTGCTGATGCGGCGCACCGCGGAACTCGCCGAGAGGCTCGACGTCCGGCTGCACACGCACCTGGCGGAGGACCCGGACGAGGATACGTACTGCCTTGAGACCTTCGGGCGGCGCCCGGTCGATCAGTTCGAGGAGGTCGGTTGGCTCACCGCCCGTTCCTGGGTGGCGCACTGCATCTACCCGAACGATGCCGAGGTTTCCCGGCTGGGCGCGGCCGGAGTGGGGGTGGCGCACTGTCCCTCCTCCAACATGCTCATCGGCGGCGGCGGGTTCGCCCCGGTGCGGGAGTTCCGCGCCGCGGGCGCGCCGGTCGGGATCGGCTGCGACGGGTCCGCCTCGACCGACAGCGCGTCGCTGTGGATCGAGTCCAGGGCGGCGCTGCTGCTCGGCCGGCAGCGCAAGGGGCCGACCGGGATGACGGCGCGCGAGGTGCTCGAGATCGCGACCAGGGGCTCCGCGGCCTGCCTGGGCCGCTCCGGCGAACTGGGCGAGCTGACCGCCGGTGCCGCCGGAGACCTGATCTGCTGGCCGCAGGAGGGCGTGCGGTACGCCGGCGCGCTCGTCGACCCGGTCGAGGCCTGGCTGCGCTGCGGGCCGGTGTCGGCCCGGCACACGGTCGTGGCCGGGAAGGTCCTGGTCAGGGACGGCGCGCTGACGCTGCCTGGGGTGGAGGAGAAGCTGCGGAGGCACGCCGCGGCGGCGGCACGTATCCAGGGGCTGGCCTCGTAGCCAGCTTGTCCGCTGCCGCCCCGTTCCGTGCCGCCCTGTCCGACGTTGTCGACCAGAAGGGCGCTGCCGCTCTAACGTGGCAACCACGACAGTCAGCGCCAGCGCTTCTTGCTGTTATCATTTTGGATGAGGGAGTGTCATGATCACGGTTGTCAAGCTCGCACCGTCCGACCGGGCGGCCTGGGAAGAGCTCTTCCGCGGGTATAACGCGTTCTACCAGGTGGAACACCCCCAGTCGATGTACGACAGGGCATGGGAGGAGTTCCAGGCCGACGAGCGGATGCACGCGCTCGGCGCCTGGCTGGACGGGTCGCTCGTCGGCATCGTGCACTTCTTCGTGCACGCCCGGACTACGGGGTCGGACGTCTGCTACCTGGAGGATCTGTTCACCGCTCCCGAGGCGCGCGGGAAGGGCGCCGGGCGCGCGCTGATCGCCGCGGTACGCGACTGGGCGGCCGAGCGGAACCTCGGCCGGGTGTACTGGCACACGCAGCTGACCAACACGACCGCCCGTGCCCTGTACGACAAGGTGGCCACCCTGCCCGGATTCATCATGTACACGATCGAGCTCGAGGGCTAGGGCGGGCTAGGGCGGGGCCGGCCACGCGTGGCACGGCCGGCGGTGCGCCGCGGGTCAGTCGAAGGAGGGCCTGCGGTCGCGTGAGCGCTTGAGCTCGAAGAAACCGTCCGCCTTGGATACGAGCACCAGGCCGTCCCACAGTTCGCCTGCCGCCTCCCCCTTCGGCGCGGGGGTGATGACCGGGCCGAACAGCGCCTTGCCGCGGATCCTGATCACGGGAGTTCCGACGTCGAGGCCGACCTCGTCGAACGCCTCGTGGTGCGACTTCTTGATCGCCTCGTCGAACTCGGCCGTCTCGGCGGCGTCCGCCAGCCACACCGGCAGCCCGGCCTCCTGGAGCGACTCGGGGAGCACCGCAGGGTCGTCACGACGTCCCTGGTTGTGGAAGCGGGTCCCGATCGCCGTGTACAGCGGCCCGAGCACGGCAGGCCCGGCGTCGGCGGCGGCCGCGGCGCAGACCCGCACCGGTCCCCACGCCCTGTTCATGCGCTCCACGTACTCCTCGCTCAGGCCCTTCCCTTCGTGCTGCACGAGGTTCAGGTACGCCAGCGACATGATCCGCCATTCGGTCCGCACCGGCCGGACCTTCTCCACCTCGAGCATCCACCGCGAGGTGATCCACGCCCACGGGCACAAGGGATCAAACCAGAACTGGACGTCCTCCGCGTCTGCCGCCATGTTTCCCTCCACTCAGGTAGGAAAAATCCCTCCACCCCGAACCTACGCGCGGTTCCCCGGATCCGCCACACCCCCCGTCATGCAGACAGCACGGTTCCACCCGCGTCGGCCAACCGTGGGAGAGGGCCTTCCTTGCCATGATCTGCCCAGGTCCTGGCGTGCGCGGACGTACCCGGATCCGCGCTAGACCTGCATCGTTGCTGCACTTCGCTGCGGTATGGCGCCGATCGCACGCCAAGGATGTCCCAAGCTCGGTTGAGCCGGGACATCCTCGCCTGTTTCGACCTACTCCTGGTAGGCCTGTGCTTCGTCGATCCAGGTTCGCGTCTCCTGCTCGGACAGACCCACAACCGGTCCATGCCGTTCTTCGATCATCTGCTTCAGGTGCGCCGGGTTGCGGTGACGCAACTCCTTGATCGAATCGACGCCGATGCTCTTGAGCATCTCCTTGTAGCTGGGGCCGATTCCCTTGAGCTTGTCGAGGTCGTTCTCCACGTGCTCGGACATCTTGCCATCCCCCCTGTACCGGCGGCCAGTAGCGTACCGACGGCTTTCTAGAACCCCTGAGGCTCAGGCTAGGGTGCCGTGAGGTGTTCCTACAAACTCCACGCCCGGCGCGCTCTGCAGAAGGCTGACCCACCGCCAGCGGTCAGACCGGGGCCCGACAATAAGGGGATGGACAACACACGAGCGCAGCCGGTCGTGGTGCGCCGGGCGGCGGCGGCGGACGCCGCGGCACTGACCCGGCTGCGGGAGGTCATGCTGTCGGACATGGGGATGCTGGCCGCCGGGGCCGACCCCGGCTGGCGGGACAAGGCCGAGGCGTGGTTCGCCCGGCGGCTTGATGACAAGGACGACTTCGCCGCCTTTGTCATCGAGCACCCGGACCTGCGCGTGGTCAGCTGCGCGGCCGGGGTGTGCGACAAGCACGCCCCGGGACCGGGCAACCCCGGCGGAGTGCAGGGCCTCGTCTTCAACATGAGCACCGACCCCCGGTACCGCGGCCGCGGCTACGCCCGGGCCTGCCTGGACGCGCTGCTGGCCTGGTTCCGCGATGAGACCGGGGCCCGGGTGATCAACCTGAACGCCACCGGCGACGGCATCGCCTTGTACCGGTCGCTCGGCTTCACCGAGCCCCGGTACCCCGCGCTCCAGCTAAGGCTGGCGCGTCCCGGCCGGTGAAGCCGTTGACCGCGGCCGGTACGGCCACGCGGCTGGCTACGCGGGCGAGTGCCCGGCACCGGGCGGGAAACTAATACGGTCGTGGACGCGGCTCAAGCCCCGGTGCCCCGGATGTGCTCGCCGGCCGCACGGCGCGAACGAAAGGTCAGGTAGCGATCCGATGCGGTACGGGCTGCGGTTTGACGTCAACTGCTCGATCCTGTTTACCGAACTGCCGCTGCTCAAGCGGGCGGCGGCAGCGCGGGCGGCGGGGTTCGGCGGAGTTGAGTTCTGGTGGCCGTGGGACGCCATGGTGCCGTCCGATGCCGAGGCTGACGCGTTCGTCCGGGCTATCGCGGATGCCGGGGTGGAACTAGTGTCCTTGAACTTCCATACCGGGGACATGGCGGCCGGGGAGCGGGGTATCGTGTCGCATCCGGCGCGTGCGGCGGAGTTCAGGGAGAATGTGGCTGCCGCCGTGGAGATCGCGGGGCGGGCGGGCTGCACCCGGCTGAACGCGCCGTACGGGCTGCGGGTGCCCGGGGTGCCGCGGGCGGAGCAGGACGCGGTCGCGATCGAGAACCTGGCGTTCGCGGCGGGGGCCGCGGGGAAGGTCGGGGCGTCGGTGCTCGTCGAGGCGATCAACTCGGTGGACATTCCCGGGTTTCCCGTGGACACGAGCGGTAAGGCGATGACGGTGATCGAGGCCGCGGGCGCACCCAACGTCGGGTTCCTCGCGGACGTGTACCACCTGGCGAAGATGGGGGAAGACGTGGCTGACGTGCTCTCGGCCTGCCGGACGAAGATCCGGCATGTGCAGGTGGCGGACCCGCCGGGGAGGGGGGCGCCGGGAACGGGCACCCTTGACTTCGAGCCGGTATTCGGGCAACTCGCCGGCCAGGGGTACAACGGCTGGGTGGGCCTGGAGTACCTGCCGTCCGACCCGGCCGACTCCACGACGAGCTTTGGGTGGCTATGAGCACGCTGCTTATCCGGTCGCGGCGCATGGTGGTAGGGGACGAGGTGCGGGAGGCATCGGCATTCGTTCGGGATGGCCGGGTTGAAGTTGTCGGGGACTACAGCCTTGGCATGGACGCGGACCGCGCCGTCGACCTCGGCGACCTGCCGTTGCTGCCAGGGCTTGTCGACTCGCATGTGCACGTGAACGAGCCGGGGCGGACCGAGTGGGAGGGGTTCTCGTCCGCGACGCGGGCGGCGCTTGCGGGCGGGGTGACCACGATCTGCGACATGCCGCTGAACTCCTCGCCGGTCACCACGAGCGTCGCGGCGTTGCGGGCCAAGGTGGCGGCGGCAGCCGGGCAGTGCGCCGTCGACGTGGCGTTCTGGGGCGGGGCGGTGCCGGGGAACGGTTCCGAGCTGCCGGGTCTGCTCGACGCGGGCGTGGTGGGAGTCAAGTGCTTCCTCATCGACTCGGGGATCGATGAGTTCCCGCCGCTGTCGCGGGACGAACTGCGGGCCGCGATGACGGTGCTCGCCGCGTCCGGCGCGCCGATGGTCGTCCACGCGGAGGACCCGACGCAGGTGACCGTGCCGGCCGGGCCGTCGTATGACGCGTTCGTCGCGTCACGGCCGCCGGTGGCCGAGCGGCGCGCGATCGAGACCGTGATCTCGGCGGCGGCCTTCTCCGGCGCGCGGGCGCACATCGTGCACCTGGCCGCCGCGGAATGCGCGGCGCTGATCTCGTCGGCGAAGGCGGCGGGGATCGCGCTGTCCGCCGAGACGTGCCCGCACTACCTGTTCTTCGCCGCCGAGGAGGTGGCGCCCGGGCACACCGAGTTCAAGTGCTGCCCGCCCATCAGGTACGCGGTCAACCGGGAGGCGCTGTGGCGCGCACTCGGCGACGGCGCCGTCGACGGGGTGGTGACGGACCACTCGCCGTGCCCGCCTGAGCTGAAAGGCCTGACGGAAGCGGGCGGGGGTGACGGCGACTTCCGGACTGCGTGGGGCGGGATCTCGTCCCTGCAGATCGGGCTGCCTGTCGTCTGGTCGGTCGCGCGGCGGCGCGGGTTCTCGCTCGCCGACGTCTCCCGCTGGATGTCCGCGTTTCCCGCGTCCCTGGCCGGGCTGCGGACCAAGGGGCAGATCGCGGCCGGCTGCGACGCCGACTTCGTGGCCTTCGACCCGGACGCGTCGTGGCCGGTGCGGGGCACCGAGCTGCTGCACCGGTACCCGGTGACCCCGTATGAGGGACGGACCCTCACCGGGCGGATCGCCCGCGTGTGGCTGAGCGGCGTCGAGGTCACGCCCCGGGACCCGCCCCGCGGGCGGCTGCTGGCACGGGGAGGTGGTCCGCTTGGCGGCTGAGGACCCGGCCGGGCGGCCCGACCCGCTGGCCTTTCCCGATCTCGCGTCGCGAGCGCTGCGCGGGTCGGTCGTGGCGGCGTCGGATGAGTTCTTCGCGGAGAAGGAGAACCTGATCAAGCCGGGGGCGGCCGTGTTCTCGCCGTCCACCTTCGGGCACAAGGGGCAGGTGTACGACGGCTGGGAGACGCGGCGGCGGCGCGGTTCCGGCGGCGGGCTGCCCGGGGCCGGCGAGCATGACTGGGTCATCGTGCGACTCGGCGCCCCCGGGGTAGTGCACGCGGTGGTCGTCGACACCGCCTACTTCACAGGGAACTACCCGCAGGCCTGCTCGGTGGACGCGTGCTGCGTCGACGGCTACCCCTCGGCTGACGCGCTCGCGGCGGCACCGTGGACCCAGATCGTGGCCCGCTCGGCCCTCAAGGGGGACACGCCGCACGTGTTCGAGGTGCCGCCCGGCCGCCGGTTCTCGCACGTGCGGCTGAAGATCTACCCCGACGGCGGGGTCGCCAGGCTGCGGGTGCACGGCGCGGTGGTGCCCGATCCGTCGCTGCTCGAGGGGCTGACGTTCGACCTGGCCGCGCTGGAGAACGGCGGCGACATCCGGGCGTCGAGCGACCAGTTCTTTTCCTCGCCGCGCAACGCGGTCTCGCCGGGACTGTCCCGGGTGATGGGCGAGGGCTGGGAGACCAGGCGGCGGCGCACGCCAGGGAACGAGTGGCTGATCGCCGGGTTCGCCGCGCCGGCGATGGTGTCGCTGGTCGAGATCGACACCTCCGGATACATCGGCAACTCCCCCGGCGCGGGCGAGTTGCGCGGCCACATCGGCGGGGAATGGGAGCTTGACTCGTCGTGGGCGCCGCTGCTGCCCCGGACGCCGCTGCTGCCCGACACGCCGCACCGGTTCCGGGTCCAGCCAGCCTCGGCCTACGACGTAGTACGGCTGGACGTGTTCCCCGACGGCGGCGTCGCCCGGCTGCGGCTGTACGGGTCGCTCACGCCGGACGGGCTGGCGGAGGTGCGGCGCCGCTGGGCGGAAACCGCCGGCTGACCTGCTGGTGCGGCGCGCGGGGCGATTCCGGGATGCCCCGGGCAGAGACCTTTGAGAGAACGCCGCACCAATCTTGAGGATTCGCTGCAGGTTAACTGTGATTTTTCGATTGCTGGCGAGGAACAGATCGTAAAGAACTAGTATGGGAGGCCCTGGCACTGGAGTTAAGTGAATGAGCTTCCTTGGCACACCGCTGGTCGCTGACACGCTCGCGCGGCTCGCGCAGCGCGGTCCCCGGCCGCGGATCAGGGCGCAGCTGTCGTTCGCGGAACTGCCGGTGCGCACCGACCCGGTCACCATCCCGGCCCGGCACGGCGACGTCCGGGCCGTCGTGTACCGCCCGGATGCTGCCGAGGACCGCCCGCCGGTGTACGTGAACTTCCACGGGGGCGGGTTCGTGATGCGCCACCCCGCGCAGGACGACCCGCTGTGCCGCTACCTCGCGGCCAACGCCGGCGCGGCGGTGGTGAACGTGGACTACGACGTGGCACCGCGGCACCGCTTTCCCGAACCGGTCGAAGAGGCCTACGACATCATCACCTGGGTGTCCCGCGCGGGGCACGGCTGGGACGGCTCACGCCTGTGTGCCGGCGGGCAGTCCGCGGGCGGGGCGCTGGCGGCCGGGGCCTCGCGGCTAGCGCTCGAACTTGGCGGGCCGGCCATCGCCCTGCAGGTGCTGCACTATCCGCCGCTTGACCTCGTCACGCCGGCCAGGGACAAGCGGGCCGCCGCGGGGAGGTCGGCCATCTCGGTGCCGATGGCGGAATTCTTCTCCGCGGCCTACATCCCGTCGCCGGACGCGAGGCGGGACCGGCTCGCCTCCCCCGCGTGGGGATCCAACGGCGGCGGGATCGAGGGCATCGCCCCCGCGCTTGTGATCACCTGCGAAAACGACCGCCTGCACGACGAGGGCGAGGCTTATGCGGGCAAGCTGGACGCCGCCGGGGCGCTGCGCGAGCACCTCGACATCGCCGGCGCCGACCACGGCTACAACCTCCGCGGCCGGGACCGCGCGGTCGTCGAGCACAGCTACCAGCTCATAGCCAAGCACGTGATCGACGCTACGACCTAGCCGCCGCCAGCGCTTCTTGCTGTTACCGGCTGGTGTCAGCTCTTGCGAAGGGCCATGGCGGACAGCAGCTCGCAGCCGACGTGAGCGGCGCCGACACCGGTGATCTGCGCGTGGTCGTAGGCGGGTGCCACCTCGACGATGTCCGCGCCGACCAGGTCAAGGCGGACGAGGGCGGCAGGACACCCCGCTGTCGAACGGCACGCCGAGGATGGCCACGGGCGCGACAGTAACAGGACCGGTGCCGGGGTGTGCGAGCAGGCCCGGTGGTCGTCTTCGCGGTCAAGTACTCTGCCCCCATGCTTTCGCGCGGCGCGGATGAGTCCGGCAATCTCAGGGTGCTGATCGCCACCGACAAGTTCAAGGGCAGCCTGAGCGCGGACCAGGTGGCCGCGCGGGTCTCGGCCGGGCTTGCCCGCGCCGGGTTCGCCGGCGAGACCGTGTCGCTGCCCATGGCCGACGGCGGCGACGGGACGGTGGCGGCCGCGGTCGCCGCCGGATTCCGCCGGGTCGAGCTGGATGTTCACGGGCCGGTCGGGGAAACGGTCACGGCCGCCCTGGCGCTGCGCGACGATACTGCCGTCATCGAGGCGGCGCTGGCCTGCGGGCTGACCCTGCTGCCGGCCGGCGCGCTCGCGCCGCTCACCGCCACCAGCCGCGGCGTGGGCGAGCTGATTCTCGCCGCCCGCCGGATGGGCGCCAAGCGGATCATCCTCGGCGTGGGCGGCGTGGCCAGCACCGACGGCGGCGCGGGCCTGGTCCAGGCACTGGGAGCCCGGCTGGCCGACGACGCCGGGCTGGAACTGCCGCCAGGCGGGGCCGCGCTCGCCCGGCTGGCGACGCTCGACCTGGCCGGGATGGCGGACCTGTCGGGCGTGGAATTCCTGCTGGCGTCGGACGTGGACAACCCGCTGCTCGGTCCGCTGGGGGCGGCCCCCGTGTACGCGCCGCAGAAGGGGGCGTCGCCCGGCGACGTGGCACTGCTCGAAGCCGGCCTGCGACGGTGGGCGGATGTCGCGGCGGCCGCTGTCCCCGGCGCGGCTGCCGGGGGCCGCGCCCTGGTCCGGGATGCTCCGGGAGCGGGGGCGGCCGGCGGGCTCGGGTTCGCCGCGCTGCTCTTCCTCGGCGCCCGGATGAGGCCGGGGATCGAGCTGATGCTTGAGCTGGCAGCGTTCGAGGCCCTGCTTGGCGGGGCACGGCTGGTTATCACCGGGGAGGGTTCCCTTGACCGGCAGACACTGCACGGCAAGACGCCGGTCGGGGTGGCCCGCGCCGCGACGGCGCGCGACCCGGCCGTCCCGGTGGTCGCGGTGGCCGGCCGCTGCACGCTGACCGCCCAGGAGCTTGCCGCGGCCGGGATCGCCCGTGCCTACGCCCTGGCCGACCTCGAGCCCGATGCCGCGGTGTCCATGGCGCAAGCTGGTCCGCTGCTCGAGCGGCTGGCCGAGCGGGTCGCCGCCGACTGGCTCAGCTGATCCGCGCGGGGCTGTGAGCCGGGGAACCCGTGCGCTTCGGGCGGCCGACGGAGCACGGCGGCACGGGCTAAGCGCAGCGGGGTGAGGCTCTCCGCGGCGACGGTTTCGTTGTCGGCGGCGTAGCTGAAGGTGGCGCGCAGGCGCTCGCCGGCCAGCACCCGCGGCAGCCAGCGAGGCGCGTCGTCCCACATCCGGTCGAAAGGCAGCGCGCTGACCGGGAACCACAGCGGCCGGATCTCTTCCGTCTCGGCAGCCTCGCCGGACCAGTCCTCGCAGGTGAAGACCGCCACGTCCATGTCCCATGACGGATGCGCGGGGAACAGGAACGTGATGTCGGCCGCCTCGGTCAGCGCGGCCCGCGCGACGCACAGGCCCGACTCTTCCTTGACCTCCCGCGCGGCGGCCTCCGCGGCGGACTCGCCCGGCTCAACGTGACCGCCGAGCCCGACGATCTTGTTGACGCCGAGCCCGGTCTTCTTGTGGCCGAGCAGCACCTCGCGGGTGCCGTCGCCGGCCTCGCGGATGAGCAGGCACAGGCAGGTGGAGGTCAGGGGCACGACTCAAAGTATCCCAGAAGGCGATCAGGTGACAGACGCGTAGGCCGCGAGCGCCGCGGTGACCGCGTCGTCGTCGCCGGGAAGCGCGGCGGCCCGTGCCCGGGTCGCCGCCCGCAGCCGCGCGGCAAGCAGCGGGTCGGTGAGCACCGCGCGGACGGCGGTGCCGAGCGCCCGCGCGTTGCCTGGCGGCACCAGCAGCGCCGCGTCCTCACCGGTCAGGGACGGGACGCCACCGGTCCGTGCCGCGACGATCGGCGTGCCCGCGCGCAGCGCCTCCTGGAGTACCAGCGGCTGCCCCTCCCACCGGCTGGGCAGAACGAACACCGACGCGGCGGCCAGCAGCGCGGAAACGTTGTCGCTGTGCCCGAGGAACACCGCGGGGGCGTCAAGCGCGACCGCCCGCGCGCGCAGGTCCCGCGCCAGGGGCCCGTCGCCGGCGATCACCACGAGCGGCATGGGCTCTAGGTCCCGCCAGCCGGCGGCCGCTTTGAGCAGGACGTCGAACCCCTTCTGCGGCGCGAGCCGCCCCACCGCGAGAACCAGCGGCCGCCCCGCCGCCGCGACGCCCGCCGACGGGACGTCTGCCCGCGTCGCGGCGGCCACGTCACGGTCCGGGCTATCCGCGGCCGCGTCCACGGGGACGGGTGCGTCCACGGGGGAGACGACCCGGGCCGCCGGCTCGCCCGTGGCCCGCATCGCCACCGGGCCGGCAGGCACGCCGGGCGCCGCGACGACCGCCCGCCGCACACGGCGTGCGCCCGCGCGCCCCATCCGGCGCTCCAGATCCGGCGACACGCAGAGCACCGCGTCCGCCCCCGCCGCGACCACCCGCTCAAGCAGCCGGTAGACGAGCGCGGCGGCTCCCCAGCCGGAAGGCGGGGCGTTATGCACCGTGACCACGACCCCTGGCCGGCCGCCACCGCGCACGCCGGTGAGGGCGAGCACGGTCAGCGCCCCGGCCCGCATGCCGTGCGCGTGCACGACAGCGCCAGGCGCGCCGCGCGGAAGCAGCCGGCGCAGCCGGACCATGACCGCGAGATCTCCGGCCCGGGGCCGGTTCCCGATCTCGACCGGGGTGAACGAGACCAGGGGCACCTCCGACAACGAGAACCGCGCGCCGGCCGAAGACGGACCGGCCACCCGCACCGCGATGCCCCGCTCGGCAAGGCCGGCCACGAGCGACCTGACATGCGCCCCGGTCCCGCCAGTGGCCGTGCCGAGCACGACCGTGACGGTCCCGGGAAGAGGCCCCGTCATGGCGCCGGAGACGGGCGACGGAGACGGGAAACGGCGGTGTGGAGGTCGCCGCCGTCGAGGCGGAGCACGATCGCGCAGAAGACACCCGCGACCACGACCGTCACCAGCAGCGACAGGCCGACGTTGAGCAGGAGTCCGCCGTCCCGCACGGCCGGCACGGAGCGGGACACGAGCGAGGACACCGCCATTCCGGCCACCGCGCCGGCTACGCAGCCGGCCAGCCCGGCCAGGAAGGCCCGCGCCACCCCCTGCACCGCCGCGTGCCCGCACTCACGACGAACCAGGACGAGCAGGGCGATGCCGGACACCGTGAGCCCGAACGTGGTGCCGAGCCCGAGCACCGGCACCACCCGCGCCGCGGGGACGAACGGCACGATCGCCGCGTCCGCGACGATAACCAGCAGCCAGCCGCCGGCCAGCGCCAGGGCCGGGGCGCGGTTGCGCCGCCGCGCGTACAGCACGCGGGACAGGTTGGCCGACAGCCCGTAACCGACGAGCGCGGGCGCGAAGGCCGCCAGGGCGAGCGCGAGCATCGCGGCGGCCGGCGCGGAACCCGACTCGAAGACGCGGGCGAGGGGTGCGCGCGCGCCGATGAGGACCGCCGCGCCCAGCCACGAGGCGATCATGACCGCACGCGTCGACAGGGCCGCCGTCACGTCGAACCCGCCGTCCGCGCCGACTTCGGCATCACGGGTGGACAGTTCCGGGAAGGCGCTGGTCGCGATCGGCACCGCGAGCACGGCGTACGGCACCACGAACACGGCCCAGGCGAACCCGTAGACCACCAGTGCCCCGCGGGTGCCGTAGCGGTTGGCGAGGACGATGACCGCGGCGACCGAGGCGTCCTGCGCGACCAGGGTGGTCACCCCGGCCAGGGCGAGCCGCCTGACCCGCAGGCCGATTCCCGGCGGGAACCGCAGCGTGGGACGCGACCCAAGGCCCAGCCGCCACGCGGGCACGACGGCGGTCGCTACCAGCGCGAGCACGCCGAGCGTGGTCCCGCCGGACAGCAGGTACTCGGCCCGCGGCGGCAGTGCGGAGAGCCGGTCGACGTAGCCGCCGCCGACCTCGCCGAAGGCGGCGTACGCGCCGATCACCACCAGCGACGACAGCAGCGGGGCCAGGGCCGGCGCGCCGAACCGGCGGTGCGACTGGAGGATTCCGTACAGCACCACGGCGAGCCCGTAAAGCAGCACCTGCGGCGCGAATACGATCAGCATCCGGGTGCCGACCCCGGCCAGGGGGCCGCGCGGGCAGTCGGTCGCGCCGGACAGCAGCGCGGAGACGATCGGGTGCGCGGCCAGCGCGAGCACCGCGCTGACCGGGACGAGCAGCAGCACCGTCCAGGTCAGCAGCGCCGACGCGATCTGCCGCGCGGTCCCGTCCGGCGCGGGGCCGCCGGCCGCCGCTTCTTCCGCGGGGCCGGCAAGCACCGGCACGACGACCGACGTCAAGGCGCCGCCGAGGACGATGTCGTAGATGATGTTCGGCACCATGTTCGCGGTCGTATAGGCGGTGCCGAGGCAGGTGGTGCCGACGGTATGCGCGAACACCACCTGCCTGCCGAAACCGACAAGCCGGGCGAGGACCGTGATGACCCCGATCATCACCGCGGCCCGCCCGATGCCCTGCCTTCGCCGCCGAGTCGCGCCGCGCTCGGCCAAGTCCCGGATCACGGTTCCTGTCGCGAGCGTGTCTTAAGAAAGCCGAAAAGCCCTGCCGAGGAACGATTGCGGGTTACTCCGGTCGCGACCCGCCGGTGCCGTCCGGGCACCCGGCGCCGCGGCGCGGTGCCCTGCGCACCCGCGGCGCCCGGGGCGGCCGGCGGCACCGGGAGGCGGCCGAGCATGTCAAGCCAGCGCAGCGGCGGTGTCCGTTCGATGACCCGGGTGAAGCTGACCTTCTCGCTCGCCACGGTCAGCGCGACGATCCCGGCGAGCAGCCCGATCCGTGCGCGCCGCGGCAGGGTCCGCGCGGCCGCCGCGCCGAGCACCGCGCCGAGCGCGTTGGCGCCCGCGTCACCGAGCATGGCGCGTTCGCCGAGGTCTTCCGGCAGCAGCGCGAGCGCCGCGGCGACGGGCGCCGCGACGCCGCCGAGCGCGGCCAGGCGCGTCGCACCGCCGTTCGATGCCACGCCGGCGGCGCGTGCCGGGGCGGCGGGAACCCGGCGGGTGTCGCTGGTCAGCGCGCCGCCGGCCGCGATCAGGCCTGCGGAGAGCGTCGCGACCTTGATGGCACGGCCGGGGCGGAGGTCGAAGAGGTTGAGCAGGTTCGCGCCGCCGGCGATCAGCCCGGCGTCGATGATCACGTCCGCGCCCCGGCGGGCCATGTTCCCTTTGCCTGGCGCGTCGCCGTTGCGCGGCTCATCCAGGATTGCCGCGGCCACGCCGGTCGCGGCCAGGCCGGCCAGTTTGACCGTGCCGGTGGTGACCTCGCCGTGCGCCAGCGCGCCCAGGTGTCCGCGCAGGCCCCGCCGGCTGGCTGACCCGCGCAGGTCGTCGAGCACCCCGAAGGCGAGCGCGCCGAGGCCCGCGACCCCGACCGCCATGCCGCCCCGGTCAACGCCCGGGGCCGCCGGAGGACGGGGAACCCGGGCTGACGGGGGCGGGGGAACACGCAACCGTTCCTCGTGGCGGTCTTGAGGCCGGGGGCGGGGGGTCAGCAGGGTGGCGACCGCGGCGGTGACGGCGTGACCGGCGACCGCGGCGACGGCGACGGCGGGGCCTTCGAGAAGCGTGACGGGCTCGCCCCGGTGGTTGGTCCTGGTCCACGTCTTCTCGCCGGCCGGGGGCCAGCGCCGCAGTCCCGCGTAGGCGGCGCGGGCCGCGAGGGCCGACGCCCCGCCGGCGGCGACCGCGCGCACCACCGCACCGGCCGCGGCCGTGCCGCCCGCCGCCGTGTCGCGGGCTGCCGTGCCGCCCACCGCCCTGCCGCCCACCGCCGTGCGGCGGGCTGCCGTGCCGCCCGTTGTGTCGTCCGATGCCGGCGCGCGACGAGCGAGGCCAAGCGGCTTTTTGCTGTTATGCGATGCGCGGTTCACTTCTTCCCCACGGACTTGCTGGTCCCTCCCGTCGCCTTGGTGGTTGGCGTGACAGAGACCGATGGCGTCACACTCGGCACTGGCAACGGTACCGGGCTGACCGCGGATGCACCTGAAATACCGTAGCTGCCCGGCTTTCCGCCGCTGACCTGGGTAGCCAGCGCCCAGACCACCGAGATCTGGCCGAGCGTGGTGTCCGCGTTGTCCACGGTCGACACCTGGCTGGAGACGCCGCTGCCGCGCAGCACCGAGATGGCGCTGGCCGCCGGGGCCGAGCCAGCCGTCGACCCGGCGACCAGCGTCGCTGCGCTCCCCTGGGCGAACTCCTGTGCGACAGGGATCAGTACCTGGTTGACCGGGTCGCCGGCCCCGTCGGCGGGAGCGGTCTGCGGGGTAACGATCACCGCCAGCGTGGCCGGGTCCCAGGGAACCCCGCTGGTGGTCAGAAAGCCGGCCTGGGCGTAGGCCTGCAGCAGGAACTGCGCCTGGGGAATGGTCAGGGCCGGCTCGGCCGCGTTCTTGTCGAGGATCGCGGTGGCGATCAGCTGGGCGGCGTTCTGCTGGTTCTGGGTCGCCGCGGAGGTAGGCGCGGCGAGCTGGGTGCCGTCGGTTGTCGCCAGCTGCGCGTTGAGCGCGTTCAGGCTGGCCTGGGTGGTGCCTGACAGGTCGCTGAACTTCGGCTGAAGGGCGACCGTGCCGGAGACGGTGGCCCCGGCGAGCCCGGCGGCCTGCCTGACCCCGTCGATGACGCCCGACGACGCGCCGGGCTCGGTGACGATGACCACCCGGTCGCCGGCGAGCATCGCCTTGAGCAGCTTCGGCTCGGCCGTGCGCAGGAACGTGTCGCTGGCCCCGGCCTGCGCCGCATAGCTGTCGCGCTCCGCGCCGTACGCGTTGAGCTGGCTCTTCAGCGAGTCGTTGAGCGCGCGGAGCGAGTCGAGGGTGGTGCCCTGGAGCTCGGTGGAGCCGAGCACGATGCCGATCGCGAGCGCGAGGAACACGGCGACGATCGAGACCAGGTGATAGCGGAAGTCGATCACTTGAACAGCCCTGTGAACCAGTAAGCGAAGGTGTGCCAGGTGGCGGTGAGGTAATTACCGAGAATCGGGCCCGCGGGCGAGTAGGCGATCGCCACGACGATGGTGACCGCGGCGGCGACCACGAGCGCGGCAAGCGCCCATCCAGAGATCCGGCTCTGGTAGAGCTGGTGCACGCCCCGGGCGTTCACCACCTTGCCGCCGACCCTCAGATGGGTGAGGAACGTGGAGGCCATGCCCGGGCGGCCCTTGTCGAGGAACTCCTCCAGCGTCCAGTGGGTCCCGACCACGGCGATCAGGCTGGCACCGCACGCGTCGGCCACGAGCAGCGCCACGTCCTCGCTTGTGCCCGGCGCGGGAAGCGGCACGCCGTCCAGGCCCAGGTCCTTGAGCCTGTCCATCCCCGGGGCGCGGCCGTCCGCGTAGGCGTGCACCACGAGTTCGGCTCCGCTGCGGAGCGCCTCATCGGAGACCGAGTCCATGTCGCCGATGATCACCCGCGGACGGTAGCCGGCCTCGAGGAGCGCGTCCGCGCCTCCGTCCACGGCCAGCAGTACCGGGCGGAACTCGCGGATGTACGGCCGCAGCGCCCGCAGGTCTTCCCGGTAGCGGTAGCCGCGCACGACGACCAGGACGTGCTTGTCCCGCATGCTTGTCGCGAGTTTCGGCAGGTCGACGCCGTTGGTGAGCAGGTCGCGCTCGCGGCGCAGGAACTCGAGGGTGTTCGCGGCGAACGCGTCGATCTGGGAGGCCACCCCGGCGTTCGCGTCGTCAAGCGCCTCGGTCAGCGAGTCGTCGGTGAGCAGCACCCCCTTGGCGATGACCTGGTCGCTGCCGTTGTAGAGAATGTCCTTGTCCAGCCGTACGGTGCTGCCCTCGGTGACCCGGGACAGCACCTCCCTGCCCACGTCGTCGAGCAGCGGGATGCCCGCGTCGAGCAGCAGCCGCGGCCCCAGGTTCGGGTACCTGCCGGTGACCGATCGCGCCGCGTTCACCACGGCGGCGACCCGGCAGGCGATCAGCTCGTCGGCGGAGACCCGGTCCAGGTCGGCGTGGTCGATGATCGCGATGTCTCCGGCGTCCAGGCGGCGGACAAGCACCTTCGTCTTGAGGTCGACCTTGGCCACGCCGACAATGCCCGGCGGGTCTTCGGCCCTACCCCGCCTGACGTGCGCAAACCATGTGGACGGTACTCTCATCGCCTTTCAATTCTGGTGACTCCGCCGCTCCTAAAAGGGGCGGCTTCCCGGGTTGCCTTACGCCTCCCGATGGGCAAGCCCTGCCCGCAATATGTTCCTGGCGGCGCTGACGTCAGTATGGGCCTGGTTGGACCGGTAGCCGCCGCTGCCGTCCGGACGCGGCCTCGGCCGCGCGGTCATGTTCCCGATTTGAAGGTGCTCGTGCACGATGAGATGGTAGTCGCTGGCCAGCGCGAGCGCGGTTTCGCGGGCGTGGTGACCCCTCACCCCTGGGTCTGAGCGGTAATCTCAGGTGCTGCTGGCAGCGCGCGGCTGGCCCAGTGGGCAGCGGCCGACAGGCCGAGGGCAAGGCCTGCGTACATCAGTCCGAGCAAGGCCCACCCGAACTGGCCGAGTCCCAGGATCAGGGAGGTGACCAGGATCGGCCCGAGCGAGTCGTAGATGCGCGTGCCCATCGCGAACGCGCCGAGGTACTCGCCCTGGCGGTCTTCGGGGGCAAGCCCGTAAGACAGGCTCCAGCCGCCCGCTTGCTGCAACACCTCCCCGAGGGTGAGCAGGACGGATCCGGTGCCAAGGACGATGATCGCGGCGGGCGCGGGCAGCGCCCTGGTGCTCGCCAGGACCAGGCAGGCGGCCAGCAGCAGCACGCCCGACCTGCGCACCCCCCGGGCGGCCCCGCGCACCGTGTCCGTGCCACGGCTGGCGCGCACCTGGAGCGTCACCACCAGCAGCGTGCTGACCAGGAAGGTCCCGGCGACGGTCCAGGCTGGCGCGTGCGTGCGGCGCACGATCCACAGCGGCAGCCCCACGGTGAGGATGGCGCCATAGGTCATCAGCAGCCCGTTGAGCACGCAGACCGTGAGGTAGCGCAGGTCACGCAGCACCGAGCGCGGACGGGCGGCCCGCGCCGGCCGGGATGGCGACCCGGAACCGGCAGCCGCGGTCCGGGCAGGCCCGTCATCGGCAGGCCCGTCATCGGCAGGCCCGTCATCGGCAGGCCCCGCGGGCAGCGGCCGGGCGGGCGGTGCCGCGGGCAAGGTCAGCAAGATCACGGCAGCGATCGCGAACGAGGCGGCGTCGGCTAGCACGAGGGAGACGTAGGCGGCGCGGGTGCCCACGCCCAGCGCTACCCCGGCAGTCAGGGCACCGAGCGCCCAGCCGGCGCTGCTGACGGCCTGGTTGTAGGCCCTGGCCCGGACCCGCTGCTGCGGTCCCGCGATCAGGGACAGGTAGCCGGCCCGCAGCGGAGACCCGCCCACCTCCGCCAGCGAGGCAACCCCAGCGAGCGTCACGAACTCCCCGAAGGTGCGCACAAACGGATAGGCCGCGTACACGACGGCCTGCACGACCGTCACGAGCACCCAGACCCGCCGGTGCCCGAAACGGTCGCCAAGCGAGCCGAGCGGGACCGCGCCGATCATCGCCGCCAGGCCCGCCAGCGACAGCCCCAGGGCCACCGAACCCGCCGCGAGCCCGGCGAAGCGGGTGAAGAACAGCACGCTGACCGTCAAGAACATACCGGTTCCGCTCGCATCGACGAGAGACACGAACGCGTACCTGCGCAACGGCCCGGCTGGGGGAAGTACGGCCCGGGCCCGTGCCGTGACCGCCGCGAAACCAGGCATCCTGGCCACGGTATCAGCCCGCTCATAGCGAGGGCCATGTGCTGGCGCGCGGCTAAGACCCGCTAGCCCGCGTGCATAGCGCTAGCCTGCCGGTCACGTGCCAGAACAGCGCGAAAATCAGCGACAGCGGGCGGTGTGCCTGGTGCCCGGAAACAACTCCCGGCAACCCGCCCGCTGCCGGGGGGACATGGCGGCCCGCGGGGGGCGGGTCGTACGGTGGGACCGTGACCGCACAGCCTGATACCGACTCCATTCGACTCACTTCCCTGTCGCACGGCGCCGGCTGTGCGTGCAAGCTGCCGCTGTCGGCTCTGGATGAGCTCATGGTTTCCCTCGGGCCTGGCGTGCTCGGCGGGGCCGGCGACGACCTGCTGGTCGGCGCGGCCGAGGGGGACGACGCGGCCGTGCTCCGTCTCGACGACGACCGCGCGCTCGTGCTCACCACGGACTTCTTCACGCCGATCGTGGATGACCCGGTGGACTGGGGGCGGATCGCGTCCGCCAACGCGTTGTCCGACGTCTACGCGATGGGCGGGCGGCCGGCGGTCGCGCTGAACCTGACCGCCTGGCCGGGCGGGACGCTGCCGCTGTCGATTCTCGCGGACGTGCTGCGTGGCGGCGCCTCGGTGGCGGCGGCGGCCGGCTGCCTGGTCGTCGGCGGGCACACCATCGACGACCCGGAGCCCAAGTACGGGATGGCGGTCGTCGGGTTCGCCTCGCCGTCGCGCCTGCTCACCATCGACGCGGCACGGCCCGGTGACACGCTGGTGCTGACCAAGGCCGTCGGCACCGGGGTGGTGGCGACCGCGCACAAGCGCGGCGCGGCGCCGGCCGGCGTGCTGGCGGCCGCCGTGGCGTCGATGACCACGCTGAATGCCGCGGCGAGCGAGGCCGCCCTGGCGGCCGGGGTGGTAGCGGCCACCGACGTGACCGGGTTCTCGCTGCTCGGGCACCTGCACCGGATGCTGCGCGCGAGCGGAGCATCCGCGGTGGTGTCGGCCGCCGCCGTTCCGCTGCTGCCCGGCGCCCGCGAGCTGACGGCCGCCGGCTACGTCTCCGGCGGGACCCGCAACAACATGTCCTACCTTGAGCCGTGGGTGTCCGTCGCCCCCGGCGTGCCCGAGGACGTGGCCGTGCTGCTGCAGGACGCCCAGACGTCCGGTGGGCTGCTGCTGGCCACCTCGGCACCGGACGCGCTCGTCGCCGAGCTGACACGGCGCGGCACGCTCGCCGCGGCGGTCATCGGGCGGGTGGAGTCCGGTCCCGCGGGACACATAGCAGTCAATCCTTAACAAGGCTCATGCGCCGTTCGCGGCTGTCCGAAAGTTATTGTGGAAAGTTTGCGCTACCAGTCAATAAAGCGTCTCCTGGAGACGCTTTATTGCCATCGGGCGCGAAGTTTCCACGTTGCTGGCGGGCCACGGTGCGGCGGGTGGTGTAACGGGGGCGTGCGGACCGGGTACTAAACGGGCATGCGAGCATGCGGGGTTCGGGGGGTTGCCCCCCTGTGGGCCGGAATGTCGGTCCCCCGGGTTACGGTGGGGCTGTGACGGTCATCGAAGCTGTCGACTCCGGCGCTGACGACCTCGACGAGGACGGCGCCGCGGAGCACATCCACGGGATCTGCCTCAAGACCGGGCCGCCGCGGCGGGTCGGCGTCGAACTCGAGTGGCTGGTGCGCGACGCGCGCGACCCCTTCCTGCCGGTGCCGGCGGAGCGGATCGCAGCGGCCGTGGCCGCCTTCGACGCCGAACGGGCTAAACGCGACCAGGGTGCAATCGACGGGGGAATTCGCGGTGGGCCTGAGCTGCCCACCAGCTCGTGTCCCGGCGTGCTTCCGTCGGGAGCATCACTCACCACCGAGCCAGGTGGACAACTTGAGATAAGTTCGCTGCCGGCGGATTCCCTGGCCGGCCTCGTCCGCGCGACAAGCGCAGACCTCGTCGCATTGCGCGGCGCGGTAGCCGAGGCCGGCCTTGAGCTTGCCGGGATCGGCCTCGATCCGCTCCGGCCGCCCGCCCGCGTCCTCGACCTCCCCAGGTACACGACCATGGAGGCGTTCTTCGACCGGGACGGCCCCTTCGGCCGCGAGATGATGTGCGGCACGGCGTCGGTCCAGGTCTGTCTGGACGCGGGCGACGACTCCGACGGCCCGGCCGGCTATCAGTGGCGGTGGCGGCTCCTGCACGCGGTCGGGCCGGTTCTCGTGGCCGCTTTCGCTAACTCGCCGCTGCGCGAGGGGAAGCCCACCGGCTGGGTCTCCTCCAGGCAGCAGGTGTGGGCCGGGATGGACCCCCGCCGCACCCGTCCGCCCCGCCTTGACTCCGATCCGCGCGCGGCCTGGGCCGCGTACGCGCTTGACGCGGAGCTGATGTGCGTGCGCAGCGACGAATCCGGGGACTGGTCGGCACCGCCCGGCCTGACCCTGCGCGACTGGGTACGCGGCGGCACCGCGCGCCGGCCCACCGTCGATGACCTGGAATATCACCTCACCACGCTGTTCCCGCCGGTACGGCCGCGCGGGCACTTCGAACTGCGCATGATCGACGCGCAGCCGGGTGCCGGCTGGGTCGTGCCCCTCGCCCTGTCCTGGGCGCTGCTGACGGACGAGCGGGCGGGCGACGCCGCGCTCGCCGCGGTCGCCCCGCTGTGGGACGGGCGGCCTCCCGGCTGGCCCGCCACGGTGACGGCCAACGGCGCGGACGGCAACGAGGCGGCGGCACGTCACGCGGACCTGCCAGGCGGCGCCGAGGCCGGCCATGACGGCCCCGGCGGCGACGGTCCGTGGCTGCGGGCCGCGCGGCTCGGGCCCGGCGACCCGCTGATCGCCGCGGCGAGCAGAGAGTGCTTCGCCGCCGCGTGGGAAGCGATGGGCCGGATGGGTGTCCCCGATGACATCACGGCAGCGGTCGACGCCTTCCACGAGGCGTACGTGAGCAAGGACCGGTGTCCGGCCGACGATCTACTGGAGGAAGTCCCATGACACAGCACACTGACCGCCAGCGCGCCGCCGGGCCGGCCGTCGGCCAGGACGTCCCGCCCGGCGGCGGATCACCCGCCGCGGCGGGCAGCGTGTCGGCCGGCAGCGTGTCGGCGGGCAGCGAGGCGCTGCGCGCGGCCGCCGCCGCCGAGCTCATCGCGGCGCGGGACCGCACCACCCTGCTCACCACCGCCGTGGACGAGGGGGACCTGGTGAAACAGCACTCGCCGCTCATGTCGCCCCTGGTGTGGGACCTGGCACACATCGCCAACCAGGAGGAACTGTGGCTGCTCCGCGCGGTCGGCGGCCACGATCCCATGCACCCGGAGATCGACCCGCTGTACGACGCGTTCGAGCATCCCCGGGCCGAGCGGCCGACACTGCCGCTGCTCTCGCCCGCCGAGGCACGCCGCTACGGCCACGAGGTCAGGGGACGGGTGCTTGACCTCATCGAACAGGTCAAGCTGCCGCAGGGCACGCCAGACGGCTTCGGCGCCGATCTCGCCGGCTCCGGTTTCGCGTTCGGGATGGTCGCACAGCACGAGGTGCAGCACGACGAGACGATGCTCGCCACCCATCAGCTGCGGTCGGGACCCGCGGTGCTGTCCGCTCCCCCGCCGCCGGCCGCCCCCGCCGACGCGGCCGCACTGCCCGCCGAGGTGTACGTAGCGGGCGGCCCGTTCACCATGGGCACGTCGGCCGAACCGTGGGCGCTCGACAACGAGCGGCCGGCCCACGTGGTCGACGTCCCCGGGTTCTGGCTGGACACCACCCCGGTCACGAACGCGGCGTACGCGGAATTCATTGCCGCCGGCGGCTACGACGATCTGCGGCTGTGGACGGCGGACGGCTGGGCGCACCGGCAGCGGGCCGGGTTGACCGCACCGCTGTTCTGGGAATGGGACGGCGCGTGGACCCGGCGCCGGTTCGGCGTCACGGAGCCCGTCGCGCCCGGCGAGCCCGTGCTGCACGTTTGCTGGTACGAGGCGGACGCCTACGCGCGGTGGGCGGGCAGGCGGCTGCCCACGGAGGCTGAGTGGGAGAAAGCGGCGCGCTGGGACCCGGTGTCCGGCCGGTCCCATCGGTACCCGTGGGGCGACACCGAATGGACGCCCGAGCGTGCCAACCTCGGCCAGCGGCACCTGCGGCCCGCGCCCGCCGGCTCCTACCCGGACGGCGCGGCCCCCTGTGGCGCGCGGCAGCTGCTCGGGGACGTGTGGGAGTGGACGAGTTCCGACTTCCTGCCTTACCCCGGGTTCGCCCCGTGGCCGTACAAGGAGTACTCGCAGGTCTTCTTCGGTTCCGAGTACAAGGTGCTGCGCGGCGGCGCGTTCGGGGCGTCCCCGGTGGCCTGCCGCGGCACGTTCAGGAACTGGGACTACCCGATCAGGCGGCAGATCTTCGCCGGCTTCCGCACCGCCCGGTCGACGGCGGAGCCCGCTTCGGGGCCGGCCTGATGTGCCGGCACGTGGCCTACCTCGGGCCGCCTGTGTCGCTGCGGTCGCTGCTTATCGACCCGCCGCACTCGCTGTACCGGCAGGCGTGGGCACCGCGGCGGCAGCGGCACGGGACGGTGAACGCGGACGGGTTCGGCATCGGCTGGTACGCCGGCTCTGACCCGGTCCCCGCGCGGTACCGGCGGGGCGTGCCGATCTGGGGCGACCCGTCCCTGCCTGACATCGCGCGGGTTACCAGTTCGGCAGCGGTGCTCGCCGCGGTCCGGTCCGCGACTGAGGGGACGGCCGCCGGCGAGCAGGCCGCCGCGCCGTTCGCGCACGGACGCTGGCTCTTCAGCCACAACGGCCGGCTTGACGGCTGGCCGGATTCGGCCGCGGCGCTGCTCGCCGAGCCCGGTGCCGTGGGACCCGGTGCCGGCGGACCCTGCGCCGGACGCGATGACGGCGGACACGACAGCGACGGACTCGGCGGCGCCTCCTCCGTCGGCGACGCATTCGTGGCTGGACCGTCCGCGCTGGGGCTCCTGCTGTCGGCTGAGGCGATGGTGGACTCCGCGTTCCTGTGGGCGCTGGCGCTCCAGCGACTGCTTGGCGGAGACGCCATGGACGCCGCCCTGGCCGGAACGATCGCGGCAGTCGAGGCGGCCGGCCGGACGGGGCGGTTCAACTTCCTGCTCACGGACGGGCAGTCGATCGCCGCCACCGCCTGCGGCGACACGCTGTGGTACCGCTCGGCCGCCGCCGACACGCCGGAGCCCGCCTCCGGCCGGGAATCGAGGGACCGGGCACCGGATGGCTCGGGAACGCCCGCCGCCTGGGTCCTTGTCGCATCCGAGCCGGGCGACGACGCGCCAGGCTGGACCGAGGTGCCCGACCGGCACCTGCTCACCGCCACGCCGTCGCGGGTCAGCATCCGGCCCCTCGCCGCCTGCGCCGTCCCCGACGGTGCCCGGCCCGCCGGCACCGGACCCGTCACTGCCCGCTCCGCCGACGGCAGCCCGGCCGGCACCGGGCTCGCCGGCACCGGGCCCGCCGGTCCAGAGCTCACCTTTCCTGGGGCCGCCGGCAGCAGGCTCGCCGGCACCGGACGGGGCGGTCTGTAAACGCCGCATCACCTGCTTATCGACAACGACCTGCTCATCGGGAACGACGTCTACCCGGAAGGGATCGCACACTGATGATCACCATCGAGAACCGTCTG